>ERZ1370068.7028-contig-5970_pt1 | contig 72267 bp, 92 predicted proteins | sample MGYA00561227_ERZ1370068 | MGnify/ENA primary metagenome ERZ1370068 (study PRJEB38410, sample SAMEA6850437) | metagenome | study: Metagenomic assessment of the ecological functions of the soil: analysis of the soil microbiota associated with the... | reverse complement strand
GTATGCCTTCGTTCAGTTACGTATTGCTCCATCTGGCGCCTAATCTCCGGACGATAAGCAATGCCCTTCGCCTTCGCTTCTTCGGCGACCGAGAGCAGTTCGCGAACGTTCTTGGCAAAGTCGCGACGCGCTCCATCATCGGTGGCCAGGCGCGCCCGTGCCTGGGGCGCCTGATCCGAGGCGATCTGCGTCATGTCGTCAGCCGTCAGGTTGATCGGCGCAGCGTGGCTGGCCTTGACCTGCCAGAAAATTAGTCCAATAGCGAAAACGATGCCGACACCCGCGGCAATCCAAGCTTTGGTGGTTGAATTCAAAATAGATTCCTTTCAACTAAGAAATTCCCGGGATGTGTTATCGCTCGGGATGCTCCACCAATTCGACCAGCACACCGCCCGCCGATGATGGATGAACAAAGGCAACAAGGCAACCGCCGGCGCCAGTTCGCGGCTCTTCGTCGATCAATCGCGCCCCTTGCTGCTTCAATTTCCTGAGGGATTCGCGAATATTCTCAACCTGAATCGCGACGTGATGAATACCCGGACCCCGCTTCGCGAGGAACTTCGAAATCGGCGAGTCGGATGTCGTCGGTTCGAGCAATTCAATCCGCGACTCGCCAATCGGCAGCATCGCTACCCGCACTTTCTGCTCCGACACTTCTTCCACGTCTTCGATCTTAAGGCCCAGTGCTTCCGGTAGAAATCAGCGACATCTTCGATGCCGCCCGTCGCTATCCCGATATGATCGATCTTCATTGTTCCAGGGGCAACCGTTGTGCCCTGCCCTTTTCCAGCAACTCATCGACTGCTGAATATGGGTCTCGTATTTTGGCGGCGACTTCGCCGGCCAACTGCTCAAGTTTCTCGGCAGCCGATTCTCCACTCATCGTCTCGGCAACTAAACGCCTCTCAACAGCTCCAGGATGCGCCAACGCGCAATTGCTCGCTTACGCTCAGAGCCACCATCACCGGTCTGCTGGCCTCACGAGTGCGCGTTATCGCCGCCGCCAACTCATCGATACCTTTATTTTCGATGGCGACCGTTTTTACAATCAGTGGCTGCCATTCGTCCAGGCGCCCGGACAGGCTCAGTAGCGCCTCTAACTCTTTTTCGGTACGCAGGACCCCGTCGCGGTCAGCCTTATTTATAACCAGAACGTCGCCGATTTCCATGATTCCGGCCTTCATCGTCTGCACGTCGTCGCCCATTCCGGGAACCAACACGACCACACAAACGTCGGCGGTTTTGGCGATCTCGATTTCATCCTGGCCGACTCCGACGGTTTCGACGATGATTTTTGATAGCCGGCCGCGTCCAGAATCGCTACCGCTTCAACCGTGGCGCGCGCCAACCCGCCCACGTTTCCGCGCGTCGCCATCGACCTGATGAAAACGCCTTTGTCGAGCGACAGCGTTTGCATCCGAATGCGATCGCCCAGGATTGCGCCCCCGAAAAAGGTGAAGATGGATCGACCGCGACGATTCCGACGCGTTCACCACTCTGGCGATAGTGCGCGGCCAGCTTGTCAACCAGCGTCGATTTTCCCGCTCCGGGGGCGCCGGTGATACCTATGATCAAGGCGCGCCCCGTCCGCGGAAAAATCTGCTTCATTAACTCCGAAACGCCCTCGGCGCCATCTTCAACTTTCGAGATCGCCCGCGCGACGGCATTTGATTCCCCGGCGATCACGCGATCGAAAAGCGAGTCTTTCATGCAACCTTCAGGATTTCCCGCGCGATGATCATTCGCTGAATTTCAGAAGTGCCTTCGCCGATGGTGCAGAGTTTCGAGTCGCGCCAATACTTTTCCGGCGGATAATCTTTGGTGTAGCCGTACCCACCATGAATCTGGATCGCTTCTTCGCAAACTCGCACACTCATTTCGCCGGCGTACAATTTAGCCATCGACGACTCTCGGGTGGTCTTTTTCCCTGGTCCTTCATCGCGGCAGCCCGGTACATCAGCAAACGCGCGGCGTCAATTTGCAGGGCCATGTCGGCCAGCTTGAATTGGATCGCCTGAAACTCGCGGATCGGCTTACCGAACTGCTGACGTTCGGCTGAGTAGCGCAACGCCGACTCGTAAGCTCCCTGCGCGATGCCCACGGCCAGCGCAGCGATCGAGATCCGGCCGCCATCAAGAATCTCCATAGCGTTGACAAATCCCTGTCCTTCTCCACCCAAACGGTTTTCATCAGGGACGAAGCAATCTTCAAAAACCACGCTCGCGGTCTCAGAAGCGCGCAAACCGAGCTTGTTCTCTTTCTTTGACGGGGCAAACCCCTTTCATTCCCTTTTCAAAAATGAAAGCTGTGATGCCTTTGCTTTTCCTGGCGCGATCGCTGGAAGCAAATGCCACTAAGATGTCGCCATGAATGGCGTGGGTAATGAAGTTCTTCGATCCGTTCACGAGCCAGCCGCCGTTGTTCTTGACGGCCGTGGTCCGCGTGCCCGAGGCATCCGAACCCGCGCCGGGCTCAGTCAGGCCCAGGCGCCAAGCTGTCTCGCCGCGGGCGAGCGGCGCGAGAAACGCTTCTGCTTTTGCGCTTCGCTGCCGTACTGAAAAATATGATTAGAGCAAAGCGAATTATGCGCGGCCACTGAGATACCCACAGATCCGTCTACTCGTGAGAGTTCTTCGATCGCGGTCGCGTATTCAACATAACCGAGGCCGGCGCCGCCATACTCTTCAGGAAACAGAATCCCCAACAACCCCAGATCGCCAAGTTTTGGCATCAGCTCAATCGGAAAATGCTGAGCCTCGTCCCATTCCATCACATGCGGCGCAATTTCAGCCTCGGCGTCTTGCTGTCGCTCACCACCACCGACGGCCCGCTGCAGCTGATCGGCAGCGGCACCTGGGGCCCCGGCGGCGTCAGTTCCGCGGCGAAGCCCGCTCGGCGGCCGTCGACGAGGCCGCGCTGTCCAACCTGCTCAACATCATCGGTCGGCGCGACGGCGCCGGTCGATCATCTCGATCGGATGACCATGACCCAACTTCGCGCCTGCCAAACGACCGCTGCCCGCGCCAGCGCGGCGCTGACGGCGGTGGCGCTGACGCTGTCCTCGCTGCCGCTGCCGGCGCAGACTCCGGCCGCTCGGCGGCCACGCCCGGCCGCAGCCGCGCGCTTTCGCGGCGCGCCGGTGACGCTCAACTTCGTCAACGCCGACATCGAGGGCGTCGCCCGGGCGATGGCGGCGATCCTGCGCCAGCAGTTCGTCGTCGACCCGCGCGTGCGCGGCACGATCACGCTCTACAGCGAGGAGCCGCTGACGCCGCGCGAGGCCTACCTCAACTTCCTCGCCGCGCTGCGCGGCCTCGGCTTCACGGTGGTCGAGGTCGGCGGCATCTTCAAGGTCGTGCCCGAGGCCGACGCCAAGCTGCAGACCGGCACGGTCGCGGTCGGCGAGCGTCGTCGCGCCGCGGCGACCAGGTCCTGACGCAGATCTTCCGCCTCAACCACGAGAACGCGAACAACCTCGTGCCGGTGCTGCGGCCGCTGATCAGCCCGAACAACACGATCAACGCCAACCCGGGCAACAACACGCTGGTGATCACCGACTACGCCGACAACCTGCAGCGGCTCGGCGCAGATCATCGCCGCGATGGACACGCCGGCGGCCGGCGACGTCGAGGTGATCCCGCTGCGCTACGCGGTCGCCGCCGACATCGCAGCCGCTGGTGCAGCGCCTGACCGACAGCGCCGGCCGGCGCGCCGCCGGCGCGCCCGGCGCGCGCGGCGACGCCGGCAGCGCGCGGCGCCGTCGATCCTGGTCGACACGCGCAGCAACTCGCTGATCGTGCGCAGCGCCAACCCGGCGCGGATGGCGAGCGTCCGCGTCGCTGATCGCCAAGCTCGACCTGCCGCCGCAGGCGGCGGCCGGCGGCCGGCAACATCTGGGTCGTGCTACCTGAAGAACGCCGACGCGACCAAGCTCGCGCAGGTGCTGCGCGCCGCCTTCAGCAGCCGGTCGCGGCGGCGGCGGCGGCGGCGGCGGCAGCGGCTCGACGCAGCCGACGGCGCCGCGGCCGCGCCAACGCCGGCCGGCGCGGCCGGCACCGCCAGCGGCCGGCAGCTCGGCCGCGGCGGCCGCGCCGATCACCGCCTCGGCGCGGCCCGTCGACCGGCGGCTTCATCCAGGCCGACCCGGCGACCAACTCGCTGATCATCACCGCGCCCGAGCCGCTCTACCGCCAGGTGCGCGCGATGATCGACCAGCTCGACGCGCGCCGCGCGCAGGTCTACATCGAGACGCATGATCGTCGAGGTGATCGGCGGCAACGACGGCCGAGTTCGGCTTCCAGTGGCAGGGCGTGCTCGGCAGCAAGGGCGACACGCAACGGCGTCGTCGGCGGCACCAACTTCGGCACCGGCCGGCAACACTCGCTGTCGATCGACCAGTCGCAGCGTCGCCAGCCGGCGGCACGCCCACGGTCGATCTGCGCGCCGGCCGGCCTCAACATCGGCCTGGTGCGCAACTTCATCGGCACCTACTGCGCTCGGCGCGCTCGCCCGCTTCCTGCAGACCGCAGGCCGACACCAACATCCTGTCGACGCCGAACCTGGTGACGCTCGACAACGAGGAGGCGCAAGATCGTCGTCGGCCAGCAACGTGCCGTTCGTCACCGGCCAGTTCACCAGCACCGGCACCGCGCACGACCAACCCGTTCCAGACGATCGAGCGCAAGGACGTCGGCATCACGCTGCGCATCAAGCCGCAGATCGGCGAGAACGGCACGATCCGCATGACGATCTTCCAGGAGGCGTCGAGCGTCGTCGGCGGTCACCGCGGCCGGCACCGTCGAACGCCGGCCCGACCGACCAACAAGCGCTCGATCGAATCGAACGTCGTGGTCGACGACGGCGCAGATCATCGTGCTCGGCGGCCTGATCGAGGACCAGCTACACCGACAACAAGTCGAAGGTGCCGCTGCTCGGCGACATCCCGTACCTCGGCGCGCTGTTCCGCAGCGAGAACCGCGCGCGCAAGAAGCGACCAACCTGATGGTCTTCCTGCGCCCGATCGGTGCTGCGCGACCAGCCGACAGCCGAACAAGCTCTCGCTCGACCGCTACGACCTGATCCGCGCGTTCCAGCAGAGGACCGCAGCCGCGCCGAGCCTGCTGGTGCCGATCAACGAGGCGCCGGTGCTGCCGCCGCTGCCGCGCGCTCGCAGGACACGCCGTGCGATCGCCGCGCCGCAGCGCTCGCCCGGCACGCCGCGACCGCACGCCGCCGGCGCTCGCCGCCGCCGCCGCCCGCGAATCGCAGCCCGCGCCGGCCAGCCGCCGCCGGCATCCGCACGAGGCTGAGCGCCATGGGCGCCCGCCATCCGCTGCCCTACGCCTACGCCAAGGCGCACACGCTGCTGCTCGAGGACGACGGCGCGCAGCCTCGTGCTGTGGGCGCCGAGACGGTCGCCCTGCCGGCGCTCTCCGAAGTGCTGCGCCTGTACGACGTCGACGCGCTTCGAGCGCGAGGTCGGCCAGCACGCTCGACCGGCCGCATCGCCGCCGCCTATGCCGGCGGCGAGTCGAGCGCCGCGGTCGTGATCGGCGAGGTCGAGAGCGCGGTCGACCTGTCGCGCATGATGCAGGAGCTGCCGGCGATCGAGGACCTGCTCGAGGCCGCCAACGACGCGCCGATCATCCGCATGCTCAACGCGCCTGCTGACGCAGGCCGCGAAGGACGGCGCCAGCGACATCCACATCGAGCCCTACGAGCGCATCGAGCTCGGTGCGCTTTCGCGTCGACGGCACGCTGCGCGAGGTGGTGCAGCCGAACCGGGCGCTGCACGCGGCGCTGATCTCGCGCCTGAAGATCATGGCCGAGCTCGACATCGCCGAGCGCCGCCTGCCGCAGGACGGCCGCATCTCGCTGCGCATCGGCGGCCGCGCGGTCGACGTGCGCGTCTCGACCGCTGCCCTCGGCGCACGGCGAGCGCGCGGTGCTGCGCCTGCTCGACAAGGCCGAATCGAAGTTCACGCTCGAAGGCCTGGGCATGAGCGGCGACGTGCTGACGAAGTTCGACCAGCTGATCCAGCAGCCGCACGGCATCGTCCTCGTCACCGGGCCCGACCGGCTCGGGCAAGACGACGACGCTCTACGCCGCGCTCGGCCGCGTCGACACCGCGCGGCACCAACATGCTGACGGTCGAGGACCCGGTCGAGTACGAGCTGCGCCGGCATCGGCCAGACGCAGGTCAACCCGAAGATCGACCTCGACCTTCGCCAAGGCGCTGCGCGCGATCCTGCGCCAGGACCCGGACGTCATCATGATCGGCGAGATCCGCGACTACGAGACCGCGCAGATCGCGATCCAGGCGTCGCTCACCGGCCACCTGGTGCTCGCCACGCTGCACACCAACGACGCGCCGAGCGCGGTGACGCGCCTGATCGACATGGGCGTCGAGCCCTTCCTGCTCAGCCTCGAGCCTGCTCGGCGTGCTGGCGCAGCGCCTGGTGCGCAAGCTCTGCCCGCACTGCAAGCGCGGCCGACGCGCGCGGCCGCTACCACCCGGTCGGCTGCGACCGACTGCGGCCATGACCGGCTACAAGGGCCGCACCGGCGTCTACGAGCTGATGGTGGTCGACGACGCAGGTGCGCGCGCTGATCCACAGCCGCGCCGCCGGAGTCGCAGATCTTCGTCGCCGCCGAGGCGGCCGGCCTGCGCTCGATGCGCGAGGACGGCGAGCGGCTGGTCGCCGAACGGCATCACGTCGCCCGAAGAAGTGATGCGCGTCACGCGCGACTGATGTGACCTGACGCCCAGTGCCCGGCCTACGAGTTCGAAGCCCTCGACGCCGAGCCGGCAAGTCGCAGCCACCGGCCTGCTCGACGCCGACAACGCCAAGGCCGCGCGCGCCGCAGCTGCGCGCGCAGGCGCTGGTGCCGCTGCGCGGTCACGCAGGTCGGTCGTCGGCCGGCAGCCGGCACCGGCCGGCGGCCTGCAGCTTCACGCGCCAGCGTGTTCAGCTCCACCGGCGCTGGCCGTCTGGACGCGCCAGCTCGCCGGCCTGGTCGGCTCCGGGCTGCCGCTCGAACGCGCGCTGACCGCGCTCGGCCGACGAAGCCGAGGACCAGCGCCAGCGCGAGCTGGTCGCGCACCTGCGCAGCGAGGTCAACGCCGGCTCGCCGTTCGCCACGCGCGCTCGGCGACGCGCGCCGCGCGAGTTCGACGACGTCTACCGCGGCGTGGTCGCCGCCGGCGAGCAGAGCGGCGCGCTCGGCGCGCGTGCTCGAGCGCCTGGCCGACGACCTCGAGGAGCGCCAGGCGCTCAAGGCCAAGCTGATCGGCGCGACGCTCTATCCGGCGATCGTCTCGCTGATCGCCGATCGTCATCGTGATCTTCCTCGTCACCTACGTCGTGCCGCAGGTGGCGATCGGTGTTCACCAGCTCGAAGCGCGCGCTGCCGGTGCTGACCGTGGCGATGCTCGGCGATCAGCGCCTTCGTGCGCAGCTGGGGCTGGCTGCTGCTGCTGCTGATCGCCGGCCGGCGTCGGCGCGCTGCTGATGGCAGCTGCGCAACGAGGCGTTCCGCGAGCGCTTCGACGCCGGCTGGCTCGACCTGCCGCTGATCGGCCGGCTCTCGCGCGGCTACAACGCGGCGCGCTTCGCCGGCACGCTGGCGATGCTGGCCGGCGCCGGCGTGCCGATCCTGAAGGCGCTGCAGGCGGCGGCCGAGACGCTGTCGCAACCGCGCGATGCGCGCCGACGCGATGGACGCGCTGGTGCAGGTGCGCGAAGGCGCGCCGCTGGCCTCGGCGCTCGCCGGCAAGAAGCGCTTCCCGGGCCTGCTGGCGATGTTCTCGCGCCTGGGCGAGCAGACCGGCCAGCTGCCGCACGATGCTCGACGCGCGCCGCGCAGCCAGCTCGGCGCCGAAGTGCAGCGCCGCGCGCTGCAGATGGCCACGATCCTCGAGCCGCTGCTGATCGTCGCGATGGGCGGCGTGGTGATGCTGATCGTGCTGGCCGTGCTGCTGCCGATCATCCAGCTGAACAGCCTAGTGGAAGTAGCCCGGTGCTCCAGCCTGCAAGGCGCCGCACCCTCAGGGATGGCGACGCCTGACCCTGACGGCACTAGACGGAACGCTCTCCGGTCAGCTCGTCGTCGCGATCTCGTCGCGGGCGCTGTTCGACTTCGAGGAAGAGAACCAGCTCTTCGAGGCCAACGACGACCGCGCCTACATGCGGCTGCAGCTCGAGCGGCTCGACGCAGCCGGCCAAGCCGGGCGTCGCGTTCTCGCTGGTGCAAGAAGCTGCTCGCCTTCAACGACGCGACGGCGCAGCGCGGTCGAGGTGGTGATCCTGTCGCGCAACGACCCGGTCTCGGGCATGCGCGTGTTCCGCTCGGCGCAGGCACTACGGGCTGCCGATCCAGCGCGGCGTGTTCACGCGCGGCGCGTCGCCGTGGCGCTACCTGCGGCCGCTGCGCGCGCCAACCTGTTCCTGTCGACCAACGAGGCCGACGTGCGCTCGGCGCTCGACGGCCGGCGTGCCCGCGGCGCGCGTCTATCCGCAGTCGGCGCGCGGCCTCGACCGCGCATCCCGAACGAGGTGCGCATCGCCTTCGACGGCGACGCGGTGCTGTTCTCCGACGAGGCCGAGCGCGTGTTCCAGGCGCAGCGGCCTCGACGCCTTCCAGGCGCACGAGCGCGACCAGGCCGACGACGCCGCTCGCCGCCGGCCCGTTCAAGCCGCTGCTGCGCGCGCTGCACCGGCTGCAGCACGAGCCGGCGCACGGCATGCGCATCCGCACCGCGCTCGTCACCGCGCGCAGCGCGCCGGCGCACGAGCGCGCGATCCGCACGCTGATGGACTGGAACATCGAGGTCGACGAGGCGATGTTCCTCGGCGGCCTGCGCCAAGGGCGAGTTCCTGCGCGAGTTCGAGCCCGACTTCTTCTTCGACGACCAGACCGGGCACATCGAGAACGCCGCGGCCGCACGTGCCGTCGGGGCACGTCGCCGCCGGCGTCTCCAACCCGCGCGACGCGGCGCCTGGGAGCCCGCGGCCGCGGCTCAGCGCAGGTTGCCGGTGTGGCCGAGCGAGTAGCGGCCCGGCTGCGGCCAGACCGTGAGGCCGTGCGGCTCGCGGCCGACCTTGATCTTGTCGACCGTCGCCGGTGGTCGTGTCGATGCGGTAGACCACGTCGTCGAAGCGGCCGCGAGAGCCAGAGGTACTTGCCGTCGGCGCTGACGTTGCCCATGTCGGGGCTGCCGCCGCCCGGGATCGGCCAGGTCTGCACCACCTTGCGCGGTGGCGAAGTCGATCACCGAGACGCTGCCCTTGCCGCCCGGCGTGCCGTGGATCTCGTTGGTGCCGCGGTTGGCGACGTAGAGCGTCTTGCCGTCGCGGCTGGGATAGAGGCCGTGCGCGCCGACGCCGGTCGGGATGAAGCCGATCTGCTTGAACGAGTCGCCGTCGACGACGTGCACGCCGTCGGCCATGCATGTCGGCGACGTAGAAGCGTCTTGCCGTCGGGCGAGATGCGGATGTCCTGCGGCATGCCGCGGCGTGGTGCAGATCTCGCCGCCCAGCTCCGGCCGGGTCGAGCACCTTGCTTCGGCTTCTTGCTCGAGCGCGGCGAGCTCCGCCAGCACGTCCGGGCGGGCGAAGTACGGCTCAGCGTGATCGTGCCGAGCACGCTTGCGGTTGACCAGGTCGATCTTGGTGACGCGCGCCGTCGAACTCGCAGGTGAAGAGCGCGAAGCGGCCGTCGATCGAGAAGTCGGCGTGGTTGATGCCGGCGCAGCGCCGGCGTCGGCGATCGAGTACTGCGAGCTTCATCGTCTGCGGGTCGCGGAAGTCGAGCCGCTTGCAGCGCCTCGGCGACGACGATCGCGTACTTGCCGTCGGGCGTCCAGTACATGTTGTACGGGATCGTCGACCGGCGATCGGCTGCGCCGGGCTTGCCGGTCATCGGGTCGATCGGCGTCAGGCTGCCGTCGGTGCGGCCCTCGGCGTTGTTGGCGACCCACAGCGTGCTGCAGGTCCCACGACGGCACGACGTGCTGCGGATTGACGGCCGACCTTGAAGGTGTCGATCACCTTCAGGGTCTCGGGATCGATCACCGAGACGCGTGTTGGCCGCGCGGTTGGGCACGTAGACGCGCGCCAGGGCGCCGCTGCACCGCCGGGCCGAGCCGCCCGGCGGCGGTCTCGCTGTAGAGGTTGTCGCGGTTCGGGACGCCGGGCATGCCGGGCACCGGCATGACCGACGGCCGCGGCGGCCGGCGCGGTCTGCCGCCGGTTGCGCGGCCACCCACCAGGCGGCGGCGCCGAGAGCGGCGAACAGGCTCGCGCCGAGCGCGGGCCGGATCATCGTGTGCATGCGGGATGTCAGTTCGGGAAGTGGCGAGAGCCGTCGATTATCGAACGGTCGCCCGGCGGATCGCGTTGACGCTGGCGGCGACGATCAGGTCGACGCCGGCCTGGCCGAGCGCCGCGGTCGACGGGCCGCGGGTCGCCGTAGGTGCCGTCGGCCGGGGCCGGGCGGCTGCGCCAGCGCGGTCGGCGCGCACCAGGCGCGGGTCGACGGCGAGCATCAGCGAGGTGTCGGCGCTGCCGGCATGGGTGCCGATCTGCGCCTCGCGTGAGGCCGCGCTGGCGCAGGGCGCGCGGCGAAGCGGCTCGTCGCCGCCTGGTAGTACTCGGCGATGAAATGGACGCGCACCGGCGTCGCCGCCCATTCGCGGTTCAGCTGTCGCCGCCACCGCGGCGAGGTCCGACTGGTAGCCGCCGTGGTCGCCGATCAGCACGATGTCGCGAAAGCCGGCGCGGCGAAAGCTGCGCGCCGCGCCTTCGAGCACGCCCTTGAACGCCGTCGGGGGTCACCGAGATCGTGCCGGCGAAGCGGATGTGGCCGCTCGCGCCGGCGATCGTCGCCCTCGGGCACGTAGGCGACGACCGGCGCGACCAGCGCGTTGCCGAGCTGGGTCGCGATCCGCCCGGCGAGCACGTGGGCGCGGACGTTGTGCTTGCCGAGCGCCATGTGCGGCCCGCTCTGCTCGGTGCCGCCCACCGGCACGATGACGGTCGTGCGGCCGGCGGCGATGGCGTCGCGCACCTCGGTCCAGGTCATGTCCTCGAGGAAGACGCGTCGCCTCGGCGGCGCTCGCGGCCGAGGCGAGCACAGCGACGCGGCGAGCAGGCGACGGACGGCAGCAACCGTTTTCATGGAGGCAGATTCCTAGGAGATGCCGTAGCGGCGCAGGCGCTCGAGATCGAGCACCCGCACGCCGCCGTACTCGACCCGGATCGCGCCGCTCTCGTCGAGCCGCTTCAGGGCCTCGTTGACCCGCTGCCGCGACAGGCCGACCAGGTAGCCGAGCTCCTGCTGGGTGATGCGCAGCAGCGATGCCGACGCCCGGATAGAGGATCGGGTGGAACAGCGCCGCGAGGCTGCGCGCCACCCGCGCGTCCGGAGTCGCCGAGCCGATCGATCTCGCGCGCGGCGATGAACTGGCCGAGCCGCTCGTTGAGCTGCTGGACGATGAAGCGGTTGAACGGAATGCTGCGCTCGAGCAGCCAGTGGAAGGTGTCGACGCTCAGGCCCGGCGACCACGCTCTTGCGCAGCGCCTGGATGTTGTAGCGGTAGGCCTCGCAGCTGATCACCGTGCCTTCGCCGAACCAGCCTCCGGGCGCGATGCCGGTGAAGGTGATCGGCACGCCCAGCGCGGTGTCGTTGCTCATCTTCACCAGGCCGTCGACGACGCCGAACCAGTAGGTGACGGGGCGACCGACCCGGCACAGCGAGCTCGCCCACCTCCACCTGCACCACCTTCAGGTCGGCGAGGGCCCGCTCGCGCTCGTTCGGCAACAGCGCCTGCAGCCACGCCATGTCGACCAGCTCGGTCGGCTCCGGGCGTGCGGCGCGCGGGCAAGCAGGTAGGCGGCGGAAGAAGAGCTCGACACGGTCCGGCGATTGTCGTCGCTCCCTCTTGACCAAACAAGTGTTTGTCTTTCTAATTGACCGATGGATCCCGCCCGCCGGCGCGGCAACAGCCGCCTGCCGCAGCTCCTCGACGAAGCGGCGCGCGCCTTCGCCTCGCGCGGCTTCGCCGCGCGCATCGGTACGCGAGATCGTCGGCCCGATCGGCATGCTGCCGGGCTCGCTCTACTGCCACTTCGCGACCAGGGCAGCGCCCTGCTCGCGGTCTCACAAGGAAGGCGTGGAGCGGATCTCGGCCGCCGTCGACGCGCGGTCGGACCGCTCGCGGAGCCCCGGTCCCGGCTCGAGGCCGGCTGCGTCGCCCATCTCGCGTCGTTGCTCGACCAGACCGACTATTCGCAGGGTCGTGATCCGCGGTGCGGCCGAGCGACGCCCGGCGGTGGCCGACGAGGCTGATCGCGCTGCGCGACGCCTACGAGGCGCGCTGGGCGACGCCTTGATCGCGGCGCTGCCGCTGGCTCGCTCGGTCAACCGCTCGGATCTGCGCCTGTTCCTCGATGGGCGCGCTCAACTGGAGCCAGACCTGGTACCGCGACGACGGCGGCTCCTCGCCCGCCAGGATCGCCGCGGCGCTTCGTCGGCCTGCTGAAGAGCGGCCTCGGCGAGAAAGATGAAGGAAACCGCATGACGACGCTCCAAGACACGTTTCGGCCGCGGGTGCTGGTCACCAAGATCGGCCTCGACGGCCACGACCGCGGCAGCCGCGATCGTCGCCGCGCACCTGCCGCGACGCCGGCATGGAGGTGATCTACACGCCGCCGTGGCAGGACGATCGCCGCGGTGGTGAAGCTCGCGCTCGAGGAAGACGTCGACGTCGTGTCGGCATCTCGTCGCTCGCCACCGACCACCTGATCGTGCCCAAGCTGATGAGCGCGCTGCGCGACGCCGGCCTCGGCGACATGTCGCGGTCGTCGTCGGCGGCATCGTTCCGGACAACGAGGACGAGCGCATGCTGCTCGAGAGCCGGCGTGCGCCAGGTGTTCCATCCCGGCGGCACGATGGACGAGATCACGACGACGATCCGCGACTACGCGCTCGAGGCGCGCCGGGCCGGCGCGCGCGCCGATCAGGGAGCACGCCATGAACAAGCCCGTCGAACCGCCGTTCGCGGCCGACGCGGCCGCCGCGCGCGCAAGGCGCGCTGGGAGGCGAGTACGCGCGAAGCCATCGGCGACCGACCGCGACGGTCGAGAACGTCTCCGGCATCCCGGTCCAGCCGCTCTACACGCCCGCACGACTGGGCCGGCTACGCGCCACGCCGACGCCGCTCGGCTATCCCGGCCAGCCCGACTACACGCGCGGCATCTACGCCGACCATGCACCGCGGCCGCACCTGGACGCAGCGCCAGCTGATCGGCCTCGGCACGCCGGCCGACTACAACGCGCGGCTGCTCGGCGATCCTGGCGCGCGGCGCGACCGCGGTCTCGCTGATCCCGTGCAACTCGGTCTACCGCGGCTACGACATGGACGAGGTCGACGCCGAGCTGCTCGGCACCTGCGGCGTCGTCGTCAACAACGGCCGACCACATGGACCGCTGCCTCGACGGCGTCGACCTCGACGCGCATCGTCCTGCGCGATGAACGATCCGTCGCCGTTCACGCTGCTCGCCTTCATGCTGGTCGGCGGCCGAAGCGGCGCGGCATCGCCTGGAACGCGATCACCGGCACGTCGAACCAGAGCGACTACCTCTCGCACTTCGTCGCCAACCACATGTTCTTCCGGCTCGCGCTGCCGGGCGCGCGGCGCGATGCTGATGGACCACATCGCCTTCTGCAACGCAGCACGTGCCGCGCTGGAACCCGATGTCGGTGGTCGGCCAGCACATGCAGCAGGCCGGCGCGACGCCGGCCGAGGCGATGGCGCTTCACGCTCGCGACCGCGATCCAGTACGCCGAGCGACTGCATCGCCCGCGGCATGGACCCCGACGAGTTCCTGCCGCGCTTCACGTTCTTCTTCGACATCTCGCTCAGCTTCTTCGAGGAGGTCGCCAAGTTCCGCGCCGGCCGGCGCATCTGGGCGCGGCTCGCGCGCGAGCGCCTCGGCGCGCAAGGACCCGCGCTCGTGGCGCTTCAAGTTCCACGCGCCAGACCTCGGGCGTCGACCTCACGCGGCAGCAGCCGCTCAACAACATCGCGCGCGTCACGGCGCAGGCGATGGCCGGCATCTTCGGCGGCCTGCAGTCGCTGCACACCGACGCCTACGACGAGGTGCTGTCCGGTGCCGACGCGAGGCCGGCGCGCGCATCGCGGTCGCGACGCAGAACATCCTGCGCGAGGAGGCGCACCTGACCGACGTGATCGACCCGCTCGGCGGCTCGTTACTACGTCGAGGCGCTGACCGACGAGATGGAGGCGAAGATCGTGCGCGATCATGGCGACCGATCGACGACGCCGGCGGCATGTACAAGGCGGTCGAGTCGGGCCTGGTGCAGCGGATGATCGGCGACTCGGCGCTGCGCTTCCAGCGGCAGCGTCGACAGCCGGCGAGCAGACGATCGTCGGCGTCAACGCCTACCAGGCCGACGACGAGGCGCGCGCAGCCGCCCGGCGGTCGAGCGGCCCGACCCGGCGACGATGCAGCGCCACCTCGACGCTTCGCGACGCGTGCAAGGCCGAGCGCTCGCGGCGCGCGGTGGCACGCGGCGCTCGACGCGCTGACCCGCGCGCGCCGAGGACCGAGACGGCAACGTCTTCGCGCGCGGTCGTCGACGGCGCCCGCGCCGGCCTGACGCAACGAGGAGATCTGCGCGCGGCTGCGCCGCGACCTCGGCTTCGGCCAGCCGCTCGTCATCGTCTGACGCCGCGTCGACCCGCTGGCCGACTCGCCGCGGCACTCGCCGCCGCGCCGGCGACCGGCGACGGCGATCGCGCGCGCTGCTGACGCCTGATCGACGACGACGCCGCCCGGCGCCCGCGCAGCCGCGGCGCGCTGGCGCGCGCGCTCGGCCGCGCGCGGGTCGTCGGCGTCACCGGCGTGCCCGGGCAGCGGCAAGTCGACGCTGGTCGACGCCCTGCTCGGCGCGCTGGCTGGCGCGCGGCACTGCAGGTCGCCGTCGATCGCGTTCGATCCGTCGAGCCCGATCAGCGGCGGCGCGGTGCTCGGCGACCGCATCCGGATGGGCGAGCGCGGCGCACGCGAACGTCTTCATCCGCTCGTTCTCGGCGCGCGGCGAGCTCGGCGGGCTGTCGCGCGGCGGCGCGCGCGGCGGTCGACTGCGTTCGATGCGTGCGGCTTCGACCGCGTCATCGTCGAGACCGTCGGCACCGGCCAGTCGGAGACGCGCGATCGTCGGCGCTCGCCGACACCCGCGTCGTCGTCTGCCCGCCCGGCCTCGGCGACGACGTGCAGGCGATCAAGGCGGGCACGCTCGAGATCGCCGACGTCCTCGCCGTCAGCAAGGGCGACCTGCCGCTGGCCGAGCAGACGGCGCGCGAGATGCGCGAGATGCTGACGCTGCGTCGCGCGCCGAGCGCCGACGACCTGGAAGCCGCGCGTCGTCGTCGTCCGCGCCCTCGCCGCAGCGGCATCGACGGCACTGCTCGAGCGCGCTCGACGCGCATCGCGCTGTCGGTCCGGCGTCGGCCGGCGCGCTGCGCGCAGCCGGACGCCTGCCGCGCCATCCTCGATCGCGGCGGATCGCTGCCGGCGACCGGCCGACGCCGATGCGGCTGGCGCGCGCGGCTCGCCGGCCCTGGTCGCGCGCGACGGCCTCTGCGCGACGCTCGGCATCACGTTTCGCGCCGGCGGCCCGGGCCGCGCCGAGGTCGCGATGACGGTCGACGCGCGGCACCTCAACTTCAACGGCGGCTGCCACGGCGGCGCGATCTTCGCGCTCGCCGATTCGGCGCTTCGGCCTGGCGTCGAACTCGCACGGCCCGGTCGCCGCCGGCATCGACGCCCACATCACCTTCCAGGCCGGCGGTCGGCGCCGGCGACACGCTGATCGCGCGCGCCATCGAGGTGCAGCGCAGCCGGCGCATCGGCGTCTACCGGATCGACGTCGTCCGGCCGGAGCCCGGACGGCGGCGAAACGACGGTCTCGAGCTTCACCGGCACCGTCTTCGATCAAGGCCATCGAACGCGCGCGCGCGGCCGAGGGATACACCGGAGGGTGTTGTCCTGTAGATTGTCGTCAGAACGACAACATGGCGTCAAAATTTTCCTACAGTCGCGATTGACGCGTTCCGACCGCCGCGGCGCTTGGCCGCGCCTCGATCGCATGACCGTGCAGTACCGACCTTTCCGCGCCTCCTGCTCGACCACGCCGCCGCGCGCCCGACGCGCCGGCGCTGCGCGAGAAGGACTTCGGCATCTGGCAGACGCTCAGCTGGGCGCGACTCGCCGCGCTGGTGCGGGCGCTCGCCGGCGGCCTCGCCGAGGCGGGCCTGCGAGCGCGGCGAGCACCTGGTCGTGGTCGGCGAGAACCGGCCGCGGCTCTACGCGTCGATGCTGGCGGCGCAGGCGCTCGGCGCGATCCCGGTGCCGCTCTACCAGGACGCCGCGGCGGCCGAGTTCGTGTTCCCGATCAGCAACGCCGAGGTCGCGCTTCGCGATCGTCGAGGACCAGGAGCAGGTCGACAAGCTGCTCGAGGTGCGCGCCGCAGTGCCCGCAGCTCGGCGCGCATCTGGTTCGACGACCCGCGCGGCCTGCGCCACTACGACGAGCCGGGCCTGGCGCCGCTCGACGCGCTGGTCGACGCCGGCCGCGCCTACGACGCGGCGCATCCCGGCTTCTTCGACGCCGAGGTCGCGCAAGCGCCAGCCCGACGACGTCGCGGCGATGTTCTTCACCTCGGGCACGACCGGCAAGCCGAAGGGCGTGGTGCACACCGCACTGCACGCTGATCGACCGCGCCAGCGCCGGCGCGCGCTTCGACAAGCTCGACCGCGAGCGACGAAGTGCTGGCCTACCTGCCGCCGGCCTGGATCGGCCAGAACATCTTCTCGCTACGCGCAGTGGCTGGCCTGCGGCTACGTCGTCAACTGCCCGGAGTCGGCCGAGCACGGTGATGATCGACCTGAAGGAGATCGGCCCGACCTACTACTTCGCGCCGCCGCGCATCTTCGAGGGCCTGCTGACCAGCGTGATGATCCGCATGGAAGACGCCGGCGCGCTCGAAGCGCTGGCTGTTCGACCGCTTCATGGCGCTGGCGCGCCGCGTCGGCCCGGCGCTGCATGGACGGCAAGCCGGTCGGCGCGCTCGACCGGCTGCGCTACGCGCTCGGCAACCTGCTCGATCTACGGCGCCGCTGCGCAACACGCTCGGCTTGTCGCGCGTGCGCGTCGCCTACACCGCCGGCGAGGCGATCGGCCCCGACCTGTTCACCTTCTACCGCTCGATCGGCATCAACCTGAAGCAGCTCTACGGCTCGACCGAGACCGCGGTGTTCGTCTGCCTGCAGCCCGACCACGAGGCGCGCGCCGACACCGTCGGCGTGCCGATCGACGGCGTCGAGATCAGGGTCGACCGACAGCGGCGAGATCCTGGTCGCGCTCGCCCGGCCTGCTGAAGGAGTACTACAAGAACCCGGCGGCCACCGCCGAGGTGCTGACGCCGACGGCTGGTACCACACCGGCGACGCCGGCTTCCTCGACGCCGGCGGCCACCTGAAGATCATCGACCGCGCCAAGGACGTCGGCCGCATCGCCGGCGGCGCCACGACGGCGCGATGTTCGCGCCCAAGTACGTCGAGAACAAGCTGAAGTTCTTCCCGTACATCAAGGAGGCGGTGGCCTTCGGCGACCGCGCGCGACACGGTCTGCGCCTTCGTCAACATCGACTTCGAGGCGGTCGGCAACTGGGCCGAGAAGCGCAACCTGCCGTACGCCGGCTACACCGACCTGGCGCAGAAGCCCGAGGTGCTACGACGCTCGATCCGCGACTGCGTCGAGAAGGTCAACGCCGACCTCGCCGCCGACGAGCAAGCTCGCCGGCAGCCAGATCAGCCGCTTCCTGGTCCTGCACAAGGAGCTCGACGCCGACGACGGCGAGCTGACCCGCACGCGCAAGGTCCGGCGCGGCTTCATCGCCGAGCGCTACGACGTGCTGGTCGACGCGCTCTACGGCGGCAAGGCGCGAGCAGTACATCGAGACCGCAGGTGAAGTTCGAGGACGGGCGCACCGGCATGGTCGCGGCCGACGCTGAAGATCGTCGACGCCGCAGACGCTTCCCGCGCCGGTCGAGAGCGCGGCCGGCGTGATGGCAGCGACCGGCACAGATCGGCGACGTCGATCCTCGACGTGCAGCAACATCAGCCTGTCGCTTCGGCGGCGTGAAGGCGCTGACCGACATCAGCTTCGACGTCCGCGAGCACGAGATCCGCGCCATCATCGGCCCGAACGGCGCCGGCAAGAGCTCGATGCTCAACTGCATCAACGGCGTCTACCAGCCGCAGCAGGGCTCGATCAGCCTTGCGCGGCCAGACCTTCCAGCACATGAACTCGCGCCAGGTCGCCGAGATGGGCGTCGCGCGCACCTTCCAGAACCTGGCGCTGTTCAAGGGCATGAGCGTGCTCGACAACATCATGACCGGCCGCAACCTGAAGATGCAGCAGCAACCTGTTCCAGCAGGCGATCCGCTGGGGCGCCGGCCGAGCGCGAGGAGATCGCGCAGCGCGAGCGTCGTCGAGCGCATCATCGACTTCCTCGAGATCCAGGCCTACCGCAAGACGCCGGTCGGCCGGCTGCCCTACGGGCTGCAGAAGCGCGTCGACCTCGGCCGCGCGCTGGCGATGGAGCCGCAGGTGCTGCTGCTCGACGAGCCGATGGCCGGCATGAACGTCGAGGAGAAGCAGGACATGAGCCGCTTCATCCTCGACGTCAACGACGAGTTCGGCACGACCATCGTGCTGATCGAGCACGACATGGGCGTGGTGATGGACATCTCGCGACCGCGTCGTCGTGCTCGACTACGGCAGGAAGATCGGCGACGGCACGCCGGACGAGGTGCGCGACGACCCGGACGTGATCAGCGCCTACCTCGGGACGGTGCACTGATGGGACCTCTTCCTCGAAACCCTGTTCGGCGGCCTGATGGCCGGCATGCTCTATTCGCTGATCGCGCTCGGCTTCGTGCTGATCTTCAAGGCCTCGCGGCGTGTTCAACTTCGCGCAGGGCGCGATGGTGCTGTTCGCGGCGCTGGCGATGGCGCGCTTCGCCGAGTGGATCCCGCAGCTGACCGGGCTTCGACAACAAGCTGCTCGCCAACGTGCTCGCCTTCGCCGGCGCCGCGCTGGTGATGATCGCGCTGGCCTGGCTGATCAGAGCGCTGGTGCTCGGCAAGCTCGTCAACCAGGAAGGCATCACGCTGCTGATGGCCACGCTCGGCATCACCTACTTCCTCGAAGGCTTCGGCCAGACGCTGTTCGGCAACGACATCTACAAGATCGACGTCGGCATGCCCAAGGATCCGATGCTTCCTGTTCGAGAAGACTTTCCAGGGCGGCGTGCTGGTCAACAAGGAAGACCTCTGCCGCGGCGTGATCGCCGCGGCGCTGGTCGCCGCTGCTCGCGCTGTTCTTCCAGAAGACCGCCACCGGCCGCGCGCTGCGCGCGGTCGCCGACGACCACCAGGCGGCGCAGTCGATCGGCATTCCGCTCGACCGCATCTGGGTCATCGTCTGGGCGGTCGCCGGCTTCGTCGCGCTGGTCGCCGGCGTCATCTGGGGCAGCAAGCTCGGCGTGCAGTTCTCGCTCTCGCTGGTCGCGCTGAAGGCGCTGCCGGTGGTGATCCTCGGCGGCCTGACCTCGGTGCCCGGGCGCGATCATCGGCGGGCTGATCATCGGCGTCGGCGAGAAGCTCTCGGAGATCTACATCGGGCCGCATGTTCGGCGGCGGCATCGAGATCTGGTTCGCCTACGTGCTGGCGCTCGCTCTTCCTCCTCGTCCGGCCGCAAGGGCTGTTCGGCGAGAAGATCATCGACCGCGTCTGACGACCATGCTGTACCGCGAAAACGGCCAGTTCAAGACCAGCTACCGCGCCGACCAGCAGATCTTCCCGATCCTGCAGGACCGGATCGCGATCGTCGCCTGCTCGCTGGCGTTGGCCGTTCGTCGCCGTGCCGCTGCTCGGCGTCCGAGTACCTGTTGCGCGCGATCCTCGATCCCGTTCCTGATCCTGTCGCTGGCCGCGCTCGGCCTGAACATCCTGGTCGGCTACTGCGGCCAGATCTCGCTCGGCACCGGCGCCTTCATGGCGGTCGGCGCCTACGCGGCCTACAACTTCCAGGTGCGCATCGACGGCATGCCGCTGGTCGTCTCGCTGCTGCTCGGCGGCGTCTGCGCGACCGTCGTCGGCGTGCTGTTCGGCATCCCGTCGCTGCGCATCAAGGGCCTGTACCTCGCGGTCGCGACGCTGGCGGCGCAGTTCTTCGTCGACTGGGCGTTCCTGCGCATCAAGCTGGTTCACCAACGACTCGCCGTCGGGCTCGGTCAGCGTCGCCGGACTGCAGGTGTTCGGCTGCCCGATCGAGTCGCCGGTGCAGAAGTACCTGTTCTGCCTGGCCTTCGTGATCGTGTTCGCGCTGCTGGCGAAGAACCTGGTGCGCGGCGCACATCGGCCGCGAATGGATGGCGATCCGCGACATGGACGTCGCCGCCGCGGTGATCGGCATCCGGCCGGTCTACGCCAAGCTGACGGCGCTTCGCGGTCAGCTCGCTTCATCGTCGGCGTCGCCGGCGCGCCTGTGGGGCTTCGTCCACCTCGGCTCGTGGGAGCCGGCCGCGTTCAGCATCGACCGCTCGTTCCAGCTGCTGTTCATGGTCATCATCGGCGGCCTCGGCTCGATCATGGGCAGCTTCTTCGGCGCCGCGTTCATCGTCGTCCTGCCGATCGTGCTCGACAACGCTGCCGCACATGGTTCGGCATCCCGATCGACACCGCCATGGCCTCGCACCTGACCTTCATGATCTTCGGCGCGCTGATCGTGTTCTTCCTGATCGTCGAGCCGCACGGCCTGGCGCGGCTCTGGTCGACGGCCAAGGAAAAGCTGCGCCTCTGGCCGTTCCCGCACTGACAGACGACAGAACGTTTTCACCACGCACCGACGCGTGCCTCCACCTCTGGAGACAAGACATGAAATCGAGATCCTCGCACTTGCGATCGCTGCTGTCGGCGCATCGCGCTGGCCGCCGGGCTGGCCGCACCGACCGCGCTGCGCGCAGGCCAAGGAGCAGTTCTTCCCGGTGCTCGTCTACCGCACCGGCGCCTACGCGCCGAACGGCGTGCCCTGGGCCAACGGCTACGTCGACTACCTGAAGCTCGTCAACGCGCAGCGGCGGCATCAACGGCGTGAAGGTCATCTTCGAGGAGTGCGAGACCGGCTACGCCACCGACAAGGGCGTCGAGTGCTACGAGCGGCTGAAGGGCAAGCACGGCGGCGCGACGCTGTTCCAGCCGCTGTCGACCGGCATCACCTTCGCGCTGACCGAGCAAGGCGCCCGGCGACAAGATCCCGCTGATCACGCGTCGGCTACGGCCGCAGCGAAGCGCAGGACGGCGGCGTCTTCAAGTGGAACTTCCCGCTCGCCGGCACCTACTGGGTCGCCGCCGACGTCGCTGATCCAGCACATCGGCCAAGAAGGAAGGCGGCCTCGACAAGCTGAAGGGCAAGAAGATCGCCCTCGTCTACCACGACAGCCCGTACGGCAAGGAGCCGATCCCGCTGCTGCAGGAGCGCGCCGAAGATGCACGGCTTCGAGCTGCAGCTGCTCCCGGTCACCGCGCCCGGCGTCGAGCAGAAGGCGACCTGGCTGCAGATCCGCCAGAGCCGGCCCGACTACGTGCTGCTCTGGGGCTGGGGCGTGATGAACTCGACCGCGCTCAAGGAAGCGCAGGCCGACCGGCTATCCGCGCGAGAAGATGTACGGCGTCTGGTGGGCCGGCGCCGAGCCCGACGTCAAGGACGTCGGCGACGGCGCCAAGGGCTACAACGCGCTGGCGCTGCAGCACGGCGCCGAGCCGAACTCCAAGGTCGTCAAGGACATGCTGGCGCATGGTGCACGACAAGGGCCAGGGCACCGGGCCCGAAGGAAGAGGTCGGCTCGGTGCTGTACATGCGCGGCGCTGATGATCGGCGATGCTCGGCGTCGAAGGCGTGCGCGCGGGCGCAGGAGCGCTACGGCAAGGGCAAGGTCATGACCGGCGAGCAGGTCGCGCTGGGGCCTGGAGAACCTGGCGCTCGACCAGAAGAAGCTCGACGCGCTCGGCTTCGCCGGCGTGATGCGGCCGATCTCGACCTCGCTGCGCCGACCACATGGGCGCCGACCTGGGCGCGCGTGCACACCTGGGACGGCAGCGAAGTGGGTCTTCACGCTCCGACTGGCTGCAGGCCGACGAGCAGATCATCAAGCCGATGGTCAAGGCACGCGGCGGACAAGTACGCGGCGAGAAGAAGCTGACGCGGCGCACGCCTGAGGACTGCCAAACCTGAAGGCTTGGCAACCCAGGCGCCCGCTGACGGCTTCCGCCCCACTCTCGAGGGCGTGAGCGGGCCTGAGCAGCGCTGCGCACTGAGTGACCAGCATGACCGCTGCCATCCTCCTCGATGTCAACGGCATCGAGGTCATCTACAACCACGTGATCCTGGTGCTGAAGGGCGTGTCGCTGCAGGTGCCCGAAGGCAGCATCGTGGCGCTGCTCGGCGGCAACGGCGCCGGCAAGACGACGACGCTGCGCGCGGTGAGCAACCTGCTCGCGCGGCGAGCGCGGCGAGGTGACCAAGGGCTCGATCGAGCTGCGCGGCGAGCGCATCGAGCGCGCTCAGCACCTCCGACATGGTCGAGCGCGGCGTGATCCAGGTGATGGAGGGCCGGCACTGCTTCGCCCACCTGACGATCGAGGAGAACCTGCTGACCGGCGCCTACACGCGCCGCGACGGCAAGGCCGCGGTCGGCGGCGACGCTCGAGAAGGTCTACGCCTACTTCCCGCGCCTGAAGACGCGGCGCGGCTCGCAGGCGGCCTACACCTCGGGCGGCGAGCAGCAGATGTGCGCGATCGGCCGCGCGCTGATGGCCAACCCGAAGATGGTGCTGCTCGACGAGCCGTCGATGGGCCTGGCGCCGCAGATCGTCGAGGAGGTGTTCGAGATCGTGAAGGACCTGAACCACGAAGGAAGGCGTCACCTTCCTGCTCGCCGAGCAGAACACCAACATGGCGCTGCGCTACGCCGACTACGGCTACATCCTCGAGAACGGCCGCGTCGTGATGGACGGCGCGGCCGCGGCGCTGCGCGAGAACGAGGACGTGCAGGAGTTCTACCTCGGCACCGGCGCGGCCGGGCGAGCGCAAGAGCTTCCGCGACGTCAAGAGCTACAAGCGCCGCAAGCGCTGGCTCTCCTGAGCGAGAACGCCATGGCCCTGCGCCGACGCCGAAGCCCTGAAGCCGCTCGCGCTGCTGCTGCGCCAGCTGCGCGAGATCAAGGCGCGTGAAGGAGAGCAGCGCCGGCATCTTCTACGGCCGCAGCGACGCCTTCATCCACTTCCACGTCGAAGACGGCGCCCTCGTTCGCCGACCTGAAGAAGCCGGGCGGCAGCGGCTTCGACCGCTACCCGCTGGCGACGCCGGCCGAGCAGCGCAAGCTGGTCGACGACGCGAAGCTGCGCGCCCGGCGCTCGACGACGACTGAGGCCTGGACCGCCGATGAGCGACGCATTTCGACGCGCTGGAAACGCGCGATCCCGGAGCAGCGCGAAGCCGCGCTGATGGCGCGCGCTCGCCGCGCAGGTCGCGCATGCCCGAGCGCACGCGCCGGCCGTTCGCGCGAAGCGCTGCGCCGGCGTCGACGCCGGCCGCGATCACAGCCGTGCCGCGCTCGCCGCGCCTGCCGGTGCTGCGCAAGCAGCGAGCTGCTCGAGCGCCAGCGCGCGGCGCTGGCGCAGCGACGCCTTCGGCGGCTTCGCCGCGATCGGCTGGGGCGCCGCCGCCCGCCGGCACGGCGCGCGCGCGCGTGTTCGTCTCGCCCGGGCCGATCCACGAGCCGGAAGGCGCGCGCCGGACTACTGGCGCATGGCGCGGGCGCTGTTCGCCGCCGGCTTTCGCGCCGGCGACCTGGTGCACAACAGCTTCAGCTATCACTTCACGCCGGCCGGCGCGATGATGGACAGCGGCGCGCATGGCGATCGGCTGCACGCGTGTTTCCCGCGCGGCACCGGCCAGACCGAGCTGCAGGTGCAGGCGATGGCCGACCTGCGGCCCGACGCCTACGTCGGCACGCCGAGCTTCCTGCGCATCCTGCTCGAGAAGGCCGACGAGACTGGGCGTCGCCTGCCGTCGCTGAACAAGGCGCTCGCTCGGCGGCGAAGCGTTTCCGCCGAGCGCTGCGCGACTGGCTCGCCGCGCGCGGCATCGCCGCCTACCAGAGCTACGGCACGGCCGACCTCGGCCTGGTCGCCTACGAGACCGACGCGCGCGAAGGCCTGGTGCGTCGACGAAGGCGTGATCGTCGAGATCGTGCGCCCGGGCACCGGCGATCCGGTCGCCGACGGCGAGGTCGGCGAGCTCGTCGTGACCACGCTCAACCCCGACTACCCGCTGATCCGCTTCGGCACCGGCGACCTCTCGGCCGTGCTGCCGGGCGCCTGCCCGACCGGCCGCACCAACCAGCGCATCCGCGGCTGGCTCGGCCGCGCCGACCAGTCGGCCAAGGTGCGCGGCATGTTCGTCCATCCGCCGCAGGTGGCCGAGATCGTGCGCCGCCATCCGGAGGTCAAGCAAGGCGCGGCTGGTCGTCAGCGGCGAGATGGCCGACGACCGGATGACGCTGCGAGGTCGAGGTCGACGGCGCGGCGCCCGAGGGCTTGGCCGAGCGCATCGCCGAGACGATCCGCGACGTCACCAAGCTGCGCGGCGAGGTCGCGCTGTCGCGCGCCGGGCAGCCTGCCGAACGACGGCAAGGTGATCGAGGACACGCGCAAGTACGACTGAGCGGGCGGCCAGGCCGCTGTGCAGCGTCGTCGCCGGCGGCGCGATCGGTCAGCTGTCGACCTTGACGTCGCCGTCCTTCACGACCTTGCGCCCACTTGACGATCTCGGTGCGGATGAACGTGGCGGAACTTGTCGGCGCGAGCCGCCGCCGTCCTCGGCGCCGTAGGTGTCGAGCTTTTCCTGCACGTCGGGCATCGCCGAGCACGGTGTTGACGTCGCGCGTTGACCTTCTGCGGCGATCGGCGTCGGCAGCTTGCCCGGGCCGACCAGCCCGTACCAGGTGGTCGCCTCGAAGCCGTCGAAGCCCTGCTCCTGCATCGTCGGCACGTTCGGGTGGCCCTTGGCGCGGTGCGCGCGCGTCTGCGCGATCGCCATCACCTGGCCGTTGTTGACGTGCGGCGTCGCCGCGGTCATGGTCTCGAAGCTGTACTTGATCTGGCCGCCCATCAGGTCGGTGAGCAGCGGGCCGCTGCCCTTGTACGGCACGTGCAGCGCATCGACGCTGGCCTGCAGCTTGAACATCTCGAGCGCCAGGTGCTGCGCCGAGCCCGGCGCCGGCCGAGCCGAAGCTGACCTGGCCCGGCTTCGGCCTTGCACAGGGCGACGATGTCCTGCACGGTCGTGCGCCGGCTGCGCCGGGTTGCCGATCAGCAGGTTCGGGCGTGACGCCGACCAGCACGATCGGCACGAAGTCGCGCTCGACGTTGTAGCGCAGCTTGGGCTGCAGGCTCGGCGCCAGCGCGTGGCTGTTGATGTGCGCCATCAGCAGCGTCGCTGCCGTCGCTCGGCTAGCTGCGCCACGTACTCGGCGGCGAGGACGCCGGCGACGCCGGCCTTGGTCTCGACGATGACCTGCTGGCTCCACATCTGCGGTCAGCTTCGGCGCGACGACGCGGGCGAGCGCGTCGGTGCCGCCGCCGGGCGGAAAGCCGACGACGATGCGCACCGGCGCCGTTCGGCCAGTCCTGCGCGCGAAGGCGCGGCAGCGCCGAGCGCGGCGGCGGCGCCGCCGCCGGCCTGAGGAAGGAGACGTCTTTGCATGCGTTCGAAGTCTCCGTGGAGTCGAACGAGGGCTGGCTCAGGCCGCGGCCTGGCGAGGCGAGCTGCGGCGCGCCGGGTGCGCTGGCGAAGTAGTCCATCGCCGCCTGCACGCCGCTGCCGGCGAGGCGCACGCCGGCGAGCTTCAGGCCCATCTCGCACGCCGGCGAGCGCGGCGAGCAGCGTCAGGTCGTTGCTGTCGCCGAGGTGGCCGATGCGGAACATGCGGCCCTTGACCTTGCCGAGGCCGGTGCCGAGCGAGAGGTCGAAGCGCTCGTGGATGAGCCGGCGCACGCGCATCGGCGTCGACGCCGGCGGGCGTGATCACGCCGGTCAGCACCGGCGAGTGCGCGCCGGCGTCGGCGCACTGGATCGGCAGGCCCCAGGCATCGACCGGCGGCGCGCACGCCTCGCCCCAGCGCTGGTGGCGCGCGAACACCGCTGCCAGGCCCTCGCCGAGCAGCATGTCGAGCGCTTCCGAGGCCGTAGAGCAGGTTGGTGTTCGGCGTCGACGGCCAGTAGCCGCGCCTTGTTCATCTGCGACGATCTCGTCCCAGGCCCAGAAGGCGCGCGGCAGCGTCGCCGTCTTGCTCGCCTCGAGCGCCTTGCGGCGACAGCGCGTTGAAGCCGATGCCGGGCGGCAGCATCAGGCCCTTCTGCGAGCCGCCGACGGTGACGTCGACGCCCCACTCGTCGTGGCGGTAGTCGGCGCAGGCCAGGCCCGAGATGGTGTCGACCAGCAGCAGCGCCGGATGGCCGGCGGCGTCGATCGCGCGGCGCACCGCGGCGATGTCGGAGATGCACGCCGGTCGAGGTCTCGTTGTGCACCACGCAGACCGCCTTGATCGTCGTTCGCGCCGGTCCTGGCGCAGGCGCGCTTCGATCAGGTCGGGCTGCGACGCCGCGGCGCCACGACCACGGGCAGGCCGGTCGCCGGGTCGGTGCCCGGGCAGCGCTCAGGAACTCGGGCTCGCAGGCCGAGGCGCTGGCGCCATCTTCTGCCAGAGCGACGCGAAATGGCCGGTCTCGACCATCAGCACCGCGTCGCCCGGGCTCATCAGTGTTGACGAGCGCCGCCTCCCAGGCGCCGGTGCCCGATGCCGGGTAGATGACGACCGGATGGCGGGTCTGGAAGACCTGCTGCATGCCGGCGATGACCTTCTTGCCGAGCGCGCCGAACTCGGGCCCGCGGTGGTCGATCGTCGGCAGGCTCATCGCCCGCAGGATGCGGTCGGGCACCGGGCTCGGGCCGGGAATCTGCAGGAAGTGGCGGCCGCTGGGATGCTGGTCGAGGGCGAGCATGGATCGAGTCTCCGGTCGGCCCTCAGTCTTTCATGCACCAGGGGCCTTGTCAAGGCGAACTTCCTCCATGACCGCGAGCGTCCGGCCGGCGCTGGCCCGTGCATCGACAATCGGCTGTCGATGATCCGACCATGAACGCGCCGCTGCCGACTCTCGTGACCCGCGGCACCGCCACGCGGGCTGCCGAAACGATCGCCCGGCGTCGGCGGACCCGAGGCGGCTCGCGCTCGCCCAGCGCCTGGCCACCGAGACCGCAGGGCGAGGTGCTGTTCGACGCCGCCTCGCGCGGCCGCTACGCGACCGACGCCTCGATCTACCAGATCATGCCGGTCGGCGTGTTCGTGCCGACGCACGCGCCGACGACGTCGCGATCGCCCTCGACATCGCCCGCGACCTCGGCGTGCCGCTGCTGCCGCGCGGCGCCGGCACCATCGCAGTGCGGCCAGACCACCGGCGCGGCGCTGGTCATCGACGCCAGCAAGCACCTGCGCAACGTGCGTCGCGGTCGACGCCGAGCGGCGATGACCGCCGACGGTCGAGCCCGGCATCGTGCTCGACGCACCTCAACGCGCAGCTGAAGCCGCTCGGCCTGTGGTTCCCGGTCGACGTCTCGACCAGCGCGCAGGCGACGATCGGCGGCATGGCCGGCAACAACTCGTGCGGCTCGCGCTCGATCGCCTACGGCAACATGGTGCACAACGTGCTCGGCATCGATGCGCTGGCTGAGCGACGGCAGCGAGCGTGTCGTTCGGGCCGGTGGCGGACTCGGCGCCGCAGGAGCGCGCGATCGCCGACTTCGTGCGCGGCCTCGGCCGAGCGACATCGCGGCGAGATCGAGGCGCGCTGGCCGAAGGTGATGCGCCGCGTCGCCGGCTACAACCTCGACATCTTCCAGCCGCAGAGCGAGCGGCCCTACACCGACGACGGCAGCGTCAACCTCGCGCACCTGCTGGTCGGCGCCGAGGGCACGCTCGCCGCTACGCGCAGCCTGACGCTGAAGCTCGCGCCGCTGCCGCGCGCCAAGGTGCTCGGCGTCGTCAACTTCCCGACCTTCCGCGCGGCGATGGACGCGGCGCAGCACATCGTCGACGCTGGCGCCGACCGCGGTCGAGCTGGTCGACCGGACGATGATCGACCTGGCGCTGCGCCAACCCGGCCTTCCGGCCGACGATGCGAGGCGGCGCTGATCGGCGCGCCGGCGGCGATCCTGCTGGTCGAGTTCAGCGGCGACGACAAGGCGCGCGCTGCTGCGCCGGCTGCAGCGCGCTGGTCGAGCTGATGGGCGACCTCGGCCTGCCCGGCAGCGTGGTCGAGATGGCCGACGACGCGCCGCAGAAGGCGCCTCTGGGAAGTGCGCAAGGCCGGCCTCAACATCATGATGAGCCTGAAGGGCGACGGCAAGCCGGTCAGCTTCATCGAGGACTGCGCGGTGCCGCTCGAGCACCTCGCCGACTACACCGACGCGCTGACCGAGGTGTTCGCGCGGCACGGCACGCGCGGCACCTGGTACGCCCATGCCTCGGTCGGCACGCTGCACGTGCGGCCGATCCTCGACATGCGGCGCGACGGCGCGGCCAAGATGCGCGCGATCGCCGAGGAAGCGAGCGCGCTGGTGCGCAAGTTCAAGGGCGCCTACAGCGGCGAGCACGGCGACGGCCTGTGCCGCGGCGAATGGATCGCGCTGGCAGTTCGGCCCGGCGATCGACGACGCCTTCCGCGCGATCAAGCAGCGGCTCGACCCGATCGGCCTGTTCAACCCCGGACAAGATCGTCGATCCGCCGAAGATGGACGACGCGCGCGCTGTTCCGCTTCCGCCGCCGGCCGTACCGGACGATCGCCGCTGAAGCCGGTGCTCGACTGGTCGGCGTGGAACGTGCAGAACGATCCGGTCACCGAAGCAGACCACGCGCGCCGGGCAGCGGCGGCGACCCGACCGGCGGCTTCGCCAAGGCGGTCGAGATGTGCAACAACAACGGCCACTGCCGCAAGTTCGACGCCGGCACGATGTGCCCGAGCTATCGCGTCACGCGCGACGAGCAGCACCTGACCCGCGGCCGCGCCAACACGCTGCGCCTGGCGCTGTCCGGCCAGCTCGGGCGCCGACGCGTTCGAGCCCTGGCGAGCGACGCGGTGCACGAGGCGCTGGACCTGTGCGTCGGCTGCAAGGGCTGCAAGCGCGACTGCCCGACCGGCGTCGACATGGCGCGGATGAAGATCGAGTTCCACGGCGCAGCGCAAGGCGCGCGCACGGCTCACTCGCTGAAGGACCGCTGCATCGCGCCGCCTGCCGCGACTACGCGCGCGCGGCGCGAGCCGCGTGCCGTGGCTGCCGAACCTGCGCAACCGGGTCGGCCTGGCTGCGTCGCCTCGGCGAGCGCTGGCTCGGCCTCGTCGGCGCAGCGCACGCTGCCGGCGTGGCGGCGCGACACCTTCTGGCGCGGTCGCGCCGACGCTCGAGCTCGCGAGCGCGCGACGATCGCCGCTCGCCGCGGCGCCAAGGCCGGTGGTGCTCTTCGTCGACACCTTCAACGGCAACTTCGAGACCGAGAACGCGGTCGCCGCGGTGCGCGTGCTGCAGGCCGCCGGCTACACGCGTGCACGTCGCTCGCGCGCCGACGGCGGCCAGCTCTGCTGCGGCCGCACCCTGCTCGCCGCCGGCATGGCCGACGCGGCGCGGGCGCGAGGCGTCGGCGCTGCTCGACGCCCTGCTGCCGTTCGCCGAGCGCGGCATCGCCATCGTCGGCCTCGAGCCGTCGTGCCTGCTGACGCTGCGCGACGAGATGCTGGTCGATGGGCCTCGGCGACAGCGGCGGCGACGGTCGGCGCGCAGGCGCTGCTGTTCGAGGAGTTCGTCGCCCGCGAAGCCGCGCGCCGGCCGCTTCGCGCCGACGCTGCAAGCCGGTCGACGCAGCCGATCCTGGTGCACGGCCACTGCCACCAGAAGGCGTTCGGCGCGGTGCGCGCCGGTGCTCGACGTGCTGCGCCTGATTCCCGGCGCCGAGCCGGCGCTGATCGAGAGCTCGTGCTGCGGCATGGCCGGCAGCTTCGGCTACGAGGCCGAGCACTACGACGATCTCGATGGCGATGGCCGAGCTGAGCCTGCTGCCGGCGGTGCGCACGGCGCCCGACGCGCTCGATCGTCGCCGACGGCACCAGCTGCCGGCACCAGATCGCCGACGGCGCGGGGCGAGAGGCCTCCATCTCGCGCGAGTCCTGTTCGAACGATCTGAGCTGGCGCCCGCGGCGCCGACGGGTTTCTGCGGTTGCGCGGCAGAAGCGATGGCGATCGAAGAATGAGGCGTCCCGTCACGCCCCTTCGAGAGCAATGATGAAACGACTCTCCTCGCCGCTGCCGCCGGCCTGTTCTTCTGCGCCGCGGCCTCCGCCGAGTACCCCGACAAGCCGATCACGCATCGTCGTGCCGTTCGCGGCCGGCGGCCCGACCGACAAGGTCGCGCGCGACCTCGCCGAGGCGCTGCGCAAGCCGCTCGGCAACCAGACGCATCATCATCGACAACGTCGGCGGCGCCGGCGGCACGCTCGGCGCCGCCAAGGTGGCGCGCGGCCGCACCGGACGGCTACACGCTGCTGCTGCATCACATCGGCATGAGCGACCGTCGCCGGCGCTCTATCGCAAGATGACGTACGACACGCTCGGCGATTTCGAGTACCTCGGCATGATCAACGACGTGCCGATGACGCTCGATCGGCAAGCCGAGCCTGCCGGCCAACAACTACGCCGAGCTGGTCGAAGTGGCTCGAGGCGAACAAGGGCAAGATCAACCTCGCCAACGCCGGCCTCGGCGCCGGCCTCGCACCTGTGCGGCCTGCTGTTCCAGAGCACGCTCAAGATCGACATGCAGACCGTGCCGTACAAGGGCACGGCGCCGGCGATGAACGATCTGCTCGGCGGCCAGGTCGACCTGATGTGCGACCAGACCACCAACACCACCGGCGCAGATCGAGGCCGGCAAGCGATCAAGGCCTACGCGGTCACCTCGAGCAAGCGGCTGACGACGCCGGCGCTGAAGGACCTGCCGACGCTCGACGAGGCCGGCCTGAAGGGCTTCAACGTGACCATCTGGCACGGCGCTCTATGCGCCCAAGGGCACGCCGAAGGCGGTGCTCGACAAGGTCAACGCGGCGCTGCAAGCGTCGCGCTCAAGGACCCGGACTTCATCAAGCGCGAGGAAGCGCTGGGCGCGGTGATCATCACCGACGCGCCGCGTCAGCGGCGCCGAGCACAAGAAGTTCGTCGAGGCCGAGATCAACAAGTGGGGCCCGGTCATCAAGGCCGCCGGCCAGTACGCCGACTGACCGACTGCTGAGCATCGGCCCGCGCGGCGGGCCGTTTCCTGCGCCGGCGCTAGGCGGCGCAAGCGGTCAGCGGGATCGTCACCGGTCCGTCGTTGACCAGGTGGACCTGCATGTCGGCGCCGAACTCGCCGCCGGCGACCTCGCGCATGGCGTGCGGCGGCGGTCGGCGAGCACCCGCTCGTAGAGCCGTCGCCCCAGCTCGGGCCGGCCGCGCCGGAAAAGCCCGGGCGATTGCCGCTCGCGGTATCGGCGGCCAGAGTGAACTGGCTGACGACCAGGAGCCCGCCGCCGACCGCCGGCGAGGTCGAGGTTCATCTTGCCGGCGGCGTCGCCGAAGATGCGCATGCCGCAGCACCTTGTCGACGAGCTTGTCGGCGACGGCGTCGGTGTCGTCGGGCTCGGCGCAGACGAAGAGGAGCAGGCCCCGGCCGATCCGGCCGGTGACGCGGCCTTCGACCTCGACCCGCGCTTCGGCAACCCGCTGCAGCAGGGCGATCAACGTCGCCGTCCTCAGCTCAGGGTGACCCGGGCGAACTTGCGCTTGCCGACCTGGACGACGAAGGTGCCGGCGGGCAGGCGCAGGCCGCGATCGACGACGACGGCGCCGTCGACGCGGACGCCGCCGCCGTCGATCAGGCGCATCGCCTCGCTGGTCGAGGGCGCCAGCCGCGCCTGCTTCAGCAGCGAGCCGATGGCCAGCGGCGCGCCGTCGAGGCGACCTCGTCGATCTCGTCGGGAATGCCGCCGCTGGCGCGCAGGTTGAAGTCGGCCTCGCCGCGCCTCGGCCGCCGGCGGCGCCGTGGAAGCGCGCGGTGATCTCCTTGGCCAGCATCACCTTGGCGTCGCGCGGGATTGCGCGCCGTCGACGGCTTCGCGCGCGCAGCGCGGCGATCTCGGCCGGGCGCGATTGCTCAGAAGATCGAAGTACTTCCACATCAGCATCGTCGCTGATCGACATCAGCTTGGCGAACATGTCGTTCGCCGGCTCGGCGATGGCGATGTAGTTGCCCTTCGACTTCGACATCTTCTCGACGCCGTCGAGGCCCTCCGAGCAGCGGCATCGTCAGGATGCACTGCGGCTCCTGGCCGTACTCGGCCTGCAGCGTCGCGGCCGACCAGCAGGTTGAACTTCTGGTCGGTGCCGCCGAGCTCGAGGTCGGACTTCAGCGCCACCGAGTCGTAGCCCTGCATCAGCGGATAGAGGAACTCGTGGACGCTGATCGGCGTGCCGGCCTTGAAGCGCTTGGTGAAGTCGTCGCGCTCCATCATCCGCGCCACGGTGTAGCGCGCGGCGAGCTGGATCATGCCGCGCGCGCCGAGCGGGTCGCTCCACTCGGAGTTGTAGCGGATCTCGGTCTGCGCGGGGTCGAGCACCAGGCTCGGCCTGGGCGTGAGTAGGTCTTGGCGTTGGCCTCGATCTGCTCGCGGGTCAGCGGCGGGCGGGTCGTGTTGCGGCCCGACGGGTCGCCGATCATCGACGTGAAGTCGCCGATCAGGAAGATCACCGTGTGGCCGAGGTCCTGCAGCTGGCGCAGCTTGTTCAGTACGACCGTGTGGCCGAGATGGATGTCGGGCGCGGTCGGGTCGAGGCCCAACTTGATCCGCAGTGGCACGCCGGTTGCTTCCGAGCGCGCCAGCTTGGACAGCCAATCGGCCTCGGGCAGCAGCTCGCTGCAGCGCCGCCTCGAGATCGCCAGCGGCCCGGGAACAGCGTCGGTCACCGGGCCGGCCGGGTCAGAGGGCACGGCTACGGAAGATACAGACATCAGGGGAATGTAGGGAGAAGGTCGCCGGAACGGCCGGTATACTGCGCGGCGGCGTCCTACCGGCGTCGCCGCGAACCATCCTACGAGGCCCACCGGGAGCGCCACGATTCTAGTGGCGCCCCGATGGCGACAACGATCAACCGAAGCGCGAGCCCTACCCGGCGAGCGCCGACCGAATCGAGCGAACCGCGCTCCGCAGAAAATTGAAATCGTTGGCACCTCTTGAGCTCGCCTGGGCCTACGCCTCGGCGCACGCTGCCAGCTTCGCCGCTCGCTATCCGAAGACGCTCGCCGCGTCGGTCTCGCTCGGTCTGGCCGGCTTCGCCGCCACCGCCTTCGGCGTCGCGCCGATGGTCCCGGACGCGGCCGACCTGCCGCAGCGCACGATCGTCGAAAGCGTCGCGCACGGTCGACCTCCGGCCGCAGCTCGAAGCGCTCGCCGAGCACGACTTCGATCTCTTCCGCAGCGACGTCACCCGCGCCAGCGATACCGCCGACTCGCTGCTGCGCGCGCCTGAACGTCGACGACCTCGCGCGCCGCCGCGTTCCTGCGCACCGATCCGATCGCCAGGAAGCTCCTCGACGGCCGCGCCGGCAAGCGGGTGCAGGTGCGGGTCGATTCGCGCCGGCCAGCTCGAAGAGCTGGTCGCCCGCTATGCCGCGCCAGGCAACGACAAGCGTGCCGACCCAGTTCACGCGCCTGCGCGTCGAGCGCGTCGCCGGCAAGCTGGTCGCCTGATTCGACGCTGGCGCCGCTCGCCTCGCAGCCGCTGCTGGCCAGCGGCACGATCCGCTCCACGCTGTTCGCCGCGACCGACGAGGCCGGCATCCCGGACGCGGTGGCGACGCAGCTCGCCGAGATCTTCGCCACCGACATCGACTTCCGCCGCGAGCTCAAGAAGGGCGCGACCTTCTCGGTCGTCTACGAGTCCCTGACCGCCGACGGCGAGCCGATCACCTGGGGCAACGGCCAGCGCCGGTCGGGTTCTCGCCGCCGAGTTCGTCAACAAGGACCAGACCTATTCGGCGATGTGGTTCAAGGACGGCGACGGCAAGGGCAGCTACTTCGGCCTCGACGGCCAGAGCAAGCAGCGCACGCTTCCTCGCCAGCCCGCTCGAGTTCTCGCGCGTGACCTCGGGCTTCGCGATGCGCATGCACCCGATCCTCAACACCTGGAAGCAGCACAACGGCGTCGACTACGGCGCGCCGACGGGCACGCCGGTGCGGACCGTCGGCGACGGCGTCGTCGAGTTCGCCGGCTGGCAGAACGGCTACGGCAACGTCGTCCACGTCAAGCACAGCGGCGACCTGACGACGGTCTACGCCCACCTGAGCCGGATCGACGTCGCCAAGGGCGCCAGCGGTCGAGCAGGGCGCAGACGATCGGCGCCGTCGGCCAGACCGGCTGGGCGACCGGGCCGCACCTGCATTTCGAGGTCAAGATCGACGGCGTGCAGCAGGATCCGCTGCTGGTCGCGCAGACCTCGGAGGCCGTCGTCCTGACGCCGGCCGCCAAGGCGCAGCTTCGCCCAGCTGTCGCAGAGCGTCCGCGCCCAGCTCGGCGTCGCCGAGACGCTGGCCGCACGCCCGAGTCCTCGGCGAATAAGCCGGCGGTGCCATGAGCCCGCCGGGCCGCCCCGAGGGCGACATACCGGAGGGCGACGGCCGAAGCTTCCGAATGAGCACCGTGTTCATCGGCCTGATGTCGGGCACCTCGCTCGACGGCATCGACGGCGTCGCTGGTCGACTTCGCACGCCGGCGGCTCGGCGCCGCTCAGGTGCTCGCGCCACAGCCACGCGTCGCATTCGCGGCCGACCTGCGCGCGGAGCTGCTGGCGCTGAATCGGTCCGGCGACGACGAGATCCATCGCGCCGCGCTCGCCGGCAACGCGCTCGCGCGCGGCTACGCCGAGGTGGTCGCGTCGCTGCTCGGCAGTGCCGGGCTGGCGCCGCAGCCGGTGACGTGCGGTCGGCTGCCACGGCCAGACCGTGCGCCATCGGCCGGGCGAGTTCGACGCGGTCGGCTACACGGTGCAGCTCAACGCGCCGGCGCTGCTGGCCGAGCTGTGCCGGCATCGACGTGATCGCTGACTTTCGCAGCCGCGACGTCGCCGCCGGCGGCCAGGGCGCGCCGCTGGTGCCGGCGTTTCATCGCGCGTTGTTCGGCCGGCCGGGCGAGGCGACGGCGGTGCTCAACCTCGGCGGCATCGCCAACCTGTCGTGCTGATCGCGCCGACGGCTCGACCGATCGGCTTCGACTGCGGCCCGGCCAACGCCCTGCTCGACCTCTGGTGCGCACGCTCGCACCGGCCGGCGCTTCGACGCGGGCGGCGCTGGGCGGCGTCGCGGCGAGGTCGACGCCGCGCTGCTCGACGCGCTGCTCGCCGAGCCCTACTTCGCCCTGCCGCCGCCGAAGAGCACCGGTCGCGACCTGTTCAACGCGCCGATGGCTCGAGCGCTCGCCTCGCCAGCGGCGCGACGCGCCGCTCGCCGGCCCGAGGACGTGCAGGCGACGCTGGCCGAGCTGACCGCACGAACCGCCGCCGACGCGCGTGCGCCGCCATGCGCCGGTGCGGCGCAGAGCTGGTGGTCTGCGGCGGCGGCGCCTTCAACGCCGACCTGATGGCGCGCCTCGCGCGCTGCGCCTCGCGCCGATGCCGGTGGTCGCGAGCGACGGCGCGCGGCCTGCCGCCGGATCAGGTCGAAGCCTGCGCCGTTCGCCTGGCTGGCGCGCGCCTTCGTCGAGCGCGAGCCGGGCAACATCGCCGTCGGTCACCGGCGCCGCCGGGCCGCGGGTCCTCGGCGCGCCTCTATCCGGCGCGGCGCAGCGCTCGCGACGTGAAAAAGCCGCCTCGCGGCGGCTTTCGCAGGCGGCGCGGCCGATCAGGCGGAGAAGCTCGAGCCGCAGCCGCAGGTCGTGGTCGCGTTCGGGTTCTTGATCACGAACTGGGCGCCCTGCAGGTCGTCCTTGTAGTCGATCTCGGCGCCGGCCAGGTACTGCAGGCTCATCGCGTCGATCAGCAGCGTGACGCCGTTCTTGCGTCATCTGGGTGTCGTCGTCGTTGACGATCTCGTCGAAGGTGAAGCCGTACTGGAAGCCCGAGCAGCCGCCGCCCTGCACGAACACGCGCAGCTTCAGGTCGGGATTGCCTTCCTCGTCGACCAGTTCCTTGACCTTGTTCGCGGCGCTGTCGGTGAAGACCAGCGGCGCGGGCGGCGCGTCGTCGATCTGCGGGGTCGCGACGATGTTTTCGGCGACTGCGCTCATGCAACGCTCCTAGGGAAATGCTCAAGGGAAGATTATCGCGAGTTGGGGAACAGCGCCGCAGCGAACAAGCAAGAAGCCGCCCGAAGGCGGCTTCCGTGCGGCACAGACCGGACGGATCAGCGCTTGCTGAACTGCTTGCGGCGGCGGGCGCCGTGCAGGCCGACCTTCTTGCGCTCGACCTCGCGGGCGTCGCGGGTCACGAAGCCGGCCCGGCTCAGGTCGGGCTTCGAGCGCCGCGTCGTAGTCGATCAGCGCGCGGGTGATGCCGTGGCGCACCGCGCCGGCCTGGCCGGATCTCGCCGCCGCCGTGGACGTTGACCTTGACGTCGAAGGCGGCGTCGTTGGCGGTCAGCAGCAGCGGCTGGCGCACGACCATGATCGACGTCTGGCGGCCGAAGTACTCCTCGACCGGCTTGCCGTTGACCGAGGATCTGGCCGGTGCCCTTCTTCATGAAGACGCGCGCGACCGACGATTTGCGCCGGCCGGTGCCGTAGTTCCAGTTTCCGATCATTGCGCAGCGTCCTGAAGAATGTCGAGCTTCTTGGGTTGCTGAGCGGTGTGCGGATGCGTGTCGCCCGCGTAGACCTTCAGCTTCTTGATCATCGCGTAGCCGAGCGGGCCCTTGGGCAGCATGCCCTTGACGGCCTTCTCCAGGGCGCGGCCGGGATGCGTGGCCTGCATGTCCTTGAACGTTGATGCCGCGGATGCCGCCGGGATAGCCGGAGTGCCGGTAGTAGATCTTGTCCTCGGCCTTGTTGCCCGTGACGCGGATCTTGTCGGCGTTGACGATGACGATGAAGTCGCCGGTATCGACGTGAGGCGTGTAGATGGCTTTGTGCTTGCCGCGCAGGCGGAGGGCGACTTCACTGGCCACCCTGCCCAAGACCTTGTCGGTCGCGTCGATCACAAACCACTCATGCGTCACTTCGGCGGGTTTGGCGCTGAAGGTTTTCATGGAAGATTTGAAGTTGAGACTGCCTCGGGACGGCGCTTCGACGATCGGATCCGCTTCTGCCGGCGGACGCTCACTCGCGCTCGATTCGTCCCTTCGATGCCCGAAGGCACCCTTTCCGCCGAGGCGAAATGCGAAAAGCCCATGAGTGTAGCAGAGCAGCGGGCCCGATCGGATGGCTGCGGCGCCTCGGGTACTGGTTCGCAGCCCCTGAGACAAAGTCCATACACTGGGGTTAACCCTTAGGTATGACCATGAACCTCATTGAAGGCGGCTTCCCGGTGGAACGCCGGCCCGCAGACACCGCCCCGAGCCCACCGCCGACTCCGCACGCCGACCCGACCCTGCCCCGCGCGCCGGCGGAGGGCGCACGCGCCGGTCGCTCCTGGGTGCCGATCCGCTCGCTCGGGCCGCGCCACCGCGAGCGCATCGTCGCCCACCTGCTGGCGCTCGACGTGCGTTCGCGCTACCTCCGCTTCGGCCACCAGGCGAGCGACGGCCAGATCGGCCGCTATGTCGACACGCTCGATTTCGAGCACGACGAGGTGTTCGGCATCTTCAACCGCCGCCTCGAGCTGATCGCGATGGCGCACCTGGCGCTACCGCCGGGCCGACGCCGCCCGCGGCCGCAGCGCCAGCGCGGAGTTCGGCGTCTCGGTCGTGCCGCAGGCGCGGCGCCGCGGCTTCGGCCGCCGCCTGTTCGAGCACGCGATGCTGCACGCGCGCAACCGCGGCGTCGTCTCGATCTTCATCCACGCCCTGAGCGAGAACACGGCGATGCTCAAGATCGCCCGCGATGCCGGCGCCACGCGTTCGAGCGCGACGGTTCCGGAATCGGAGGCCTGGCTGACGCTGCCGCCGGACTCCATCGCCTCGCATCTGGACGAGTTCCTGGGCGAGCGCGCGGCCGAGCTCGACTATCGGCTGAAGCACCATGCGCACCACATGGAGAACCTGTTCAAACGGTCGGAGAAGGGCCTGATCAGGGGGTGGCTGAGGCGTTCGCGCCGCCGCTAACATCCAGCGCTCGCTCGCCGCGTCGTTTGCTGGCGTCGCGGAATTTGAGGAGTGGACAGCCGGTCATGGAAACCTTCCGTGGAATCGCCGCGGTGGTGGCGATATCGCTGCTCGGCATCGTCCTGCTTTCCTGGTACTGGCTGTCGCGTCGCTCGGCACGGGTCACTCCGCTGCCCACCGAATGGGCCCTTTCCGCGCGACCGGTGTTCTCCACCGACGAGCGCCGCGTCTACAAGCTGATGCGCGAGGCGCTTGCCGCACCACATCGTCCTGTCGAAGCTGCCGCTGGTGCGCTTCTGCCAGCCGAACGATCCGGGCGAAGTGCGCTACTGGTACGAGCTGCTCGGCTCGATCAACGTCACCTTCGCCGTCTGCAGCGCCAACGGCCGCGTGCTGGCGGCGATCGATCTCGACACCGACCGCGGCAATTCGCGCCGCATCCTGCAGATCAAGCAGTCGGTGCTGGGCGCCTGCCGAGTCCGCTACTCTGCGCTGCCCGGTCGACAACCTGCCCTCGGCCGGCGAGCTGCAGCTGCTGGTGCCGAGCGCCACGGCCGGCACGCCGCACCGCAGACCAGCCCGTCGCCGCCGACCAACCTCGACGAGGCGCGCGATTCGCTCGCCAGCACCGTGGCCTCGCGGCGCGCCCAGCGCACCGCCCTCTGGCAGGACTCCTCCCGGTTCCAGGATTCGTTCTTCGCTCCCGACAGCCGGCAGGACGGCTTCGGCAGCAGCGAGTATCCGCACCTGCCCCCGGCCGCGCACTCGCGGCCGCGCGCTGCCGCCCGCACCGGAACGCACAGCCAGCCGGGCGCGCTGAACGGTCTCGATCGCCCCGGCGACAGCGACGATGGCGAGGAGGCGGCGCCGTGGTCGTCGATCCGGGCCGGCGCCGGCGTCGTTCTCGCGCTCGCGGCACTGAGTCGCGCGCGCCGCGAGGCGCGATCGGTCGATGAACGACGAGACCTCCGACGACGGCTGCGACCGCACCCTACGCCGACCTCACCCCGGCCGCGGTGCTCGACGCGCTCGACGGCGTCGGCCTGCGCGGCGACGGCCGGATGCTGCAGCTGAACTCCTACGAGAACCGCGTCTTCCAGGTCGTTTCTCGAAGACGGCCGGGTCGTCGTCGCCAAGTTCTATCGCCCCGATCGCTGGAGCGACGCGCAGATCCTCGAGGAGCACGCGCTTCGCCGCCGAGCTCGCCGCAGCGCGAGATCCCGGTCGCCGCGTCGCTGCAGCTCGCGCGCGACGCCGACTCGCCGCACGCCGCCGCGATCACGCTCGCCGGCGCGACGCTCGGCGTCGCCGCGATCGGCAGCCATGCGCTATCGCTTCGGCGTCTGCGAACGCCGCGCCGGCCGCGCGCCCGAGCTCGACGACCCCGAGGTCCGGCGCTGGCTCGGCCGCTTCATCGGCCGGCTGCATGCGCGTCGGCGCGGCAAGCGCCGCTTCAGCCACCGGATCACGCTCGACGTCGACGACGCTACGGCGTCGCCAGCCGCGACTTCCTGCTCGGCCTCGACATCCTGCCGCCGGACAGTCGCCGACGCCTGGCTCGCGCTCGCCGAGCAGCGCGCTCGCGGCCTGCCGCGGCGCCTTCGATGCGGCGCCGCCGCGCCGCGCTCCGCCTGCACGGCGACTGCCACCTCGGCAACGTGCTCTGGACCGAGCGCCGGCCCGCACTTCGTCGACCTCGACGACGCCGTCAACGGCCCGGCGATGCAGGACCTGTGGATGCTGCTCTCGGGCGACCGCGCGGCGATGTCGCGGCCAGCTGCTCGACGTGCTCGAGGGCTACGAGTCGTTCATGGACTTCGACTGGCGCGAGCTCCGCCTGATCGAGCCGCTGCGCACCCTGCGCATGATCCATCACAGCGCCTGGATCGCGCGCCGCTGGCAGCGACCCGGCGTTCCCGATCGCCTTCCCGTGGTTCGCCAGCCCGTCGTACTGGGCCGACCAGTGCGTGCGCCTGCGCGAGCAGCTGGTGGCGATGGCCGAGCCGCCGCTCGGCAGCCCGGCCTGAGCACGCCGAGCGCTCGGACCGCTCAGGCCATCAGCAGCGCGTTGACGCGCTTCACGTAGGCCGCCGGGTCCTCGAGCTGGCCGCCCTCGGCGAGCAGCGCCTGGTCGAACAGGATGCTGCGCCAGGTCGTCGAAGCGCTCGCTGCGCCTCGAGCCGCTTGACCAGCGCGTGCTCGGCGTTGACCTCGAGGATCGGCTCGGCCTTCGGCGCGCCCTGCCCGGCCTGCTTCAGCAGGCGCGCGAGGTGGCCGCTCATGTCGCCTTCCTCGACCACCAGGCAGGCCGGCGAGTCGACCAGGCGCGTCGTGACGCGCACGTCCTTGGCGCGGTCCTTCAGCGCCTCCTTCAGCCGCTCGAGCGTCGGCTTGAACGCCGTCGCCGACTTCCTCGGCCTGCTTCTTCTCGGCCTCGTCCTGCGAGCTTGCCGAGGTCGACCGAGCCCTTGGCGACGCTCTGCAGCGGATGGCCGTCGAACTCGTACAGGTGCGAGAGCAGCCACTCGTCGACGCGGTCGGTCAGCAGCAGCACCTCGATGCCCTTCTTGCGGAAGATCTCGAGCTGCGGGCTGTTCTTCGCGGTCGCCAGCGTGTCGGCGGTGACGTAGTAGATCGCCTCCTGGCCTTCCTTCATGCGCGCTCACGTAGTCGGCGCAGCGACGACGCCGCTGCCGTCGGCGTGCGTCGACGCAGAAGCGACAGCAGCTTGGCCAGGCGCTCGCGGTTGGCGAAGTCCTCGCCGATGCCTTCCTTCAGCACGACGCCGAAGTCCTTCCAGAACGCCGCGTACTTCTCCTTCTCCGCCGCGTCCTCGCTGTCGGCCAGCGCCTTCGAGCATCGACAGCACGCGCTTGGTCGAGCCCTCGCGGATCGCCTTCACGTCGCGGCTTTCCTGCAGCAGCTCGCGGCTAGACGTTGAGCGGCAGGTCGCTCGAGTCGATCACGCCCTTGACGAAGCGCAGGTACGACCGGCATCAGCGCCTCGGCGTCGTCCATGATGAAGACGCGCTTGACGTAGAGCTTGACGCCGCCGCGCTTGTCGCGGTTCCACAGGTCGAACGGCGCCTTCGCCGGGATGTAGAGCAGCTGCGTGTACTCGCTGCGGCCCTCGACGCGGTTGTGCGTGTAGGCGAGCGGCGCCTCGGTGTCGTAGCTGATCTGCTTGTAGAACTCCTCGTACTGCTCCGTCGGTGATCTCGCTCTTGCGGCCGCGTCCAGAGCGCGGCGGCCTTGTTGACCGGTCTCCCACTCGTCCTTGCGCGACCTGCTTCTTCGCCTCGTCGTCCCACTCCTCCTTCTGCATCAGGATCGGCAGCGAGATGTGGTCGGAGTACTTGCGAGATGATCGACTTCAGCTTCCAGCGCGCAGAGGAACTCCTCCTCGCCTTCGCGCAGGTGCAGGATCACGTCGGTGCCGCGCTCCGGCCGCGTGATCGTCTCGACCTCGAAGTCGCCGGCGCCTTCGGAGCTCCAGCGCACGCCCTGCTCGGCCGGCAGGCCGGCGCGGCGCGACTCGACCGTGATGCGGTCGGCGACGATGAAGCCGGAGTAGAAGCCGACGCCGAACTGGCCGATCAGCTGCGCGTCCTTCTTCTGGTCGCCCTCGAGCGCCGCCATGAACTCGCGCGTGCCGCTCTTGGCGATGGTGCCGAGGTTGGCGACCGCCTCCTCGGCCGACAGGCCGATGCCGTTGTCGCGTGATGGTGATGCGTCTTGCGCGTCCGTGTCGAAGCGCGACGCGCACCTCGAGGCTCGGGCTGGCCCTCGTAGAGCTCGGGCTTGTCGAGCGCCTCGAAGCGCAGCTTGTCGCAGGCGTCCGACGCGTTCGAGATCAGCTCGCGCAGGAAGATCTCCTTGTTCGAGTACAGCGAGTGGGTGACGAGGTGCAGGATCTGCTTGACCTCGGCCTGGAAGGAAAGGGTTTGCTTGTCCATCGGCGTCTTCGTTCGGTTCGTGTGTGGCTGAAGGGGGCCCGCGCGGCGCAGCCGCGGCGAGCAGTTGGTGGCGCGGCGGCCATTTTCAAGCCGACCGCGCCTCCTGTAGAATCCGCGCAGAGTGCGAACCGTCACCGCCACCCGCTACGTCACGCCGCTGCGCGAGGGCGGCTCGCTGCCGGCCGATCGTCGAGGCCGACGACGACGGCCTGTACGTCCTCAAGTTCCGCGGCGCCGGGCCAGGGCCGCAGGCGCTGATCGCCGAGCTCGTCGCCGGCGAGATCGCGCGCGCGCTCGGCCTGCCGGTGCCCGAGATCGTCTTCGTCGAGCTCGACGCCGACCTCGCGCCGCACCGAGCCCGACCCGAGATCCAGGACCTGATCCGCGCCAGCGCGCGGCCTCAACCTCGGCGCTCGACTACCTGCCCGGCGCGCTCGCCTTCGACCCGCTCGCCGACCCGACCGACGCCGAGCTCGCGTCGCGCATCGTCTGGTTCGACGCGCTTCGTCACCAACCTCGACCGCACCGCGCGCAACACCAACATGCTGATCTGGCATCGCCAAGCTCTGGCTGATCGACCACGGCGCGGCGCTCTACTTCCACCATGCCTGGGCTCGGCGATCCGGCGCGCGGCGCGAACCCGTTTCCGCTGATCAGCGACCACGTGCTGCTGCCTTCGCGGGCCGACATCGCCGAGCGTCGACGCGGCGATGGCGCGCGCGCCTGACGCCGGCGCATCGACGCGCATCGTCGGCCTGATCCCCGACGCCTGGCTCGGCGACGCGGCGCACGCCGCGCGGCCGATCGCCGCGCGCCGCCTACGTCGATCACTTCGCTGCGCCGCCTCGCTGCGCCGCGCGCATTCGTCAGCGGAGGCCGTCCGTGCCCACGCTGCACACGTATGACTACGCGGTCGTCCGGGTCGTGCCGCGCGTCGAGCGCGGCGAGTTCGTCAACGTCGGCGTGATCGTGTCGTCGCGACGCCGCCGATTACGCTCGCGGCGCGCGGATCGAGCTCGACGCCGGACCGCGTTGCTGCGCGCTCGACCCGGCGCCGACCTCGACGCGATCCGCGCCGCGCTCGCGGCGATCGCCGCGGTCTGCGCCGGCAGCAGCGCGGCGCCGGTCCGCTGGCCGGCTATCGGCGCGCGAGCGTCTTTCACTGGCTGGTGGCGCCGCGCAGCGCGTCATCAGACCTCGCCGGTGCACCACCGGCCGGACGCGAGCCGAAGGCGGTGATCGATCACCTGTTCGAAACGCATGGTCGGCGCGCGCGCGGCGAACCGCGGGCCGGAGCTTAGCGCGCCGATCGTCGAGCTGCGCGCCGGCGCCACGTGCTGCCCGAACCAGGCGAAGCGCCGGACGCGATCGCCTCGCACCGACGGCTCGGTGGCGGGCGGCTAGCGAGCTGGCGCCGGGGCGCGAGCGCATTGGCCGCCTCCTCGCCTGCTGCGGCGATGCCGCGACGACGATTTCGCGGCGGCGTCGGCGGGCTCGGTGCGGCCGAGGCTGCCCACGGCGGCAAGCGAGCGCGCCAGCCGATCGGCCCAGCCGCGATGATCGGGGCGGACGCTGCGACCCGCCATCGCCAGGATCGATGAACACCGCCGACTGGACGACGAGGAAGAGCGCGGCCGCGATCTCGAGGATGTCGCGCATCGGCGTGGTGTAGCTCCACGGCCGGGCGACGCCGAGGAAGGCGGTGAACATCAGAGGAAGTTCGAGAGTCGCGACCGGCACGGCGACGACGGATCCAGTCGACCAGGTTCCAGCGCGGCGACCCGCCGGCCGCGCGCCAGGCGCGGGAAGGTGACGTAGTGGAGCACGAAGGCGTTCAAGCGTCAGCACCGATGACGCAGGGCGATCTTGGCCTGCAGCTTCGGGTTGTCGAGGTGAGTCGGCGCGCTCGCCCAGGCCTGGATGACGATGAGCGCCGCCGGTGGCGTAGAGCAGCAGCAGCGCCAGCATGACGATGCGGGTGACGAACGGGTTCGGCGGCGCGATCCGGACCTTGTCCTGGGAGAGCTTCGAGAGCAGCCTCAGGTCGGTCGCGACGGTGGCGCCGAGCGCCATCGAAGCTGCGAGCAGGTGTCCGAAGACCAGGAGCATGTGCAGCAAGGAACGGCTTTCCCGGGAAAGGGCGCGTGGCAAAGGACAAATCGAGCCTGAGCAGACGCATGGGCCATGCCAAGAGGGATCGGCCGTTTGCGGCCGTTCTCGCGTGAGCGATTCGTCATCTGTTGACGAATTTCTCCCGGCGTGGAGAGGCGCAGCGAGGGTAGCCGCCGGGAACGGGCACTCGTTGCAAGGAGTTGGCGCATTTGTAAGCAATCGCGTCGCCGCCCGAGGGCGTCGCGGCATGCCGATTCAGCGCGCCGTCAGCGGGTGCGGCGCGCGCTTCTCGAACCAGTGCGTGATGCGCGTTCGCCGTCCCAGTGCAGGGCGATGTGCAACGCCGACTTGGCATGGCGCAGCGCGCGCGGCCGGAAGATGCGCGACGCACTCGCCGCTCGGCGTCGCGCACGCTCGGGTAGCGGATGCCCCAGCTTGCCCGGCGACGCAGGCGCTGCCGAGCCGCTGCGACGGGCCGTAGTCGTGCGGGTCGAGCACCGACGCATAGCGGTCGCTCGGCCGGCTGCGCGTTCGCCGGCGTCGCGCAGGTCGTGCAGCTCGGCCTCGACGTTGGCGGTGATCAGGCGCATGTCGAGGTCGATCGCCGGCTCGTCGGTGCGGCGCAGGAAGACGCCGCGATGGTGGCTCCACCTCGGCGACCGCGGTCGCGAGCGAATGGGCCGGCGTAGTAGACGCCGTAGCTGCCGTCGGAAAAGCGCGAGCCTTCGGGATTGAGGTGGGTGAACGCGGCCATCACCGGCGTCGCGCCCGGGCCGCTCACGCGCTCGTCCGGCGGCACGAGCTGCAGCTCGCCGAGCTCGTCGCGCAGGCGCGGATTGGCGAGCGCCTCGATCGCGAACACCGCCTCGAGGTCGGCGGCATCGGCGATCGCGTCGTAGAGCCCGACGGTCGGATAGCGCGACGGGATCAGCCGGTACGACGGACGCCAGGACACGCGCGCCAGCGGCACGCTCTTCGGATCGATCGCCACCGCCGGAGGCCTCGCCTGACGGCGCTCAGGCCTTGCCGCCGCGTTGCGCGTCGAGGTACTGGCGGACGACGAACAGGTCGGCGACCTGGCCGCCGAGCATCCGGTCGAGCGCCGACCTGCCGGCGAAGAGCGGCGCGGTGTTGGGCTTGCGGATCCACTCGTCGGCGCGGCGGCGGCCGGGAACAGGATGTGCAGCGACGAGTAGATGCCGAACAGGTGCGACAGGCGCTCCAGCTGATGCCGGTCGAGCGGCCCGACCTTGCCCTGCTTCCACTGGTAGAGCGTGGTGCGGGCGACGCCGAGCAGGGTGGTCTGCTCGGCGATCGCCGAGCTGCCAGGCCTCGGCCAGGCGAAAGAAGGTGCGCAGCGCCGCGCGGCGGCGCTGCGCCGACGCTCGTGGTCGACGCCGCCGGAGCGCGGGCTTGAGCAGAGCGGTCATCGGCGATCCGGCGGACGAGCGCGCTCGGGCATGGTCCCGATCTTAGTCCGTCCAGCGAACAAAAATCAATCGATCGTCCGTACGCGGACAAGGGAAGCCGACTCAGCGGGCAATGCGTCACGCCGCCGTCGACGACCAGGGTCGTGCCGACCACGTAGTCGCCGGCGCGCGAGGCGAGGTAGATCGCCGCGCCGGCCATGTCCTCGTCGCGGCCGATCCGCCGCGACGGGATGCGCTGCCGCGACCTCGTCGCCGTGGTCGCGCGCGACCCGGTTCATCTCGGAGGCGAAGGCGCCGGGCGCGATCGCGCTGACGACGATGTTCTCCGGCGCCAGGCGCAGCGCCATGCGCCGGGTGAGCTGGATCAGGCCGGCCTTGCTCGCGGCGTACGAGTAGGTCTCCTGCGGGTTGACCGAGATGCCGTCGATCGAGGCGATGTTGATCACCTTGGCCGGCCGCTCGGCGCTGCGCCGCGGCACGCAGCAGCGCGGTCAGCGCCTGGGTCAGGAAGAACGGCGTCTTCAGGTTCAGGTCGACGACCTTGTCCCAGCCCTTCTCCGGGAAGGTGTCGAAGGTCTCGCCCCAGGCCGCGCCGGCGTTGTTGACGAGGATGTCGAGCCGCGGCTCGCGCGCCGCAGAACGCGGCGACGAGCGCGCTGCACGCCCTCCAGCGTCGAGACGTCGGCGGGCAGCGCAGACGCAGGTGCCCGAGCCGACGGCGAGCTCGCGCGGCGGTCTGCGTCGCAGGCCTCGGCCTTGCGCGACGAGATGTAGACGCGCGCGCCCTGCGCGAGGAAGCCGGCGGCGATCATGCGGCCGATGCCGCGCGAGCCGCCGGTGATCGAGCGCGGTGCGGCCGGCGAGAGAAAAGAGATCGTTCATGGGCAGGTCTCCTGAGGAAGTGGGGTTCGCGCCGCAGGCTCGGCCCGGCCCTGCAGGCAGAGCAGGGCGGCGACGATGCGTCCGGCGGCGATCTCGCCTCGCCGCGGCACGCGCGTCCGTTGGCGAGCGCCTGCGCCGACGAGCGGCGTCCGGCAGCGGCGGCACGGCGCAGGTGACGAGCGCGATCGCCGAGGTCGCTGTCGTCGCGCACCGTGTCGGCGGGTCGGCGGACGATGCGCGGATCGTCGACGGTCGACGGCATTGGCGACGACGGTGGCGGCGGCATCGGCCCGCGACAGCGCTCGCCGCGCAGCACGGTCACCGCGTCGGCGATGCCGAGCGAAAGCTGCGTCCGCGCCAGCCCGAGGTGGCGATGCCGCGCACCGGCGACGCGGCAGCGATCGCGAAGCGGCCGTCGAGCGGCAGGCCGACGCAGGCCGCGCGCCGGGTCGGTGAAGAGGCCGATGTCGAACGACGCGCCCGGCGCGAGATGCAGGGCGATGTCGCCGCCGTTGTTGACATAGGCGCGATGGATGCGCGGCTCGGCGAAGGCGCCGATCAGCTCCTCGGCGACGCTGCCGGCCACCGCCGCCATCGCCGTGATGAAGCGGCCGCGAGTCGCATGCGCCGACAGGCCGCGACCATGCGCCGCGCCACCGGGCCGCGCAGGCGCAGGCCGCGGCACCGGCGGGCGACGACAGGTCGACGCGAAGCAGCGGCAGCTCCGCGACCAGCTCTTCGAGCACGCCGCGAAAGCGCGAGCCAGGCGCGATCGACGCACTCGGCGGCGGCGCCGCTCTCGCCTTCGGCGAAGACGATGCAGTCGATCGGCCCGTGCTGGAAATGCCAGCGGCCGTCGCCGAGCTGCGCTGCGCGCGCGCCGCTCACTCGCTGACCTCCGCGCAGGCGGGCCAGCGGCCAGGGATTGCCGGCCGCGCCTTCGACCGTGCGCCACGCGCCCGAGGCGATCAGCTGCTCGAGCCGCTGCACCCGGTCCATGTGGCCGCCGAGGGCGCGGTAGTCGTCGAGGCGCATCGTGAACTCGATCGGCGAGACGATGGCCGGCGTCGGCACCGAGCCGAAGCTGTTGGCGGGCATCTTCGCCACGTCGACCATCACGCGTGATGCCGCCGCCCGGCCAGACGTAGACCGGCGCGCCGCCGCAGGTGACGTTGACCAGCAGGCTCTTGATCGAGCGGGTGAGCCGCACCGGGTTGTCGGTGACGCCGGCGCGCAGGCTCCCGCCGGCGCCGGCGACGTAACAGCACCGTGCAGAGCGAGGGCTCGCAGTTCTCGCCGATGCGCTCGACCACCGCGCCGCACCGCCGCCGGCATCTCGGCCGGCACGCGGCACGAGCTGCTCGTCGAGCACGAACCAGGCCGAGTCCTCGCCGGTGGTCGAGACCATCAGCATGCGCAGGCCGGGCCGCGCGCCGTGCTTCGCGTCCGAGCCCTCGATGATCGCGAGCGGATCGGTGATGTCGGTGCCGCCCCAGCCCGAGCCCGGGTTGGCGACCTGGAAGTAGCGGCCCGGCGTCGACTTGCGGCCGCGCAGGCGGATGCCGCGTCGGCGCGCATGTCGAGGAACTTGCCGGCCTGGTGCTCGGTGAGCACGCCGGTGATGTGGTCGTCGACCACCACCACCTCGTCGGCATGGCCGAACCACTGCGGCGCGAAGATGCCGATCGTCGCCGAGCCGCAGCCGACGCGCATCCGCTGCTCCTCGACGCCGTCGACGATCGGCGGCCTGGCCGGCCGCGACCACCACGCTGCGCGCCGCCGTCGATCTGTCAGCTCGACCGGCTCGCGGTTGCCGAGCGCCATCATCATGTCGCAGGCGACGCGGCCTTCCTTCTTGCGAGCCGCCGGTGAGGTGGTGCACGCCGCCGAGCGACAGCATCTGCGAGCCGTACTCGATCGGTGGTGACGTGGCCGACCGCCTCGCCGCGATGCGCGCACCGTCGCCTGCTCCGGGCCGAGGTAGCGGTCGGTGTCGATCTTCACCTTGAAGCTGCAGTAGCTGAAGATGCCTTCGGTGACCACGGTCACCATGTCGACGCCCTCGTGCTTCGAGGCGACGATGAAGGGCGCGGGCTTGTAGTCGGGATAGGTGGTGGTCGGAGCCGATGCCGGAGACGAACACCGGCGGGTCGGCGACGAGGCTGCCGTCCCAGCCGCCGGCGTCGCGCGCGGCCTGCCGGGCGACCAGGTCGGTGCCCGGCTTGATCGACCAGCGCCAGCGTGTCGGTGCGCGTCGAGCACGCCGTCGACGTTGCCGTAGCGGTCGCAGGCGCCGGAGCTTGCCCGGGCTGATCTGGCAGAGCACCGGGCAGGCTTCGCAGCGCACCTTGTCGGCCGCCATCCGCTCCGGCGCGCGCGAGTGCTCGAGCACGACCGGCTGGCCGTCGGAGCGCGGCGCGAAGCTGTCAGGCGTGTCGCTCACGAGGCCGTCCGCGCAGCAGGATCGCCGCGCCGGACGCGGCAGGCGCGGCAGGATCGCCGCGCGCAGGCGGCTCGGCGTCACCGGCACCTCGCGCATGCGCACGCCGGTGGCGTGGCATGGATCGCGTTCAGGATCGCCGGCGCCGTCGCCATCAGCGCCGGCTCGCCCACGCCCTTGGCGCCCGAAGGGCCCGAGCGGCTCCGGGTCCTCGACCAGGTGCACCGTGATCGGCGGCACGTCGCCGACGGTCGGGATCAGGTAGTCGTGCAGGTTGTCGGTGCGGCCGGTGACGTATTCCTCCATCAGCGCCATGCCGATGCCCCTGGGCGATGCCGCCGTGCATCTGGCCCTCGACCAGGGTCGGGTTGATCGCCCGGCCGACGTCGTGCGCCGCGTGGATCTGCAGCACCTTGCACCGTGCCGAGCTCGAGGTCGACCTCGACCTCCGCCATCTGCGCGGCAAAGCCGTAGGTCGCGTAGGGCACGCCCTGGCCGTCGGCGTCGAGCGGCACGGTCGGCGGGTCGAAGTGACCGCTCGCCGAGCACGGCGGTCGCCGGCGGCATCGGCGGGCCAGTCGCGCAGGTCGAGCGACGTCGTGCCGCCGTCGCTGCCGACGAGCGCGAAGCCGTCGAGCTCGAGGCGGACGTCGGCATCGTCGGCAGCCGGCAGGTCGAGCCGCTCCAGCAGCTGCTGTCGCAGTGCCGTCCGCCGCGCCGCGGCGCGTTGCCCGAAACGAAGGTCTGGCGCGAGGCCGACGTCTTGCCGGCGTCGGCGGTCAGGTCGGTGTCGCCCATCACCTGACGCAGCAGCGCCAGCGGCAGGCCGAGCGGCGTCGGCGAACATCTGCGGCATGATCGTGTGCGAGCCCTGGCCGATGTCCACGCGCGCCGTTGTAGAAAGAGATGAGCGCCGTGCGCGGCGTCGCAGCGCAGCGCCGACCGCGCATCGTCGACGGGTTGGCGATCACCGTGTTGCCGATGCCGTACCACATGCAGGCGATGCCGGCGCCGCGGCGCGGACGCCGTGCCGACGCCGCCTCGGCGTTGAACGCGCTGCCGCCGCCGCGCGCGCTGCCGCCCATGCCGGCCGCAGCGCGTCGAGGCATTGCGCGCAGGCCGACGCTCGCGTCGAGCACGCTGGCCGGTGGCGTGCGGTCGCCCGGCGCGCAGCGCGTTGCGATGGCGGAACTCGAGCGCGATCGACGCCGCACTGCGCGGCGAGCTCGTCGATCAGCAGCTCGCCGAGCAGTCGCCGCCTGCGGCACGCCGAAGCCGCGGAACGGCGCCGGCGACGCTGCTGTTGGTGAGCACGGCCCGGCTCAGGGCGCGCACGTTGCGGCACGCGGTACGGGCCGGTGGCGTGGATGGGCACGCGGTTGGCGACCGTCGGACCCCACGACGCGTAGGCGCCGGTGTTGAAGTCGCCGCTGAAGTCGAACGCGATGAGCGTGCCGTCGGCGTCGCAGCCGACGCGGTCGCGGTCATCTGCGCCGGATGCCGCTTGGTGCTGGACTGCCATCGACTCCGGCCGCGCGTAGACGCAGCGCGCACCGGCCGGCCGAGCTTCCAGGCGGCGACCGCGAGCAGCGGCTGCACCGAGATGTCGAGCTTGCCGCCGAAGCCGCCGCCGATCGCCGAGGGCACGATGTGCACCTGCTCCGGCGCGATCGCCAGCACGCAGCGCGATCTCGTCGCGGTCCATGTACGGCGTCTGGGTGCAGGCGAAGACGCGGATCCGCCGCGGCGCGCCCGCCGCGCGCCCTCGATCACGCTCGGCCCAGCCCGCCTCGCGGCTCGATGTAGGCGTGCTCGACGTAGCGCGTCTCGAAGCTCGCGCTCGCGCGACGGGCCGACCGGGCCGCGTCGGCGAAGGCGGCGTCGACGTCGCCCGTGACGACGCGGCCGCGGCAGAGCACGTTGTCGGGATAGCGCGCATGCAGCGCCTCGCCGGCGGCGGCGGCGGCGAAGCGCGGCGGCGGGCGTCTCGTGCGCCGGCCGCGGCGCGAGCTGATCGGCAGCGTCGGACTCGGGCAACGCTGCAGCGTCGCGGCGTCGCCGACGAGCGCGAGCACCGCCTCGCCGCGGAACCGGGCGACGCCGTCGGCGAGCACCGGCTGGTCGCGCAGGTCGGCGAAGATCGCGAAGGCGTTGTTCGGCACGTCGGCGGCGGTGAGCACGTCCGACGATGCCGGGCCAGCGGCGCAGGAACGCCGCCGACGTCGCCGAGCGCGAACGCCGCATGCGCGTGCGGCGAGCGGATCACGCGCATCGCCAGCACGCCGGTCGGGTCGCCCGGCCAGGCGTCGGCGCCGAAGCGCTCGTCGCCGCGCACCTTGGCCGGCGCGTCGAGCCGGGCGGCGCGGCTGCCGACCGAGTCGCCGCTCTCGGCGACCGGCGCTGCTTCGACCTCGCCCGCCGCCGGCGAGCGAGCACGGCCTCGACGATCTTGGTGTAGCCGGTGCAGCGGCAGAGCACGCCGGCAGGGCGCGTCGCGCACCTCGGCCTCGGTCGGCTTCGGGTTGGCGCGCAGCAGCGATTCGGCGCTCATCAGCATGCCCGGGGTGCAGATGCCGCATTGCGCCGCGCCGTGGGCGACGAAGGCGCGCTGCAGGTTCGGAGCGCGCCGCCTGCCTCGGCCAGGCCCTCGACCGTGGTCACCGCCCGGCCTTCGCACTGGCCGACGGCGACGATGCAGGAGCAGACCTGCTCGGCATCGAGCAGCACGGTGCAGGCGCCGCAGTCGCCGGCGTGGCAACCGATCTTGGTGCCGGTCAGGCCGAGCTCCTCGCGCAGCGCATCGGAGAGCCGCCGGGTCGGATCGCCGACCAGCTCGCGCTCGCTGCCGTTGACTTGCAGGCGCAGCGATCTGCCGGGCGGCGAGGTCGCGCGCGGTCATGGCGAGAACGCCCCGAGCGCGCGGCGGCAGCAAGGTCAGGTCGCGTCGATGCGGAATTCGCGGCTGGCGCGGACGTCGTCGATCGGCGTCAGCGGCGCGAGGTCGCCCGGCTCGACGCAGGCGGCGAGCGTCGCCGCGTCGCGCCCTCAGCAGACGGGCTTCGAGCGCCGGCAGCCGCTTGGCCACCGCCGAGCAGCTGCCGACGGCGACGCCGGCCTGGGCGACGACGCCAGCCGGCGTCGAGCTCGATCAGCACCGCCACCATGGTGATCGAGATCACCAGGTAGCGTCGGCCGCCGAGCTTCAGGAACACCGAGCGCGCCCCGGCGGCGCGCGCCGGAATGTGGATCGCGCTCACCAGCTCGGCCTCGCGCCGCGCGGTCCGGCGGCTGCCGAGCACGAAGTCCTCGAGCGGCAGCCGCCGCGACGCCCGCGGCGCTGTGCAGCTCGACCTCGGCGCCGAGCGCGGCAGCGCCGGCACGCCATCGGCCGCCGGCGAGGCGTTGCAGACGTTGCCGGCAACGGTGCCGGCGTTCTGGATCTGCACGCCGCCGACCTCGCGGGCCGCGGCCGTCGAGGGCGTCGAAGAGCGGCGGCAGGTCGGCCCGGATCACGTCGCTCCAGGTGGTGGTGGCGCCGAGGGTCCAGCCCGATTCGCTGCGGCGAATGCCACGCAGTTCGTCGACGCGCGAGAGGTCGAGCACCGGCCGGGCGATCGGCCGGCCGACGTGCGCCGGATAGAGGTCGGTGCCGCCGGCAGAGCACCGCCCAGTCGCCGGCAGCGAGCAGGCTCGCGGCTTCGGCCACCGACCGGGGTCGCTCGGAAACGGGTCATCGCCGCGCCTCCCTTCGCCAACGACGGGCCTCCGTCATTGCGGGGACAATCTAGCATGCGCCCTGGCGGCGCCGGCGACGGGCGACACCGCCCCCACCTCCCTCTTTCGATCATCCGTCTATCCATCGCCATGGCTGCCTACGAAGTCCAGAAGGTCCTCTCCGTCCACCACTGGAACGAGTCCCTGTTCACCTTCACCTCCACCCGCGCCGCCAGCCTGCGCTTCGAGAGCGGTCACTTCGTCATGGTCGGCGCTCATGGTCGACGGCCGGGCCCTGATGCGCGCCTACTCGATCGCCAGCGCCCACTGGGAGGAGCATCTCGAGTTCTTCAGCATCAAGGTGCAGGAGGGTCCTCTGACCTCGCGCCTGCAGCACCTCAAGGTCGGCGACGACGTGCTGGTCGGCAGGAAGCCGACCGGCACGCTGGTCATCACCGACCTGCTGCCCGGCCGCTACCTCTACCTGTTCGCCACCGGCACCGGCCTGGCGCCGTTCATGAGCATCATCCGCGACCCGGACACCTACGAGCGCTTCCAGAAGATCATCCTCGTGCACGGCGTGCGCAAGGTCGACGAGCTGGCCTACGCCGACCTCATCGCTCACGAGCTGCCGCACGCACGACCATCCTCGGCGAGCTGGTGCGCGACCAGCTCGTCTACTACCCGACGGTGACGCGCGAGCCGTTCCGCAACCAGGGCCGGCTGCCCGATCTGATCGCCAGCGCGCAAGCTGTGCAGCGACATCGGCTTTCCGCAGATCGATCCGACCCAGGACCGGGCGATGATCTGCGGCGGCCCGGCGATGCTGAAGGACATGCGCACGGTGCTCGACCAGGCCGGGTTCGTCGATCTCCACCGGCATCGGTCACGCCGGCGGCTACGTGATCGAGCGCGCTTTCGTCGAGAAGTGAGCGACCCCGGCAGAGCGCGCTGCGTCCCGTCGCGCTCGCGCCAGTAACGTCGTCTGTAACGGCCTCGGACCTACAACCCCTGCACCGCCGACGGCGGATCAGGGTGCAGGTCATGGCTGCTTCGACGAGAACACTTCAGGCTGGGCCGCATGGCCCGCGTCGCTTCGCTGGCTCGCCGCCGGCGCGATGCTTCGCGATCTTGGCGGCGTGCGGCGGCGGCGGCGCGGCCGACTCCTCCAGCAGTGCGGCGGTGGCGGTGGCGGCGGCGGCGGCGGTGGTGGCGGCGGTGGGCGGCGGCGGGGCGGAGGCGGTGGCCCGGTCGCGACCGGACTCAAGCTCGTGCCGCAGCGGCTCGGCCTGACGGTCGGCACCGACGGCAGTCTGCTCGCGATCAGTGCGGGCGCGGCGCCGAGCTGGGTGTCGAGCGACGCCACGGTGGCGACGGTCGATGCCGATGGGCGGGTGAAGGCCCTGGCCAGGGGCACGCGCCGTGATCACCGCCACCTCGGGCAGCGATGTCGCGACCTCGACCTTGACCGTCTACCAGACCGACGGTCCCAGCCCCGATGCCACGAGCGATTCGCTGATCGACAGCGGCGCTGGCCGCAGAACCGGATCGACGCCGAGACGGCGTTGACCTACCGCGTCTTCGCGCTCTTCGGCGACGAGCGCCTGCCCGCCGCCTACGACGGAGCGCCCAGCACCGCTGCCGGCGCATCTGCTCTGCGCGAGCTGATGACGACGATCGCCACGCTCTCCGCCGGCCGCACAGACCGTGCTGCGGCCGCTTCCTGCTGCCGCCGATCTATGCCGACAGCTGGTTCGCGCAACGGCTCGGCCTGACCGCATCGGCGCAGGCCGCGTCGGCCAGCATCAGGCAAGCGCGGCGCGGGCGAAGCCGCTCTCGACCGCGAACTGCGCCGTGGGCATCGCGCCCAGCCTCTACGCCAAGGTCAGCACGGCGCACTTCAGCGTCTACTACACCGTGTTCGGCGGGACCTCGTTCGTCGCCGAGAACGCAAGGAGCGCCGCTGCCGCGGCGGGGGTCGCCTCGCTCGTCGAGGCGGTCTACGACGCCGAGGTCAAGCTGATCGACCCGCTCGACCGCCTCGACGACAGCAAGGAGGCGTGCAACGGCGGCGACAAGAAGTACGACATCTACTACGGCCCCTATGGGCTGGGCGGCATCGCCGCCTGGACGACGACCTACGCGCTCGCCCCCGAGCAGATCGGCACGAAGAGCGAATGCGCGCTCCGGCCGAGCTACATGATGCTCAACAGCCTCAGCGCGTCGAGTTCTTCGCCGCGGAGCAACAGCCGGCGAATTCGGGGCCGATGGTCAAGAGCCTCCTCGCCCACGAGTTCCTGCACGCGCTGCAGTTCACGATGGCCCGCGCGGCGAGCTGCAAGGACCTCGAGTGGTTCGACGAGGCGACGGCGCAGTGGGCGATGGACCACCTCGTGCCCACGATCGCCCCACGGCCTGCCCGGCGAATTCGGCATGGAGCCCGGCCTCGGCAGCGTCGCCTCGAACTATGCCAAGAGCGGATCGGTGCTCGCGGCCTATCTCTATGCGGGGCACCTGACCTCGATCGAGAAGCCCGGCCCGGTCATCGATCCGAAGCTGAACGGCTACTCCGACTACCTGTTCTTCCAGTACCTCGCCCGCACCAAGGGGCCTGACACGATCAAGCAGATCTTCGACGCCCTGGCCGGAGGCCGGAACAGCGTCGAGGCGATCGCCGCAGCCGTCGACATGAAGTCGGTCTGGCCGGGCGTTCGCCGGACCTTGTGGATAGGCTGGGAAGACAAGGTGCTCGACTACTGGGCGAACGAAGACGAATACCGGTTCGGGCTGGCGCAGGTCTACGCCCAGGTCCCCACCGGATCGGAGGATCCCCCAGGAGTTGAAGGACAAGCAGAAGACGACCCCGGTCGACCAGAAGGGCAGAAGAGCGCGAAGTTCGAGCTCCTCGCCAACGCCCTCGACTCCAGCGGCAACTACGAGATCGAGCCACGCAGCATCCACTACGAGCACCTGAAGTTCAGCGACCCGACGGTCCACGCCGTCGTCTTCTACAACCCGATCGCCGACCGGACGGACAACGGCCCGATGAAGCTCGCAGGCGCTGAAGAAGATCGGCGGCAAGTGGCAGGCGCCCGAAGACTGGACCCAGGTCGCGTTCAGGAGCCACTGCCTCGACAACCAGGACGAGCGCCTCCAGGAACTCCTCCTCATCGTCAGCAACAGCGAGGCAAACCGCGCCAGCGAAACCCCGTTCACGTTCGGCAACCTGTCGCCGATGAAGCAGGCGACCTCGAACGTCGGCTGCTGGCAATGGTTCGGCACGGCGAGCCTGACCACCGAGACGGCTGTTCGGCTACACCACGGTGGGAAGCATGATCGGACCGCTGATCCGCGATCGCTCGCTGTCAGAATGATCCGAAGGACGCCCTGGTCGGGCTCGACCTGTTCGTCGCCGACTCGTCGAGCCGGATCACCTACAGCGTCAGCGGCCCGATCACCGGCACCAACTGCACGATCTCGGGCATGGGCACTGCCAATCCGAAAGTGATCGGCGAGGGCAGCATGTTCCTCACCTACCTGACGCTCGATGGCCCGCCGACGCAGCTCGAGCGCATGGCCGTGGGATCCGGGACAGACGACGGTTCCCGCAGTGCGAGACGAAGACCAGCTGTCCTGGCCAGGCGCCGGAGGTCTCCGTCGTCGACCAGTCCACAGCATGGCTCGCCTGGCCGATGGACGGCGTCGCGGTCAGCGCCGACGGGCAGACGATCAGCGGCACCTGGGTCCAGGTCGATCCCGACGGGACGAAGCGGACCTCGGTCTGGAACTTCACCGCGGTCCGTCAGTAGCCCGCGCCGAGCCGGGCCCGACAGGCGATGGCGACGTTCCTCGCTACCATCGGCCACCCGCCCAGTGGCCGCTCGGCGCGAACGACGCGGCGAGCGGCAGGGGCTGCCATGCACCTCGAACTGACCCGCCACGCGCTCGCCCTGCAGGCCGATGGCTCGAGCAGCGCGCTGGCGCCGCGCGACGCCGCGCTGCTGGCCTGGCTGGCGCTCGAGGGGCCGACGCCGCGAACGCACCTGGCCGAGCTGCTGTGGCCGGAGAGCGGCCTGACCGCGGCCCGCAACACGCTGCGCCAGCGCCTGTTCCGCTTGCGCAAACATTGCGGCGAGCTGGTCGAGGGCGGCGAGATCCTGCGCCTGGCAGCGGCCGTCCGGCATGACCTCGTCGACGATTCGGACGGCGTGCTCGGCGGGCTTCAGTTTCCCGACGCGCCCGGCGCTCGACGCCTGGCTGCGCGGCCAGCGCGAGCAACGCACCGGCGCCGCCCGCCATGGCGCTCGAGCGCGAGGCTCGGGCGCTCGAGGACCCGGGCGAGCTCGCCGCCGCGCTGCCGGTCGCCGAGGCGCTGCTCCGCCTCGATGTCCTGAGCGAAGCCGCCGCATCGCCGACGTCATGCGCCTGCACTACCTGCGCGGCGACCGCGCCGCCGCCCTGCTCGCCTTCGACCGCTGCGAGCGAACGCCTCAAGGACGAGGTCGGAACCCGGCCGTCCGGCGAGACGCTGGCGCCTGCTGCGACGATCGAGCAGGCGCATCCGCACCGCTGGATCGCCGGGCCAGGCGTTGCCGCTTCGGCCCTGAGGCCGCCCCGGCTGATCGGCCGCGACGCCGAGATGAGCGAGAGCTGGCCCGCGGCCTGGGCCGCCAGACGCATGTTCGTCGTCACCGGCCAGGCCGGGTCGGGCAAGAGCCGCCTGCTCGACGCCTTCGGCCGAGACGCGCCGAAGGCGTGCTTGATCCTGCGCGCGCGCGCCCGGCGACGACAAGGTGCCGCTGGCCACCGCTCGGCGCGGCTGGTCGCATCGGCTGGGCGAACGCTGGCCGGCGCTCGGCGCGGCTGCCGGCCTACAGCCGATTCATGACGCTGCACCTCCGGACCGGACGAGGGCCAGCCGCCGACGCGCCCAGTCGGTGGCGCCGATCCTGCGCCGACCTGCTGCTACGCGGCCTGTCGAGCGCTGGGCCTCCATGGCCTGGTGCTCGACGACCTGCAGTTCGCCGACGACGCCAGCGCCGGACAGCCTGGCAGGAGCTGCTCGACTGCGGCGCTCGCTCGAGCCCTGCGCTTCGGCTTCGCCTCGCGTCCCGAAGGCGATCTGCCGCGGCGCTGCGCATCGCCAGCCCTGGGCGAGCGCAGCGATGCCGCCGGCGTGCCGTTGCAGCGCTCGCGGTCGCCGGGCGGTGCAGCCCTTCGTCGAGTCGCTGGCGCTTCCGGTCGGTCGATGCCGCACGTCGCGGCCGCGCCGGTGCCGGATCGGCGGCAACCCCTGCACCTGCTCGAGACCGATCCGCCACGCGCTCGAGAAGCATGGCCAGCTCTAGCGCCGACAGGCTCGAAGCGCCGGCGCGCGTGACCGAGCTGCTCGGAGCAGCGCCTCGCTGCGCGCTTGCCGAGCCGATGGCCTCCTCGTCGTCCGCATCGCCGCGGTCGCCGGCAGCGACTTCGATCCCGAGCTGGCCGGCGGCCGGTGAGCCGGCGCGACGTTCTCGAGCTGGCCGACTGCCTGGCACGCGCTCGAGCGCCAGGGCCTGCTCGACGCGCGCGGCTTCATGCACGACCTGATCGGCGAGGCGGCGCATCGCCCTGCTGCCGCAGCCGATCGCGCGGGTGCTGCACGCGCGCGTCGCCGCGTATCGCTGGTCGCAGCGCGAAGCGCCGCGACCGGCTCGCGCACCACCTGCTCAGCGCCGGTGACGACGCTGCGCGCGGTGCCTCACCTAGCCGCCGCGGCGCGCCGTCGGCCTGGCACCTCGGCCGCGGCCGCGAGGCGCGCGACAGCCTACCTGACCGCGCGCGCGGCCATCGAGCTGGCGCGCGGCCGCCCGGACGCCGCCTTCGATCTGCTGTTCGACAGCGCCGAAGCGATGCCAGCGAGCTGGGCCCGCTAGACGGCCTTCCACGACATCGTCGAGCGCATCGCGCCGCTGGCGCACACGCGCCTCGCAGCGGCCCGCGTTCGCCTTCTTCCGCCTGCTGTCGGGCGGCCATGAGCGCGGCAACCGCGACAGCTTCGCCTGGCTCGTCGATGCCGCGCTCGGCACTCGCGGTCGCCGGCGAAGATCGAGTGATCGAGGGCGAATGCCGCTACGCCAAGGGGCGTCGATGCCGCCTACGACGGCCGCCTGCACGAGGCGGCGCAGCACTTCGAGCGGCGGCGGCGCTGCATCGCGGCGTCGGCCGCGACGCAACGCGCGCTGAGCATCGAGCTCGACGCGCCACCTCATCCTGCTCTGGACCAGCTAGGCTCAGCTGGCGCTGGCGCCGCCAGCAGGCCTGGCTCGAGTCCTCGGCTCAGGCCGTCGGCGATGCGGGCCTTGATCTGCTCGCGCCGGGCCGTCACCCTGGCGCTACTGCTCGGCGACGTTCGATCGGCGCCGCGTGACCGCGGGCCAGGCCCTTCGAGGCGCTGCTCGCCACCGACATGATGGCGATCAAGCTCTGCGAGCACCATCCACTCTGATCGCCGACGTGCAGCGCCGCTGCGGGCGCTGGGACGAGGCGCTGGCCAGTGATCGATGAGACGCAGGGAGCGTGGTCGCCGAGCAAGGCGACCCGAACCAGCGCGTCGCCGGAGAGCGCTGCGCCGCCATCTACCTCGATCTCGGTCTGGCCCCGACCTGGCGCACCGGCGCATCGAGGCGTTCGCCGCCGCGTCGCAGACCGCGCGCGCATGCGGGAACGCACGCTCGGCATGCGCTGGTCGCTACGGCCCCGGCCACCGGCACCCGGATCGAGACGGCGGAGGCGCTGGCCCGACGCTGCGCCTCGGAGAACCTGCTCCACGGCTGCGAGGCTGATGCTCAGCGGCCGGCAGGCTGCGAGCAGCCGGAGCCGACGGCGGCGCAGTGCGCCGCTCTGATCGCTCGTTGCGAGCGCGGAGGCCTTGCGCGAACAGCTGGTCCCGCTTCACGCCCTGCGCGCCTGGCTGGCGGCGTGCGCGGGCGACCTCGACGCGGCCGTCGCGAGGCAGCGTCGCCCAGCGCCGAGCGCGCGTCGCAGCCCGGCGACGTCGGCATCGCGACGCCGCGTCGCCGCGCTGTGGATGGCGCGCGGCGCGCCGCCGAGCCGCCCTGCTGGACGCCGCGGCCGAGGCCGTCGCGGGGCCGCCTGGCTCGACCGCTGCAGTGCGCGGCAGCGCCGTGCCGATCGAGTTCCGCGACAGCTTCCTGCAGCGCAATCCGGTGCACCGCGAGCTGCTCGCTTTGGTCGAGCTAGGGCCTGAGCGGGCGAGCGCTTCTGCCGCCGCTGCCGCGCGCTTGGCAAGCAGCGCGTTCGCCGAGCGCGACACCGGGCCTCCTGCCGAGCACGCCGGAGATGAAGGCCGCGCGCGTCGACCAGGCCGTCGAGCGAGAATCCCGGTCTCGATGCCGAGCCCGTGCGAGCATGAACAGCACGTCCTCGGTGGCGACGTTGCCGGTCGCGCCCTTGGCGTAGGGCAGCCGCCGAGGCCGGCGATGCTGGCGTCGAAGGTGGCGATGCCGCACTTCGAGCGCGGCGTAGACGTTGCCGACCGCCCTGGCCGTAGGTGTCGTGGAAATGGCCGCTCGACCTCCTCGATCGGGAAGTGGCGCAGCGCCGCGCTCCATCGCCGCCTGCACCTTCTTCGGCGTGCCGACGCCGATGGTGTCGGCGATGCCGCAGTGGTCGACGCCGATCTCCTTCATCAGCGCGACGACGTGCTCGACCTCGTCGGCGCTGACCTCGCCCTCGTACGGGCAGCCGAGCGCGACCGAGACTGCGGCGCGCACCTTGATGCCCTGCGGCCTGCGCGGCCTCGACGACCGGCGGAAGCGCTCGACGCTCTCGGCGATCGAGCAGTTGATGTTGCTGCCGGCTGAACGCCTCGCTCGCCGCGGCGAAGACCACGACCTCGTCGGGCCACTGTTCGCGCGGCGCCGAGAGCGCGGCGTCGAGGCCCTTCATGTTCGGCACCAGCACCGAATAGCGCACGCCGGGCTTGCGCGACGATCGCCGGCCATCACCTGCGGCGTTGTCGCCCATCTGCGGCACCCACTTCGGGCTGACGAAGCTGGTGACCTCGATCTCCTTCAGCCCGGCGGCCTGCAGGCGGTGCACCAGCTCGACCTTGACCGCGGTCGAGCGACCGGCTGCTTCTCGTTCTGCAGGCCGTCGCGCGGGCCGACGTCGACCAGGGTCACCGCTGCTCGGCAGTAGTGCTCATCGGCTCACCTCGCTGTGGGCTGCGGGAGGCATCGGCCGACGATAGCGCAAGCCCACCGGCGCTGGCGGCGCGGCGGAGGAATCGCCCCAGGATCCAGATCGTCGCCAGCATCACCACCAGGGCGTGCCGAGGGTGACGAAGAGCAGCATCGGATGCGCCCACGACAGCCAGAGGACGAACGGCATGCAGCCCGTCGCCGAGCAGCGACAGGGCGATGTTCGAGAACGGCTCGGGCGAGGTATTGGCGGCCGCGCGTGGTCGCCTTGGCCGAGGTGGCTGGTGGCGGCGAGACCGCCGCCGAGCAGCGCCGCGGCGGTGGTCCAGGTGACCTCGTCGCCGCCGAACAGCCGCGGCCGCGAGCCGCGCCGGCGGGAATCCGGATCACGCGTGTGGCGCGCGTCCCGCAGACGCTGTCGAGGCCGGGAATCTTGTCGACGAAGAACTCGACGAACAGCAGCACGCCGCTGGCGCCGAGCAGCCACGGGCTCTGCAGGATGCGCAGGCCGCCCGGCAGCTCGACCCAGCCGAGGCACCCGGCGAGCGCCGGTGAGGAACACGCACCGCATAGAGGCGCAGCCCGCTCGCCCAGCCGAGCGCGGCGGCGATCGCGACGAGCTGGGTGAGGTCGAGGTTCAGCGGCAGGGCAGCCAGCTACTTGGCTTGCGCTTCTCGCAGGAAGCTGGAAACGCCTTCCCTTGCCTTCCGGCGCTGGCGCGGATGTCGGCGATGCGCCGCGCCGTCTCGGCGCGCAGCTCGGGCGTGATCTCGCGGCCGGCGACGTCCTGCACCAGCTTCTTGCAGGCGCGGGTGGCCATCGGCCCGTTGGCGACGAGCGCCGCCACCAGCTCCTCGACCTTGGCATCGAGCGCATCGGCGGCCGTGACTTCGTGGGCGAAGCCCATCGCCTGCCTCGGCGGCGCCGAAGCGCTCGGCGGTCACGAAGTAGCGCCGCGCCGCCTGCTCGCCCATGGCGCGCACGACGTAGCGGGCTGATCGTCGCCGGCAGCAGGCCGAGGCGGCTTCGCTGAGCGAGAAGTTCACGCCCTCGGCGACCACCCGGATGTCGCAGACCGAGGCGATGCCGAGCCGCCGGCGTAGCAGTCGCCGTGGATGCGGGCGACCACCGGCACCGGGCAGGTGTAGAGCGTCCACAGCATCTCGGCCAGGGTCTCGGCGTCGGCGCGGTTCTGCTCCCAGGTGTAGCCGCCGACCTCGCGCATGAAGGCCAGGTCGGCGCCGGCGCAGAACGCCTTGCCGCTGCCGCCGAGGACGATCGCGCACCCCGGCGTCGGCGGCGAAGGCCGGCGAACGCGGCCGCGAGGTCGCGGATCAGCGCGCCGTTGAGGGCGTTGCGGACGTCGGGACGGTCGAGCCAGACGCGGCCGACCGGCCCGGTACGTTCGATGCGCAGCACGTTCGACACGTACGATTCCTCGAGCCGGAAGCGAGAGCTTAGCGACCGCTGCTTGGGCCTGGGGCTTGACGGGGACGAACGGCAGCCCGAGCCCGGCGAAGAAGGCGCCCACCTCGGGCAGCCAGATCGGCGTGCCCGGCGGCGGGAAGAGCCCGTGGGCATCGTTGCCGAAGCTGCCGAACGCCACCAGCCGCGCCCACCCGCCGGCCGCGACGTACTCGGCGTGCATCCGCTGCCAGGTCTCGGGCACGAAATAGGAATCGTTGTCGCCATAGAACCAGAGGCTAGGCACCGTGGTCGAGGCGGGCGTAGCTGGCGACCGCGTCGGCGAGGCCGCGCTCCCAGCCGTTGCAGCTCTCCTGGCGCAGGTCGCCGGCGAAATTCACCAGGCCGACGACGTTGGGCAGGTTGAGCGCACCGACCGCCAGCGTGGTGAAGCCGCCGTGCGACTGGCCGAAGGACGACCACCCGCCGGCGCATCGATAGTCGGCGCGGGCGGCGTAGTGCGTCGCACGGCGGCCACGTCCGGCCTGACCCGCCCGTTGCTCTCGACGTTTGCAGCCGCCGCCGATGTAGGGCCGCCGGACTCGGAAACGCCCTGGCGCATCGGCACCACGACCGTCGATAGCCGCGTCGCACCAGGCTCGCGCGCGGCCACCACGAGCGACTCCGCGCCTGGAAGCGCAGGGTTGCCCGATTCCTTGCCGTGATTGACGATGACCAGCGGGAACCGGACCCTCGCCGGCTGGCCGGAACAGCGTGGTCTCGAGACGCGGCGCCGAACACGCCGGGCTTCCTCACCATGACGACCTCCTCGCGCAGGTCCGCGGCCAGCGCGGCGCGCCGCGAAGCGGGGCACCGACACTGCCTGCGCCCAAGCCGGCGCCGGCGCAAGGCCAGTGCCAGCGCACGGGCCGAGCGCCACGCCACCGGCGAGGCGTCGAGCCGGCCGTCGTCATCAGTAGCGCTTGGCCACTTCATCGAGCATCACTTCGGTCGCGCCGCCGCCGATCGCGAGCACCCGGGCGTCGCGCCAGAGCCGCTCGATCGGCCGTGCCGCGCATGTAGCCCATGCCGCCGTGGAACTGCTGGCAGCCTGACACGACCTCGTTGACGAGCTCGCCGGTCAGCGCCTTCAGCATCGAGACCTCCTGCACGCACGTCGTGGCCCTGCGTCACGCGCCAGGCGCAGTGGTACATGAAGGCGCGCGCGGCGCGCGACCTTGGCGTCGAGCATCGCCAGGCGCTGGCGCACCACCTGCTTGTCGAACAGCGTGCGCGCCGAAGGCCTGGCGCGTCGCGCACGTGCTCGAGCGTCAGGCGCGAGCGCCTGCATGCAATGGCCGACCGCCATCGCGCCGAGCGCGATGCGCTCGGTCTGGAAGTTCTTCATCACCGAATAGAAGCCGCGGTTCGTCCTCGCCGAGCAGGTTGCCGGCCGGGATGCGGCAGTCGTCGAACACCAGCTCGGCGGTGTCGGACGAGAGCCAGCCCGTCTTGTCGAGCGCGCGGCCGACGCGAAAGCCCGGCGTGCCCTTCTCGACGATGAACATCGACATCGCGTGGCCGCGCCGTCGCCGGTCTTGGCGGCGACGAAGTACAGGTCGGCGAGCACGCCGTTGGTGATGAAGAGCTTGGTGCCGTTCAGGATCCACTCGCTGCCGTCGGCCGAGCGCCGGCGCGTCGTGTGCGGATGCCGGCGACGTCGGAGCCGGCGCCGGGCTCGGTGATCGCCACCGCGGTGATCGTCGCGCCCGCCGTCACGCCCGGCATGTACTTCGCCTTCTGCGCCGGCGTGCCGGCGTGGTGCAGATGCGGGCTCGCCATGTCGGTGTGGACCAGCACGGTGATGATGAAGCCGCCGAAGGTCGACTGCGACAGCGCCTCGGCGAACACCAGGTTGGTGAGCGCGTCGCGCCTCGCCGCCGCCGTACTCGCTCTCGATACATCAGGCCGAGCAGGCCGGCGTCGCCCATGCTTGCGCAGCACCTCGCGCGGCGTGCAGCCCGCCTCCTCCCACGGCCAGCGCATGCGGCTCGACCTCGCGGGCGATGAAGCGGGCGACCTGCTCGCGCAGCAGCTCGTGCTCGGGCGTGAGGTAGATGCTCTCCAGCTCCAGCCGTGCGCGCCGCGGAACATCGACGCCTCGGTCCAGCCGAGCGCGGCGACGTCGGCGATGGCGCAGGTGCGCCTCGCTCGGCATCAGGAACTCGTCGAGCTGCGGCGGCTTCACCGGCGTGCCGGCGAGCATCGGCGTGCGCCTGGCCGCGGTGGTGCACCTGGTGGTTGAGCAGGTGGGCGATGACGTTGCCGCGCCGGTCGCGCTGGATCCGGCCTTCGCCGCGGTCCATCGCCGACCACGTCGTCGAGCGCGGCGGCAGTCGAGGCCGCCGACATGGACGATGAAGCGCTCGTCGGCTACCGCCTGGGCGCTGGCCAGGTCGGCGACGCGTCTCGCACTTCCGGCGCCTCGTCGTACTGCCGCGCGCATGTCGGCCTCGCCGTGAAGCGCGGCGAGGTAGTAGATGTCGACCGCGAGGATGTGGTTCAGCGTCGCCGCCAGGCTCGGGAAGAAGCTCGTCCGGGTCGCCGCGGAATTCCTCGCGCGAGAGGGTGCGCATGGCGTGATGCAGGCGGTGATTGGCCAGGCGGTTGGCGTGCACCTGGGTGATCGAAATCGAGGAGCTGCATCAGAGGTCCCCGTGCGCCGTGACCTGGAACGAGCCGCCCTTCAGCCAGCGCTCGATCTGCCCGCGCCGGTCGTTGCCCCAGAACGGCTCGCCGTCGACGACGAAGAACGGCGCGCCGAAGACGCCGTGCGCGACCGCGTCGTCGCAGACCCGGCGCAGCCGCGCCTTCGCTTCGGCGAGGTCCAACCGCCTTCCGGCCACGTCGCCGTCGATGCCGAATTCGGCGGCCAGCGCCTTCAGCTCGGACGCCGTCGGCGAGGTTGACGTTGCGGCGTGAAATAGGCGCGCAGGCAATGCCGCGCCCAGGCCGCCGCCGACGCCGGCCGCTGGTCGGCGAGCCACCAGAAGACCCGGGCCGCGTTCTGGGTCGGAATCGGGAACGGGTCGGGCAGGCTGCAGCGGCACGCCGGCGAAGCGCGCCGAGCGCTCGAAGTCGTGCAGCGTGTATTCGCGCTTGATCGGATGGGCCACCGGGCTGCTCAGCTCGGCCGCCTGGAAGGTCACGCCGAGCAGGATCGCGTTCCAGCGCACGGTCCGGCCGTGCCGCGCGGCGAGCGCCTCGATCCACTCGGAGGCGATGTACGAATACGGCGACGAGAAGTCGAACCAGAACTCGATCGCGGACTGCGGAAATGCACATGGCGACGAGGCTACTGTGGGCGCTCGGCCGGCGCAATCGGGCGCATACTGCTGGCGACGTGGCCGATGGCGACCGACGCCTCGCCGGCCTCGGGATAGAGGCGCGACAGGGTGGCGCGCGCCGCCTCCGCGAACGATGGGCTCGAGCTCCAGTGCAGAGCGCCAGCCGGCCGCTCTCGCGGGCCGCCGCGTCGGCATCGCCGCCGGGCGGCGGCCGACCGCTCCACAGGCGCGCCAGAGTCTCGCGCTGCGGCGCCAGCGACGCCGCACCTCCTCCTTCCAGTGCGTCGGCGACTCACGCCCTCGGCCCAGTCGCCGCGGCCGCGGCCGAAGTGCGCCACCGCGAGGTAGCGCAACAGCGCCGCCTCGACGATGGCGCGCCGAGCGCCTCGCCGTTCCACGACAGCCCAGGACGACTCGGTGCCGCGCACGAGATTGACGCAGCGGGCCAGCCTCGGCCGAGGCCGAGCGCGCCGAGCAGGCCGCCGGCGATCAGGCCGCCGCCGAGCGTCAGGCCGCCGCTCCCAGCAGATCGGCCTTGAGGCCGACCAGCGCGCCGCATGACGACGCCGCCCCAGAGCGCCCTGCCTGGCCTTCGTCCATGCGCAGCCGCACCTTGGTAGTGGGTAGCCAGGCGCGCCCAGGATCGTGCCCTCGGCACTGCCTTCGAGCCCGTGCAGGCGGATCAGCGCCTGCGTGTCGGCGCGCGCCTCGGCGTCGAGCTGGCGGGCGAGCGTCTCCTGCGCCTGCGCGGCCGGCGTAGGATCGGCGCTGCCCAGGCCGATCAGGCGCCGGCGCTGCGCAGCCGGGCGCGCAGCCCGCCGGCGTCGGGCAGCGGCACGGCCAGCAACGCGCGCGCGCGACAGGCCCTCGGCGACGCGCATGCATGGCGGCGTCGAAGACGTCGAGGTCGCGCCGCTGCCGGGCCGCCGCAGCGCCCATCCGCGCCCGCCGCTCGCCGCGTCCAGCGCCTGCTCGCCGGCACGCAGCAGGGTCGCCTCCTGCACCCAGCAGCGGGCGAAGGCGTCGAGCGGCAGCACCGCGCGCACGACGGCGCGTCGCCGCCAGTCGCGCGCGCCAGCGCGCTCAGCTCGGCGGCCTCGACGCTCGGCGCGCGCGGGCGCGCCGAGTCTGGTTGAGCAGCGCGATCACCGGCTTGCCGACCCACGCCAGCAGCTGCCATCTCGGGCGCGACGTAGCCGGCGTCCTCCGGCGACTCCGGCGGCATTGACGAGGTAGAGCATCGACGTCGGCCTCGTCGCGGACGTTGCTGCATCGCCTGCTGGCTGGCCCAGAACGGCCGGTCGCGCCAGCGGTCCCACACCTGCGCTCAGGAACCAGCCGATCGGCTGCGACTGCTGTCGCGCAGCCGCTTCGCCAGCCGCACGCTGTCGCCGAAGCCGGGCGTGTCCCAGAGCAGCAGCGCGTCGCCCTCGGCGTGTCGATCATCGTGTACGCTCGGCGAACTCGGTGACGTGCGGCGCGTCGCGCACCTCGCCGATATCGGCGACGCAGCAGGGTGCGGGCGAGCGTGGTCTTGCCGGCGTTGGTGTGCGAGACCAGGCTGAGGGCGATGTCGGAGGCGGCGGAGCGGTGCGGCAGGTCGTCGGCCGATGCCGCCCGCGGCGCGGTGGCGGGAACGATCGCGCCCGCGGCACTGACGGCGCGGCCTGAACCGATCCGCGCTCATGCCGGCTGCCGATGCCGGTGCGCAAAGGCGGCCTGCAGGCGCGCCGGGCATCGGCGGCCGCCGGCCCCTCGAGCGCCAGGGCGAGCGGCACGCATGTCGTGCGCGCTCGCCCCAGAGTCGCCAGGCCTCGCGGCGCTCTGCCAGCCGGAGGCCGAGGCCGGCGAAGCGGCGGGCGAACTGCGATTCGTCGAGCAGCACTCGCCAGCGCCGCACCGCCGGCGCGGCCGCGGCCAGGCGGCGCAGGAACCGGCCCTGGTTCTCGCTCTTCGGGCGTCGCCGACAGGTCGAACAGGGCGATCGCATGCGGACGTCCCGGCGGCACCGCGAGCGGCGCCTCGTCCTCGGCGCCGGAAGGCGATGCCCGGGCGCGACGTCGAGCGCGACCCGCGGGCCGAATGCATCGGCGAGCAGCGCGCGCAGGCCGAGCGTCGCCTGCGGCGAGACGAGCGCTGCCGCTCAGGGGAACACGATCACCTGCGCCGAGCCGCCGCGCTGCAGCCGCGCCAGGCGCTGGTAGTAGGCTGCGCCAGCGGCTAGCGGAAGCGCGCCGCGCGCCAGCGGCGCGCGCCTGCGCCACCAGCGCCAGGAGCACGCGGCAGCACCACCACGAGCACCAGCGTCAGCGCCAGCAGGCAGATCCACGGCGGCCGTGGCAGCCGCGCCGCCAGCCTGGCCAGTCGACCCCGCGCATCGCCGCGAACGCGCGACGATCGGGCAGGGCGATGCCGAGAGCCGCGACGCCGGCGCCAGCACGCGTCGAGACGATGGCGTGCGCGGCCTCGGGCGTGAGGGAAGGTGCTCTGCCAGCCGACGCGGTAGTCGAACACCAGGCCGCGCAGGTAGAGCCCGGCGATCAGGCCGAGCGCGACGCCGCGGCGGCGGCGTGCAGCTGGCGCGTCTCGGCGTCGCCGTGTTGCCAGGCCGCGGCTGCGCCCGGCCACAGCGCGGCGAAGCGGTGCAAGGCCGCGGCGCTGCTGCCGGCGGTCAGCCGCGGCAGGCGGATGCGCCGGCGGATGCGCTCGGCCACGCCGCGCACGATCGGCCCGCGATGGTCGCGGTCGCGGCGGCTGACTGCACCAGCGGCCAGCTGACCACTAAGGCCGAGGTAGACGGAAGCACGTTCCAGGCGAGCACGCGCCCGACATCGGCGGCGCCAGCAGGTCGATATGGCGCGAGCCGGCCGGACCGTCGGCAAGCAGGCCGACGACGAAGGCGACGACGGCCGCTGCCGGGACACGTCCAGCGCGCCTCGCGCAACGACGGCCCCTGCAGGCGCGCCAGCGCCGTGCTCGCGTGTCCAGGCGCTGCACCGCGCGATGCCGGGCTCGCGTGCCGACGAAGGCCGTCGAGCGGCGCCTCCCGCGGGCGCGGCGTCGAGGGCGACCTGGTCGGCCCAGGCGCGATCGGCGTCGGTCCAGTTCGGCGAGCGCGGCGTCTGCCGTCCGAGCCCGAGCCCGCGTCGCCGCGAGTGCGGCGGTGCGTTCGTCCATCGATCGCTCCGCCGCCGTGGGATCAGGCCAGCGCCCCGTGCGATCAGCGATCTTCTGCACGTCGGACGTGCCTGTGGATCTGGCAGACGCGGACGTCGCGATAGATGCGCTCGACCGGGAAGTCGGCGACGTAGCCGTAGCCGCCGTGGATCTGGATCGCCTCGCTGCAGACGCGCTCGGCCATCTCGCTGGCGAAGAGCCTGCCCATCGCCGCCTCCTTCAGGCAGGGACCGGCCGGCGTCCTTCAGTGGCGCGCGGCGTGATGGACCATCTGCCGCGCCACCTCGATTCGTCGCCATCTCTGGCGAGCTCGGAACTGCAGCGCCTGGTGCTCGAAGATCGGCTCGCCGGAGCGACCCGCTCCTTGGCAGTAGGCGAGCGCCGCCTCTGAACGCCGCCCGCGCGCCATGCCGATCGCCTGGCGCGCCGATGCCGATCCGCCCGCCCTCGAGGCCGGAGAGCGCGATCTCAGCCCCTGGCCTTCGTCGCCGAGCAGGTTCTCCCGCCGGCACGACGCGACAGTTCTCGAACAGGATCTGCGCGGTGTCGCTGGCGTGCTGGCCGAGCTTTGTCCTCGAGCCGCGCGACGTGTAGCCGGGGTCGGCGGTCGGGACGACGAAGGCGCTGATGCCTTCTTGCCGGCCGCCTTGTCGGTCACCGCCATGACGATCGCGAGGTCGCCGTTCTTGCCGCTGGTGATGAACTGCTTGACGCCGTTGAGCACGTAGTCGGCGCCGTCGTCGCGCACGCGCTCGTCCGCAGGCCCGCCGGCCTCGGAGCCGACGTGCGGCTCGGTCAGGCAGAACGCGCCGAGCATCTCGCCGCGCGCGCAGCGGCTTCAGCCACTTTCCTTCTGCGCCTCGTTCGCCCAGGCCATCAGGATCGAGCAGACCGGGCAGTTGTTGACGCTGACGATGCGTCGAGGTCGCGCCGTCGCCGGCGGCGATCTCTCGAGGATGACGGCGAGCGCGAGGTAGTCGAGGCCGGCGCCGTCGTGCTGGTCGGCACCGGCCACGCCTGTAGCAGCCGAGGGCGGCGAGGCCTCGCAGCTCGGCCTGGGAAAGTGCGCCTCGCGGTCCCAGCGCGGCGGCGTGCGGCGCGATCTCCGCCTGCACGAAGCTGCGCACCGCCTCCTGGACGGCGCGATGGTCGTCGCCGAGGATCATGGCGCGGCCAGCCTGGCTTCGGCAGCGCAGCAGAGCGCGCCGGTGCCGCTCATAAGCAAGCGTCTCGCCGGTCCGGGCCTCGCCCTCGAGCCGGGGTGATCCAGCCGTTCAGGCTCTCCTCTGCGCTCGACGCCGGTCACGGTCCAGCGCAGATCGATGTCCTCCTCGGCATAGACCGGGGCGCGAAAGCGGATCTCGAAGCCCATGCCGACGCCGGAGCGCTGGCCGGCCGTTGCGCGCCGGGCTTCGCGAAGTGGAGTGGCGGTCCATCGCCATGAAGACGCTGCCGAGCTGCGTGCCGAGGCGATCAGGCCGCGATAGCCCTGCGCCTTCGCGGCGGCGAGATCGTGGTGCAGCGGGTTGAAGTCGTGCACCGTGGTCGCGAACGCGCGATCTCCTCGTCGCTGAAGCGCACCCGCAGCGTGAAGTGTCTCGCCGACCGGTGGCCGGCAGCTCCAGGACCTGCGCTCATTGAGGACCCCGCCTGCGGCATGGTCGCCGCAGGACGGCGCCCTCTCTGAACGGCCGCGCGGGAGACGCTCATGCGCGCTGCCCGCGAACGCGAGCCGGGCGGCGAGCCAGGTGTAGCCAGGCCCGCCGCTTCCAGAGCGCCGCCCGCTCTGCCAGCGCCGAGCGGCGCGACCAGGAACGAAGGCGAACAGGAAGACGCCGCCCCTGGACGACGAACCAGGCGCCGAGGAACAGGAAGGCGAGCGTCTTGCTCGGCGCGTCGGCATCGATGAACTGCGGCAGCAGGGCGAGAAAGAAGAGCGCGATCTTCGGATTGAGCACGTTGGTCAGCACCCCTGGCGAGAACAGCGCCGCCGCGCCCGGGCTCTCGGCGAGCTGCGGCAGCGCGGCTGCCGCGGCCTCGCCTGCCAGCGCGCTCTTCAGCATGCCGAACGCCAGCCACGAGCAGGTAGGCCGCGCCCAGCCACTTCAGGACCGAGAACGCCGCCGCCGAGGCGGCGATCAGCGCGGCGAGGCCGAGCGCCGCGGCCAGCGCGTGGACGACGCAGCCGGCCATGATCCCGGCCGCTGCCGCCAGCCCGCCGCGCACGCCCGTGGCGCAGGGTCTGCGTCAGGTCAGCATCATGTCGACGCCCGGCGTCGCGTTGACCGACGAACACGCGTGGTCGCGAACAGCGCCAGCGAGTGCGTGCCGAGCATCGAAACGGTCCGCTCAGAGCAGCTCGATGCGCCATCGCCGTCGCTTCGCCGCCGCCGATGCACAGCGCCGCGACGCCGCGCTTCTTGCCCGCCTTGCGCAGCGCGCCGAGCAGGGTGACGACGATGCGCGCGCCGCTGGCGCCGATCGGATGGCCGAGCGCGACCGCGCCGCCGTGGACGTTGACGATCTCGTGCGCCAGCTTGAACTCGGTCATCGCCGCCATCGTCACCGCGGCGAAGGCCTCGTTCACTCCCAGAGGTCGACCTCCCTCGGCCTTCCAGCCGGCCTTCTTCAGCACCTTCTGATCGCGCCGACGGGCGCGGTGGTGAACAGGTTCGGCGCCTGCGCATGCACCGAGTGGGCGACGATCCGCGCCACCGGCTTCGAGCCGAGCCGCGCTCGCGGTCGATCTCGCGCATCAGCACCACGCGCGGCGGCGCCGTCGGAGATGCTCGACGAGGTGGCGGCGGTGATCGAGCCGTCCTTCTTGAACGCCGGCTTCAGGCCGGGGATCTTGTCGAGCTTGGCCTTGAACGGCTGCTCGTCGAACTTGATCACGGTGTCGCCGCCCTTGCCGGGGACGGTCACGGGCGCCATCTCCCAGTCGAAGCTGCCGTCCTCGTTGGCCTCTTCGAGCGCTGGGTCGAGGCGATCGCGAACTGGTCCATCGCCTCGCGGCTGAACTTGCAATACGTAACTGAACGAAGTGGCTATC
>ERZ1370068.8397-contig-7254_pt1 | contig 72309 bp, 102 predicted proteins | sample MGYA00561227_ERZ1370068 | MGnify/ENA primary metagenome ERZ1370068 (study PRJEB38410, sample SAMEA6850437) | metagenome | study: Metagenomic assessment of the ecological functions of the soil: analysis of the soil microbiota associated with the... | reverse complement strand
CCTGATGTCGCGACTGGATGCGGATAGCTCGACGGATCCTGAACGGTTGACTCTTGATGTGCCACTCCCGGTTCCCAGCGGAATACCTTGCACCCGGCAAGATCGACAATCGGGCGAGCGACAGCGCGACGGAAGTCGGGCACGACGCCGAGATCCTCCGCGATGATTTCGATCCCGGCTACGAAAGACGCCGATGATCGTCTCCCTGAGCCCTCTGCTGGCATCCCGCTGGATGCGGTGAACCTGCGGCGCCGCCGTCCGTGGCTCGAAGCAGCGCGATAAAAGCCCACTGAGATGGGATCGCGGACCCGGTAGCCGTCGAAGAGGTCGGCGTTGGCGGTGGGCGCGATCGCGCGCCAGTCGAAATCGCGTCCGGCGATACCTCCCACCTGGTAGATGTGGAAGTCCCCAGTCCTGACCGGTGTCGCTGAAGGCGTCCATGGCGGAACGCCGACTGACGCGTCCATCCGAATTCGTCCGGCGCGCCCAGATGTCGGCGCCGTCGTGCCGCTCACCATGAACGGAAGGTCGCCAAAGAGCGCGCACATCCGCCATGTGCGCGCGCGCGCTCGCCACTGGCCGCCGGCGAGCCACCGTGCACGTACTGCCGGAACAGGAGTCTCATCGCGCGAGCCCGCGTGGCGCGCTCGAGCGCCGCGGCTGGCGGACAGCGCGCAGCGGCTCGGGCCAATCTGAACCAGGCGGCGCGCTCGCCGTGCTGGGCATGAAGGGCAGCGGAAGCAACGCGTAGTCGTCGAGCCACCACGCTTGTCTCCTGCCACGTACGCCTCGAAAATCCGCAGTGCGGCGCGCGTTCCGCTCGCCAGTTCCACCGACTGCGAAACTGCGCGAAGCATCGCCGCAGCGCCAGATCTCTTCGAGCCTCGCGCACCTCGGCATACTGGATCCGCGGGGCGACGCGCACCGCATCGACGTCGCGCTGAAGCGGCTCCGCTCGAGTGCCTCCTCGCCGCCAATCTCCGCGAAATCCTCGACGGATGCGAGCGTGATGAACTGCGGATCGATCGCCATCGCGCTCAGCGCCGAATAGGGCGACGTCTCGCCGCGGCGGCATTTCGTTGATCGGAAGCAGCTGCAGGATTCGATGCCCGGCGGCATCGAGCCAGCCGGACGATCGCCTCGATGTCGCCGATCTCGCCGATGCCCCAGCTCCGCGACGAGGAATGGAGAAGCAGGGACCAGCGCCCCGGCGCGGCGTGATCCCGGTCGCGGACGTGTGCACGCGTAGGTGCCAGCGCCATTGCACGAGCTCGCGAACTGCAACAGTCTGCGCCGCGCCGTCGCGAAAGATATCCGGCGGGCGGCAAGCAGGCTCACCGACGATGAACGCCTCGCGCTGAAAGTCGAAGAAATATCCGGGATGCACGAGGCATCGCCTTCGCGATCGAGCAGGTCGAGGACGAGCTGTTCTTCGCTACGCGTCGCCGGCACGCGAATCGACGCGCCGACCAGCCGCCTTCGACCTTCTAACGCACGTCGCACGCCGGCGAATGACGTCGCGACGGCGCGAAGCAGCCGCCAGGTTCGCGCGCGCACGCGCTCGTGAATCTGCTGAGCGGATCGCGGCGCCGCGTTCGAGGCAGGGATTGCTGCGCCGCAACCTGCACCGGCGTGCTGACCGAGAGAAAGCTGTCGCGCAATCAACCCGAGTCCGGCGAGCGCCGCGGCACGGCCGCTGACCGGTCCACCCGCCACAATCCACCCGAGCTTCAACCTGCGGCAGTCCCGCAGACTTCGACAAGCCACCGAGCGTGAATGACGCCACATCCGGCGCCGCGCCGCGATGTCCGTCGACCGGCGCATCAACATCGAGCGGATAATCCGGCGAACACCTCGTCGCGCGATGAGAGCCTCATCCTCGCGCTCACGGCACACCGCGACAGAACGATCGAGCTCCGCGCGCCGTCAGATAGAGAGCCGGTCGGATTGTTCGGCGAAACAATGACGATCGCGCCGCGTCCGCGCGGGCGCGCGTCAGCTAGCGTGGCGAAGTCGATTTCCCATCGGCCGTGATATTCGAGGATTGAACGGAACCGCGCAGACGCCTTCGCAGCCGCGTCAGGTGCTCGAAAAGCGGATAGCTTGGACGCGGCACGAGCACCGTGTCGCCGGGTCGCACAGAAGCTTGAACAGCCACGTGTAGGCTTCGCTCGTGCTCGCCGTCAGGACGATCGTATCGGGATCGATCGTGACCGCCGCGCCGCGCGTGATCGCGCGGCGATCGCCTCCCGGGCCGATGGCAGGCCGAACGGCGTGCGGCTCGTACCGAAGGCGCGGCATCCGACGCCAACGCCGCGAGCAGATCGGATGGATACGCTGAAGCCGGCGCGCGTGGGATTCGACTCGGTCAGATCGATAATCGGCCGGCCTTCGGCGCGCTGCTGCGTGAGCGCCCGCGTCAGCGCGTTGAGGTCAGCGTGAGGCGCGCAGGCGTCGCGAGGGCATCGGCGGAGCGCGCGAACGCGGAATACTCGAGCATCTGCGTCTCCAGGTCGCATGGATAGGAAATCTCGACATCGACGATCTCGCCGTCGCGATAACGCGGCGTCGAATCGCGGCATGCACGATCGCGGTGTAGGAGGGCAGCTGGAGCGCGTCGACGCGCGCGACGACCTCGTCTCTGCAAGCGCCGGGTCGAAATGGATTCCGCATGTCTCGAAACAGCGCTCGCGCGCCGTCGTAGTCGCCCTCGCTCTTGATCCGCTGCACTTCGGCGAGCAGCCGCCACGCCTCTCGCGGAACGCCGGCGGCGTCGGTCATGACGTAATACGTCTTGCCGTCGCGCGTCCGGCACGTCGATCGCCGCGGTATGCGCCGATCAGCCATGCCGACGATCATCTGCCGGTTCCGCATGTGGTCTTCTTCGATCGTGCGTGCCCTGGCGGATCCGGCGGAGCTGCACGAGCGCGTTCCTCGCGTAGATGCTCGCACGCCGGTCTGAACAATCTCGGCGTGGTCCGTCGGCGCTGCGCGATACCGAGCTCCGACGATTCTTCGGATCCGGCCAGAAAGTACAGCGCGATGAGGTCCGCACGCGATTCCTCGACGGCGAGTTACTGTTCCTTCAGCCGAAGATGCGGTGACGCGACTCCTGTCGGCCATGCGGCCCGAGCCGTGGCCGATGACCTCGTGGATTTCGGTTGTCAGCTCCCTGCGAGAACGCGCCCCACTTCTTGGCGCGTGCCGCCTCCTCGGCCGTCCAGGCGAACTCCGGTCGCGCACCTTCGGGCGTCGACTCTTCGTAGGCCTCGTTCACGTTGAACAACGAGACCGACTTGCTGCCGTACTGCTCGCGGATCGCCTGGTCGTTCGGAAGGTTGATGCCGATCGGCGTCAGCGGACCGGAGTCCCCGGTCTCGACGATCGACTTCGATCGCCTTCGCGGTGATGCCGAGCACGCTCGCTCTTCCGGTATCGCGGATCGAACGGCATGTGATCTTCGAACCACTGCGCATGGGCCGGCCAGCGTCTGAATCTTCGCGGTCTTCTCCTCGTTGACGATGTAGACGAGTCCTTCCCAGGCGCCCTTGACGCCGCGCGGATCCATGTAGACCTCGACGAAACCGTTGATCGTGTCGACGCGCGACTCCTGATCGCTCACCCACGCGATGTCGTAGCGCGATCCGATCGGTCTCCTCGCCCGTCCGGTAGAACTGATCAGCGCGCGCAGCGACGCGGCGAGCGCGCGGCGGCGCGAAACCGGACGGCATTCTCGAGATGGCCAACGATGGCGCGGATCTCGAGGTCGTACGTGCCGCCAATCCTGTAGACCTCCTCGACGAGGCGGCCATCGCGCGTCAACGAGGCGCGAGTTCAATCCGTAGCGCTCGCTGAACGTCGCGACATCCGACATCCGCACGCCGACGTGCAGGTTGTTCGCGCTGGCCTCGAGGATGTCGCGGCCGGCGCCCGGCGTCTTGTTGGTGACCACCGCGTCGCACGACGGGTCGAAGCAGCATCGGCGACAGGCGATCGAGCAGCGCGTCGGGTCTGTCAGTGAACGTCGCGCCCGGCGCGTGCCGCGCGCCTGCATCGCGCCGGCGAGCTCATCGCGCGTGAGGTTCAAGACGAATTTCCGTGCGGTCAGGTTGTTGAAGGGGCCGGTGTTGATCCAGAACAGCTTCGTATAGCGGCGGATCTCCGCGAGCACGTCGCGCATCAACCTGTTCGCCGTGGCGAAGAATCGCCTCGAGAAGATCGCGGATGTCGAGGTTCAGCGCATGGCGCTGGTCATAGTAGATGTCTCGGCCGGCGAGCGCGGCCAGGTAGAGATGCCAGACAAGGACCTTGTCGCGCAGCGGCAGCTGTGAATCCGTCCGCGTAAACCTGCATGACCGCCGCATCGTCGACGCGCTCGAGGAGATACTGCCGACTCTCGCCCACTCCCAATACAATACTTCTCGATGTCCCTCGCGGCTGCGCTGAATTCAGGAGGCACGGTGATCGCGGCGGAGCTGCGGCCGCCTCGTGCCGAGCTGGGCTCGCGCGAAGGGATGGACGCGTGGATCGACATGTACCATGCCGTTCGCAGCCTCGCCTGACGCGATGTACGCGTCTTCCTGACCGACAGCGCGGTCGGCACGCAGGAGGAGAACAACCTGCGCCACCTCGTGACGAACCTCGGGCGTGACGTCACACGCGAGCACGTCGATCCCGTTCCTGACGTCCAAGCATCTCGGTAGAGTTCTGCCTCTCGTATGCCGAGCAGGCGTGGCAGCACGGATTTCCGTCGCTGGTGGTGCTCGGCGGTGACAAGCGGGTCGGCCGCCCGCGGTGCGTGGAGCACGCGTGGCAGCTGCGCGCGCAGATTCGCGCGCGCGAGCCGCGGCTGACGCTGGGCGGATGGGCAAACCCGTATGCCGACGCCGCGCAGCAGGTCGAATACATGACCGACGACTGCTTCAACGCCGAGTATTACCTCACGCAGATCGTCAGCCATCTGGATATCGCTCCCGTGGAGCGGTTCGTCAACGAGACGCGGCGGAGCCGGCATCAGCAAGCCAGGCATGTTCGGCGTCTTCTACTATCGAAGCGCCAACCGCGAAGACGCTCGGAGCGCTGAGTCAGTTTCTCCCTGTGCCGATCGAAGGGCTTGTCGCGCGAGTTCGCCGCCGGCGCTACGCCGGTCGACATCTGCGCGCGGACGATGCGCGCGATGATGGATGTCGGCGCGCGGCACTTCTACATCAGCAACCTGCCGCTCGCACACCGCCGCCTCCACGCTCAGCGAAATCCTCGATCGGATCGGAGCGGAAGGCATAGGCAGGACAGTCCCGTTTCCATTGTCGTCTGTTCTCACTGGCGGTTGGGGATCGGTGCGGCACCCAGCAGAAGATCGGCGCAGTCATTTCAGGTGGCGTCCGCCGTCGACGCGGATGGTCTCGCCGGTGATGAAGTCGCTTTCGACGAGCGCAAGCACGGCCTTCGCGATCTCGATTTCGCCGCCCCACCGGCCGACCGGCGTCGCGCGCTCCACCGCGGCCGAATCGGCGGTCGATGTGCCAGGCGGCGCGACGATCGGGCCCGGCGCCACGGCATTGACGAGGATTTGATCCGCGGCGAGTTCGAGCGCCAGCGCTTCCGTCAGCGCGATCACCCCGGCCTTGGCGACGTAGTACGGCAAGTAGCCCGGGTAGCGGGGTCGGCCACTCCGCGCGACCCAGTCCGAAAAATTGACGATTCGGCCTCCGCGCGAGCGTCGCAGATGCGGAATGGCGGCCTGCGAGACACAGCCAGGCGGCGCGCAGGTCGATAGCCATCTGCGTGTCCCAGTCCTCGAGCGTCAGGGCATCGATCGCCTTCTCGCGATAGATCGACGCCATGTTGACGAGGACGTCCAGCCGCCCGAATTCAGCGACCGTCTCTTCGACAATGCGCCGGCACGCCTCGGGCTGTTGCAGATCGGCCTGGACGACGAACGCGCGCCGCGACAGCCCGCGAAGCGCGGTGGCCGTTTCCTCCGCTTCGGCGCGGGAGGCCCGGTATACGACGGCGACGTGCGCGCTTTGCGGGCGAGCTCGGTGGCGACGACCGCGCCGATACGCCGTCCGCCGGTGATCAGGGCGACCCTGTCGGTGAGCTCCACGCCGCCAGTCTACCGCTTGCCTCTCGAGCCGATGAACGGCTACGCAGCGAAAGCGCACTTTCGTGCGCCGTAAACGAGGCCGCCGCAGGCTCGGGCCTATAGTGTTGAACGGTCGTGGAACGGGGCTGGTCTCGATTCCTGCTCATATCGTGCCCTCGACTGCGCAACCGACCGATATGAGATGACGACGAAAGATTCCGGTAGTCAGCTGCATGTGCTGAGCCGAGTCCTCGTCGCCGGGCGCGGTCCTCGTCGCTTGCGTGGCGGCGCATGCGGCGGCTCGATACGCGGGCTCGATGTCTGGCGCGCCTTCGCCAACGGCGCCCGCGGGGCCGTTCGCCGACCTTTCCGGCGCGTGGACGGGAACCATTGAATCGGCGAACTTTTCTTCCAGGACCATCACGGTGAACGTCGCACAGACCACCAACTGCGTCGATGGCGCGTGGGTCAGCTCGACGGGCGACTGGCGGGGCGCGATCAGCGGCTTCGCGACAGCAGACGCGTTCGAGGGCTTCATTTCTCTCGAGCGATCGGCCGGCGGCGGCGGCCAATGCAACGCGACTGGCGCCGTGTCGGGCCGTGCTGAGCCAGAGCGCGGTTCGTCCTGGCGGGCACCCAATCTCACCCCGTCGGCAGCTGCGCCGGCGATCTGCGCCGACCGGCATCGTCGTGACTCTCCGTCGCTGAGAGTGCATTTGCGAACGCTCCGACGAACCCCTCCAGAGCTGTCTGCTGCTGCCCCGCATGCTCACGGTAGGTCACGGCGCGGGCGTCAACACGCTGTGCGTGCTCGGCGTGATTCTTCGTGTTGCCCCACCTGCGCCGATGCGCAGGACAACCCTCCACCGCCCCCACCGGCCTGGACCACGAGTGTCGACGGCCAGGCCTTCGTTACATTCAATCGACAAGGCGGTTCACGCGGGCACACCGAGCTGCGCTCTCAAAACTGGCTGATGGGCATGGCGTCGCGTCCATTGGGGTCCGTGCGCTGACGTTGTCGGGCATGGTGACGGCGGAACCGTTGACCGTGGGTCTGGCGGGCTATTCGGAAATCGGCCAGGTGGGCGAGGCCTATCACGGCCTGCAGGTGACGGATCATCAACATCCCCACGACCTGCTGATGCAGGCGGCGGCCGCGCTGGCGTCTGCCGATCACGGATCGGACGGCGGTAACTTCTGCCGCTGCTCCGGTCGGCGAAGCGGCGCTCGGTCCTGTCGCCTTCATGCATCGCGCATCGAGCGCCGAGAATCCGACCGCGCCGCTCTCGCATCACATCTTCGACCTCGACACACCTCACCAATGGCGTCGTCCTCGGGCGCGTCGACCGGGGGCCGGTGTCGGTGGAAGCATCGATCTTCCGGGGCCGCGGAGACGGACGAAGCGATCGCTGATGACGTCGACCTCGGCGCGCTCGACTCATGGTCGACGCGCGTGTGGCTTCGGCCGACCGCCACGTGGACGATCCAGGCGTCGCACGGGTTTCTCCACGAGCCCGAGCAGCTCGAGCCTGGTAATCAGCGGCGGACCGAATGCGTCGGTCTCGTGGTTTCGAGCACGCGAATCGAACTACTCGGCCGTGACCGCGGCCGTCGGTTGGACGAATCGACAATACAGCACGGTGCACGCCGCTCTCCTCGAAGGGACGCATCACGCGGGCGCCACGTCGATCTATGGCCGATACGAACACGTGATCGTCGAGACGGAGATTCTGCTGTTTCCAGAGGTCGTGCATCGACCGCACCGCAGGCGAGCTCGTCGACCCCATCGACGCATTCACGGGGGAACCGTTCGCGACATCGCGCGCGGCAAGGGACTGGTGATCGGGCTTGGCAGGTGACGTGACTTTCTATCGCCTGCCGCCGTTGCTTCAACTCACGCGCACGAAGCGCACCCGGTGTCGTTTCATGTGTTCTTCCGGATTGCGCCGGCGTCGCTGAGCGGTCGAATGTGGAACACGACGATGGCGGGACACGGCGCAGGGCATGCGGCGATGGCTGGGATGCCCGATATGCCCGGCCACCAACACTAAGTCCGACCTACTTCCGCGCGGTCTGTTCAGCGAGCGCGAGAAACTCCGGCGATCGTCGTGCGCCCGCGATCCTCGTCATGCCCACGTCGCCCGCTCCGCAAACCGACGGGCATCCTCAGGGTTCGTCGCCATGGCGAGGAACAGCTGCTGCAGCGCCGCCGGACGCTCAACCCACGCGCCGACGTCCCGATCGTGCCTCAGGAGGACGACGACGGGCGTGACCGGCCGCCCGTCACGCGCAGGATGCAGTGACATGACCGATGCGCCCGGCCGCGCGATCGACGATGCGCACATCCACGCCCGCCGCCGCTGCGAGGTTGGCGATGTGGCACCGTGTGGACCGAGTCGACGCACCAGTCCTCCCGCCACGATGAGCACGCGGAGTCCCTCACGCACGCGCTTCAGGCGATTCACGGCGTCCGGTGGCACGTCAGTTCTCAGAAGCATTCCTCAGCCAGATCTTGCGCTGTGGCGTGCGCGCGGTCCACGAACTGGGCCAAAGGTGACGCCATTGTCGACCACCTGCGCGGGCTGAACCGTCTGGCTCCGCGGCATGAATGCACGCGGAGAGCGCGCAAAGACCCACGCGGCTGCTCTCACGGATCGGAAATGTTAGCCCTGACAGTGGCCGTGGCAGTCGTCTTACTGAGAACTCGACGCGCGGAGGGATCTTCGCATACTCGATGACCGTCCAGATCTCTTCTTTGGTCATCACTGATTTGAAGGAGGGCATCACGGGCGCCTTCCGCCCGTTCCAAATCTTGATAGAACATGATGCCGTCGGGCGTCGTCGACGCCGTCAGATCGGCGGGAAGGTGATTCGGATCGCCGTTGGGCCCGTCTCCGCGGCCCGTGATCCCGTGACACTTCTGACAGTTCGACGAAAACAGATCCTTGCCCTTGTGAGCACCGCGGCCGTCAGGTGTCAGCGGACTCTTCTCCTGCGCGGCATTCTGAGGAACCTGCCACCCGGCGGCATTGGCCGCGACGACGAGTGTCGGCCGGCGATTGCGCCATCGTCAACGCGCGTGCGAGCAGGAACACCGCACTGATTGATGCGGCGGCTGCCACGCGTGCGCGTTGACGTGCGCATGAGAACGACGCCCGGACTCGGCCTAATTTGTCCGCACAAGCTGGCCGCGCATCACGCCGCCGGGATTCAGTGCCGTGTGGACATTGAAGTGAAGCCGGCCGGGGTATTGACGATGTTGGTCGCGGTCGGTCCGTCAATGGTTGCCGTCTGCGTAAACGAACCGGCGCCATTGGTCAACGTCACCGAGCCGGCGGGCGGGATCAATGGGACCAGAACCCCGCCGGCGACACCGGATGCCCCGTGTGAATGTGCGCGACTGTGATCGTCGAGCCGGCCGGGAACCCCGTGAGGTTCGCGACGACGGTGACGTTCGCGCCCGTGATGTTACTTGACGCATCTCTCGTGACGTCGAAAGTCAGCGTCGCCGTGCCGGCCGCGACCGATTCGGCGTTCGTGATGGCCGGTAAGCTCATTCGCCGGTGTCAACTGCGCTGAGAAGGTGAGCTTGGTGGGCGCGGTTGGTGTCGGTGCGGTGTCCGAGCCGCCGCAGCCGACGGCAAGCGAGGCCAAAGCGACCGCAATAAAGGATGCACGCGTCATCGGAATCTACCCTTATTAGAAGAATTTTCGGGCGAGGTTGAAGCCCAGGTGCAGGCTCTTGGGAAACCCTCCGCGCGCCATTTGCGCGAACGTGGTTCCCTGCGTGGTGTTGGTGAACGTGAGATCGAATACGTGGCCGCCGACGCGCTTCGCAAGGCCGAAGCCATATTCCGGATCGCCGGCGACATAGCCGCCAACGCGCGGCGTGATTTCGCCGACAAGAAAGAGCGTCGGCCGCACCCGGACGCTGGCCCCCAGGCCGACCATGACGGTCTCATGGACCACCCCGGTTGCGGCGGCGGAGTTGTGCACCCACATCGGCACCGCATAGAAGCGCTATGACGTTCGCCACGTCGCGCGAAATCGACGCGCCCATGCCCGGCGCGTACTGGTCGCGGAAATTGTTGACGCCTTCGACCGTCACGATCGCCGACAGCCCGACCGGTGTCCGCGCGTTCTGATGGAAACGCGTCGTATTTTCCGTAGAACTGAGTAGTCCGATTGAACGTCGTGCGGTACGCGGCCGCCTCGATATGCCTGGCGACCGCAAGCGGTAGCCGAGACCGACGGTCGCGCCTTCGTCGAGGCCGAAGCAGATTTCCCGCCTGGCTGCCGAAGCCGCCCAACCGCAGGTTGCCGTTGAACCGATGCGTCAGCCGGAAGTTCGACTTGTGCGCCGGCAGCGGCAGTGTCGTCGGCAGGTTGATCAGCGTGGGAAGTCCGGCTGGAGCGGGCGCAACACCGCGTCATCATCCTCGTCGGAGGCAGCAATGCGGACCTGCGGCGCGGTCGCGGTCCGCCGGCGTCTGCGTGCCAGTCGATTGCGCAGATGCGGCGTGAGTGGCGCGAGGATGATGGCCGCAAGCGACGCGGACGCGCTGCGCCAACTGATGCGATTGGGCACGGCACCTCAGAGGCAAGACCACGCCACGAGAAATTCCCCAACAACTGCGCCTCGGCGATAGCGAAGCGTTACTGAACCGCGTAAATCTCTTACGCGTGTTGGCGGCCCGTGATCGTGATATCCGATGCGTCCCGTGTGCGCTACCATGCAGTCATGGCGCGCACGGGCATCGTTGTCGCCGCACTCCTCGCCTTCACCGCCGTCGGCGCCGCGTTCGAGCCGTCGCTCGATCAGCAAAGCCTTGCCGAAGCCATCGCGCTCGGACTGAGCCGCATCGACGACATGCGATCGCGCTTTCACGCGACGTATCGCTTGGAGGTAATGCAACCTCCCGTTGACTACATTGAGGTGGTCACGCCGTTCAGGCGCGTCGCGCTCGACGCGGAGGCGCACACACGCGCGGGCGAGCGGTTGTGCGGCCAACGCGAGGCGCTCGCGGCCCTCGGCGACACTCCCTCGCGCGTCGACCTCGTCGTCGAGCTCACGTTTCATCCCTTGAACAATTACGTCGGGATGCCCGACTTCGACGTCGCGCTCGTGCCGACCGGAGGTGCTGCTCTGCGAGCCGCGCAGTCTCAAAGCCATACCGCGCTTTGGTCCGCGGGTTTCAGGCACACTGCTGCCCTATGCATACGCTGCCGGTCAGTTGGCGCGGCAGGCAAGCCAGCCGCTGCTTGGCGGCAGCGTGGTGGCGACCTTCGATGGGGCGACGCTCGATCCGCGCGGCACGTATGGGATTGTGATCCGTGAAGGCCGGAAGGATCTGGCGAAGACGTCCGTGAACTTCGCGAGATTGCGGTAAAGGCGGGTCTGCCAAGACCGCCTTCTCGTCTGAGGAGGCCGGGCCGTGGTCAGGCCCGGCGCACCGGACTACGACAGAACGCGAATGACGACGCGGCGATTCTGCGCGCGGCCATCCCTGGTGTTGTTCGGCGAAACCGGCTTCTCTTCGCCGTAGCTGATCACGTTGATCTTGTGCAGCGGGATCTGATGCTGCGTATAGCAGGTGCTTCTTCACCGCTTCGGCGCGCTCGAGACCGAGCTTCGTAGTTCATCTCCTTCGCCGCCGACGTTGTCCGTGTGGCCTTCGACCTCGATGTAGACGTCCTTGCCCGTGCTGGCCTTTCAGCTGGCTGACGACCTGCATCGATCCGCATCTTCGCTTCGTCGGGCAGATCGGTCTTGCCGAACTTGAAGTTGCCCTGGTCCTCGCTCAGGGTGACCTCGTAGACGAGCTTGCGCCCGGCCGCGATGTTCGCGCTGAGGTCAGTGTGCTGACCTGGTCGGCGCGGGCGCCGCCGCCTGACGGGCAGCGGTCTGCGCGGCGGTCGCGGTGCTCTGCGCCGCTTCCGCGGACTTTCCAGCAGCTTCGGCCTTCTGATCGACCTGGCCGATCTTCGCCTCGTCCTGCTGGATGCGCGCCCTGCGTCTGCTCGACGGTTCCGCTCAACGTATCGACTTTCGAGTTGACGCCGCCAACTTCCGTCCGGACGTATTTCTTGGTGGCGCACGCGGGCGCCAGGGCCACTGTGAGTGACAGCAACGATGCTGCGATAAGACTCTTACGCATTGTGAGTTTCCTCCTATAACAACCAGATCAACGCGCTGCGGCCATGTATCCGCCTCGCGCATGAACAGCAAGGTTCTTCTTCCGCGTGCGAATCTCGAGCGGATGCCAACCTGGAGTCAGACCCGGCTCGAAGGTGATGAAGTACTGGTACGCAGCTCGCCAAACAAGTCGTCAACAGCGGCGAGCGTGTGCTCGGGCATGCTGCGGATCCGCATGTCCCCTCCCGTCCAGCGCGCCAGATCGGAGAGCGTTCCGATGTCGCTGTGTTCGCCGGCGGCGTCGATCACCGAATATTCGCCGCCAGGATGATCGAGGGGTTGACGACAGTCAGGAGATACACGGGCACATCGATCGAGCTCGCGATGCCGCGAGACCTCAGGCGCTTTCATCCGGCTGCCCGTATCGACGCCATCGGTGATGACGAGCACGGCGCGGTGACGATTTGCGCGTTCCGCCACTGACCTGGCGGTGGCAGCAACGGCGTCATAAAGCGACGTCATCCCCCACGGCCGGCCGGCTAGGCTCAGCGCCACGGATCCGATCGAGGTCGGTCGTGAACGACACGACTTCCTGCAGCTTCGAATCGAATGTGTAGCAGCGCCGCCTCATCGCCGCGCGCGTTCAAGGTGCGCGAGGACGGTGCGCACGGCGTCGCGCGCGCGGTCCATGTTTCCGCCGACACCCATGCTGCCGCTGATGTCGAGCAGGATCGCGACGCTGACGGGCGAATCGCCCGCATAAAAATCCTGGATCCGGCGCGAGACACCGGAATCGATGACCGCGAAGTCGGCCTTGGTCAGGTCGCGAACGACGCGGCCGTGGTCGTCACGCACGGCGGCGGTGACGGTAACGACTTCGACGCCCGACTTGAAGGTTGCCGCGGGGGCCTGCGAAACCGGCGGGCTCTGGGTAGAAGTCTGCGGCGTAGAGGTGCGGTGGACCGATTGTCAGCGTCGCCAGGAGCACGAAAAATGGGGCCGGGAGCCACGTCACGCGGCTGTCTGTATCAATGCGCTTGCCACTCTCCGCCGGTCAGAAAAGTCGAACAATTGATTGGTATTTGAAGACACTTGCGGCGATCCGTCAGAGCGTTGAGTGTAATTCTTACACCACATATTGTTGAGGCTGTGTAAGAGCGTAAGATGAGATAAATGCCGATCTCGCGGGCCGCCAAGTCAATTCCCGTCGCTTCCCGGGTCAATCGCTTCTCGTACGCGATTCGGAACATCGTCACTGAAGCGCAGGCCGCCGAAGCCCGCGGCACACGCGTCCGCTACCTCAATATTGGCGACCCCGTGGCGTTCGGCTTCCAGACGCCGGCGCATCTGATCGAGGCGGCCGAACGTGCGATGCGCGATGGCCACAATGGGTATCTGCCGTCGCCAGGGATCGCGCCAGCGCACGTGAGGCCGTCGCCGCGGACTACACGGCGAAGGGCATCCCGATCTCGGCTGATCGCGTCCTCATCACGACCGGCACGTCCGAGGCGATCGATCTCGTGCTCAACGCGCTCGTCGACGAAGGCGACGAGGTTCTCGTGCCACTGCCGACCTATCCGCTGTACACGGCGGTCATTGCCAAGATCGGCGCCCAGGCGCGGTATTACCGGACTGATCCGTGCGACTGGCAGCCGGACCTCGATCACCTCCGCAGCCTCGTGACGGCGCGCACGCGAGTGCTCGTGACGATTGATCCCGAACAATCCGACGGGTGCCGTCTATCCGCCCACCGTTCGACGCGCGCTGCTCGATATCGCGGACGAACACGGCCTGACGATTCTCGCGGACGAAGTGTACGGAGAACTCGGCTTCGATGGCCCCGTGCCGCTGCTCGGCACGCTGGATCGTGACGCCGCGGTGATTTCGCTCTCGAGTCTGTCGAAGGCGTATCTCGCTCCTGGCTGGCGGGCGGGATGGGCGGTCGTTGGCGCCACGCCGCGGCTGAACGACGCGCTGGCGGCCATGAAGAAACTGGCGGACGGCCGACTCTGCAGCCCCGGTCCGATGCAATACGCCGATCATCGGCGGCGCTGACCGGCGATCGCTCGCATCAGGTTGCATTCCGGCAGGCGCTCGCCGAGCGCGCCCGCGTGACGACCGAGTCACTCAACGCGATTCCCGGCATGCGATGCGTCGCGCCGCACGCGGCGTTCTACGCGATGCCGATGGTGTCGCTCCCACCGGGACGCACGGACGAGCGACTACGTGCTCGCGCTGCTGCGCGAGACCGGCATCTCTGTGCGTCTACTGGCTCGGGCTTCGGGATGCCGCCCGAGGCGGGCTCGTTCCGCATCGTCTACCTCGCAGATCCGAGCGAGCTCCGCCGGATTTACGCCGATATCGCCGCGTTCACGCGGGGTATCTGCAGCTGGCGTGAGCGCTCCTCGGATTCTCCCCGCGCGCTGATCCGTTACACACTCGTCGGCCTGGCGCTCACGGTCGGCATCTGCTGGGCGCTCTGGGAAGTCAGTGATGCGCTGGTGCTCGTCTATATCAGCGCGCTCATGGCAATCGGCCTGTCCCCGCTCGTCAACGCCATCGAACGCAAACGTCTCGATGCGGCAGCAAGTCCCGCGCTGGGCCGCAATTCTCGTGATCTATCTCTGCATCATTGGCGCAATTATCGGTGTCGGTATTCTCGTGATCCCGCGATCGTGACGCAGGCACGCGATCTTGCGACGGAGCTGCCGCGGCTCCTCCACCAGGGCCAGCAGTGGTTGATCAATCACGGCCTGCTCACGCGAGAGATCAGCGCGCAAGAGGCCGTGAAGCAGACGGCGACCAGCTCCGGCGCCCAGGACACCATCGGCCTCATCGCGACAGCGGTGTGGGGATTCGTTGGCGGCGTGTTCGGCGTTATCACGATGCTCGTGCTCGCCTTCTACCTGATGGTCGACAGCGGCGGGCTCGTCACGGTTTTCGTCCGGCTTGTTCCCACGCGACAAACGCGCACAGGTCGAGACGCGTGCCGGCGGGTGACGAACAAGGTCAGCGCCTGGCTCGGCGGCCAGCTGCTGCTCGCCGGGATCATCGGCAGCACCGCGGCGCTCGGCCTGTTCCTGATGGGCGTTCCGTTCTTCTACGTGCTCGCACTGATTGCCGGCATCGGCGAGATGATTCCGATCGTCGGTCCAATCCTGTCGGCAGTGCCGGCCATCGCCGTGGCGCTCTCCGGTCAAGCCGGCGCTCGCGCTCGGCGTCATCGTTTTCTTCTTCGCGCAGCAGCAGCTGGAGAACCACCTGCTCGTGCCGAAGATCATGCAGCGGCAGGTCGGTATCAGCCCCGTGTTCGTCATCATCGCGCTGCTGATCGGAGGATCGCTGCTCGGCGTCATCGGCGCGATTCTCGCGGTGCCGACTGCCGCGATCCTGCAGGTCGTGTTTCAGGAAATCGTAACCGACACCGCCGCGGAATGAGATGGTCCCCTCGACGGGGCTGGGGGCAAGCCGCGTATGCGGCCGGTGGATATACCATCGCCGCGCTCATATTGACGCTGGCCGCTCGCCAGGGGCTCACGCGTGACGTCGCGTGGGACCTGGGCGACTCGGTCCTCAACATGTGGATCCTCTCGTGGGACTGTGAGCAGCTCCGCGGCATCGTCGGTGGTCACTACTCGAACCTCCGACATTTCTTCGATGCAAACATCTTTTATCCGGCCCCGCTGACGCTCGCGTACTCGGAGCATCTCGTTCCACAGGCGCTCCAGATCTTTCCGATCTATGCGCTGACGGGCAATCCCATCCTCTGCTACAACCTCCTGTTCCTGTCGACGTTCGTGCTGTCGGGGCTCGGGCATGTTCCTGTTTGCACGGGAGCTCACTGGCAGCATCGCGGCGGCGTTTATCGGCGGCTTGCTCTTCGCATTCGCGCCGTATCGGATTCCGCAGTCGTCGCACCTGCAGGTGCTCTCTTCGCAGTGGATGCCATTTGCGCTGTACGGCTTCCGGAGGTATTTCGACGGCGGACGTATCCGCGCGCTCGCCGGCGCCACCGCCGCCGTCATCGTCCAGGGATTGTCCTGCGGTTACTACCTCCTAGCTTCTCGCCGTTCGCGGCGCTCTACGTCCTGTACGAGATGTGGCGCGTGGATCGGCTGAGGGATCGCCGGACGTGGCTGACGGTGGGGACCGCAGCGCTGGTTGCCGATGACCGTGATCGCACCGTTCGTCGTGCCGTACTGCGCGTCAGCCGCGACGCTGCAGTTATCACGCTCGCTGACGGAAACGACGCGACTTGTCGGCGGACGTCTATTCATACGCCACCGCATCGGTGGCCGAGCGTTTCTGGGGTTCACGAATCGCCGAGGTTTTCGGAAACCCGAGGGGAGCTGTTTCCGGGCGCCGTTCCCGTTCTCCTCGCGCTGATTGGAATCCTGTGGAGCGGCCGCGACCGCGGCCACGCCGGGGCGTCAACATGGCGCCTGCGGGCGGCGTGGGTCCTGTTGGCCATTGCCGTCGCGCATGCGATTGCGGCGGCCGCAACAATCGTGTTCCGCCGCCTGACGCTCGACCTCTGGCTGTTTGACGTGCGGCTCGGCAACGTGACACAGCTGCTGCTGCGTGCCGTTGTCGCGTATGCCATCGCTCTCGGACTGTCACCCCGGATGAGGAACGCGCCGCGGCATTCATGCGGTCGCGTGGATTTTTCGCCGCCGCGCTCGGGGCAGCGATGTGGCTGTCCCTCGGCCCGTCGCCGCAAGTCCTCGGTCGGCCGCTCGATCTCGCGTCGCCGTACCGATTCTTGTGGAACCACGTTCCGGGCTTCGAAGGGCTTCGCGTTCCCGCACGGTTCGCGATGATCGTGGCGTTGATGCTCGCCGTCCTTGCCACGTATGGAGCGGCGGTCATCGCACGTGCCCGTTACGGCCTGATCGTTGTCGTGCTGATCGCGGCTGCTTTCGTGTACGAGGCTGGCGCCGATCCATTCATCGTCAACGGAATGTCGCCGATCCGAGGGTTCAACACACCGGCCGCAAGGTTATACCCGCCGAATCGAGCGCCTGAGATCTACAAGATCGTGAATCGGCTGCCGGCGGATGTCGTGCTCGCGGAGCTGCCCTCGGCCAGACTGACTACGACGTCCGCGCGATGTATTACTCGATCGCGCACTGGCGTCCGATCCTGAACGGCTACAGTGGATTCTTCCCGTTGCACTACGGCCGCGCGATCGCTGTCGCTCACCGAGGTGCCACGCCACCCGGACCTGTCGACTGGCGGTGCTGAGACAACTTGGCGCAACGCACGTGATCGTCCACGAAGCTGCATACCTCGATGCCGAAGGCCGCGACACCACCGCCGCGCTGCGCGAGCCTGGGCGCCACGGAAGTATTCCGCGAGCGGCCTGATACCTGCTGGCTCTTGCCTGATTCCTGACCATCCCTGACACCTGACACCTGACACCTGTTTCAGGCACGCCGTTTGACGCTATGTCGTTCAGGGAGCCATGTCGACGACCGGAGTGCGCAGACGCAACGGCTTCTTTCGGAACCGCGATTCCGAAAGTATGGAGCGCTTCACCTCGACGCTCGCTATTCGGCGACTGCGTGCTGGTCGCATTCCTCCTCACGCAGGTCCTTGATGGCGTCTTCACATACATGGGGGTCATGACGTTTGGCACGGCGGTCGAGGCCAATCCGTTGATCGCTGCGCTGATGCTGCATCTCGGCCATGTCCCCGCATTGATGACGGCAAAAGTCATCGCCAGTTTCCTCGGCATCGGGCTGCATCTGCGCGGCACGCATGGCGCCGTCGCGCTGCTCGCCAGCTTGTACATGACCGCTGCTGTTGTTCCGTGGGCCATGATTCTGTTTGGCGCTCCGTAAAGGCGGCCTACTATTCTTCGGCGGGCTGTAAAGGTCCGCCCGACACCGTGCGCCCTGACCCACTTCGCTACTTATCCGACGAACTCGACGCGCTGAAGGCACAGGGACTGTACCGTCGCCTGCGCGTCCTCGACGGTGAACAGAAGGCCCACACGTCCTTCGACCATCGCTCGGTCGTCAATCTCTCTTCGAACAACTACCTGGGTCTGACGACGCATCCGAAACTGCGTGAGCGCGCGATGGAGGCGACGCGGACACTCGGTGTCGGCTCGGGTTCGGTCCGCACGATCGCCGGAACCGATGAGCATCCACATGGAGCTCGAACGAAAGCTGGCCGACTTCAAGCGGACCGAAGCGACGGTTGTCTTTCAGAGCGGCTTCACCGCGAACGCGGGAACGGTATCGTCGATTCTCGGCAAGGACGACTTCATCGTGTCCGACGAGCTGAACCACGCCAGCATCATCGATGGCGCGCGCCTGAGTCGCGCGACCATCAAGGTGTTTCCGCATCGCGACGCGAGGGCCGCGCGCGGCGATCGTCCAGGAACTGCCGCGCGACCGGCGACGGCTGATCATCACCGACGGCGTGTTCAGCATGGATGGTGACCTCGGCGCGCTGCCGGAGCTCTGCGACGTCGCCGACCAATTCGGCTGCATCATGATGGTCGACGACGCGCACGCCAGCGGCGTGTTCGGCAGCAACGGCCGCGGCACCGTCGATCACTTCGGGCTGCACGGCCGCGTCGACATCCAGGTGGGCACGCTCTCGAAGGCGATCGGCGCGCTCGGCGGCTACGTCGCCGGCTCGGAAGCGCTCGATCGATTTCCTCCACCACCGCGCGCGCCCGTTCCTGTTCTCCACGTCGCATCCTCCAGCCGTCGCGGCGGCCTGCCTTGCGGCGATCGACGTGCTCGAAAGCGAGCCGGAATTGATTGCACGTCTCTGGGACAACACGCGGTTCTTCAAGAGCGGCCTGCAGACGCTCGGGTTCAACACGGGCGTCAGCGAAAGCCCGATTACGCCGGTGATCGTCGGCGAGGCGGCGCTCGCGATGAAACTGTCCGACGCGCTCTTCCAGGAAGGCGTCTTCGCCCAGGGTATCGGCTTTCCAACCGTCGCGCGCGACAGGCGCGCGTCCGCACGATCGTCACCGCCACGCATACTCGTGATGAGCTTCAGTTCGCGCTCGATTGTTTCGGACGGGTGGGGCGATCGCTTGGTGTGATTTGAGGTTTTGCCCAGCTCGTGGACGAGACGATAATACGCGGTATCGCGATGCGGGAACGCAAGGCGTCCATGGTCGTTCGATTCGCGCTTCCGCTGGCGTTTCTGCTCTGCGCCTGGCCGGCGCTCCGCGCAGGTGCCCGCACAAACGCCCGGACTTCCGGGACCGCCTGACGGCGTCGCCGCGCTGCTCAATCGACTCGAGCAGCTTCTCCAGCAGAACGACCGCGACAACTTTCCCGGCATTGCTCTCGACGCGCGGACATCACGGGCGTCGAGGCGGAACAGGCGACCGACGATCTCTTTTCGATGACACGACTCGCGCCGTCGTCCGCGAGCGCGATCGGACGCCGCTCGAAGGGTCGCTGGAGGGTGACGGGTATCACGTCATCGTCGAAATCCTGACCGAAACCACCGCCCGGGCCCGCGTCCTGACCGCGCGCTTTGATCTGCGCCGGCCGCGCGGCGGCGCCCTCGATTCGTGGCGAATCGTCGCGATTACCCGGCTGACGTACGTGCAGGGACTCTATCGGCTGCGGCTCGATTCGTCGACGCAGTTCGTCGCGCGCGAGTTCACCATCCGGGCGCAGGACGTTCAATTTACGCTGCACAGCGGCTACGTGTTCCAGGTGATTAGCGGCGAAGGCGTGACGGGACTCGTGCTCCTTGGCCGCGGCGAGATGCAGTTCTCACCGGCGCCAGCAACGGAGAAGGGCCAACTGCGCATCTTCAGCGGCAGCGAAACGCTGACCGCGCTGTTCGGCGCCGCGTTCGTGCGATTGCACCCCGCCGACTACGAGACGCGCGTCGACGTCTCCGGCCTTCGCGGGATGCCAGCGGATCCTCGTCAGGCCAAGCGCGCGCGGGAGGTCTTCGCCCTCGAAGGGCCGAAGTCGTTCAACATTGATCTGCGCGATCTCAGCCGCGAAACGTGGTACATCCTGCCGCAGATCGGCGACTTCCTCGCCGAGATCCGCACCAACAAGTTCGGGACGCTCACGTATTCCCGCAGCGGCGGCAACGCCGAAGACATCACGCTTTTCGACCGCGCGCAAGCGGGCGATTTCTCTCTACGCGTCGCCGTCGACGCTCGCGGTCCGCGGCCGACGACGCTACAACGAGGACGACCTGCGCAGCTACGACGTCATCGACTACAACATCGATACGGTCGGTATCCCGATCGGCAGTTCATCGAAGGGAAGACGCACCTGACGCTGCGGATTCAGGCTGACGCCGTGGCCACGCTGACGCTGCGGCTCGCCGGAGCCGCTCGCGGTCACGAGCGTCGTCAGCAGCGAGTTCGGCCGTCTCCTCTTCTTCCGCATTCGAAACGACGACAGCCTGATCGTCAACCTGCCCGTGTCGGCGCAGCGCGGTGCGGTGATGACGCTCGACATCGCGTACAGCGGTCGCCTTCCGTCGCAGGCGCTCGATCGCGAAACTGTCACCGTCGAGCCCCAGGATGACGATACGGGCACCGACGCGCTCGCGCAGGTCGGAGCCGAACTTTCTGCTGAGCAGCCGGGCCGCGTGGTATCCGCAGAACGTCATCACCGACTACGCGCGGGCACGCATCCGCGTCACGGTGCCGGAGGCGTATGGCTGCGTGGCCAGCGGACAGCTTTCGCCGGGCGACGTCTCGCTGCGGGATGCCGCGTCGGCGAGCGGGGGCCACGCGTATCGTTTTCAACGCCAATCAGCCGGTTCGCTACTTTGCGGTGGTGGTCAGCCGGCTGACGCGCGTCTCCGACGTGGTGATCGACGCGCGCGATCACGACGATACCGGTGGCCGCCACGTTTCGATCGCCGGGGCACCCGGGGGCCGACACTGCGCCGCTACGATCGCATTTCCATCGCCGTCGACGCGAACCCGCGACAGCTTGGACGCGGCCGCGAGATCGCGCCGGTGGCGGCGGACATCATGCGGTTCTACGGAACCGTGATGGACGACACGCCGTACGAGTCGCTGACGGTGACGATGCTCGAGCACGATGTTCCGGGCGGCCACAGTCCGGCGTAGCTTCTCGATCATCAACAACGCCGCGCCGTTCTCGAAGCTGTATTGGGGCAACGACCCGTCGGCGTTTGCGGGCGTGCCCGAGTTTTTCCTCGCGCACGAGCTCGCTCACCAGTGGTGGGGACAGGCGGTCGGCTGGAAGAACTACCACGAGCAGTGGATCAGCGAGGGGTTCGCGCAGTACTCTTCCGCGCTCGTACGCCCAGCGCGCCCACGGCGACGCGTCATTCTTCGCCATGCTGCGCCAGTTCCGCCGGTGGAGCCTTTCCGAATCCGACCAGGGGCCGATCGATCTGGGCTATCGCCTCGGGCTGATTCAGGGTCAGGGCCGCATCTTCCGGGCCATCATCTACAACAAGGGCGCGTCCGTCCTCCACATGCTTCGCCGCTTCGTCGGCGATGAGGCGTTCTTCAACGGACTGCGCCACTTCTACGGTGAACAGAAGTTCCGGAAGGCGGGCACCGACGATTTCCAGCGCGCGATGGAGACCGCGTCAGGACGGTCGCTCGATCGCTTCTTCGATCGATGGATCCACGGTGCCGACCTGCCCGTCCTGCGTTATTCATCCACGATCCGGCCCGGCGAGGTCGTCGTGGAGTTCGATCAGGACAGCCGGATGATCTTCGACGTGCCGGTGACCGTCACGCTGCAGTATGCGGACGGGCATCTGCAGGATGTGGTCGTGCCCGTCACCGACGCGCACGTCGAGCAGCGGATCCCCACGAGTGGAATCGTGCGCGACGTGCAGATCAACCGTGATTCGGCGGCGCTGGCGAGATTCAGCGAGAACTGAGGAGATAGATCGCGGCGACTCTCGCCGGCCCATCGCCGGCAAGCGCCTCCAGCACCACCGCGAACCGCTGACCGCCTTGCGCGTAAAACCGGGTCACGCGATCGCCGGACGGCGTGCGATCGATGGTCGGCGGCGCGACTTCGGCGCCCGCGCCCATCCGCGCCGACAGCTCCGCGGCCGTGTCACCGACGCGCAGCGCGGTCCCTTCGGACAACAGAAGAACGGGAACAGACACGGACCGTGACGGAACCGCCGCGGGAGGATCAGGAAGCGACTCTTCGTGCGCGATGACGGGCGTCAACGCGCTGACCGCATGAAAGTCGCGAACCAGCATCGATCCGATTGCCAGCACCGCAATGATGCAGGCGGCGGCGACGAGCCATTCGAGCAGCGACGAAACGCGCGCGCGCGTAGCGTCCATCTCTACCTCTCGAATCGGGACTGTAGGACCTCGCCGCGGTCCCGTCAAGCTCCAGTCCAACGCCCTGGGATATGATCGCGCAGATATGGATACGGTCACGCTGGCGATCGACGGGCGGCAAGTCACCGTCGAGAAAGGGAAAACGGTTCTGCAGGCCAGCATCGAGGCCGGCATTTCGGTTCCGTACTACTGCTATCACCCTGGCATCTCCGTCGACGGGTCCTGTCGCGTCTGCGTTGTCAAGATCGAGAAGATGCCGAAGCTCCAGACATCGTGCTCGATGGCGTGCACCGACGGAATGGTCGTCAGCACGCGCGATCCGGAGGTCGTCGGCGGCGCGCGCCGGCATCTTCGAATTCCTCCTCGTCAACCATCCGCTCGACTGTCCCGTGTGCGACAAGGGCGGCGAGTGTCCGCTCCAGGATTTCTCCTACACGTTTGGCCCGGCGGAAAGCCGGATGGATTTTCCGAGGCGCGTCTTCGACGGCGAAGGCGTGAAAGCCGACGTCGACTTCGGTCCGACGCTGATGTTGAACCGCAACCGCTGCATCCTCTGCACGCGCTGCGTGCGCTTCATGAAGCGACATCGACGGCGACGCGCAGATCAACATCGTCGACCGCGGCTACGGCAGCGAGATCGCGACCTTCCAGGAGGAAGGCGTGCACTCGCTCATTTCCGGAAACCTGATGGACGTCTGTCCGGTCGGCGCGATCACGACTCGCGACTACCGCTTCAAGAGCCGTCCCTGGGACAATCCGAACGTCGTCGACACGATGTGCACCCTCTGCTCGAAGGGGTGCAACACCAGCGCGTGGCTCAAGGCAAAGCCCGAATGGGCCAAAGGGTCGCGCCTGATCCGCATGACGCCGCGTTTCAATCCAGACGTCAACAGCTACTGGATGTGCGACATCGGACGCTTCGACTATCACTGGGTCGAGGGCGAGACGCGACTGAGGAAGCCGATGCAGCGGCGGGGAGACGCGCTCGAGGCCGCGGCGTGGCATGACGTCGAGGCGCGGCTGCGCGACGCACTCTCAGGCGGCCGGGTCGTCCGACGCGGGATCGGTCCGATTCCTGGTGTCCGCGCACGCGTCGACCGAGGAGCTGTTCGTGCTCAAACAGCTCGCCGAAGGACTGCTCGGAGCCGACGGACTGAAATCGGTCTTCGTCTCGTGGACACGAACGGAAAAGAAGCAGCCGGCCGGCACGAAGTTCAGGGTGCCCGCCGACCAACGCTCCCAACGTGAACGGCGCGCGTGATCTCGGATGCACGCGTCGGCGCCGGCAATGATGGCCTTCCGGATCTGACGGAGCTGCGCACCGCGATCGAAGGCGGGCGCGTCAAAGCGCTGTACGTGATGGATCCTGGTCCGGACGGCTCGATCGGCGATATATCGTGGATTGCGGCGGCGCGCCGCGGCGGCCGGCTTCCACTGCTTGTCGTGCAGGGTGTCGTGATGACGGAACTGGCGGCGGCGGCGGATATCGTGCTGCCAGGCGCCGCCTGCGTCGAGAAGGACGCGATCTATACCAACGACCAGGGCCGCGTGCAGGGCGCCGCGCGCGCAAGCGCACCTCCGGGAGACGCACGCGAGGACTGGCAGATCCTGGTGAACGTTGCCGCGTCGCTCGGCGCTGACGCTGCCGTACACGAGCGACGGCGACATCCGCCGCGCGCTGGCCGCGGCGATGCCGGGCAGCGCGTATGCGCAGGTCGCTGACCTCTCGTTCGCGCGGCCGATGCCGGCGCGCAGCTGGCTGCAGGCATCCAATCCGTCAGAGCGCTGGAAGTGGGACTTCATATGCCAGGACCTGCCGCCTGTCAAAGGCCACAACGTGCAGATGGAAGGGATGGTGCCGCAGGGCGCGGTCATCCCGTTGATGCCGGTCGGCAACAAGCGGTGATTGAAAACGTCACGCTGCTGGCGGCGTTCGGCGCAGGGCTGCTCTCGTTCATCTCGCCCTGCGTGCTGCCGCTGATCCCCGGATACCTCTCGTACATTTCAGGGCTGTCGCTCGACGAGATGCGCGGCACCGGCACGGTCGCGATCGCGGCGCCCGTCCGCAATCGCGTCATCATGTCGTCGCTCGCCTTCATCCTCGGCTTTTCGCTGGTGTTCGTGGCGCTCGGCGCGCTCGGCCAGCGTCATCGGCCAGTTCCTGATGTCGCGGCTTACGCTGATGGGCCGCATCGCCGGTGCCATCATCGTGCTCTTCGGACTGCACACGATGGGGCTGCTGCGAATCGACTGGCTCTATCAGGAGAAACGCGTGCAGACGAACCGGCGGCCGGCGGGATTTGTCGGCGCCACGCTCGTCGGCATTGCGTTCGCCTTCGGATGGACGCCCTGCATCGGTCCCATCCTCGCCGGCATTCTCGCGATTGCGGCCGCGCAGAACACGATCGGGCAGGGCGTGAAGCTTCTCACCGCGTATTCGCTCGGCCTTGCGATTCCGTTTTTCGCCGCTGCGCTGGCAATCAATCGGTTCTTCGCCGCTTTCGCGCGAATCACGGAAGCACTACCACATGATCGAGCTGACGTCCGGAGCGTTGCTCGTGATCATCGGCATCCTGATCTTCACGAACCGCTTCACGATCATTGCCCGTGCGCTTCAGCCCTACCTGCCCGTCTATTGACCGCGGCGTTAGCACACTCTTAACGCGGCGGACATTCAGCCGGAAACGTCACCGTCGTACAGTAACGAACGTATGACGACGCGCTTCTTTCTCGCCTGTGCATTGGTCCTCGGTTGCGTTGCCTCCTCGGGCGCGCAGACCGCCCCGCGCCGTCGCCTGCTCCTCCAGCCGCGGAACCTGACTATCCCATCATCCGCGTCGGCGTCGCTTTCATACGTGCAGTGCGACGCCGAGCTGAAGAATCGCGACGCGTTCAACGCATTCGACCTGACCCGCGCGCTACGTGAATGTCAACGGACAGCTGTCGAAGAACGTTCGCTTCCGGTTGACACCGGACGTGCGACGGGTGACCGATAGCAGCCTTGCGGGATCGCTGGTTCTGCGCGTGAAGTACGCGTTCGTCGAGCTCGACAACATCAAGGCTGCGCGCTCGTGGGTGCGGTTCGGGGCGCACCAGACGCCGTGGCTCGACTTCGAGGAGAGCATCAACCGCTATCGCGTGCAGGGGACGATGTTCTCCGAGCGCGAGGCTCTGATTCCGGGCTCGTCGGACTTCGGCGTCGGTTACTTCACGCCTGCTCGGCAGAGTACGTCGACATTCAGACGGGCGTCTACAACGGCGAAGGGTATACGCAGACGGACGTGAACAAGTACAAGAGCGCGCAGGGTCGTCTGACGCTGAGACCGTTTGCGGGCCGCGGCGTTGCCGAACGGACTCCGCCTCTCGGGCTTCTACAACGCCGGCTGGTATGCCGCGAATCGGCCGCGACGACTCGGCATCGTCATGGGCAGCTTCGAGCACACCAACGCTCGTCGCTACGCTGCAATACCTGAAGGCGACGGAGAATCCCGAACGCGGTCGCGCCGCGCGATATCGATCGCAATGGATCGTCCGGGCTTTGTCGAGATTCGCCAGGGCATCAACGGGTGGGCGGCGCTTGCGCGGGTGGACCGTCTCGATCCGGATCGGGCGCTCGCCAGACAATTCCCAGCGCCGAGTGATCGCCGGCGGCGCCTACTGGTTCGTCTGGCCGCGGAGTCGCGTCGGCCTCGTCGTCACCAACGAGCAGGTGCACTACGATCCGGCCGCCGCACGTCCGCAAGAGAATCGGCTGCTGGTGCAGACGCACATCGAGTTCTAGCAATCCTTGTCGCGAGTGCTATCCTGTCGGGGATGCAGACGCACACGAACCGTCTCGTCGTCGCTGCTGTCCTCATAGCCGCCGGCGTCGCTGGCGGCTTTTTTGTTCTCACGGCGCAAAGACGCATGGCGGCGCTCGACGCGGCAGGCGCCGATATTTCGAGCCGCATCCAGCGGATGATCGTGACGGCTGGCGACATCGCGTCCGCGCAGCAAGCCTACGTCGCGCCTGGACAACCGGAACAACCGTGGCTCGAACGAGCCGCGATGCTGCTGCAGCAATTCGGCGAAGAGGCTGCGGCGCTTCGGCCGCTTCTGCAATCAACCGATGCGGCGGCCGCGCTCGACCAGGCCGACAAGAATTTCAGGTCGAGCGTCGTCGTCGACGGCAAGGCGAGCGCAGTATCTTCAGGAAGAACAAAGCCTGCTCGCCGCCGATCTGATCTTCAGCGAGGGGCACGACACGATTGCCGCGCTCGTGACGACGATTGGGCGGCGTCCGCGCGTCGGAGCAGGCGACGCGCGACGGCACGGATTGCCCTGGTCGAGCGACAGCAATGGGTAACCATCACCCTGGTCGCGGGCCTGTGGCTTGTTGGCCTGATGGCGCTGGTGCCCTTGCCGCGATCCGCGATTCGGGATTCGGGAATCGCAGGTTTAGAGTTCTCGAGTCCCGAGTTCCGAATCCCGAATCGCCGAGCCAGCCGCCGCGCCCGCATCGCCTGCTTCAATCGATCTCGCGGCGGCCGCGGACGTCTGTGGCGCGCTGGCGTGCACGGCTGACGCCGCCTCACTCCGTGACGTGCTCGCGCGCGCCGCCGCGGTGCTCGATGCACGCGGCATCATCGTCTGGATGGGCGCCGGCGAGGAGCTGTTCCCTGCGTTGTCATATGGCTACGACGAGCGCGTGATCGAGCGGCTCGGGCCCATCCCGCGCGGCGCGTCCAACGCCACCGCCGAAGCGTGGCGCACGGCACGAATGCGCACGGTTGCCGCCGATGCGATGTCCCACGGCGCGATTGCCGCCCCGGTATCGGGAATCGGCGGTTGCGTCGGGGTGTTCGCCGCCGAAGTCCGGCACGGACGGGAAGATGATCCGGGCACGCAGGCGGTCGCCGCCATGATTGCGGCGCAACTGGCCGGCATCGTTTCGGCGTGGCCCGCCGCGAGATGCGCCAGCGGAAATGTGCGATTCCGCCTCAATCACCGCTTCGCGCGGCTGATCCGCTCTGGGCGCGCCTGGCCCACCGAAGCCTATGGGCAAGGCGGTCAGCAACCGAAACCAGAGGTATGCTGCTTTCCGTTTTTCTTCTGCTGCTCGCACAGGACGTCGCACAACCGGTCAATAACGCCGCTCCCGATTTGCCAGCGGCCATTCAGCTGGCGCAGGAAGGGCGGAACGCCGAGGCCCTGGTGGCACTTCAGAAGATTGCGGCGTCAAACCCGGACGATCAGCTGACACGATTGTGGATTGCAAGTGTCCACGATCGAATGGGCCATCCGGATCTTGCGGAGCCCATCTACCACAGCATCGTTCTCGAGGATCCACGCAACGTGGACGCGTGGATCGGGCTCGGTGCCGTCCTCCTCCAACAGGATCAGATCGCGGATGGCATCGATGCGCTGAAGCGCGCGGAGGAGCTCGCCCCACAGAATCCCAAGGTGCTGGCGGCGCTCGGAAGCGGCTACCAGCTCGCCGGGCGCAGCGCGCAATCGATGGAGTACTACCAGCGCCTCGCGACGACGTCGCCGACACCGGCGAACATGCTGACAGCCGAAACCGCGCGCCGAGAATATCGGCACCGCGTCGAAAGCCAGACCTACGACGAGCAATATAACGGGACGACGCCGGCCACTCCGCGGCGAGGACCTGGCACTCAACTACAGGCTCTCCGAAGCGCGTTCGCGTGATCGGCCGCGCACAGGTCCAGACGAAGTTCGGGCGCAGAGAGGATCGCGAGGGCGGCGGCGTCGAGTGGCGCTGGACGCCATGGGGAACCTTCACCGGACAGGTCCTGGTCGGCGGAAGCAACCGCGTGCTGCCGCAGCGTGATTTCATGGGACGGGTTGATTACGGCTATCACCGCGCGACGTATACCGGGTCGCTGCGCTACTTCGATTTCTTTGGCGCCAACGTCACGATGCTGTCGCCCGCGGTCACCGTTGCGGTCGCCCCGCGTTGGACGTTCGGCCTGCGTTACGCGTTGACGACCAGCGATACCCGCGACCGCAAGCGGCATCAAGGGGCACACGCTTGACCTGCGCGCGGCTCACGAGATCGCTCCGCGCGTCTGGGCCCGAGGCGGCTACGTGCGCGGCGTCGAGAACTTCGAGACCTTCTCAATCGATCGCATCGGCGACTTCCGCGCCAACACCGCGAACGCAGCGGTGCAGATCCTCCTCCCGTCGCTGACCTCGATCATCGGCAGCTACGACTACCAGTGGCGTCAGAACGGCGTCAGGATGGGACGCATCAACGTGGCGCTGGTTCAAGCCTTCTGAAGATGGGGGATAATCCCCCATGCCGAAAGACGACCGCAAAGCTCGCATCCTCGAGCGGGCCGAGCGCGAAAAAGTCAAGTTCATGCGCCTGCAGTTCACCGACATCCTGGGCGCCACCAAGAACGTCGAGGTGCCCGACCGCCAGATCGACGAAGCGCTCGACGGCACGCATCATGTTCGACGGCTCGTCGATCGAGGGCTTCGTCCGCATCGAAGAGTCCGACATGTACCTCAAGCCGGATCTCAATACGTTCCAGGTGTTTCCGTGGAGTTACGCGGGCTCGGAGCGTGTCGGCCGCATCATCTGCGACATCGCCAATCCCGATGGCAACCGCGTTCGCCGGCTGCCCACGGTCAACGCCTGAAGCGAGCGATCGCGCTCGCCGCCGAGAAGGGCTTCGCGATGCAGGCGGGACCGGAGGCGGAGTTCTTCCTGTTTCAGCGGCGCAGCACCGGCGAGCCGACGACCGAGACGCATGATTCCGGCGGCTACTTCGACCTGACGCCGGTCGACCTTGGCGAAGACGTCCGCCGCGAAATCATCGTGGCGCTCGAGCAGATGGGATTTCATGTGGAGGCCGCGCATCACGAGGTCGCGCCGGGCCAGCACGAGATCGACTTCCGCTACGACGACGCGCTGACGACCGCGGACAACGTGGGCACGTTCCGCTTCGTCGTCAAGAACGTGGCGAATCGCAACGGCCTTCACGCGACCTTCATGCCGAAGCCGATCTTCGGCATCAATGGCAGCGGCATGCACACGCACCAGTCGTTGTATGCGGGCAACAAGAACCGCGTTCTTCGATGCGGCCGGCCAGTGGCAGCTCAGCCGCACGTGCCTTCATTACATCGGCGGCCTTCTGCGTCACGCGAAACACTTCTGCGCGATCACCAACCCGCTCGTGAACTCGCACAAGCGGCTCGTCCCCGGCTACGAAGCGCCGACCGCCATCGCCTGGTCGGAACACAATCGCAGCCCGCTCGTTCGCGTGCCGGTCGCGCGCGGCGCACGAGACGCGTGTCGAATTGCGGATGCCGGATCCTTCGTGCAATCCGTATCTCGCGTTCACCGCAATGCTGCAGAGCGGGCCTGGACGGCATCGACAAGCAGATGGACCCGGGTCCGCCGGTCAACAAGAACATCTACAAAATGAGCCACCGCGAACGGCGGCACCTGCGCATCGACGAGCTGCCCAGCAACCTCAGTGAGGCGCTCGATGAGCTCGAGAAGAGCGCGCTGATGCGCGACGCGCTTGGCGATCACATCTTTGACCACTTCATCGCGGCGAAGCGCCCGGAGTGGGACAGCTACATTCGCCACGTGTCGCCGTGGGAGATCGACCGCTACTGAACACGTATTGAAATCTCAAAACCGCACACCTACCTGACACGTGACACCTGACCTCTGGAACGCTGGCCACTCACGTGGACATTGCGCGGCCGGACGCGGATTTCAAGGCAGATCTCACTGTTTTCCTGCGGGCACATCTTTGAAGCGTGCCTGACCGGTCGCGCCGGGTCACCGGGATGCGTAACTTCAGGCAGGCGCTGGCATCGCCGCATCCCGGCCGGTTAGCTCACGATCCGGTCGCGACCGATTCAGGTTCCAGGTGTCAGGTGTCAGGGGTCAGCCAGGAATCAGCGATCAGGCCCCCAACCAGGAGATACCGAAATGTCGAAAGCTCCGCGTCTCGTCCTCGCGCTTCTCGGCGCGCTTCTTATCTCGGGTTGTGCCGCCCGCAGCGTGCACGTCGCCCAGTTGAAGGATCAGCCCGCCAGGTACTACAACAAGACCGTGAGCGTGAACGGAGTCGTCACCAGGAGCTGGGGAGTTCCGTTGGTTCCGTTCCAGTTCTACAGCGTGGATGACGGGACGGGTCAGATCACCGTGATCGGCCACTCGGGTCGCGTGCCCTCGACGGGAACGCGCGTGAACGTCAAGGGGCGCGTGAACGAGGTGGCCTCGTTTGGCGGCCAGTCACTCGGGCTCCATCTCGACGAAACGAAGCCGCAAGATCAAATACTAGAAATCCCAAATCCAAGGGCCAAGCTCCAAGTCCCAAGCAAGATTTGGGATTTGGAGCTTGGGACTTGGAATCTGGGACTTATGCGGTGACTTTCACCGCGACTGCGGTCATGTCATCCACCTGCGGTCCCGCCCCGCGAAACGCAATGACGGCGTCGAAGATTGCGTCGACGATCTCACGCGCGGTCCCCTTGCGGTTCTGATCGACCACGCCGCACAGCCGCTTCGCTCCGAATTCCTTGCCGTCGGCGGCCGCCGCTTCGAAGATGCCATCCGTGCAGAACACCGAAGACGTCGCCCGCATGAAGCGGGAGCGTGATCTCGTCATAGGTAACGCCCGGGAACGACCCGAGCGGCACGCCTGGCAGCTCGATTTGTCCACACTCGCCGCCTGAGCATCGCAAGGGATACGGCAATCCCGAATTGGAAAGCGTCACCGCGCGGCGCTTGAAATCGAAGAAGGCGTAACAGAGCGTGCAGTAATGCTCCTCGAGCTGCCTGTCGTGCAGGATGGTGTTCATCGACTGCAGCACACCGGCGACGCTGAATTTATCCGGCGTATAGCGGCGGCGGACCGTGCGCGAGCGCACGAGTTCCGCCGCAAAGGCGCGTATAGCGCGCCGCGGGCGCACCTTTGCCGGAGACATCGCCGACGGCCACGACGAGGCTGTTCGGCTCGGGCGCGATGAAGTCGTGCAGATCGCCTCCGAGCTCGAGGGCCGGCGCAAAGCGGCCGGCGACGTCCGCGTTGCGCAGCCGTGTCGGCGGCTCGGTCGGCAGCATTGCCGCCTGGACGCGTTGCGCGAAGCGGAGCTCCTTCTCGATGCGCTCTTCGTTCCGTCGCACTTCTTCATAGAGGCGCGCGTTTTCGATGGCGACGGCCGCCTGGCTGGCCAGCAGCGTCAACAGTTCCTTGTTCTCCTTCGTGAATGCGTTCAGCTCCGGACTTTCCAGGTCAAACACACCGATGCATCGCTCCTTGATCAGCATCGGGATCACCAGCTCGGATCGCACGTCTTCGACAAGGTTGATGTACCGCGGATCCTTTGAGACATCCGAGACGAGCACCGGCTCTTTGTGCAGCGCCGACCAGCCGACGAGCCCTTCACCGAGCTTCACGTTCTTGGCCGTGCCTTCCTCGCCGTAGCGGACCGCGAGCTTCATGTCGAGATCCTTGGTCGCGTCATTGAGCAGGAAGATACCGAACGTGCGGTAATCGATGATGCGCTTCGTGAGACTCGCGATGCGCGTGAGCAGGACGTCGAGATCGAGAATCGACGACATCTCCCGCCCGATTTCGGCAAGCGTCTCCAGCGTTTCGGTGTAATGACGTTCCGAGCGGAACAGCCGCGCGTTCTCGATCGCGACTGCGACGTGCGCCGCAAACTGGCGCAGCAGTAGCTTCGTCCTGATCCGTGAACGCGCCGCTATGCTCGCTCAGCAGATTGAGGGCGCCGATCACGCGCCCTTTGCGCCGCATCGGCACGGCGAGCTGCGAGACCATGTTGCGCAGCGGCCCGGCAAACCGCGGCTCCTTGCTGATGTCGTTGACGAGGATCGGTCGCCCCTGCTCGACCGCCGCGCCGACGACGCCCTGGCCGACCTTGAGGCGAAGCGTTCTCACGACGTCCTGCGGATAACCGACGGCGTACGCGATGTGCAGCTCCTGGCGTGCCTCGTCGAGCAGATACACCGCGAACGCGCTGAACCTCGTGAGCCGCGCGATCAGCTGCGGAATCTTCTCGAGGAGATCAGCGAGGTCGAGCACCGACGTGACCTCGCGCCCAAGCTCGAACAGCGTCGACAGCAGCTCGGTGTCGGTCGCCGGACGAAGCGGTGCGGCCTGGGGGCGCGTGGTCTGGTCGCTCATGGGTCTTTGGACGCGGATTATACTGAACGGTCCCCGATGGAATCTCTGACGCTACCGCTCGACTACAGCGCGATCGAGCGCATCATCCCTCACCGCTATCCATTTCTGCTGGTGGATCGCATTACCGAGCTCGAACCCGACAAGCGGATCGTGGGCATCAAGAATGTCTCGCTGAACGAGCGCTACCTGTCGCGTCAGCCGGGCGCGCCGCCGACGCTGCCGCCTACGATTCTGACCGAAGCGGTGGCTCAGGTGGGTGCGATCCTGATCCTGTCGAAGCCGGATAATCGCGAAAAGCTGATTTTCTTCATGGGCATCGATCGCGTGCGGTATCGCCTGCCCGTGCATCCTGGCGACATCGTCGAGATCGAGGCGCGGGTGAAGCGGCTCCGCAGCCGCATGGGTCAGCTCGAAGGCGTTGCGCGCGTCGACGGACGGGTCGCCGTCGAGGGCACCATGACCTTCGCGCTCGGCCCGATGCCGACCTAGCTGGCGGCTTTCAGAACGACGAGTGCGCCGCCGATTTTTGCGGCGCGGCTCGCCCACCGGAGCACGCGCGACTGCGGCCGGTAGTAACGGGCGCCATCGAGCACGGCGGGTGCCAGGATCGTGACCCCGATCCACGGCTCCACGATATCCGCCGAAACCGCCATACCGCGCGTGTCCCGCTCTGCCGGGCCGTGCTCGCGCGAACGCGGCGCCCGCATACATCACCGACGTCAGCACGTTGAAGGCGAGCAGCCCCTTCGCAAACGGCGCATGCTCATCCGCGTAAGTCCGGCCGCCGCATCAGCAGCTACTTCGCTGCCGGCGTGCTGGACCCAGAACCCTGCAGATGAAATCGTGAACTCCTTCAGAGGCGAGACGGGCTCATGCGTGATGGCAAAAAACGGGATGAATCCGGCCGAAACTTTCCGTACCGGGATGTGCGCCGAACGCCTCGTCCAGGACGAGGTGACCCGACTCGTGCAGTCCGAGCCCAAGCGCAGCACCGGCGAAGAACTGCACGACATCTTTCGTTTGCGCGGAAATAGGCGTCGCCAGTGTACGCAGAGCACGACCACCGCCGCGGCGAATCGTCGTCGCGGTACTCATGTTGCAGCCTCTTCGCAGGCGAGGCACAGCAACTGCTGTGAGGAGGGTTTAGACGTGCTCGAGACCATTGCGATTATTCTGATCGTTCTCTGGCTGTTGGGAATGGTCAGTGGCTACACGCTCGGTAACTTTATCTGGGTTCTGCTGGTGATCGCCGTCGTGCTGTTCCTGGTGCGACTGGTGAGCGGTCGCCGCGTCGTCTGAGGCTTCGAGATCCGGCTCAAGGCTCAAGACTTGAGGGCTCAAGGACAAGCCCTGAGTCGTTTGAGCCTTGAGTCGCTGTAGCCTTGAGCCTTAACTTTGCGCAGCGTGCCTTTCCACTGCACGAGCGCCGAACCCGTCAGCACCATCAGCGATGCCGACGATCACGCGCGGCCCGAACGGTTCGCTTCGCGACCGAGCGCTCAAGCACCATCGCGATGACCGGATTGGCGTAGGCATAGAGCGACACCGTCGCGGTCGGCAGATATCGAAGCGCGTACGTGTAGCGCGGAATATCCCACGATCGATCCGACGAGCGTCAGATAAATCTCCGCGAGCAGCGTGCGCGCGGTAAATGCGAGATGACTCCATTCGCCGCGCACCGTGGCTGCGGCGAGCATGAACAGACCTCCGAACAGCATCTGCATCGCGGACGCCGACAGCACATTTTCTTTTCGGGCGTGACGACGGGAAAGCGCGGACCCGAGTGCCCATCCGACACACGCGATCTGCAGCGCCACGATGCCTATGCAGGAACTGGTGGCCAGCGGCGTTGCCCGCCGCGATGTCCGGCCACACAAGCAGCAAGATCCCTCCGAAGCCGACGAAGCAGCCCGAACACGAGACGCGTTGAGAGCGGATCAGCGTCGCGAGTGAACGCTTCGATTGCGATCATCCAGAAGGGCACGGTGGCAACGGTAACGGCGGCGATGCCGCTCGGCACCCACTGCTCCGCCCAGATGACGCCGCCGTTGCCGATGCAGATCGTGAGAAGACCGATGAGCGCCATGCCCCGCCATTGCGACGGCGAAATCATTCCTTCACCGCGGGCAGACAGGATGCCGATCAGGAGGGTGCCGGCGGCGGTGTAGCGCAATCCACCAACGAGCGCCGGCGGGATCGTCTCGAGCGCGATACGGATACCCAGGTAAGTCGTGCCCCAGAGCACGCACACCGCAATCCAGGCGAGATACGCCGTGCGGCGGTGACCAGGGTCTGAGGTCGGCGTCACTCGTAGCAGACTACCCGACAACGTCGCGCGCGTTGTGCGCCTGACAAAGGCGGCCTGACCCTTCGACACGCTCAGGGCTCAACGTCGAGGGTGACAAGGCCCGCCGCTAGGCGATGGCCTGGCTGTGTTCAGAGACGCGGACGCAGTTTCTGCCGTCCTGCTTGGCCTGGTAGAGCGCCGCGTCGGCGCGGCCGATTATCGCCTGCGCATCGTCTGCGCCGGGGACGATTTCGGTGATGCCAAAGCTGGCGGTGATGATGACCGCCTGATCGTTCCAAGCGAACCGGGTGTTCCTCGAAATCGTGGCGGAGCATCTCCGACGACGCGTTGCGCGCCGGATAGCGGCGTATCGGGCAGCAGAACGAGGAACTCTTCACCGCCGTAGCGGCACTTGATGTCGCTGCTGCGCAGAATTGTGTTCATCCGTTGGCCGACGGTCGCGAGCACGCGCGTCGCCGCAGAGATGGCCAAAGCGATCGTTGATCTGCTTGAAGTGATCGAGGTCGAACATCACGACCGAGAACGACCCATGCGAGCGGCGGGCTCGCCGCAGTTCGGAGTCCATAAGCTCAATGGAAGTGGCGGCGATTGAAGCACGCCGTCAGCGCATCACGCGCGCTGTTCTCTTTGACCTGGCGGAAGAGATCGGCGTTCTTCACCGACGCGGCGAGCAGCGCGGCGGCGGCGGCAAGCACGCTGCGCTGGGCTTCGGTGAGCGGCGGATCCGGTGATATGCCGATCGCGCCGATGGCGCCACCGGCAGCGACGAGCGGAAGGCAATGGACGTCGCCACCCGCCGCGTGGCTCGACGCATCCGGATCGCCGACGACAACGCGCGGCGGCGCGCTCGCGCGCGCGGCGCGCGACCTGGTGCCGATCGGCGTCAGCGGCGATCCATTCGTCGCCGGTGCGAACCATGGCCCAGGCATCGCGGCCCGATGCGAGCACCGGAAGATGCTCGGTCGTGACCGCCCGAATCGAATCGCCGTCGAGCGAGTGCGCAAGCGCCTGGCCGAAAAGCACAAGGCGCTCCATCTCGGCGACGCGCGAGTTCGCCTGGCGTCGCTTTCACCCGCATCTCCTCGCGCTTCCGGAACTGGTGGATCAGAGAAGACCGCCGCCAGGATGAAGAGCAGCGGAACGAGCTGAAGACCACGGCTATGGTCGATTTCACGGGCGCGGTCGAGAAGAGTCCCCAGCTGGCGGGAGGAAACGACCCAGACGGCAATCGCGAGGCCGCCGATGAGGAAGACGTCGTTGCGTCCGAATATTCGCATGAGGGAGGGTCTCGAGTTTCGCAGAAGTCGTTTCCTTGTTTGCTCGGTTTTTCGGCGGCATACCATTAGGCCGTATCGCGAAAGCTCTTCGTCCTGTCGCTGCGCAGACCCGTGCAGACGCGTTCGCGCGCCTGTTCGAGGCCGTTCGCGAAGGCGTGTTCATCGGGGCGCTTGCGCCGCCGGGCGATCGATCGCCGCCGGAAACCGACGCTTGCCGCCAACCCGCATCTCAAGCTGATTTTTGGCTACCCGGCCGAGGCGCGCGAGACCGACGGTCGCGCCCTTTGCGCCGCGAGCGGTTTGTCGACGCCGATGCGCGGACAGCCTTGTTGTCGCGGCTTCGCCGAGGATGGCGCGGTCACCGACTACCTGCTGCGGATGCGGCGTGTGACATGGTTCGCCGGTCTGGGTGGAAGTCACCGCACGGCACGCCCGGCCAGGAGCGGCGGTTTGCTTCGCGTCGAAGCGCTTGTTCGCGACGTCAGCGAGCGGAAGCGGCTCGACGATCAGTCGAAGGACATCTACCAGCAGATCCTGCAGTCAGAAAAGATGGCTGCGCTTGGTCAGACCATTTCGGGCGTCGCCCACGAATTGAACAACCCGCTGGCGACCATCCTGAGCTGGGCGGAGCGCCTGTCGGAAAAGGCACTCGACGACACGTCGCAAGCGCGGCGCTGTCGCGTGATTCTCAGCGAGGCGGAGCGCGCCGCGCGGATCGTGCGCAACCTGCTGACGTTCGCGCGAAAGCGGCAGTCGACGCGCGCAATGATCGACCTCAACATCGCTCGTCACGGACACGCTCGCGCTGCGGACGTACGAGCGGATGCCGCACACTGTCGGTCACGACCGACCTCGCGTCCGGCGTTCCGCGAGGTCTTCGCCGATGCGCATCAGATCCAGCAGGTGCTGCTCAACCTGCTGATCAACGCCGAACAGGCGATGCTCGCCGCGAATGGCCGCGGCGCGCTGACCGTGCGCACCCGTCACGACAACGATCGCGACACCGCCATCCTCGAAGTCGCCGACGATGGTCCGGGCGTTCCGAGCGACGCGTCAGACGCGAATCTTCGACCCGTTCTTCACGACGAAGGAAGTCGGCAAAGGGACCGGTCTCGGCCTCACCGTCGCCTACGCGATCGTGCAGGAACATGGCGGGCGCATCCGCGTCGGTCCGACGCCCGGAGGCGGAGCGACCTTCGCGGTGGAACTTCCGCGTCAGCGGCGCCAGACGCCGGCTCGAAGGCCGCGCGCCAGACGCTGGCGCCGATGGACGCGGTTCGCGGCGCGTCGGTGCTGATCGTCGAAGACGAGCGCGCGCTTGCGGCGGCGGTCGCCGAGGCGCTGACGGATGCCGGGTTGGAAGTGGATCACGCAGGCGACGGCCAGGAGGCCCTCGCCTGCGTGCGGAATGCGAACTACGACGTCGTGATCTGCGACTTGAAGATGCCGCGCGTCGACGGGATGACGCTCTATCGCGCCATTGCCGCCGCGACGCCAGCGCTCGCGCGCCGCGTCATCTTCGTCACCGGCGACGTCGCAGGCACCGACGCCGAGCGCTTCCTCGAAGAAAGCGGCTGCCGCTGGCTCGCCAAACCGTTCAGGCTCGTCCGACTTGCTGCGCGCCGTCCGCGAAACGCTCGCGTAGGCACGACGACTGCCGGGCTGCGCGTGCTCGAGCTGTCGAGCGTCGCCTTCGCCATCCGCGGCTTCTGCTGGAACTCGAGGATCGCGCGTGCGCATCGCCTTCGCGGCTTCAGCCGCCGGCATGACACCGGCCAGCGCATCGCGAAGTCGGCGGATTGCACGCGCATGAAGCTGCGACACTCGAGACTCGTTGACGCCGATTTCGGCGCCGATCTGCTTCATCGTGGCTTCCTGGTAGTAGTAGAGCCCGATGACCTTCTGCTCGCGCGCGGGCAGCGATTCGATGGCCGCGCGGATGCGATCTTTGGTTTCTGATTTCTCGTAGGCGGTGTCCGGGCTGTTCCGGGCTCGGAAGGCATGAGCGCCGCCGGCAGCGTCGACTCGTCGAGGTTTTCGCCGCTCGCCAGTGGCGAGGTCGACTCGATGGCGTTGATGCGGACGATGGTGCGGCCGAGCCGCTTCTCATCGGAGCCCATCTTCGCGGCGAGGTCGGCCAGCGACGGCTCGCATCCAAGCTCGCGACGCAGCTGCTCGCGCGCGGCCTCGAGCTCGCGGCGCTGGCGGCGGACGCCGCGCGGCCAGCGCGTCCTTGCGCAGCGCGTCGATCATGGCGCCGCGAATGCGCCGTTCGGCAAACGTTTCGAACTTGATTCCGCGCGACTCGTCGAAACGGTGCGCCGCATCAATCAGGCCGATGACGCCGTCCTGGACGAGGTCGCCGATGTCAATCGAGTGGGGCATCGTCGCCGCCACGCGGCGAGCAAGCTGCTCGACGAACGGAAGGCTGGCAACGACGCGGGGATTCTCTTTGCCGGTGCGGTGACGCGGGCGCATGAATGTGACCTCCGCGCAGCTCAATAGGCAACCGGTATACCAAACGGCAGAGCCAGCCGGTGCATGACGGATCACGATCATACGGCCGAGGTTCGTTCCGTAAACGCTTATAAAATATTGGCGCTTAGCAAGATCCGTTCGGTGCAGTCAACGTACGCGGCCTCAGTGGCCGGCCTGAAACGCCCGAATCGTCAATTGAACGGCGGTTTCGGACGGCTCACGTCGCCAAATTATTGACGACATAAATTACAAATAGATGTGCTGGTCCGCTGATTGAAACAGGCTTCGCGGATTGGCGGGCCTGGTGTGTCGTGATGAGCACTTAGGCAGCGCGGTTGTGGCTCAGAACGGCGCCTGATTTCTTTGGCCGTCCCCATCGCGTCGAGCACACTCTTCAACGACCTGCTCCGCGCGGGCGCGGTGCGTCACGTCCGACGCCTTTGCCTCGAGCAATTCCGCATGCGCCAGCACGATGCCCAGTTGATTGTTCAGCTGGTGAAACAGCAGGCAGAGCTGTGGATCGGTCACTGGAGCGTCCATCTTGCGTGTGATCCGCGCGAAGCGAACGGTTCACGCGGTGTGTCCGGTCGTCGCAGCATGCGTCACGTTGAGCTCGCACTGGCCGGCCGAGCGCTCGCGTCCCGCCACAGCGAATCGGCGAAGATGCGAATCGATCCGCCGGCGGTCCGCGACGTACTCGACCTTCCCTGCGGAGATCCAGTTGTAAATCGGTGCGGCGGCTGACACCAACCGCCTCACACGCCTTCATGATGGAAAGAGTTTGGCGATCCATAAGTCAAATCTTGGTTGACGGCTCGGAGTCATGGTCCGGCGCCGAGCGGCTACAATGCGCTGTATCTGGTTGACGTCAAAGCAGCGGTCCAGCGTCTGAGGCCCGCGCGCCTTTCGACCCGTCCTCGGCCGATGTGTCAAACTGTTGGCGCCGTGCTGCATCTTCTCTTTGTCGACGACGAACAGGCGCTTCGGTCGCTCATGGCCGAGCGCCTGAGCGAGCGCGGCTTCGAGGTCGTCGAAGCTGACAGCGGCGAACAGGCCATCCAGCTGCTCGAACAGTTCGCCTTCGACGTCGTCATCACGGACCTGCGAATTGCCGGGCATCGACGGCACCCGCGTCATCGAGACCGCCCTCGAGCGCTACCCGGGTATCGTCGGCATCGTCATCACCGGTTACGGAACGATGAAGGACGCGGTCGACGCGATCAAGCGCGGCGCCTCGGATTTCATCGCCAAGCCGTTCCAGTTCGACGAGCTGATGCACGTGCTGCAGAAGGCCATCGAGCAGCGGCGGCTGAAGTCGGAGAACGCCTATCTGCGATCGCAGCTCGAGGAGCGAGTACCAGTTCGGCGGCATCCTCGGACGCAGCCGTCCGATGCGCGAGCTGTTTCAGCTGCTCGAAACGGTCTCGCGATCGGCGAGCACCATCCTGATCACCGGCGAGACCGGACACGGGCAAGGAAGTCGTCGCGCGCGCGATTCATCACGGCAGCCCGCGGCGCGCCCACCGGTTCGTCGCGCTCAATTGCAGCGCGATTCCGGAAACGCTGCTCGAAGCGGAGCTCTTCGGCCACGTGCAGGGCGCGTTCACCGGGCGCCGTCGGCACGCGGCAGGGCCGCATCGAACAGGCGCACAAGGGCACGCTGTTCCTCGACGAAGTCGGAACGATGAGCACCGCGCTGCAGATGAAGCTGCTGCGCGCGCTGCAGGAACGCGAGTTCGAGCGCGTCGGCGACAACCACACGATCAAGGTGGACGTGCGGTTCATCGCCGCCACCAATTCCGATCTCGCGAAGATGGTTGCCGAGGGCACCTTCCGCGAAGACCTGTATTACCGCCTCAACGTCATTCCGATGCAGCTGCCGCCGCTGCGCGATCGCCGCGACGACATTCCGCTGCTCGTGACCCATTTCCTCGAGAAGTTCGCGCCGGGCACCGGGATGCACGTCTCCCAGGCGGCCATGCGCGGCGCTGATGGCCTACAGCTGGCCCGGCAACGTGCGGCAGCTCGAGAATGCCGTGGAACGCGCGGTCGCGCTCGGCGTCGGTCGCAACGAGATCGACATCGCGGATCTGCCCGCCGGAGATCCAGTCCTCTGCCGCAAACGACCTCGACGCCGTTTGTCGATTTCCCGGACGACGGGCTCGACCTGCCGGCGCTATCTGTCGTCGCATCGAACGGGACCTGATCCGGACGGTCACTCGAGCGCACGGGCGGAAATCGCAACAAGGCCGCCGAATTGCTCCGCATCAAGCGAACAACGCTCGTCGAGAAGTTGAAAGCGTCTCGGCGACGACTGAAAGGACATACCATGCCGCCGCGCTACGCGTACTGGACGATCATTGCGGGGGATCTGCCCACCGCGTTTCGCGCGGCGGACCGCGACGAGTTGCTACCCACGTTTCAGCGAATCAAAGAGAAGCATCCGGACGCGCAGATGAAATAGTTCGCGCGCGGGAAGCTCTGGGAATCGCCGGAGACGGCGCGCGCCGCGCAGAACCGCGACTTTCGCGATCGCCCTCGCAACTCCTCCTTGGCTGACGGAGACTGCGACGAGCCGAGAGCCCGAAGGTCCACCCAGGAGAAGCGCGGGCGGGATTGGCGGCCTGGCGGCGAACATCGCGATCCGCGGCAGAAGTTCGTCGATGCCAAGAAGCAGCGCAATGCGACGCTTCGCAAGGATCGCTGGGAGAAGAAGAACACGCCGAGACCGCAGGCCAACCAGCGACCATGGGATCGCGATCGCCGGCCCGCCCGGGCGCAGGGCACGGACGAACCGCGGCAGCCGCCGAGGCCGCGCGGACCGAACCGCGAGCCAAGGCCGAGTGAAACGCCACGACCGACGCCGCCTCCGCGTCCAGAGGAACCGACCGTTCCCTCCGCCGGGACCGGCCGAGCAGGGACGCCGCCCGTCGCGGCGTCCGTTCCAGCCGCGCGGTCGATTCCCGAAGGGTCCGCGCCGGTGATCGCGCACGTTGTAGCTCTTCCGCCTGCGTCCCGGTCTTTCTGCAGCCGACCGCCGCGCGTTGATTGACGCCTTTGCGACCGCGCTTCAGGAAATTCCCGCCATCCGCCGGCGCGCGTCGGGCGACGCGTCCGCATCGGCCGATCGCACGAGGACTTGATCCACACTGGATCTTCCCTACGCTGCCATCCTTGAATTCGACGATGCGGATGGCGTCCGCGCGTACCTCGACCATCCTGCGCACGAAGGGATCTCGACGAGATTCTTCGCTGCGCTTGCCGAAACCACTGATTTATGACTTCGAGGTCGAGAGGAAGCGCGGAGGGATTACGGGAATGCTCGGCGCAGCGGTGAGTGATCTTTGTCCCCAGTGTTTACCGCTTTTTGCCCGGTCGGGAAACGCGTCCGGGCAACCTGGTGGCGGATGATCCGCTAAACGGCGCGTTCGTGCTGGCACGCCGTTTGATTTTCACCAGGCGAGATGCCATCAGGTGCTTGGCGACTTCTCGGTCTCGCGTCCACGCTGCTGGCGTTGTTCTTCATCAACTGAGCGCCATGAAACGAACCCGCCGTCTCCGCCGGTTCCTGAAGCTCGCGATTCGCAGCTCGTTCGAAAAGTGGACGTGGTTCGCGGATTCACCCGCACACTGACGCCGCCGCCAGACGACGCATTTGGGGAAGGCTTTAACAGAAAACGCGGGAACGTCTGTCACAGCGCATTCCAAAAAAATTCTTCGATGATCTCGCGGAGCTCCTGGAGGGTCGAGGCGCTGTTGACTCGACACGCAGGTAGGACCCCGAGTCGATCCCTCGAATACCAGGCGCATAACGCTCGCAGCTTGTTGATGACCCAACGCTCGCGGCACTTTCGCCTCGCGCCGCGGGCCGTCGACGACGAGATGCCGGAAGCCGTCGGATTCGTCGACGCGCTCGTTGGACGAGCAGATCGACGTAGTCGAGCAGGAACTGGCCACGCTCGGGCAGGGTCATCGTCGCGCGGCACGCGGCCGTCGCCGAGGTCCGCGGCCTGCGCGAGGATCCACGGGTTGCGCAGCACGCCGCGCCCGACGAGCACGCCGCTCACGCCGCAGCCGAGCCGCTCGACGATCTGGTCGGGCTCGATGCAATCGCCGCTGCCCGAACACGGGAATCGCGAGGTCGCGCGCCACGCCCGACACGAGGTCCCAGTCGGCCGACCCGCTGTATGACTGCTCCGCCGTGCCGTCCATGGATCGTGACGGCGGCGGCACCGCGTCCTGAACCAGCCGCGCAAGCTCCGGCGCGTTGCGCGATCCGATCGTTCCAACCGGCGCGCATCTTCACCGTGACCGGAATCTTCACCGCCTTCGCCATCGCGCTGATGACGGTGGCCGCGTGCGCCGGCTCGCGCATCAGGCTGCAGCCGGCGTTGTGCTTCGCGATCTTCGGCACCGGGCAGCCCATGTTCACGTCGACGATGTCGGCGCCCATGCCCTCGACGATCTGCGCGGCCGCCGCCATCTTCTCGGGATCGCCGCCGAAGATCTGGATCGAGACCGGACGTTCCTCCTCGGTGTACTCCGCGTACTCGAGCGTGCGATCGATGCCGCGAACGAGTCCTTCCGACGACACCATCTCGGTGACGACGAGACCGCATCCGCCGTGACGCTTGACGAGCCGGCGGAACGCAGAGTCGGTCATGCCGGCCATCGGCGCGACGACGAAAGCGAGAGAGCGTGACGCTGGATCGTGATGCCGATGTTCTATGCCAGGTCGTCAGTACGGCCGGACGTCGGCGGCGTCGACTTCGACGCTGACGGCCTGACCGATGAGGTCGACGGACAGCACGAGCCGCGCGTGTGCGCCCTTGCGCATCAGCCGGCCGATGACACCCTCGCAGGGGTCCGTGCATCACCTCGACCATCATGCCCTCGCGGATCATCGGGCACGGATCGTAGGCCAGCTCGCTCTCGATCAGCATGCGGATGCCGTCGATCTCGTGCTCGGGAATCGGCGCGGGCTCGCCCTCGAACGAGATGATGTTGACCACGCCGGCGCACTTGAGCATCGGCAGCCGCTCGCGCGGATTGAAGCGCGCGAAGCAGTAACCGGGAAACAGCGGCCAGTCGATCTTCTTCTTGCGATCCTTCCAGCGGCTCCAGCGCGTGACGGTCGGCAGGAACGCCTCGATCTGCTTCCGTTCGAGCTGCTCGCGCACGACCTGCTCGTGGCGCGACCTGGTCCAGAGCGCGCACAGCGGACTTCCTGATCGGATGCACGCGTAGATTCCCGCGGTAACAGGCGCGATCGGCGAGTCGTTCATCGGCGAATCAACTCTTCGCCGGCGCTGCCTGTTCAGCCTCCAGCGTCTTCCTGCCGCTCGGCAAGCGCCTGCTCGTACGCCTTCTTCAGCTCGTCGTTGCTGCCAGGTGATCGTCGCCCGCGGCGCGCAGCTTCTCGATGTACTTCTGTGTCTCGCCGCGCCGCTTCTGCTCGGCGATCTTGTCGCTGATGTCCTGGCCGCGCCTCGTCGAAGGTCTTGACCTTCGTCTCGGTGCGCGACTCGAGCGCCAGGATCTGATATCCGCGCTGCGTGCGGATCGACCTCCGACACGCTCGCCGACCTTGATCTTCTCGAGGATCGTCTGCAGCGCCGGCGCGAGCTCGTCGCTGTTGATGGGACCGATCAGATCCGCCGTTGGCCTTCGACGGCGCGTCGGACACCTCGCGCAGCCAGGCGCGCGAACGGCTCGCCGCCCAGCAGCCGATGCCGAATGTCCTCGGCCTTCGCCTTCGCCGCGTCATCCTCCGCAACGTTGACACCGCGATCGCGCGGCGGCACCGCGATCAGGATTTCGCGCAGCATGAGCTCGGAGGGCGTCGTGAATTCGTCGCTCGTGCGCGTCGTAGTATGCGTGCGCCTCGTCTTCGGTGACGCTGATCTTGGCGAGCACCTCGTTCTGCTGCACGCGCGTTTCGAGCATGTTCTTTCGAGCTGCCGCCGCAGATCGGCGAGCGTCATCCCTTCCTGCTTCAGCGCCTCCTGGAACTTCGCATCGTCCTCGATGTTGTTGTCCTTCTTGATGTTGTCGAGCACGCTCTTGAACTGCTCGTCGCTCATCACGTAGCCGAGCTCGCGGCCGCGCTGGACGAGCAGCAACTCGTCGACGGCGCTCGAGAATCAGCTGCGGCGTGCTCTCGGCGACGGCCTTCTGCAGCTCGGGACTGTCGGCGGTGACGTTCTGAAGGTCGGGACGCTGCGCGCAGGAACTCGACCTGCATCCGCTCGAAATCGCTCTTGGTGACGATGTCGCCGTTCACCTTCACCAGCACCTGCTCGAGGATCTCTGCGCGAAGCGACGCAGACGGGAGAAGAGTGCGGCGACGCGCCGCTAGGACGGACGACGCGAGAAATCTTCAACATGTGCAATTCCTTGGAATTCAATATCTTACAACGTCACTCGGGGACCGGCCAGCGCGCCGAGCAGCTCTTCGAGACGCGCGAACATCCCGCCCTCGGCCCGCGGATCCTGCTCGCGGCTTCCGCAGGATCTCTTCCTTCGTGAAACCTGAGGCCTGACTTCTCCGGCGGTCGCCCGTGCGGTCCACCACGACGTCTCCTTCGATTGGCCGGCCTTCAAACGCCGCCCTACCACCTGAGGCTGGAACCTGAGACCTGCGGACTTGGGATCTCGCCTTCGCAGCACTCCAGATCCACCTTCGAGCGACACCGGCGGCACCAGAACCGCGCCCGGCCAGCTCATGGACGACCTTCACGAGCCTCACGGGGATCCATCTTGGCCTGCGGCCTGAACTTGATGACGACCAGCCGCCCTTCGCGGTCGATGGTGTCGACGCCGAGCCGGTCGGCCATGATGCGGATGCGGCCGTACTCGGCGAGATTGAGCACCGAATCGGTCGGTGGGCCGTATCGATCGGCGATTTCGTCGAGCGTCGTCTCCAGCTCTTTCTCGGTCCTCGTCGCGGCGACCTTGCGATAGACCATCAACCGCTGGTTCATGTCGGGGATGTAGCCCTCGTCGATCTTCAAATCGACGCCGAGGTTCACGGTCGCGCGCAGGTCGTCCTCGAGCTCCTCGCCCTTCAGCTCGCGGACCGTCTCTTCGAGCAGCTTCATGTACATCTCGAAGCCGACGGCATCGATGTGACCGCTCTGTTCGCCCCCGAGCAGGTTTCCGGCGCCGCGGATTTCGAGGTCGAGCGCGGCCACGCGGAAACCGCTGCCGAGATCGCTGAATTCCTTGATCGCGGCGAGACGCTTGCGTGCGACCGGCGACAGCGATTCCTGCGGCGGAATGAGCAGATACGCGTACGCCGGACGATCCGAGCGACCGACGCGACCGCGCAGCTGATAGAGCTGGGACAGACCGTATCGGTCCGCGCGATTGATGATGATCGTGTTGGCGTTCGGAATGTCGAGGCCGTTCTCGACGATCGTCGTCGCGAGCAGCACGTCGAACCTGCGCTCGACGAAGCCGAGCATCGCGCGCTCGAGCTCGTCTTCGCCCATCTGTCCGTGGCCGATGACGATCTTCGCCTCCGGCACGAGACGCTGCAGCAGATTGCCGATCGAGAAGATCGATTCGACGCGGTTGTGGACGAAATAGATCTGGCCGCCGCGGGCAAGCTCGTTCCGGACGGCACGCTCGATGACGGGCGCATCGAACTTCACCACGTTGGTCTGAATCGAGAGCCGGTCCTTCGGCGGCGTTTCGATGACCGACATGTCGCGAATGCCGACGAGCGACATGTTCAGCGTCCGCGGAATGGGCGTCGCCGTCATCGTCAGGACGTCGATGCGCTTCCGCATCTGCTTGATCCGCTCCTTGTGCGCGACGCCGAACCGCTGCTCCTCGTCGACGACGAGCAAGCCGAGATCCTTGAACAGCACGTCTTTCGACAGCAGGCGATGGGTGCCGACGATGATGTCGACCTTGCCGGAGGCGACACCGTCGAGGATGACCTTCGTCTCCTGCTTGGTGCGGAAGCGGCTGACCATGTCGATCGTGACCGGAAACCCCGCAAACCGATCGCGCAGCGTCTTGAGGTGCTGAAACGCGAGGACCGTCGTCGGCGCGAGCACCGCGACCTGCTTGCCGTCCATCACCGCCTTGAAGGCGGCGCGCATCGCCACTTCGGTCTTGCCGTAGCCGACATCGCCGCACAGGAGGCGATCCATCGGCGACGGCGATTCCATGTCTCGTCTTGATGTCGGTGATCGCCGCCGCCTGATCAACGGTCAGGTCGTACGGGAAGGCGGCCTCGAACTCCTCCTGCCAATGCGTGTCGGGCGAGAAGGCGTGGCCGGGCACCGCTTTCCGCTGCGCGTAGAGCTTCAGCAGCTCCTCGGCCATGTCGCGCATCGCCTTCTTGACGCGCGTCTTGGCCTTCTCCCACGTCGTGCCGCCGAGGCGATCGAGCGCGGGGCGGGTGCCGCCCGTGTATTTCTGAATCAGATCGAGGCGCTCGACGGGAACGAACAGCTTGTCGTCGCCGTGATAGCGGAGCTCGAGGAACTCCGTGGGCGCTCGTCGGCGACCTGCCGCCGCGACGCTCGAGTCTGCTCTGCAGGCCGACGAACTCACCGATGCCGTGATCGACGTGCACGACCAGATCGCCGACCTTCAGATCGCGAAGGTCGGAGAGAAAGGTCTTCGCGAGATTGCGCCGCTTCTCGGGCGCGTGACGTTCTTCCTCGAAGACGTCCGTCTCGGCGTAGACCTGCAGGGCCGCGTCCGGCAGCCGGAAGCCGCGCGACAGCGAACCGACGGCGACGAGCACCGACGCGCGCGTACGCGTCCTCCGCGCGTTCGACGGGGCACGGCGACGATCTCGTATTCCTGCAGGATTTCGATCGTCCGCTCGGCGCGTCCCTGGCTGCCCGCGACGAACAGAGGATCGCGTCCCCTCGCTCGCGCGCTCCCGGACGTCGGCGATCCAGTCGTTGACCCGGCCGTGGAACTCCATGGCCGGCTGACATCGGACATGCCGGACGGGATCCGGATCCGGGATCCGGATCCGTCGGTTCGTCGACGGCGAGCTCCTCGAGGCGCGATGCGCCGCCGACGCGCGCGCTCGAGGTCGTCCCACGCAACGAAGGCCTGCGCGTGGCGGCAGCGCAGCGACGTGCCCCGCGCCGCGGCGTCCTCGAAACTCGATCCGAGTTGATCGCGAACTTTCTCGACCTGCTCCTTGACCTGCTCCTCCTCGGAAACGAGCAACTGGAGGCCATGCAACGCGGCGAGGAACTCGAAGAGCGGAATTGGAGTCGGCGTTCTTCGTCGAAGCGTTCACGGACCGGGACGATCAGCAGTTGATCCGTGGCGCCGGTCGACCGCTGCGTGGCCGGATCGAACCGGCGGAGCGATTCGACCATGTCACCGACGAACTCGACCCGGACCGGCTCCAGATCGCCGGCGGGAAAATGTCGACGATACCGCCCCGGATGGCGAAGGAGCCGTGTTCCTCGACTGGATCCTCGCGGGTGAAGCCTGCATCGACGAGCAGGTCGGCCAGTTCTGCGGATCAATTTCCGTCCCGGACCGGATGTCGAGCGAGGCGCTCAACAGGCGCTCCGGCCGGCTGACGCGCGGCAGCAGCGCGGCGCGCCGAGGCCACGATCAAGCGCGCCGTGCCGGTCGCCGGCGCCGTGCAGTGCGCGAGCGCGCGCCGCCGACACGCTGGAAATGCGGCGTCATGCCGCGATACGGATCGACCTGGAGCGACGGCAGCGGAAGAACCGCCCGTTCGACGTCGGCGTCCGATGCCCCTTCGAGCGCCGCGTAGAAGAAGCGGGCGTCCGCCGTCATCTGCTCCACGTCCTTGTCCGATCGGCACGACGAGCAGCGTGACACCCGTGGCGGCGCGAGCCGCGACAGTGGCCGCAAGCGCCTTGCCGCCGGCGTCAGGCCGGCAATCACGCCGGGCGGGTCGGTCGAGTGATGCTTTGGAAGCGGCGCGACTAAAGAGCGCCCGAAGCGTGAGTGATGTCGCCGTCGTCATTGCGTATATACGAAGCGCCCACCGCGCGCGAAACGCGAGGTGGGCCATCGGCAATTCCATTGTCACATGCGGCGAACCGCTTTTCAGGAAACCGACTTTGCCTTGCTGATCAGGTCCGTCGTCGAGTAGCCACGCGACAAGCTCCATCCTGACGACTCGTCCGCCGCGCGCCTCGACGGTGTCGCGGCCGACGATGTTGTCCGGGCCCCAATCCGCCCCTTTCACGAGAACGTCGGGCTGGACACGCTTGATGATCGCATCAGGCGTGTCTTCGTCGAAGATCACCGCTGCGTCGACGCATTCGAGCGCCAGCAGAATCTCGGCGCGCTCGGCCTCAGGGGTGATCGGCCGATCCTGTGCCCTTGTTCGCACGCACGGAGCGATCCGAGTTCAGGTCCGACAATCAACACGTCGCCGAGCTGTCGCGCATCCTGCAGGTAACGAACGTGACCCGGGTGGAGCAGGTCGAACACGCCATTGGTGAAGACGACGTGTCCCGCCATGTGCGTGGATGTCGGCCGACAACCGCGCCGCCTCGTCGATCGTGCGGAAGCCGGGCGACCATCGATGTCTTCACAGGCCCGACATCCGAATACCGCCCGAGAACGACCATCGATGGGGAGGACGGAAAGATGCCGACGTCCTTTACGCGGTGACTTCACGCGGAACGTATAGAGCAGCCGGTGATAGATCGTACGGCACGCCATCCTGCCGATGCACGGCAACATCGAGCTTGTAGCGTCCCGCTCCACGAGATCGAGCTCGTCGATCGCGAAGATGACAAGACCTTCCGTCCCGACGAACTCGCCCGCGATGCCACCGTCGATCTGCGTGTTCGTGCCGTAACAGCAAACACCGTCGGCGTTGAAGATGCCGACGCCGAACGCAGAAATCACTCACGCGCTGATTCGCGCGGACGTGAAGCCGGATCTCCACGCGTTCGCCCGACTGGAACAGATGCGCCGGCTGCGCCGCTCGCGCCGACCATTTCGACAGCCGTGATCTCCGACCTCGCGCGATCCCCATCGTCCTTCGGCGGCCTGGAACATGTCCTCGCGGGCCGCGATCGGCTTCGGAGTCGGGGTTCGGGATTCGGGATTCGTCTCGGGATTGCGGTCGTCGTCCGCGGCCAGCTGCACGATTTTCTGCGCCCGCGACGGCCATGAGATAGGCGTCGATCACGCGCTTCGGATCGCCCTGCGCCTTTGCCACGCCCGCCGTCGAGCCACAGCGCCTCGTCGCAGAATCGCGTCACGAGATCCAGCGAGTGCGTCACCAGCAGGACGGTGCGGCCGCGACGCCTGAGTTCCGCGAACTGTGTCGAGGCACTTGTGCGTGAATGATTCGTCTCCGACAGCGAGCACCTCGTCCACCAGCGAGCACATCGGGATCGACGTTGATGGCGACCGCGAAGCCGAGACGCATGTACATCCCCGATGAGTACGTCTTCACCGGCGCATCGATGAACTCCTCGAGCTCGGCGAAGCGGACGATTTCGGCGAAGCGATCGGCGATCTCGCGGCGACTCAGGCCGAGCATCAGGCCGTTGATGTAGACGTTCTCCCGCCCCGAGATCTCGGGGTGGAACCCGGCGCCGAGCTCGATGAGCGCCGACACCCGCCGGTCGACGCGCACCGTGCCTGACGTCGGCTTTCCGATGCCCGCGATCAACTTCAGCATCGTGCTCTTGCCGGATCCGTTGCGGCCGACGATGCCAAAGCGTCTTTCCCTTCCGCGACATCGAACGATACGCCCTTGAGCGCCTCGAACACCGCGTCGGGACGCAGGTCGCATAGCACGCTGCCCGACAGCAGCGCGCTCTTCAGCGTCGCGAACTGCTTCCGCCGCCCGTAGCGGCGGTAGACCTTGTGAACGTCGCGCGCCTCGATCGCGTTCACTTAGACCTCCTCCGCAAACGTATCGCGCAGGCGGTCGAACACGAAGTACCCCGAACAGGAACACGACGACCGAGGCGGCGGCGACCGCGAGCAGCCGCGTGACTGCGTGAATGGCCCCGGCCTGAACAGAACTTCCTGATACGCGATCGCCAGGTGCGTGAACGGATTCAGATTCAACAAGACCGCCGCGCGACGCGGGCGCCTGCGTCATCGGGATAGATGATCGGCGTCGCGAAGAACCAGAGCGTCAGCAGGTTCGGCCAGCAGATCGCGCGACGTCGCGGAAGTGCACGGTCAGCGCTGAAACGAGCAGCGCAAGGCCGGTCGTGAGCACGAGCTGTATCAGAACGATCAGCGGAAACCAGAGGAGATCGGTCGGCCGCACCGGCACGCGGTAGTAGATCAAGAACGCCGCGAGGATCGGCAGCCCGAGGCAGAAGTGCACGAGCCCCGCGAGCACGGTGACGATCGGCAGCACCTCCGCGGGAAACAACACCTTCTTGATCAGGTTACCGCCGGCGATCAGGACGTTTGACGATTCCAGCAGAGACGATGAAAACCAGGTCCACGGCAGGATGCCGCAGAACAGGAAGAGCGAGAACGGCTGGAGCTCCGGCGGATGCGCAGCCGGGCAGCACGATCGTGAAGACGAACGTGTAGATCAGCAGGAGCAGCAGCGGATTGATGAAGGACCAGACGAAACCGAGCGCCGAGCCGCGATAGCGCGCCTTGAGCTCGCGTGCGACCAGGCTGGAGATGAGGGCGCGCGGTAGCGAAGAGGTGTCGGAGGCTGTCGAGCAAAGCCCCTACACGTTGATAACGCGCTTGTCCGCGCCCGGGTCGCTACCTGCAAACGAAGGAGTGACTTCAGCAGCGCGACGCGGGCGCGCTCGATGTCGAGATCGACCTGCGTCAAGTGGCGCTGGGCGAGGCGCTGCTCGGCGCGCTGTTTGGCACGCTCCGCACGGGCGATGTCGATCTCCTGCGCCCGCTCGCCCACCTGCGCGAGCACCGTCACCCGATCGAGGAGCACTTCGACGAATCCGAACGCGACCGCGAGGAAGTGCTTCTCCTGCCCCTGTCGATACCACAGCTCGCCGATCTTCAACATCGACAGCAGCGGCGTGTGACCGGGCAGGACGCCAAACTCGCCCTCGCTGCCGGGGACGACGACCTCGTCGACCTCCTCGCGCAAGGAGCGCGCGATCGGGCGTGACGATCTCGAGCGTGAGCGTGGTCGGTAACGCCATGTGCTCAGGCGGCCTTCATCGCCGCGGCCTTTCGACGGCTTCTTCGATCGTGCCGACCAGGTAGAACGCCTGCTCCGGCAGCTCGTCGTGCTTGCCCTCGACGATTTCCTTGAAACCGCGGACGGTGTCGGCAGACGGCGACGTACTTGCCCTTGAAGCCGGTGAACTGTTCGGCGACGAAGAACGGCTGCGACAGGAACCGCTGCAGCTTGCGCGCGCGTGACACCGTCAGGCGATCTTCTTCCGACAGCTCGTCGATGCCGAGAATCGCGATGATGTCCTGCAGGTCCTTGTAGCGCTGCAGGATCTGCTTCACCGAGCGCGCGACGTTGTAATGCTCGTCGCCGAGGATTCGGGGATCGAGAATGCGCGACGTCGACGCCAGCGGATCGACGGCCGGATAGATCCCCAGCTCCGCGATCTGCCGCGAGAGGTTCGTCGTCGCATCCAGGTGCGCGAAGGTCGTCGCCGGCGCGGGGTCGGTGTAGTCGTCGGCAGGCACGTAAATCGCCTGGACGGATGTGATGGAGCCCTTCTTCGTCGACGTGATGCGTTCCTGCAGCTCGCCCATTTCGGTCAGCAGCGTCGGCTGATAACCGACGGCCGACGGCATGCGGCCGAGCAGCGCGGACACTTCCGAACCCGCCTGCGTGAAGCGGAAGATGTTGTCGATGAACAGGAGCACGTCCCTTCCCCTCGGCATCGCGGAAGTTACTCGGCGACCGTCAGCGCCGGACAGGCCGACGCGAAGGCGCGCGCCTGGCGGCTCGGTCATCTGTCCGTAGACGAGCGCCGCGCGCGACTTCGACAGGTCCTTCATGTCGATGACGCCCGACTCCTGGAACTCGAGCCAGAGGTCGTTCCCTCGCGCGTGCGTTCACCCACACCGCCGAACACAGACACGCCGCCGTGCTTCAGCGCGATGTTGTGAATGAGCTCCATGATGATGACGGTCTTGCCGACGCCGGCGCCGCCGAACAGGCCGATCTTGCCGCCCTGCAGGTAGCGGCTCGAGGAGATCGATGACCTTGATGCCGGTCTCGAACATCTTCAGCTCGGTGGACTGCTGCTCGAGCGTCGGCGCATGACGGTGGATGGGCCACCGCTCCTGCGCTGTTGACGGGACGGTCTGGAAAATCGACCGGCTCGCCGAGGACGTTCAGCACGCGGCCGAGCGTCTCGGGACCGACCGGCACCGAGATCGGCGCGCCCGTGTCGATCACTTCCATGCCGCGCGTCATGCCATCGGTCGGCTTCATCGCGACCGCGCGGACGCGGTTTTCACCAAGATGCTGCTCGACCTCGGCGACGACGTCGATCTTGCCCGACACCGCCGCTGCCGTCCGACACGATGCGGATCGCGTTGTAGATTGCGGAAGTCCTTCCGGGAACTCGACGTCGATCACGGGTCCGATGACCTGGACGACCTTGCCGCTGCGCTGCCTGTTGTCGTGTGCCGGCCTTCCGCTGGGTCTGCTTCGCCAACTCGGCCTATTATGGCGTTGCGTCGCCGCCTGCGCCAGACACCGACCTCTGATGATCTCGCGCGTGATCGCCGCCTGGCGGACCTTGTTCATATAGAGCGTCAGGTTCTCGAGCATGTCCGCCGAGTTCCGCGTCGCGGCATCCATCGCCGTCATCTGCGCCGCAAAGAACGCGGCGTTCGACTCGAGCAGCGCGCGCCACACCTGGATCTGCACGTGACGCGGCAGCAGATCGCGGAAGATGTCGGCCGGCGCCGGCTCATACAAATAGTCGACGGCGGGCCCCGCGTCGGCCGCGTCCGATTCGAGCCTCGGGATCGGCAGGAGACGCTCGACGACAATCCGCTGCGTCATCACCGACTTGAACTCGTTGTAGACGAGATAGACGCTCGACGCACTGCCGGACGTGAACTCCTCGATCGCGGCATCCGGCGATGTCGCGACGCGTCGCCGAACGTCATCTTCTGAAAGATGCCGACGGCCTCGTAGCGCACGTCGAAGCCGCGGCGGCGGAAGAAGTCGCGTCCCTTGCGGCCGATCAGAGCCGAGCGCGATGTCGCGGCCGGGCGCCTCGTTGAGGATGAATTGGCCCGCCGCTTTGATGACGTTCGAGTTGAAGCTGCCGCACAGGCCGCGATCGGCCGTGATGACGATCAACAGCGGCCTGCCGCGTTCCCTTCGCCGGGATGCGCAGCAGCGGATGGTGCGTCCTGATCGACGCGCGACACGAGCCCATTCAGCACCCTGAGCATCCGCTGCGCGAATGGCCGCGCCGCGATGACGCGATCCTGCGCGCGCTTCAGCCGCGACGCCGCGATCATCTTCATCGCCTTCGTGATCTGCTGCGTCGACTTGACCGCGCGGATCCGGCGCCGGAGATCGATCAGTGATGGCATCTGCTACGCGACGGCCGCGGTGGCGATGGTGCCGGCGAACTGCTTGCCGAATTCCGTGAGCGCCGATTCGAGCGACGCCTTGATCTCATCGTCGAGAATCTTCTTGTCGGCGATGCTCGTCAGCACGGTGGACGCGCGCGTCTCGAGGAAGCGATACAGCTCTTCCTCGTAGCGGCGCAGCTCTTCGACCGGCACCGGATCGAGGTAGCCCTTCGTCGCGGCGTAGACGATCGCGACCTGCTTCTCGACCGGCACCGGCTGATACTGCGGCTGCTTCAGGATTTCGACGAGGCGGCGGCCGCGATTGAGCTGCGCCTGGGTCGCCTTGTCGAGATCGCTGCCGAACTGCGCGAACGCCGCGAGCTCGCGGTACTGCGCGAGGTCGAGACGCAGCGAGCCGGCCACCTGCCGCATCGCGCGAATCTGCGCCGAGCCGCCGACGCGCGACACCGAGTTGCCGACGTTGATGGCGGGCCGCACGCCCTGGTGGAACAGATCGCTCTCCAGGAAGATCTGACCGTCGGTGATCGAGATGACGTTCGTCGGAATGGCGCCGAGAGGTCGCCCGCCTGCGTCTCGATGATCGGCAGCGCCGTCAGCGACCCGCCACCGTGCGACGCATTCAGCTTCGCGCGCGCGTTCCAGCAGCCGCGAATGCAGATAGAACACGTCGCCGGGATAGGCTTCGCGGCCCGGCGGACGGCGCAGCAGCAGCGAGATTTCGCGATACGCCTGCGCGTGCTTCGAAAGGTCGTCGTAGACGACAAGCGCATGCTGGCCGCTATCGCGGAGCTACTCGCCGATGGCGCACGCGGAGTACGGCGCGATGTAGAGCATCGGCGCGGGATCCGACGCCGTGGCGGCCACCACGATCGTGTAGCTCATGGCGTCGAACTCTTCGAGCGTGCGGACCACCTGCGCGACGGTCGACTGCTTCTGGCCGATCGCGTTGTAGACGCAGACCACGTCCTTCCCGCGCTGATTGATGATCGCGTCGACCGCGACCGCGGTCTTGCCGGTCTGGCGGTCGCCGATGATCAGCTCGCGCTGGCCGCGGCCGATCGGCACCATGCCGTCGATCGCCTTGAGTCCGGTCTGCAGCGGCTCCTTCACCGGCTGACGATCGACGACGCCGGGCGCGAGCGCGCTCGATCGGCAGGAACTGCTTGGTCGGCGATCGGCCCCTTGCCGTCGATCGGCTGGCCGAGCGCGTTGACGACGCGGCCGAGCATCTCGTCGCCGACGGGCACCGAGATGATGCGTCCGGTGCGCTTGACCTGATCGCCTTCCTTGATCTCCTTGAAGTCGCCAAGCAGCACGGCGCCGACGCTCTCCTCTTCGAGGTTCAGCGCGATGCCGAACACGCCGTGCGGGAACTCGAGCATCTCGCCGGCCATCGCGCGCTCGACGCCGTGCACGCGCGAGATGCCGTCGCCGATCGAGATGACCGCTGCCGACTTCGGCGACGTCGACGGTCGCCGCGAAGCTGCCAATCTGGTCGCGAGATGATCTTGGAGATTTCGTCCGCTCTGATGTCCATATCTATGCTCGCTCTGCGAGCGTCTGATCTCCAACCTCGCCAATTGCGTCGCGATGCTGCCGTCGTACACGGTGCCGCCGATTCGCGTCACCACGCCGCCGATGATGGAGGGTCCACGCTCGTTGTCATGTCTGACTGGTCCGGCCTGTGATGTCCGCCAGCTGTTTCTGCAGCTGCGCCGCACGATCAGCGCGTCAACGGCGCGGCGGTCGTCACCTCGGCGCGCACCACCTGCTGGTGCTCCATCAGGCGCTCCCGGTAGATCGGCGAGCAGGTCGGGGACGACCGCCAGGCGATCGCGATCAGCCAGCAGCAGACAGAAAGCTTGCGTGCGCGGCGCGGCGATGCTCAACCGCGTCGCGAGCGTGTCGGCGATCTGACGCTCCGCCGCTGCCGGAACCGCGGGATTGGTCAGGCGCCGTGCAGCTCCGCGTTCGATGACATCAGGTCCGCGAACGACGCGAGATCGCGTCCGATCTGGACCGGATCCGATTCTTTCAGCGCGACGTCGAACAGGGCTCTCGCGTAACGGTGGCGGAAGCGCGATGATGCATCGTGTCAGGCGGTGATGATGTCTCTTCCGGGATGGTGGCACGAACAGCGGTAATTGAACGGCACAAACTCACTATTTATATCAGGCAAGCTCTGACTGAGAAGGGGCGAACGTAGGCCGGTTCCGCCGAGCACCGCACCAGGCGAGGTGGATCCGGCAGGGTCAGATGGACGTCCGTGATTTGCTCGTAAATCCGGTTCGAGTTCGGCTTCCGAGCCGAACGCGATCTCGATCGTGCCCAATGCGCCGCAGGCGCAGGATGCGGACCTTTGTGCCCGAGCGCGAAGCGGAGACGGTCCTCGGCGGCGCGCGCGTGCGCATCCGTTGCGGGCACGTCGGCGCTTCACCACGCGCGGCGCCGGCGGCGATACCAGACGCTGTCACCAGCGCTTCCGTTTCACGCACCGACAGCGCACGCGAGATGACTTCGCGCGACGCCTGCTCGCTGCGCCGCGTGATCGGCCAACGCGAGCAGTGCACGTGCATGTCCCATCGTGATCGCACCTGCTGCGAGATCGGCGCGCACTTCCTCGGCGAGCTTCAGGAGCCGGACGTAGTTAGCGACCGGGCTGCGGTCTTTGCCGACCGCAGCCGCGGATCTGATCGTGCGTCAAACCGAATTCGCTCGGCAAGGCGCGTTGGCACGCAGCCGCTTCGTCGAGCGGGGTTGAGGTTCTCGCGCTGGATATTCTCGATGAGTGCCAGCTGCAGGACCTCGCTCGATCCGAGTCGATTGGCATGTCGCGCACGACGACCGGCACCTTGAGAAGGCCTGCGCGCTGCGCGCGCGCCATCGGCGCTCGCCCGCGATGATTCGATAGAGATCGCCAATCCGCTGCACCAGAATCGGCTGAATGACGCCGTTTTCCTTGATGGACCGCGTGAGCTCGTCGAGCTTTGCGTCATCCATCTGACGCGCGGCTGTTTCTCGTTGGGCGCGAGCAGATCGATGTCAACTTCAACCGCGCCGTGGCGCGCAGGCTCCGGCGCGTCCGGAATGAGCGCGCTCAATCCTTTCCGAGAGCCGGTCGTCGTTCGAGCATCAATCCCTCCCCTGACACCTGACACCTGATTCCTCTGGACACCTGACATCACGCCGCGTGCGCGCGAAAGCATTTCCTTGGCGAGCGCGATGTAGCAGCGGCACCGCGCGACTTTCGTGTCGCAAGACGACCGGGCGTGCCATGGCTCGGCGCCTCGCCGAGCCTGACGTTGCGCGGAATGATCGTGCTGGAACACTTTGTCCTTGAAGAAATCGCGCACGTCGCGCGCGACGAGCTGGCCCAGGTTCGTCCGATCGTCGGACATCGTCAGCAGCACGCCTTCGATATCGAGCGACGGATTCAGCGCGCCTCGAACGCGCCGCATCGTGCCGACGGATCTGCGAGTCCTTCGAGTGCGAAGTATTCGCAGTGCAGCGGAATCAGCACCGCGTCGGCCGGCGACGAGGGCGATTGCAGCGTGCAGCAGACCAGCGATGGCGGGGCAGTCGATGAAGATGATGAATTCGAAACGCGAGGACGCAGCGGCTCGAGCACGCTGCAGCCGGCGCTCGCGATCCGGCATCGGAACCATTTCGATCTCCGCGCCAGTCAGGTTGCGATCAGCGGGAATCAAGAACAGGTGTTCGACCTGCGTTGGAAGAATGAACGTGTCGGCCGCGCCTTCGCCCGTCGAGGGCGCTCGTACGCCGTGCCGGCTTCCGCGCGCTGCCCTTGAGACCGACGCCGCTCGTGAGATTCCCCTGTGGATCGACATCGACCAGAAGGACCGAATGCCCCTCGAGGGCGAGCGACGTCGCCAACGTTGATAGCTGTCGTGGTTTTGCCCACCCGCCCTTCTGGTTGGCGACGGCGACATAATCCGTCCATGCGGGGAGGTTTTGTGGTGGAATATTCTGGCGTCTGCCCAACTAGTGAGGAATATTTCATTGTGGTCGCATAGACAATGTAGTGCGCAGCTAATCGTAGGCACAACCGGTTAGTTTCGCTGACGTGAAACAGCGATGTCAAGCGAAGACCGTGCGCTTGCTCCGTTTCGCTGGTGGAACGCGTTGCAGACCCGGCGTGTCGCTTCTCCAAAATCGATGAGTCGACTGCGCAGCGATTCCAGCAATGGAAATGTGGCCGACCAGGCAAAGCGGAGGCGGGATGGTTTCCGACGGATCCGCGGCCGTCGCGCCGCGAAACAAGAAACAACAGTCCGCCCGGCTTCAGGAACGCCTGGAGTTACGACCAGCATGCGCGGTTCAACGCGCACAGCGCGAATCGTCAGCACATCGCGCCTCTATGCAGTTCGGGGCGCGCCAGTAGCTCCTCGAAGCGCGACGCGGCAACGTCGGCCTGTTTCAAGCCGACCGCCCGAACCGCTTCTCGGAGAAACACGGACTTCGCGTCTTCGACTCCACCATCAACAACCGAACAGATGGAACCGCGAGCGCCATCGGAATGGCGGGCGATCCGCCGCCGCTCCCAACATCCAACATTCGCGCTACGCCAGCGGGAATGTGTCGCGCGGCGACGAGAGGCTCAATCAGCAGCCGATCAAGCGTTTCCGGCGCGGCTTCGGCGAAGATTCAGCCCGGTGAGGGTTGATTTTTCGATTCCAGGTTTCCAGGAGACGGAAATACGCCTCGAGTCCCGCAGCGACTTCGGGGCAAGGGTCAAACCGGCGCGTTTCGCGCGACGCGCCAGGCGATCCTGGAACTCCGCGGTTCGTCACCGCGAGTTCGCGGACAGCCGATCCGAGAAACACGCCCAGGACAGCAACGGCCGCGGGCGCGACGCCAGGAACTCCGCGACGCCTGCCCCAGCGTTTCAGGGCGCTACGTGCGGAGAGGCGGTGTATCACTTCCCGCGACAAGCCAGGCGACGCGGGAAAACGGAAAATCGCCGGAATGCGCCGGTCGCTCGTCGCCGCCGCGCCCGTTCCGCGCGCGCCTGTTCCTGCTTCAGGTATCCATCGTATTTCACCGTCGTTTCCACGCTCGCAATATCGAGCGCGCGCGTCTGCTCGTCAATCGACAGGGTGATTATCCCTCGTCGGCAACAAGATGTTCAAGCCGCACGGCCGGCTGCTTGAGGTTGCGCCGCGGTCACGCGATCGCCGGCGTGATCGCGAACATACGCGCGGCAGCAGCCTGCCAGATTCGATTCGTATCGTCGGCGGCGCGCCTCGAACCGCTCCCAACGATCGTTGGAAATCAGGCCGGCCGTCGCGACCAATCGGCGTGAGCCGCAAATCAGGCGTTGTCGACGCAGAAGCAGGCGATGTTCCGCCCGCGACGTGAACATTCGATACGGCTCCAGAGACACCCGCGCGTCACAAGGTCGTCGACGAGGATGCCGATGTAGCCTCGTCCCGGCCCAGCATGAGCAGGCTCCCGCCGAACCGCTTTCGCTGCGTTGACGCCGGCCACGATTCCTTGCCCGGCCGCTTCTTGGCGTAACCTGAAGTCCCGTTGATCTGCCCGCGAAAAACAGTCCCCGCACGCGATGCGTTTCAGGGTTGCCTTGAGCTCCGTGGGCTGAACGGAGTCGTATCCACGGCATAACCGGGCCGCAGCATCACAGGCACCGCCCGAGGCCGGGCAGGGCACGAACCAGTTCCGAGCTGTATGTCGCGCGGCAACGACATCCGAAAATCCGTTGACGTAAATCTCGTCGACATCGAGTCCCTCTGGCTCGAGATACACCTGGTGCCGCTCCCGATCAGAAGCGCATGATCTTGTCCTCGAGCGACGGGCAGTACCGGGGACCAATCCCCTTGATCTGGCCGTTGAACAACGGCTTTGCCCGATGCGCCTTCGAACGAGATCGCGAATGCGATCGTTGGTGTGAATCAACCAGCAGCGGACCTGGTTGCCCGAGCGGCCGCGTCGTGTCGAACGAGAACGGCACTGGAACCTGATCGCCTCGCTCCTCCGCAAACACGCCCTCGTCCACACGCGCGTCAAAGTCGATGCTTTTCCGATCGAGCCGCGGCGGTGTTCGGTCTTCCGGTCGGCCCATGTCGACGCCGAATGAACGAATCGATTCCGGAGAGCTCCTCGGGGGCGGCTCGCCATGCCGGCCAACGGGCCGCTGCTCGGGGCCGACGTGAATCAGGCCAGTGAACAATGTACGGTCGTCACGACGAGCGCGCCGCATTCGAACGCGTCGCCGTCTTCCATCGCCAATACCGATAACGCCTCCGTCGAGTGTCAGGATGCGTCCCTCGCCTTGCCGAGAAGCCATGTGATATTCGGTTCCGCCGACAACGCCGCCGTGACCCAGCGGCATACCGCTTCTTGTCTGCTTGCGCGCGGCGCCAGACCGCCGGACCGCGCGCTGCGGTTCGCAGCGGCGAACTGGATGCCTGTCGCGTCGATGAGCGCGTCCCATCAGTCCGCCAAGCGCGTCGATTTTCGCTGAACCAGATGCCCCTTCGCCGTGCCGCCCATTCGGCCGGATTTGCGAGTCGCGCCGTGTGGGCAACCGTCTCCTTCCTGAACAGTAGTGTGCAGAGTCCTTCGACTGCAATTGCACCTTTCGAGCCTCGCCGCGGCGTGGCGCAGCTTCCGACTCTGCCGTGCTCCTGCGGCCAGACGATGATTGACGTCGAACCGCACTCCTGGTGACGTCCTTCCCAGACCTACAACTGGGCGCTCCGTTGTCGCGCCCAGCAAAGTCTGTGACGCAGGATTCGAGCTGTCAGGAGAAGTCAGCTGCATCAGCTGATGCTCGCCATGGTCGGTTACTTGCCGATGCAGAAACGTCGCTCGAGAAGATGAGACGCAGCGTCGCCGTTCGGCCGTCGTGCGGCGGCCGACGTATCCTCGCCGAGGCCGAACCCTTCGCGGCCTCGAGATCGACCAGCAGTGAATTCTTCCGGGCCACGTTTTCGCTGCCGCTGTGCAGCTGGCGCGCGGCCTCGAGGGATGTGCGGCACGCGTCAAGGAAGCGCGATGTGCCGCGCACTGGACACTCCGGCGCCTCATCTCGCAAGCGCTCCTCGCCGACGCCGCGATCATCCGGCAACAGGCGTCAGCCACCACCGGCGCGCGCGCTCACAGCAACAACGCTGCTGCGGACCCGAAGGGTCCGCGCCACTATGCTCGCCCTCATCAGGCATGGGCAGTCGCTTTGTTCAACACGACGATTCAATTTGATTCGACGTGGCCGCCGAGCAGGCGCGCATCTTTCGGCCCCGCGGATACCGCTCGCTGCGATCGATCACAAGCAGCGCGGCCGAGGTCGGCAAACGCACGCGCGCGTGCGCACCCGCGGGCAGCGGCACCTTCAGATATTCGACAACATCGCGCGTGTCGCGCGCCATCCCGCGGAGTCGACGACCGGCGACCGTGAATCGCGGTATCCTTCGATGTCGGTTGGTGCCCTCCGTCACCAGGTCGCCAGCGTCGTCCCTGGGATCGCGGTGGACAATCGCCGCGTCGCTCTGCTCCAGCTAACCTGCTGGAATACGCTGGACTTGCCTGGCCATTCGGCCGTCCGGCGGATGACGACTCGCCGCCCCCGGTGGAACATTCGCCCGGCGGCGGCGCCGCGCTCGCGAGCAGATCGTCCAGCGCGCGAAATCCGCCGAGCAATCTCCGCTGCTGCGCGCGCCGGCTCAGACGAAGTAATGATAACCCTCGCCCGGAAAGCTCGAGCGACGCTTCGAGCCGCGCGATGAGATCGAAGAGTCCGGGCGTCGATCGCGGCGATGCGGTCGGTGAGGGTTCCCTCCAGCTGATCGAACGCAAACCCGCGCCTGGCAGCGGTGTCGTCGGCATCGATGAATCCGCGACTCGCTTCCGACCGGAACGGGAGATCGCGCTTGCCGTCAAGGAACGCACGAAGCGTGAACTCGCCTAGGCCTCGGCGCGAGCCGCGCGCCTGCTACGCGAACGCGCGCCCGAAGCACGGCGTAAGCACCTGGGACTGCCGTGGCCCGGTGATCTCCAACGACATGTCGCCGCCGGTGTGCGAATGCGGAAGCCGGAAGTAACCCACGCGACGACTTCATCGAGCGCCGATGCAAAGTTGTCGACAGACGCTGCACCAGCGCGTGAACGTCGCGTGTCGTGGCTGCGGTGAATCGCCGCGATCGAGAAACTCGCCTGCGAGATTGAGCGCCCGTGGTCCGCTCAGCCCGACCACGCCCACCGCGCCGCCGTCCTGGCGGGCGTCGCCAATCACTGCCCAACGATGGTGGTCGTCGGTCGCAAACACATTGGTGGCTGGCGGTCAGTGGTAAACCACTAACCACGAACTACTAACTACGGTTTTCTTGAGATGATCCTGCCGGTCTTCGCGAGGAACGCCGTCGCCGATGCTCTCGGACGTCGCGGCTCGGATGCACTCGGCGATGGCAAGGTGGTACGATGCGTGCGCGCTGTGCGAGGATTGAAGCGGAGCCCATTTCACTGCGGCATGCCGTCGCGCGCGCCTTCTCGGCGATAGAAGTGCGCCATCTCTGCCTGCAGTTCGGCATCGCTGCATCGTCGGCGGAAAGCCGCTATGGTCGATGATGATGCGGTGGCCGTCGCCAAAGCTGCTGTTTGCGGAACGCCGTCGCCACGATGTGCTGCGGCGCCTGCAGGCCTTCGCCGCTGCGTGCGCGCACGAGGAATTCCACGCCGTCCTCGCCGTTCGAGATTGATGTGCGTCCCTTCAGGCGTCTCGCCCCTCGACGCTTGATGCCGAAAGCGTGGCGCCCGCGATCGCCCTGATCGATGTTCTGGCACGTGAACTCCCGCGATGTCCGTGGTCACTTGGCATGATTCGTGGCGGAGGCAGGTGGCTTCGCCAGCACGCGCCGCGCCTTCCGTCCGGTGCCTGGCGTTCTTGATATAGACGCCGCCCGGCCGGGGCCGCCTCACCGCATGGACGGCCCGGCGGGCCTGATCAGCCAGTTGCGTTAATTCAGGCAGCTATCGCCGTCCGATGCCCCAGAACGCTGCCGACGCGATCCAGTGAGGGCCAGAGCCGGCCAGGTGCCGCCGCTACCAGGAAGATGAACCCTGAAACATGATCGGCATGAGGACAATCGTCATCCCGCTGAAGCTGCGGCCGGATCCGCCGGCCGTGCCGGTGACGATCTTCTGCGTGCCAGAACGTCGTCAGCCGTTTCAGACGAGGATGGGAACTCGCAGGAACGGATCGGGCTGCGACAGGTCGTGAACCCGACAGGCTACCGAAAGACCCCGCCCCCGCGAGCTCGATCGCGTAGCCAGAGGCATCGCGTAAAACGCGCAGAGAGGACAGGCATCATCAGCACGGCATCGGAATGCAGCCGCTCGCCAGGGATCGCAATGCGCCTTCTCGGCGGATGGAGGTTCATCACCTCCGTGTTCATCTTCTGCATGGCGGGATCCGGTCACGCTTCAGGTTCGCGGGAAGCGGTCCGAATGGCCTTGCAGCTGCGGTTGCAGCTTCCCCCGCATCCCGGCGCACCGGACGACTGACGCTCTTCCAGTGCCGCAGCGGGAACATCGGTGGCAGCAGATCGATCCAGGACGGTCAGCAGGACAATCCCGACCAGCCTCCAGTTCCGAGAGCTAACCGCCGTGCAGCCACTTCAACGCGCCGAAACGGCGGCATCGTGCCAGCCAGCCGAAAGAAGCCGAAGTTCGCCAGCGCGGACAAGCTCACCGGTCAGATCGAGCGCAGGAGATCGAACGCTGGTTTCGGCCCCGACGAAGAAGCGCGCACGTTCATCGGCGGCTGCGGAAAGCGCACGCAAGCGGCGGGTAGAGATCAGCTGCCGGCGCGTCCCCTCCGGCCTGGGATCACCAGCGGCCGCGACTCGATGCGAGGCTTCGCCCGGGGGGGGTTCTGGCTGCGACAGCGGATCGCTGAAGCGTAGTGATCGTCGATGCCGGCGTGGCAGACTGCACAGCCCCACCTGAGTCGGCTGCTCGCTGATCGCTCGTGATGGCAGACGCGTTCTTAGCGCTTTCCAGCGGTCGATGAAGGGATGAGCTCGGGGCGCGGCGGCGCCAGCGCTGCGGTTGAAAATCCAGTTTCCGCCGCTTCAGGAGGGTGATGTCCCCTGGTCCCGGGCCCCAGACAATAACGCCTCGGATCGATCGCGGCAGTTCGCCGTTGGCCGCGCTGGACCGACAGCGCAGACGCGATGTAGTTCGCAGTGATCGGTGAATCGGAATTGTCTGACGTTACGTGCAACGCCGGCGCGCATCCTGGAATTCGAACTGACAACACGGAGGCCAGGCAGCCAGGTGCGTCGCCATCAACGTGTCCTTTGTTCGCGACTGCCGCCGCTGACGCGATAGATCGCGCTGTTCAAATCCCGGGGTGGCAGGGGAGATTCTGAAATCATCGGCTTCGCGGTGAAACCGGCAAGCTTGTACTGCTTGCGGGAAGTCCGCCTGGAACGGGATCGATCTGAACTGGCCGGCGATATTGTCGCGGCTGCCTTCAGCGCCAATGCAGCAGTCGCCCACCGCGTTGGTGAACGACGGCCGGGCACCGTGGGGATCGTGATCGGCCAGCGATCTCGCGTTCCGATTATTTCTGGCAGACAAAGAGCCCGCGGTTCCGGGGCGGCCGCCGGTCGGGGCGTTGCAACCCGCCGCCGGCTGCGGATGTGTGCTAGCGCCGGCCAGGTTCTGAAGCTGCGTGCGGATGCCTGGGTTCGCGCTGGAGACGCCGCCGTGGTCGATGCTGCCGGGCTTTGCGGGCGTGGAGTGGTGGCGGCGCGGCGCAGCCCCCGTGCAGACGCGGTGCGCGCACCAGGAAACCGAGGACGAACGATCGGGCAGATGCAAAACCTCTGCGTTTCGTAAACGCATCCGGGCGCGATGCCCCGGATCGACGCCGTGGGACTAAGCCACGGCAGCAGATGGCAGCGCACAAGCCGGCGCGTACTTGCGAGCCGATGTTTCCTTTGGCCGTCCCCGTGCACCTGGATGGCTTCGCCCGGCGTAGTCGGCGCACGAGGGAGCGAGGAAGCGGCAGGAACCCGTGTAAAGCAGCGGTGAAAGAAAAAGGGCTTATATCTGGTGCAAGCTGATCGCGATCGCGCACCACGCGCTCGCGGCGTGGCAGCCGAGAAGGGCGACGATACATTCAGCCTCGAGCTGCCAGCGAACGGGTCACGAGCGATTTCCCGGCGCGGCAATCGATGACGACTATCGAGTGCCGCCAATGTCCGTTCGCCGCCTGAACAGCTCCCGGCGCACGCCGTTTCGCCCGGTTGCAGCTCGACGGCCGATCCGAAGTTTCCGTGTCGCCGCGACGCCAAACCGCGGCGCCTCACCGCGCATTCACCATGACGAACAGCGCCGGCTGAATCCGGCCGTGGATCATCGCGCCGGTGCTGGCTTTAGATCCGCTCGAATCCCGCCATGGTCGTCGGCACAGAACTCCGTTCCGGCGCCGCCCCGGCCACCATCGGCGTCGCTGCCCATGGCGGCTGACGCGCCGCCTAGACTACCGCTTCGTCGGCGACCGTCAGGCGCTTGCGCCCCCTTGGCGCGGCGCCGCTTGGAGCATTGCATAGACGGCCGTTTTCGCTTGCCATTCGAACCCGGAAGGCCGATGGTGTCTTCTTGCGGCGACGCGGGCATTCGGCCAGGTAAGGCGCGCTTGCCCTTAGCCGGCGATGTCCTGAGCGCGAAGACGCCCGGATCCGATGGCGATACGCCGCCCCAGATCCCGAGCACTTAAATGTGAGCGCCAGCGGAGTCTGGCGGAACCGTCAATACGCCATGGGTCAGTCGTCGCGGTGAACTGGGCGCCAACGCCGGGGTCCCGCCGATCGCGCGACGCCGTCCCGAGCAAATGGGGTGGTCGCGCGGGATCACGCGCGTCAGTTGCTTGCGCTAGCGGTCCCGGATTCGATTTTGCCGCCATCGCGGCCGTTTTTACACTGGGGTGTCTCGGTCGCTTGTTCCCCAAGATTTCCCGCAACTGTATGGAAAACACTGTGGAAAACATCGTGGAAACATCGGGGACTCGATGAGCTGACCTTCCGATGCCCTTCCGAACTTACGCGGAGTTTTTGCTGAAGGCAGAGCGCCTGGATCGCCGCCGGTACGGCCCTTGGCGCGGCATGACGCTGGCGCGATAGGCGACACGACGGGCCTTCGGCAAGGCTGAAAGTCCACTTTTCTTTCAGCGTTTTTCTGGCGAGATTGCGATGGATTATCGCGAGCATCTGGGACCGGATCACTCTCCCGGATCGAAACGCGAAGGGTTAACCGCCACAGCAGCTCGACCTGGTTCTAAGCTTCGGACCCAGCGTTCGTGTGCCGACGCTGCGACTGCTCGATCACCGCTTCGCGTCCCGGGTACGCTTTTCAAGGACGCTGGCCGGGCTTGACGAAGAGCATTACTCGGTCGTGCCTGCCAGGGGCGCTTCGTCGAGGGTGGCGCCAGGCGTGAGGCGGCGCTTCACAGTTTCGTCGTCTGAACCCGTGTGGCGCAGCAGCCGCTCCTGAGGACCCAATTCCCGCCGCCGAGGACGTCGAGCAGGTCGCCGCGCGAGTGGTCGCACGCGCCACAGAACCAGCGGCACGCATCGGCACGTTTATCGTCGGACCAACCAACCAGTTCGCTCCGCGCATGCGGCCTTGCCGCCGCGACGGTCGCCGGAGCAGCCTTCCGCGCTGCGATAACCACGCGGCTGTTCGTTGGCGGCGGCGTGGCTCCCGGCAAAGACGCGCCGATGCAATACATGCGCGGATCGGTATCAGCGCGTGCTTGCGGCAACGATCACGCCCCGAAGCTCACCTACATCTCGTCGCGAGCGTTTCATGAACGAGATGATCAACGCCGTTGCGCCACGACCGCATCCTTGATTTCCGGGAGCGGTATCCGGAGCCGTTGGACACGTGCCGCTTGTCGACGACATTCCACCCGGTCTCGGGCAAAGAAGGCACGCAGACGTGAATTTTCATCTTCACTGCGCTCATGTAAAACGCCGACGCGCGAGAAGCAGATATCGTCCTGAGCGGCGACTCGGCCGCCCGGAAATTCCGGGCGCTCAGGCAGAGCGGTTGCGTTCGTCTGACTCGAATGCTGGGAGACACTCGCCATCCAGCCGCCGGATCTCGAGACCAAAGTCGCGATTTTCTCGCAAAGGCTATGGCGTTGAAGTGCGGGCGTGCCGTGCCGCTGCCCGATAACGTCGCGATGCGTGGCGATCTTCCACCGCTTCGTGGGTCAAATGCGACGCTCAAGTCGAACATCCGCGCGAGCTCCGAAGCGGTCGCCTATCATCCGCACGATCGCGTGGCGCTCGCTGACCGGCGCCGCGCGAGATTTCAAGCCGTGTGAGCTCACCCAGGAAGTTCCAGCTGGGACATCCTCGACCAGTGGACTACACAGATGCAAGGGGCCGTCACGATCATCGAGACGATCTCCAAAGTGTCGAGACCTAGGATTGCACCACCCCAGCCAGAATTCGGCAGAGCCGAAGTCAGAAAAACAATTCCTTGAGTCTGATTGACGCTGCCGCGCCCAAAATCTTCCTGGTGGATGCACGCGCCTTCTGCAAGACGCTTCACACATGCGTCGGCGTCCCGCGGAGATCGGCCGTCAGTTTTGGTGGAAGCAACGACCGCCACGGTCAGCATCCACTTATCGATTAAAAAGGTCGAGGAACCGCGAAAAACGCGTGACTGCCAGGATTCCTGCAAACAGCCTGGATCTGAATCGATGGCTGGCTTGAGGGCTTTCAGGTGATCTCGACAGGCTTAGCCGGCTGGGCCGCGTTCGCGGCCTGTGGACGTTTCCGGATGGTCAAATTTTCCTGAACAAAAAGCCCGCGGTACGCCAGAGGTTCAAAACCAGCGGTGGAAGGATTTTATCCAGCTACCGGTAAGAGTATTGCTGTATTTTTAAGTGAGTAATCGGCGGGAATCGTGCTTTGCGGCCATGTCATGCGCCAATTCCTTATATTCTCCAATTTCCCATCCTTCTGATCTCTAATCCCTGCGGAACGTAAGCAACCCCTGACTGAGAGGCGTTTCCTTCACGGCGGACCGGCCGCTCCGCTTCCGAGGTGCCACCGCGTAGGTGGAACCCTGTAGCCGGGAAAACCCAGCTTTCTGCGAGAACCCGACCTTTTTCAGGGCATCGTTGCGGACGCGAAGAACACGTTGATCCTGATTCTCGCCAACGTGCTGATGATGAAGCGAAAGGCGGAACAGGAGGTCCGCATGCATGGCTTCTGCCACGGATCTCGAAGTCGCCTTGCGGCGCGTCGCCGCTGGCGACGCCGCAGGATCGCCCGGGCGGCGGTCGCTCACGCCCTCCGGCGAAGCAGTGTATTGAGATCAGATGTCAGCGCAACTTCCTGCCGACAACCGACGTTCCGAATTCAGGTCAGGTTTTCAAGAAACGCCGTGCGAAGTGGCCGCCGACAAAGCAGGCTCGTACTGATTCTGCGTGATGCGAACGCTCAGCCCTGGCAGGAGGATTTCCGATCGCTTGCCCGGAGGCTGGCACCCAGTGCGCAGGTGCGACGCTGCCGCGCGAGGCTGCTGAAGGAGTGGTGGTAACGCGAAAACACAATTCAGCGAGCAGGATCACTCGAGAAACAACGGCGCGACGCTCTGAACGGCGCGCTGGGCCTGGTGGCTGCGCGATCCGATTCGGCGAGCCGCGGCGGCTACCGACGGGCATCGCCTCGCGCTGGTGACCGTGAAACGCGGAAGGAGCGGACCAGGTCGTTATCAGAGGCCAGGCGAAGAAGTGAACGAGATTCGCCGAGTTGTGCAACCCTGCTCGAGCTCGCCGCAAGCTCCTGTCCGAAGAAGAGCAGGGCGACATCCAGGCATGAGCGCGCGGCGCAAAGCCACCTGTTTTTCGAGGTTGGGTGGACGTCATGCCGATTCGCGGACGATCGACGGCTAAGTTCCCGCATACCGAGCGGGTGATTCCAGAGGGCAACGACAAGGCGACATTTGAATTCGAACGAGGAGCGGCCGACCATCCGCCGTCGAAGCGCGTTGCAGCTGCTGGTGCCACAGAACGAGCGCTCTCGCGCGGTGAGGTTCGAAATCGAGAAGGGCAAGAAAGCTGCCAGGCCCACGCATCGAGCAAGTTCGGAACTCGGCGAGCACGGAGAAACAGCTCGCGGTCGACTACCAGGGCAGCGCGCGAATGGCCGATCCAAGGTTCCAACGCGCGATCACGTCACCGGACTTCCTCAATCGTCGTTCGAAACCGACGTGTGCCGCTCCTGCTCTGAAGGACGAGGTCAGCCAGGCCGTGATGAAGCCCGTGTCGGCGCGCCGGGGGCGGATGGACGGCACCTGACGTGATCGATCGCGCCGATGCCAGATCTGACCGGAGAACGCCCAAGGCACTAGCTGCGTGGCACGTCCTGACCAACAGCAGACCGACCAGACCGAAGAGCTCCTCACACTGACGACACTCCGGCGTCACTCGGGCCCGAATGGGAACGGGTCTCGTCTCCGCCGACGACTTCCACGGCGCGGACAAGATCAAGCGCTCCTCAGAGGGACCGGAAGCGGTGCGGAAGCTGACCGCGAGTACCTAGCCGCCAGGCTCAACGGGCGAGCCCGAAGGCCTTTCATCCATCTCTCCTTGCGCTCCGGATGAGATCGTCGATGGCACTCTGATCGACGAGGCGTCGGCCGAATGACGCCAGACCAGGCCGACCGCCACAATCCATGATATCGACAACTCAGTCACCGTTGTCTGACGGCCGGGCGAGGCATTCCCGCCAGGATCCGATGCCGGCTGGCCGTTCCGCGGCCGAGGTCGAACTGAGGCCGAATAGTCCTCCCATGCCGCGGCGGCAACCGATTCGACAACGAAGCTTTACAAAAAGTCTCAGGTGGTCTTCACGGCGTTGGGGTGGCTGGTCGTCGACCAGCCCTGCCCTGAGCGCGCTCAGTACCGGAGATCTGCGCGGAACGGGCGAAGGCTACCACCGGCATACAGGCTGCGAACGCACGCCCGATTGGCGGCGGCTCAGTGGCGACTGGCATCGACACCAGGCGCCGCGGCATCGAAGGTTCACCTTCAGGCCGACCGCCCGCAGATTTTCGAATCGGACGGAATACAGCTGTGTCACGCTCGCCGCGCGTCACCGTGATGCTCGCCTTCCCTCGAACTGGCGGCGGTCCTGGTCACAGATCAGACGATGAGCGGCGATGGCGGTGGCAGAGTCACCGGTTCCCGATTTGGCAAGAGGGCGGCATCGTGTCGTTCGTCGAAAGCACCTGAACAGAGAGCAGCGAGGCGGTCGTCAACGACACAAGCCGATCTTCGCATGAAGCGCGGCATGGGCAGGCGCGGCATCTGACGCGGGAATCGCCCTGCAGTGGAACGACGGCTACCTCCGAGCTGATCTTCACCTTCGCAGAACAACGATCAACACGCACGAGGCTGGCACGCTATCTCCGGATTCCGGTCCGCGCTTCCACCCGGACTGATCGATCGCATTCGCTCTACGCGGCCGGGGCGACATGGCAAGAAAGGATCTCGGAAGTTGATGCCAGCATGCAGCGGTTAGAGGACATCCGGGAAGGGTTAAACCGGCGGCGTCGCGCAGCGCTGAAGATCCTCAGCAACGCAAAGTTCGAGGGGCAGTGATTCCAAGACAAAAGCTCCGGACAACGCCGAGGACAAGGCGGATCGTCGCGGGCGATCGTCAACGACGTTAACGCATCGTGGTCGGTGCCTCGAAGAGAACCCGATCGTGCGACAGAAGAAGGTCATCATCGGAAGGCGGTCGACAGCAACGCGCCTTGCGAAGTCGTGCGCAAGGCGCGCGACCGTGCGGCGCAAGGGGCGCGCTCGAGGAGGCGCGGCCTGCCCAGCAAGCTCGCCGACCGCCGGCCGAGCGCGGGATCCCGCGCAGAGCGAGCTGTGGCGTATCGTCGAGGGGCGAATCGGCGGGCGGATCGGCCCAAGCGCAGGGACGCGACTCGCCGCTTCCAGGCGATCATCCGCGCGCCGAGCGCGCAGTGATCCCGAACCCGTGTCAGAGCGAGCGCGATTCGACAAGCGATGATCGGCGGCGCGACGGACCAGGCTTGATGATCGCCGGCGCCTCGGCCGTGGCAGAGGTCAGGCTGAGATGAGACTTCGATATCGCGAAGCCTCCGATACTACCGCACTCACCCAGCTCAGCGACCGACGCGGACGCATGGGCCGAGATCGCAGATCCGCAACGCTCCTGCTGACGTTCTTCTGAACGGTGGCAGATGCCGCGCAAGCTCGTCGATCGCGGCCACACGGCGATCGCGCGCAGCCGCCGCTCTTCCGCGCGAAGCGGGTGGTCGCCGCACTGAGACCATCGGCATCAAGCGACAGCGCACCTCGAAACATTATCTTCGATACGCCGTTGTCAGGAATCGCGCGTCGCGAAGCTGGCTCGGCACCGAGATAAGCCTCGGCGATGGTGTCACCGCAGCGATGTCCCGCAGCGGATGATGTCGTGGTCGGAAGCCCCTGCAGCAGGTGACGCGTCGAGGCAACCCGCCCGAGATTGTCACCGCGCTTCTGCGGTTAGAGGCGCGACACACCAGCGTTTTCGGAGCACCCCGCGACAAGCTCGATGTGATCGCCAGCGCGAGATGCGACGATACCCGCGCGCTCGGTCCCGGTCGGGGGCCGCACGAGCGACGAGAATCACGGTAACGCGTCTGGAGCTGACGTGCGATCGCGAGATCGATCGCGAGGTGCTCGCGGAAATATCAGATTGGCGTCAGATTTCATCAGCGGGTCGGAGCGAGCACGGACGCTGCATGCCGCGCCATCGCGAGATCCAGGAACGCATCACCTTTCCGGCTGTGGATCGGAAGGCAGCCGAGTACCGCCCTGCGACGCAGGACGATGTCCCCAGGGCGAGACGGCTGCGCGCGGCTGACGACGACACCACCACCGGCGGTATGCGCCGGTCGACGAAGCGTGACGGCTCGCGCACCGAGCAGCGGGCAACCGAACCAAAGGTGCAAT
>ERZ1370068.6667-contig-5638_pt1 | contig 72351 bp, 94 predicted proteins | sample MGYA00561227_ERZ1370068 | MGnify/ENA primary metagenome ERZ1370068 (study PRJEB38410, sample SAMEA6850437) | metagenome | study: Metagenomic assessment of the ecological functions of the soil: analysis of the soil microbiota associated with the... | reverse complement strand
AAGCGCTTCGTTCAGTTACGTATTGGACCACTCCTTGAGGCCCGCGGCCACCGCGGGGTTCATGACGCCTACCCCTTCGAGCGTCGCGTCCACGATGGCGGGCCGGTCGATGGCCATGGACATGGCCTGGCGCACGCGCACGTCGCTGAACGGGGCCTTGTCGGTGCGCATGAAGATGCTCGCACACGACGTTGGCGGGAAACTCGGCCGTCTGCAGGTTGGGGCGGCGCCGCTTCAGCGTGTCCTTGATCTGCACCCAGTCGGTGCGATTGATCGTCCCGGGATTCTCCCAGCCGAGGTCGTACTTGCCCCCGAGGAATGCGGCAATCCGCGAGGCATTGTCCTCGTCCACGAAGATCTCGACCCTGTCGATGTAGGGCAGGCCGGCCACGAAGTAGCTCGGGTTGCGCACCAGCGTCATGCCGACATTGGGCCGATACGACTCGAACATCCACGGGCCCGTTCCCACGGTCGCCTCCGGGCTCCGGAGATCGCCGAACTTCTCGACGCATTCCCTCGCCACGATGCAGACGGCCATCGGGTTGGCCAGCATGTCGAGGAACCAGGCGTAGGGCTCCTTCAGCGTGAAGCGCACGGTGTAGCGGTCGACCGCCTCCACTCGATCCAGGGGCTTGAGCATCGAGGCGTTGGCATTGCCCTTATGGTGCGGAAGCGTTCCACGCTGTAGACCACGTCCTCGGCGGTGAGCTCTCGCCCGTTCACCGGCGGCTTCGGCTGCCAGCGCACGCCTCGACGGAGCTTGAAGACGTACGTGGTCTCGTCCGGCTGGCTCCACGACTCGGCCAGGTCGCCCTCGATCGCGAAAGTACCAGGGACCACGGCGGGGCCGACCTTGTGCTTGACGAGCCGGCTGTGGGTGAACAGAGTACACGGTGTGCGTCTTGTATGACACCTGCAGATACGGGTCGAAATGCGGCGGGTCCCAGAGCCGGAGGGAGATCGTGCCGCCACGCTTCGGGGTCTGGGCGCGAGCCGACGCCGGCAACAGCGTCGCGCCTACCAGGGTCAGGCCTCCGATGCCAAGGAGATCGCGACGGTTCATGTCCGTCCTCCGAGCCGCGCGACGCGCGGCGTCCGAGCGGGGAGCAGGCGCCGGGTTTCCGGAGCGACCGCCGCGATATTAGCACATGGCGCTTTTCGCCCACTGCCCCCCATCCTGAACCTGGTGAGACCGTCACAGACTGAGGGAGATCACCATCCTGCTGCGCGACGGCACCCGCTCTCTCCGGAGCATGCCGTCGGGCCGGCGTGACTTACCCGCGGATGAGGCTAAGATGGGCAGAGCCCAATGAGCTGCCCATCCTGCGGACACGAGAACCCCGCTGGCGCGAGGTTCTGCAACGATTGTGGCGCGCACCTCGCGGCGCCGACCGATCACCCCTGAGCCGCGCTCCTACACGCCGCGGCATCTCGTCGAGAAGATTCTTGCCTCCCAGAGCGCGCTCCGGGGCGAGCGCAAGCTGGTCACCGTCCTCTTCGCCGACGTCGTGCGCTCGATGGAGCTCGCGGAGCGCGTCGATCCCGAGGAGTGGCATCGCCTGCTCGATCGCCTGTTCCGGATCCTTGCGGACGGCATCCACCGATACGAGGGGACCATCAACCAGTACACCGGCGACGGCATCATGGCGCTCTTCGGCGCCCCGATCGCCCACGAGGACCACGCGCAGCGCGCCTGCGCGGCCGCCCTCGGATCTGGCGCGCGAGCTCGGCGCGCTCGCCGAAGACGTGCGGCGCGAGAGCGGGCTCGAGTTCGCGGTGCGGATGGGCCTCAACTCGGGCGAGGTCGTCGTGGGTCGGATCGGCGACGACCTGCGCATGGACTACACCGCGCAGGGGCACGTCGTCGGGCTCGCCGCCCGGGTGCAGCAGCTGGCGCCACCGGGCGGCATCACCGTGACCGAGCAGACCGCGCGCCTCGCGGCGGGCTTCTTCGACTTCCTCGACCGTGGGGAGCAGAGTCTCAAGGGCGCCAGCGTCCCCGTGCGCGTGTTCGAGCTGCGGGGTCCGGGCCAGATCCGGAGCCGCCTCGAGAGCTCCCGCGCCCGCGGCTTCTCGCGCTTCGTCGGCCGTGAGCGCGAGCTCGCGCTGCTCGAGAGAGCTCTGCGCGAGGCGCAGTCAGGTCGACCGACGGTCGTCCTGGTCACCGCGGAGCCGGGCGCGGGAAAGAGCCGCCTCTGTCACGAGTTCGTCGAGCGCGCCCGCGGCGTGGCGCTTCACTATGCCCGCGCGCTCTCCCACGGACGCATGCTTCCCTTTCACGCGATCGTCGCGCTGGCGCGCAGTCTCTTCGGCGTCGGCGAAGGCGCGTCACCTTCGGACGTCCGAGACGCCGTGAGGCGCGGTCTCGCGAGCCGCGCCCGCCCGACCCGATCGCCCTGGATTTCTGGCTCGACCTTCTCGCGGCGTCCGATCACGTCCCTGGCTCCTTCAGGACTCGATCCCGAAGCGCGCCGCACGCGTCTTTTCCGGTCACTTCTCGATCTGATCCAGGCTCGCGCTCGGCGCGAGCTCACGGTGCTCTGGGTCGAGGACCTGCACTGGCTCGACCCGGCGAGCGAAGCGGCGCTGGAGATGCTCACCGAGCGTCTCCTGGCCCCGGAGTCGGCCGGCAGCCGGATCCTGCTGCTCGCGACCACGCGGCCCGAGTATCGGCCCGCGTGGTCCTCACGGGTCGAGGGTCTCTCGCTTGCGCCCCTCGCCTCCAGGACTCCCGGACGTTGCTCGACGACTGGCTCGGATCCGACGACATGCTCGCGCCGCTGCGCGCCCGGATCGAGGCCCGGGCCCGCGGCAACCCACTCTTCGTCGAGGAGATGATTCGCTCGCTCGTCGAGCGTGGCGTGCTGCGTGGCGAACGCGGCGCCTACGGGCTGGCCGCCCTGATCGAGGAGATCACGCTGCCCGAGACCGTTCAGGCCGTCCTCGCGTCGCGCATCGATCGGCTCGCGGACCGCGACAAGGACGTGCTCCAGGCCGCGCGCCGTGGTCGGGCGAGACGTGCCGATCGAGCTGCTGCGCGCCGTGGTCGATCTGCCCGCGCCCGAGCTCGCCGCGTCGCTCGAGCGCCTCGCGACCGCCGAGCTCCTCGGTCCCGCCGAGTCTCCGGGTGAGCACGCCTTCCGGCATCCCCTCGCGCAGGAGGTCGCCTACCGCACACAGCTTCTGGATCGCCGGCGCGGAACCCACGCCGCCATCGCGCGAGCCTTGCTCGCGATCCACGGACCTGCGGCCGCGACGCACGCCGCGCTCCTCGCCCATCACTTCGATGAGGCCGGCGAGCGCCTCGAGGCGGCACGCTGGCACGAGCAGGCGGGCCGACGCGTCGCACGCAGTGACCCGGCGGATGGGGTGAGACACTGCCGTCGGGTCACCACGCTCCTCGCCGCCGTTCCGGAGTCCCGCGAGACCCTGATGCTCGAGCTCACCTCGCGCATCGCGCTGCTCGAGATCGGCCGCATCGCCGGAATCGAGGAGCGTGAGGCACGGGGCCTCTTCGACGAGGCGCGCGCGGTCGCCGAGCGACTTCGAGACAAGGCCGGCCACGCGTTCCTGCTCACGTCCTACGGACGCCTGTGCGGGCTCGCGGGCGACGTGCGGCAGTACCTCGCATGCGCGGAGCGCGCCGCCGAGCTCGCCGAAGGATCCGACGCAATGTTCGAGTTCGAGATGCGCTCGGTGCTGGCCCACGCACAGCTTGCGGTCGGCCGCCTCGCTCCCGCCCGTGCCACCGCCGAGCGTGCTCTGACCGAGGTCGCGCGGGCTGCCGGACTGCGGGAGGCGGTCGGGCGCTCCACCGCACCTGGCTTGTGTCGCGTGTGGTGGGCGCTGGCGAGCGCCCACCTCGGGCGCGCGGCCGAGGCTGAGGCCGCCCTGCAAGCACTCCTCGCCGAGGAGAGCGAGCCCGCCCTCCACGCCCTCTACGGAACGCACGCATTCCTGTGCGAGGTGCTGCGCCTGCGGGCTGATCTGCGCCGGCGCACTCGCCCACGGCCGCCGTGCCGTCGAGCTCGCGGAAGAGCACGGCAGCGTGCTCTCTCGGGTGGAGGCCGCGGCGTTTCTCGGCGCGGCGGAGCTCGCGGACGGCGATCGTCGCCGCAGCCACGAGCGTGCTCGAGCAGGCGCTCGTGCTCGCTCGCAATCGACGCACCGCGCTGTGGTACGAGCCGCGCATCCTCGCGACGCTCGCGGACGCGAAGCTGGCCGCCGGCGACCGCTCGGGAGCCCGCGCGCTCCTCTCCGAGGCGCGTGAGCTCGTCGACCGGGGACGAGGCTGGCGGCTTGGCGCCTTCGATGTCGCGCTGGCGTGGGTTCGCCTCCTGGCTTCGGAGCCCGCCTCCGACCGCACCGCGATCGAGAGCGCGCTCGAGTCCCTGGACGCCCTCACGGCCGAGCTGGGCTCCGATCCCTATCGGCGCATCGCTGCGCTCGAGCGCGCACGCCTCGCCACATGACTCCCCTTTCTGATATATCCTTCGTCGAGAGCGTCATGATCACGGAGCTTCGCCGGTGAGGAGAATGCGATGAAGTTCATGTTCACGATCTACCACGACGAGAACGTGCTGGACGCGATGCCCGAGAAGGAGATGCAGGCTCTTGTCGACTCCGCGATCGAGTACGCCGAGGAGATCCGACGGAGCGGCCACTACATCGCCTCGGACGCTCTGCAGCGGACCGGCACGGCCCGGACCATCCGCGTCCGCGCCGGCAAGGTCTCGACCACTGCCGGCCCCTTTGTCGAGACGAAGGAGCAGCTGGGTGGATTCTTCGTCATCGAGGCCAAGGACATGGACGAGGCCTGCGCGGTCGCCGCGAGGTTCCCGCCGGCGCGCGTCGCGGTGATCGAGGTCCGGCCGGTCCAGGAGCTGACGCACTCTCGTGATCGACGCGGTCTACCGCGCTGAATCGCGGCGCCCTCGCCTCGCTCATCAGTCTCTCGGCGGCTTCCGAACCGCGCTCCCCCTGCCCGCATGGCGTTTGAATGCTTCGGGAGCTGCTGCCGGCGAGTCTCGCCCCGATATTACTTGCCGACCGTCTTCCGGATGCTGCCGTAGTGTTCGTCGGTGTGGTGTGATGAGGGCCCCCATGATCAGCTGCTCCACCGTCATCGGCGGCGCGTCCGTAAAGAGGACCCCCTTCTTCTCCAGCTGCTCGTCGCTGAACCCGCGGACCACGGAAGCGGCCTTCGCGGCGCCCTTCCGATGGAGCGCGAGCGTCTCCTCCTTGGTGCAACTGGCGAAATCCTTCGCGTGCTGGGCGTTCCGCTCGTCGAGGATCTTCCGTGTGAAGTTGCCGAACGATTGCCCGGCCGCGAGTCCCGTGGCAATGTCGGGGACCCGCTCATACGAGCCCGCCAGGTGATGCGCGGTCACGCCGACGGACCACTTCTCCGCTTCGGTCACCTTCTTCCAGTCCGCATCGCTCAGCTTCTCGAGCACGGTGGCGGCCTCCTGAGCCTTGGCCTCGAACTGCTTCGCAAGCGCTTCGCCCTTCGCTCCCATGATGTTCTCCTCTGTCTAGTTGTTTAGGTCTATGGCCCGGTACACCGAAGTTCTCCAGTCCGAAAGAGCTGACGAAGCTCGATCTCACCATCCTGGCTCTCGGGGAGCGGTAGCCGCTCCCCGACCTCGTCAGCATCGGTGCCTCTCCCACCTACAAGTCGAACGGCGGCATTCCAGATCGACAGCAGGGTTGAATTGACCCCCTCGGGCCCAATCCATGCTACCGACTCCCCGCGACCTTTGGGCTAGAAGCGTCTTGAGACCGTGTCGGCAACCCTCTGATCTCGATCCTACTGTCTCGATTGTCGCCGGTTCTCGTTCTTTGAGGATGTGTCGGGACGAGCGTGCAGCAGCACCTCCGTCGTGTTACTAGAGAGCGTTCCCTATGATCACCTCTACCGCGGCGAGGGAAAGGGGCGATCGGCGATCTTCCTATGAGCGCCATTGGGATTCCCATGAAGAGTGAAGATCTCCTGCGGGCGCTGGAGGACGTGCGCGCGGTGGAGATGCAGCTGCTGGATGGGCTCGCGGATTCGCAGCTGCTCGGACACGAGGCGCACTTCCTCGAGCCGCCGATCTGGGAGATGGGCCACGTCGGCTGGTTCCAGGAGTATTGGCTCCTCCGCCACCTCGACAGGACCGAGACGCTCCTGCCGGGGTCGGACAGCATCTACGATTCGTTCAACGTGTCCTACCGCAGGCGCTGGCAGCACGACTACCCGTCCCGGCGCGCGACCTTCGAGTACATCGCCGAGGTTCTCCGCCGAAGCACCGGTCGGCCTCGACGGGCGGGAAGCGCGGGAAGAGGACGTGTATTTCTACACGCTCGCCGCGCTGCACGAGGGCATGCACGCGGAGAACCTGACGGTCATCCTCCAGACTCTCGGCCATCCTCGCCCCATCCTTTCCCTCCAGGACGCTGCCGCCGCGAATCCGCCCGTCGATTCCGGGTATCGCCTGCACGACGTCGATGTTGCGGGAGGCCGCTTCTGTCTCGGCGCCGCCGCGGACGAGCCGTTCGTCTTCGACAACGAGAAGTGGGGGCACGAGGTCGAGATCGAGCCGTTTCGCATCTCGGCAACGCCGGTCACCAACGCCGAGTACCAGGCGTTCGTCGACGACCGCGGGTACGCGAGGCGGGAGCTCTGGAGCAGGCGGGCCTGGGACTGGCGCCGGCGGGCGGGGGCCGAACAGCCTCTCTTCTGGGTCAAGGCGGACGGCCTCTGGCACGAACGACGCTTCGACGCCGTCGTACCGCTCGCTCCGTGGCATCCCGTGTCGCAGGTCTGCTGGTACGAGGCCGAGGCGTACTGCCGGTGGGCGCGCCGGCGCCTGCCCACGGAGGCGGAATGGGAGATGGCCGCGTCCGTCGATGTCTCGAACGGCGGCAAGCGGCGGTTCCCGTGGGGCGACGAGCCGCCGACTGCGGAGCGCGCCAACCTCGACTATCGCGCGGGCGGGACAATCGACGTGAGAGCGCTGCCCGCCGGGGACAGCGCGGCCGGCTGCCGCCAGATGATCGGGAACGTCTGGGAATGGGTCGACGACACCTTTCAGCGCCTACCCGGGCTTCGTGTGCGATCCGTACAAGGAGTACTCGCTGCCCTACTTCGGAACGAAGAAAGTCCTTCGCGGCGGGGCGTGGGCAACCCGCTCGAGCCTCATCCGCAACACCTGGCGCAACTTCTACATGCGCCACCGCCGCAACATCTTCGCCGGATTCCGGACCGTCGCCCTCTAGCGAGGTCGCGTTAATGAGCACGCCGGAGAGCTTTGCGGATGATGGCGGCGGGTTCTTTGGTCCACACAAAGGGTGTCGGGTGCGCATTCCACTCGGCGAGGTAGCGCTCGATGTGGCGGATAAGGGCGCGCACCGTATCGAACGACCCCGGCGGACCGACTTGCGGGTGAGGATGCTGAACCACGCTTCGACCATGTTCAGCCACGAGGCTCCGGTCGGGGTGAAGTGAAAATGCACCCGGGGATGCGTCGCCAGCCAGGCCTGCACGGCCGGGGTGGTGTGCGTGGAGGAGTTGTCGAGAATGACGTGCAGCTCCTGCCCCCGATAGCCGCGGGCCAGCCGCTTGAGAAAGGCCAAGAAGTCGGCCCCCGTGTGCCGCGCGCGGCACTCCCCCAGGACCTTGCCACTGGCAACCTCGAGGGCCGCATACAAGCTGGTCAGGCCGTTGCGCCGGTAGTCGTGCGTCTGGCGGGCCGGCAGGCCTGGGCGCAAGGGCAGCAGGGGCTGCGTCCGGCTCAGCGCCTGGATCTGCGTCTTCTCGTCCACGCTCACCACCACGGCGTTGGTCGGCGGTTGCAGGTACAGGCCGACCACATCGTGGATCTTGGCCTCGGCCTGCGGATCGGTCGTGAACTTGAAGGTCGTCACCCGATGGGGCTGCAGGGCATGCGCCTGCCAGATCCGGTGCACGGTGCTGTGCGAGACCCCCGCCGTCCGGGCCACATCGCGCGTCGTCCAGTGCGTCACCCCGCGGCCGGGTGGCCGGAGCGTCAGGGCCACGATCTGCGCGCGCTTGCGCGCGCTCACCGTCGGCGGCCGGCCCGACTTCGGTCGGTCGGACAACCCCGCCAGGCCCCCGGCGGCGAAGCGCCGCCGAATCCGGCTCACCTGACCACGGTGTAGCCGATCCGGTCGGCGATCTCCACCCCCGACACCCCCTGCGCCATCAGCAGCACCGCGCGGGCGCGCCGGCTGAGGCCCGCCGGGGTCGACGGCGCCCGCTGCAGTCGTTCCAGCGCCGCCCGATCCGCTGCACTCACCACGATAGGCCGGACATGGTTGGCCATGAATGCCCTCCCGGAGCATGCCATGGCCTATAATAACTCTACTAGCGAGGTCAAGGCGCCGGGCCGGCCGCGGGAGGACAGCAAACGCGGTGCCTGGGCTCGCGCGTCAGGCCGGCTTCCAGAACCCTTGCGATGGGATGCGGAACGCCCGGTTGAAGCGCGAGGACGCGTTCTCCCACGCGATGATCATCGTCAGCTCCGCGATGGTGTCGTCGTCGTAGTGCCGCTGCACGCGCGCGAACAGCTCGTCGTCGACGTCGCGGCGCGTCTCCGTGATCGCGTCGGCGTATTCGAGCGCCACCTTCTCCGCGTCGCTGAAGAGCGGGCTCTTCGCGTAGTCGTTGAGCGCCTCGATCTTCTCCGTCGAGATGCCGAGCCTGCTGCCCACGGCAGCATTGACGTCCTGTCAGAACTCGCAGCCGTTCCACCAGGCGACGCGACGGTTGAGCAGCGCCCTGAGCGTACCGGGCACGCGCTTCGTCTCTTGTTGCAGGGCGGCCCACATCGCCTTCGCGGCGCGGAAGTACGCCGGGTTGCGCGCGTAGAAGAGGTATGGATAGAGCGGCGCGCCCCGGAGCTTCGCGCTGTTCCTCGAGCGTTTCGCGCAGGTCGTCCGGGAGCGTCTCGACGTCGACCGGCGGGATGCGCGTTTTCCCTTCCAGCATGGTCACCTCCGTCCAGCTGCTCTCGCTTCGAGCCACGACGAGTTGTGGATGCCGAATCGCATTGTGGCCGCGATCATACCTCCGAAACAGTCGGACGCGCCGATGGACACTTCGACGGCGATCGAAGCCTCTACCGGGGTCCGCGGCGAGCTCCTCAGCGGCGCGACTAGCGTTTCCTGCGGTCGCCTGCCTCTGACGCGTCGATGCCGAAGGTCTTCAGGAAGCCCCGCCGTCCCAACGGGGTGACGATCACCGCGTGGCTGCCGTTCATCCTTTCCAGCCAGCCGAGATCGAAGCAGCGCTTGGTGATCGCGGCCCCGACCGCACCCGCGATGTGTGGGCGCCGTTCGGTCCAATCGAGACACAGTCGGCAATAGTGGCGGCGGGTCGAACGCAGCGGGGGACGCTCGACCCCGAACTCGGCGAGAAAACGGGTGCCTGCCCTGGTGATCTCAGCGACTTCGTCGTCGAGCACGACGTAGTCGCGGGCGACGAAAGAATCGGTGAGATCAACGCTGAGGCGGCCCGCAAGGTGGTCGTAGCAGATTCGGGCCGCATTCAGTGCGCGTGCTTGACGAGAGAGCGGGCGGTATCGCGGTCTCTTCTCGAGAGCGACGGCGACGATCCCGTCGATCATGCCGGTCACTCTCGGCGAGGCAAACCGGAAATAGCGATGCCGCCCCTGACGGGCCATCGAGAGCAAGCCCGCCTCCGTCAGCTTTGCGAGATGGGTGCTGGCCGTTTGAGGCGTGATTCGCGCCGCGACGGCGAGCTCGCTCGCGGTGAGGGCACGGCCATCGAGAAGCGCCCACACCATCGTCGCTCTCGCAGGGTCCGCGAGCAGCGCCGCGATCTCGGCGACGATCGGGCCTGTGATCATTTCCGTTGTCTAACCGGACTCAAACACGAGGCCTTCACACATCTACAACAATCAGGCCCACGATCCGTCACTTCCGAGGACATCCGGGACGAGCCCAGCTGTGATCGAGAAGGAACTTTCATCCTACACCCGCTTTCGGACCCAGTGGGACGGCAACACGGGCCGGCGCCTCGAGCCTCTCTCTGTACGGGTCGGCTTTTGAGCATTCGCCGGCAATGAGAATACGCGAATGACCCGGGAATGTGAAAATTGGACAGGATCTCCCAGCGATCTCACGGTGCCGAGCGATGCCCCCAGCCTGCCGGTCCCCACCAGATTTCCACTCACGGACCAGTCCCTGCGCATTCCCGGGCAAGTCATGGCCGTCCGGACTTCATGAGCGCAGACCGTGACCGTCCGGAGGCGGTAACCCGGAGATCGCGATGGTGCGACGCGTCTAGCCGTGGGCTGGCGCTCGCAGTACTCTGAGGGCTCCCACCGTGTGGTGGGACTGTCACCGGACCGTGGAGTCTGGAGGAGGAGCCGCGATGCCTGTGTACGAATATTACTGTGACAACTGTCGCCGGGACGTAAGCATCACCCTCTCCATAAGTGCACACGACAACGCCAAGGCCGCATGCCCGCAGTGTGGTAGTACAGTCCTGCGCCCGTTGGTGAGCACGTTCTTCTCTCAGACGTCGCGCAAGTCCTGATCGGCTGAGCCCCGGAACGCTCGAAGCGAAAGAGACGCCCAGGGGAATGACCGCCTATACGGCCGCCCGGCCTCGCTTCCGATTGGCCGGCGAGCATGATTGACTGCCGCATCACGACCCGGGATCTTATGACCTCCGGCGCCCTGCCAGCAGGTCCGTCCCCGATAGCGCCACCCCGCCGCGACATCGACCCTTGGAAACAAGAAGTCGCGGATTCTCCTTCGCGGCAAGCTCCACCACCCGTGCACGATCTGTCCTGGGTGAGGGGACCGGCCTGGGATTCATTCTGGATGCTGAGCGCGCTTTGGCTTGCGCCAATCGCATGGTGGCTCGCCCTTGGCTATTCCGACCCGGAATCGAGTCCGCTTGATCTTCTCTATTTTGGTCTAACCGCTTTGTTTTGGATCGGCCATCGGCTTTGCAGTACCTATCTCGCATACTGCACCGAGGCGTATCGACCGCTCTTGCGTACGCAACCGGTGCGCTTCGTTGTCCTCCCGATTCTCGTCACGGTCGGTTGCCTCGCTTTTTTCTCCCGGCGGATTCGGCGCTGCCGTGGACGCGCGAGCAGCGCGTCATTGCTTTGGCAATTATCGACTATGCCTGGGTCACCTGGCACTTCGCTTCGCAACATTTCGGCGCTCTCTCCCTTTACCGCGCGCGAGCCGGTCGAGCTCGTTGCACCCAGACGCGACGGCTCGACCGATTCTTCGCCTTGAGTGTCGGCGGCGTGCTCGTCTTTGTCGCTGACATTCTCGCGGGCACGGTAGCCTATCAGGCCCATTGGATCGGACGCGCGCCCTTTGCCGATTGGGTGGTCGACACTCAGGACGGGATTCGCAACGTCGCCACCGCCGCGTTGCTCATCGCGACCGTGGTCATCCTCTTCCTCGAATTGCGAGGGCCGCGTTGGTCGTTGCCTCGAGTCTTGTACGTCGTTGGCCTGGCGGTCATGGTGGGCGTGGCGCTGCGTCCGCGAAGTGTGTTTCTCTTTCTGGTTATTTGGACTTCACAACATTGGATCCTCGCCACGGGTCTTGCCTCTCAAACGCCTAACGAAGAACCAGCGTCGTGCCGCGGCGCGTTCCGGCGCGCCTTACACAAGTTGAACGTGCGGCCGTGGGCTGTCGTACTTTTCCTCATGATCGTGTCCGTCGCGCTCCTCCCGTTGTTCGAAGTAGAAGCAAATCGCGAGTCCGGGACGTACTACGGCGACCGCATCTATGGTGCGATGGCGACTGGCTTGCGAACCTCCTCATGGGTACCGGCGCTCGTCGCTATCGGCTTTGCCAGCGGATTCGTCCACTACCTGCTCGATCGCGGCGTGTTTCGGATGTCGGACCCGCAAGTACGCGTCGCCGCTCAGTGGGCTGCTGCGTTCGGACAAGCGCCGCTAGCTCGAAGAGTCGATAGCTTCTGCCTGATTTGTTCGTCCTCCCGATAGCCCGCTTGACCGCCCCGACGGAACCCCATACGATCTTGTCATCGGTGGACAAAACGCTCGAACGAGGAGGCAGCATGAAACGGAACGTCCGTCTCGTGGTCGGCATCTTGACTTTAGCGTTGACCGGACCTGGCATTTTGATCACGCCCATTGTCGGATACGCGCAAACCCAGTCTAAGGAGCGGCGGGACGATCGGCAGGATGACCGGAAGGAGTCGCGGGACACCAAGCAGGAGGGCCGCCAGGACGCGCGTACCAAGAAGGCGGAATGTAAGAAGGGGGACGAGAACACGCGGTCCGAGTGCCGGCAGGAGAGCCGGGACACCAAGCAAGACGCGCGCAAGGACGCCCGGGAGATCAAGAGGGACTAGCCGTCGATCGCGGCCGAAGTCAAGCGCCCCGGAGGGCAAGGCCCCGGGATGCTACGCGTGGAGAAGCTCGAGTGCCTCCTCGTAGATCTCCATGTTCTTGCCATAGGAGATGGCCGACGCCTGAGCCGCGCTCACGAGATGGCGCCAGCGCCACGGAAGGCGGGTGGCGTGGAACTCCTCGAAAGTCGCCTGGTGGTGCTTGAAGGCGTGCATCTCGGTGAAGTTGTCGTGCACGACAATCGTGGCCAGACGGCTGATGAGCGCATCGGGGTCGTACCCGAGGTCGGCATACTGCTGGGCCAGGTTCACGGTGTTCTTCACCTCGGGCACCGCGCGCATCAGCCCGAGGTTGGTGACCTTCGACCAGTCGGTCGGCGGCTGCGTGTAGATGCTCTCCTCGAGCGCATCCAGCAAGGCGGCCTGGGTGCGATGGGGTAGCGCCGCGACGGCCTCCGGATTCGGCTGGGGCGGTGGCTCCATGCGGTTCTGCGTCGAGCGCACCTCGGGGCCGGTGTGCCACGTCAGCAGCGCCAGCAGCTTGTTGCGCAGGCTCACACCTGGGAGCTTCAAGAGATACCGGCGCAGGTTCACGCCCGTGTGCAGATGCACGTCCATCGGATTGCCCGTGAGCGATCGCATGAACAGGCCGGCGGCCCCGATCGACAGAGCCTCGCCCGTGCCCTGGAGCGACAGGCCGTCCGCGAGGGCCTTCGCGAGCATCCTCGGGATCTCCGCATAGGCATCACACTCGGTGATCGCCTCGCCGAGGAGGCCGATCGCCGGTGTTTCATCCGGACTCGTGTGGAACCCCAGCGGGCGCTTCAGGAGCTCGTACTCCTCGAGCAGCGGCTCGATGTCTCGCAGCGACGGCGGCGTGGGGAACCGGCTGACATACCGGACGGCGGGGCGCATCAGGAACGGCGTGTATTCGCGTCCCAGCCAGTCGAGGGCGCGCCAGGTGAACATGGGGAAGATGAAGTAGTGATCGTCGAGCATGTTCTTCGGGATGGCCACCGTCAGCAGCAGGTCCAGGGCCTCGCCATGCGGGATGTTGTCCCAGAGCCAGAGGAAGGCGTGATCCGCGGCGTGGTACAGGCCGCGATCCACGGCGGCGAAGAACGCTTTCTTCGTGCCTTCGACCCCGCCCGAGTCCACGGGCTTGGCGTCCGCCAGGATGTACGGGCCCATGCCGGGGTGATTGATGTGCTTGTTCGACAGCGCGACGTGCTGAAGGATGGGCAGGAACCGCTGTTCGCCCGACACGCGCTCCACGGTGTGATGGAGTGCATGAAGCCCGACGAGCGGGTGCAGCGGCCCGCCATGATGGCCGGGCGGCAAGTCCGAGGAACGAGTGACCGCGAGCGCCGACGCGGTCAGGAGCTTCTTGACCGACATGCCATCGCGCAGCTTGCCCAGGGTGGCTTCGAGGATCCGGCTGGGGTCGGTCTCCTCGATGAACTGCACCAGCGGCTCGATGTCATCGGCAAACTGTACGGGCCTGTGCATGATCTCTCTCCTCTCGTTCCAGGTCCAGGGCGTGGCGCCTGAATCCTACCGCGTAGCCGGATCCTGCGCAGCAGGTTTGTTGGCCGTTCAGCGCTTCTCCTTGAGTCGCAACTCCTCGAACGGGGCCGTGTACGGGTACGACGCGACGAGGGCCACGGCCGCCTCTTCCACGCGCGGACCGATCGCGTTGATGGGCGCGTTCTCCCAGATCGGTGCGAAGACGACCCGATCGGCGAGCAGGCGCTGGATCTGGTGCAGTAGCTCCTCGCGCTTCTTGCGGTCGAGCTCGCGGGCCTGACGCTGGAAGAGATCCTCGACTTCGGGCAGCACGCCGTACGCGTACAGTCCGCCGCGGGTGGCCATGCCCTCGATCCGGGTGGCCGCGTTGCCGCCCGCGCCCTGGGCCGCCAGGAGCACGCCATGCAGCTTCTTCTCACGCCAGGCGGTGAGGAAGGCCGCACGCTCCATCGTGCGCATGCGCATCCGGATCCCCACCGCGCCGAGGTTGCTCAGGATGGCCTCGGCCATCGAGAAGTAGGGCGGGTTTGGCGTCAGCTCTCCCCGTCGAAGCCATTGGGAAAGCCGGCCTCGGTGAGGAGCTGCCGGGCGCGCTGGGGATCGAAGGCCGGCGGGTCGAGGGGCAGCGCGAACTCCATGTGGCGAGGCACGATGCTGTTGGTGAGCCCCGCGAAGCCCAGGAACTCGGCCTCGTTGATCGCCTTGCGGTCGACGGCGGTGCTCGCGGCCAGCCGTACCCGCCGATCGGCCCACGGGGACTTCGGTTCCCATTGGTCGAGGAAGTCCAGGAAGAAGACGGCGTTGCTGCGGTGGGCGCTGATCCTGAACCCGGGACTGCGGCGGAGCTGCTCGGCCACCGGGCCGCTGAACGTGTAGGCCACGTCCACGTCGCCGCTCCTGAGCGCGGCCGCTCGTGTCGTCTCGTCAGGGATGCTCTTGAGGATCACGCGCTTGACGCTGGGGGACTTGCGCCAGTACCCGTCGAAGGCCTCCAGGACCAGCTCGATGCCGGGCGTGAACGAGACGACCTTGTAGGGTCCGGCCCCGACGGGGCCTTCTTGAACCCGTCGTCGCCCACCCGCTCGACGTACTTTTTCGGCACCACCCATCCGCTGCCGGTGGCGGTGGTGCCGTAGAAGGTCATGAAGTCGGGCCACGCCTCCTTGAGGACGAAGCGCACCCGGCGAGCGTCGACGACCTTGACCTCCTTGACCTTGCTCTTCAGCAGCGCAGCGGCGCCGCCACGGTAGCGCTCGAAGGAGAACTTCACGTCTTCGGCGGTGACGGGCTCACCATTGTGGAACTTCGCCGGCCGCAGCACGAAATCGAACGTGAGCCCATCGGGCGACATCGACCACGACTCGGCCAGGCACGGCGTCATGGGCCCCGCCGGCATCGGCTTCACGAGCGCGTCGTGAATCGCGTAAAGCACCATGAACGGCGAGATCGCGGATTCCGTCTCGCCCGGGTCCAGCCAGCGAGGCGCCACCGTGATGTGGGCGCCGATCGTCAGCTGCCCCTCAGCGGCGCCGGCCTTCGGTGGACCGGTGAGCATCGCGCCGAGCATGAGGGAAAGCGCCCCCGCCGCCAGTAGCCGCAACGCATGTCGCATGGGCCTGCTCCCTTCGAACCGGTGTGATTCGCCAGACCGGCCGCACCTGCCTGGATCACATCCTTCGTTCCACTCTTGCTGTGCCGTCGAGTTCGGTCACCAGTATCCGCCACGCCCGATTGAGGAGTCGACTACTGAGTGCGAGTAGGCGGTAAGAGGTGTCCAGATGCCGCTGACGGTCAATCGCCGGTCCACCAGCGTGATGCTCATCGGCGGGCAAGATAGCCCCCTAGCCCCGCGAACGCAAGCTACGGGGTACGGCCTGAGTCTCTCAGTTTGATTTTCGGTTCCGCTTCGGGCGCCGCAATCAGATCGGGGGCACTCCTGGGCGACCTTCCGGAGCGCCTCCGCGCCGTCTCCCCGCCACAGTGACCAGAGCCCCCGAAGCGCCAGCATTTATCCGGTGAGTTCGCGATTATCCGGATGATCTTCCACGACCAGAATCTTGACGCCGCGGAGGGGCATGAGTTCGAGGCTAGCCACGTTAGCAGGTTCTTCCAGGCCCCTGCCGTGATCGACCACCCCTGCCTCCGTAGCCGGGCCACCCGGAGCGGCTTGTGAAGGCGCACCAAATCGTAGCGCAGGGAGTGGAGCGCCACCGTCGGCCGATGGCCGAGGGTCACGAAGCCTGGGCAGACCTCCATCCTGATGTGGGTGGATGGTTTCGACTTCATCACCGCTAGCGCTTAGTTGTGTTTGGCGTGTTCGCGATCCGTGAGCTCGACTGGCCGGTCCAGCTTCGCTCTGTTTGTTTGGTCAGACGTCACCTGAAGCACCGTGCTATGGCCGCGCCACCCTGTCGGGGATCGACACCGTCGGCCCACACCCGGGGGCTTCTGCTTTACGTCGGCGATCCTGGCCTCGGCCTTCGAGGAGGCCGCGATGCTGGGCTTGGGCTTTTGACCTGGCGCCGTCGAGCAGTGGCCGCGAGAGGCATGCCGGCCAATCAGCGCGCCTGCGCCCACTTCGGCTAGAAGGCGGAGCTCATCGAGGCGCTACGCTGTGCCGTCGGCTCGAGGAGGTGGATCCTCAGGCTACCGGACCTCCCGCGAGCGCCGCGTCGACCAGCGCGTCCATCATCCATCGCACCACCGCCTCGGTCTCGCGATCGGTCGCCCCGCAGATGTCCTTGAGGATGATCATGGGCTCGATGCCGTAGACGACGGCCAGGGCCTTCAGCAGGCGTCGATACGTGCGAGGCGGGAGGCGTCGTCGCAGGGGATGCAGCGTGGTGGCGAGAATCTCGGTCCGCTGCCCGCGCCGGAAGGGCTCCTCCTCGAGGAGCCCCGCGGCTTCCAGCGACTGATGCTCGAGCGCCAGCTGGAGCGCGGCGCGCATGTGCGGCTCGTACTCGGCAAAGCGGGAATAGGTTCGATCGAGCAGCTCGTGGAGCCGCTCCTTGGCGTCGCCGTGCTGGGGCACCGCGCGCCGCACCGGCCCCAGCGCCTCCGCGATCACCGCGCTCACGAGCTTCGAGCGGGAAGGAAAGTAGCGGTAGGCCGTCGCCCGAGACACGCCGGCGCCCTGGGCCACCTCGGCCACGGACGGGATGCCCCCGCGCCGCACTAGGCGGACCGCCTCGTCGAGCAGGCGGCGGAACACCCGGCCGCGGTGGCCCGAGCCGTGATCGGGAAGCGCGTAGAAGGGTCTGGCGCCTTTCTTCATTCGGCGGTAGTATGACCTACTTTTTGAGACGCGTGTCTCAATCACCCGTGCCGCAGCGCGGCAGCCGGGAGGCGACAGTGCTCGTCGAACGCATGGCCATCGAGATCGAGGGCGAGGGCGAGCCGGTGCTGATGATCCACGGCCTCGGCGGGACCTCCAACACATTCACACCCATGCTGGCGGCGCTCACCCATCACCGGGCCGTTCGATTCGACCTTCCAGGATCGGGGCGCTCCCACCGGGTCGAGGGTCCGCTGTCGCTGGCCCTGTTCCTCGACAAGACCCGCGTGGTCCTGCAGCGAGTGGGTGTCGAGCGGGCGCACGTGGTCGCGCACTCGATGGGCACGATCATCGCGACTCACCTGGCGGCGTCGGATCCCGGACGCGTGGCCAGCCTGACCCTCTTCGGCCCCCTGCTCGCGCCGCCCGAACCGGCCCGCGCGGCCCTGCGCGCGCGCGCGGTCCAGGCGCGCGCGGGCGACATGCAGCCCATCGCCGACGCGCTGCTTCGCGTCAGCGTCGCGTCGGAGACGAGAGCGCGGAGACCCGCGGCCGTCGCCTTCGTCCGCGAGTCGCTCATGCGCCAGGATCCCGAGAGCTATGCGCGTACCTGCGAGGCGCTGGCCGAGATGGGACCCCCGACACCTCCCGGATCGGCTGCCCGGCGCTGCTCGTCACCGGCGACGAGGACGCCATCGCCCCGCCCCAGGCAGTTCGCATGCTGGGCGAGCGGATCACGGGGAGCCGGGTCGAGGTGCTCCGGGGCTGCGGGCACTGGACGCCGGTGGAAAAGCCCGAGGAGTGCACCGGTCTACTGAAGCGATTCCTGCACGAGAGGAGACCGACATGGCGAACGTCCTCTTCACGAACGTCCGCATCATCGACGCCACCGGTGCTCAGCCCTATCAGGGCGAGGTCCTGATCCAGGGCAACCGCATCACCCGCGTCGGCCGCGGATCCCGCAGCGTCGCCACGACCGGGGTGACGGTGATCGACGGCGCCGGCGCCACCCTGATGCCTGGCATGTGCGAGGCCCACACCCACTTCGGCTGGACCAACTCCAAGACGCTGGACGCCATCCAGAAGATGCCGCCCGAGGAGCACACGCTGTGGGCGGCGCAGGTGGCCAAGCTCTACCTCGACCACGGCTGGACCTCCTGCGTCGGCGCCGCCACGCCGAAGCCCCGGCTCGACTGCGTGATCCGCGACGCGATCAACTCCGGGCAGATCCCCGGACCGCGCTACCTGGCGGCCAGCCAGGAGATCACGGTGACCGGCTCCCTCGGCGACGACATGCTGCCCCACCTGCCGTTCCCGGAGATGTCGTTCGGCTGCGTGGTGGACGGCCCGGACGGCATGCGGAAAGCCGTGCGCATGTTCCTCAAGTACGGCGTCGACCAGGTGAAGCTCAACCTGTCCGGCGACAACCTGGTCCCCGGCGCGGACGCGCTCACTAGCTGGATGAGCGACGAGGAAGTCGCGGTCGCTGCCCACGAGGTGAAGGTGCGCGGCAAGCGGCTCGCCTCCCACGCGCGCTCCAGCGAGTCGGTGAAGCAGAGCCTCCGCCACGGCGTCGAGGTGATCTACCACGCCAGCTTCACCGACGAGGAATCGCTCGACATGCTAGAGGCGAAGAAGGACAAGATCTTCGTCGCGCCGGGCCTCTCCGTGATCATCCGCCTGCTCTACGACGGCGAGGTCGTCGGCATCACCAACGATATGGCCAAGCGCATGGGCTACGAGCTCGAGCTCGAGGCGGCCGTGAACAGCATGAAGGCGATGCTCAAGCGCGGAATCCGGGTGCTGCCCGGCGGCGACTACGGCTTCGCCTGGGCGCCGCACGGGGAGAACGCCCGGGACCTCGAGTACTTCGTCAAGTACCTCAACATGACGCCCATGGAGGCTCTCATCTCGGCGACGCGATGGGGCGGGCAGATCATGATGCGCAAAGATCTCGGCGAGATCCGCGAGGGCTGGCTCGCCGACCTGCTCCTCGTCGACGGGGATCCGCTGGCGAACATCTCCGTTCTTCAAGACAAGACCAAGCTGCTCGCGATCATGAAGGATGGCGAGTTCACGAAGTCGCCCGAGATTCGCTCAGCCCGGAGCCGTTTCGTCGCATGACGCGGTTCTGGAAAACGTTCTGGGCGCTGCTGATCGGCGTCCCCTCCTCGCCCTCACGGCCTGGGGGCTCCAGGACAACCCGCGTCTGTTCGTCATCACCCTGCTCAACGGCCTGACGCTGGCGTCGCTGTACTTCATCGTGGCGAGCGGCTTCACCTTGGTCTTCGGCCTCATGCGCAACGTCAATCTCGCCCACGGCTCGCTCTACCTGCTCGGCGGCTACCTCGGATTCTTCACCGCGCAGTTCACCGGCTCCTGGCTGCTCGCGCTCGCTGCCGGCTTCGCCGCCGCGGCGCTGGTCGGCCTGGCCATGCAGGTGTCGATCTTCCGCTTCATGCCCGGCCAGGACCTGCGGCAGACCCTGGTCACCATCGGATTGTCCATCGTGATCGCCGACCTCCTGATGTGGGCGATCGGCGCGCAGGTGCACCAGCTGTCGCCCCCGCGGTGCTCGACGGGCCGCTGCGAGGCCTTCCGGTCATCCGGGCTTATTCGACCTACCGGCTGTCGCTCCTGCCGATCGGCATCGCGATCGGCGTGGCGCTGTGGCTGTTCCTGAACCGCACGCGCGTGGGCATGATGATCCGGGCCGGCGTCGACGACCGCGCGATGCTCGCGGCCGCCGGCGTCAACGTCAACCTCGTGTTCGCGACGACCTTCGCGATCGGCGCCGGCCTCGCCGGCCTCGGCGGCGTCATCGGTGCGGTCGAGCTGTCGTTGGTGCCCGGTGAGGACACGCGGCTGCTCCTCGCCTCGCTCATCGTGGTGATCGTGGGCGGGATGGGCAGCGTCGTCGGGGCGGCCATCGGCGCGGCCATCCTCGGCCTCGCCGAGACGTATGGTCTCGCCTACGCGCCGACCTACAGCGTGGTGTTCACGTTCGTGATCCTGGTGCTCGTGCTCGCCTTCCGGCCGCGCGGCATCCTCGGCCGTCCGGCATGAGCGCGGCCGAGCTGGCGCGGGGCCATGAACCTCCAGCCGCCGCGCGCCTGGCCCGCCGGGTGGCCCGCGGCGCCGGCGGCAGCGCCCGAGCCCCGACCGCGGCCGTCGTTCACGAATCCGATCCGCGCCTGCGGCACGTCATGGTGCTCGCGATCCTGCTCGCCTATCCCTGGTTCGCCACGCCGTTCTTCACCTTCCAGATCGGCGCGCAGGCGCTGGCGCTGGGACTGATCGCGCTCTCGCTCACCTTCCTGGCCGGCTCCGGCGGCATGATCTCGCTCGCGCAGATGACGGTGGCCGGCCTCGCCGGCTACATGGTGGCGATCTTCGGCACCGCCGCGACCGACGGCGTCACCCTGGGCTGGCCGTGGTGGCTGGCGGTCCTGATCGCGATCGCCATCGCGGTCGTGGCCGCCGCCTTCATCGGCTGGCTGTCGGTCCGCACCGAGGGCATCTACACGATCATGATCACGCTCGCCATCGGCGTGGCCTTCTACTACCTGGCGCTGCAGAACTACGCCGTCTTCAACGGCTTCCAGGGCATGCAGGAGGTCTTCCCGCCGACGCTGGCCGGCGTGTACTGGCGCGATCCACTGCCGTTCTACTACCTGACGCTGGCCTGCGCGCTGGCCGGCTATCTCTTCGTCGTGTACCTGCTGCGCACGCCCTTCGGCATCGCGCTGCAGGGCATCCGCGACAACCCGCGCCGCATGCAGGCGCTCGGCTTCAACGTGACGGCCCATCGCGTGGCCGCCTACGCGGTCGCCGGCGCCCTCGCCGCCGTGGGGGCGTGCTGTTCACCTGGTACAACGGGCTGGTGACGCCGGGCTCGGTGGGCACCGGCTGGCTCATCAACATCCTCGTCATCGCGGTGCTCGGTGGCATGGGCCATCCGATCGGCGCGTTTCTCGGCGCCGATCGTCTTCGTGCTCCTGCAGAACTTCGCCATCGACGTCATCGACCGCGAGCGCTTCAACCTGGTCATCGGTGTGGTGTTCCTCGTCATCGTGCTGTTCTCGCGCGACGGCCTGCTCGGCTGGTGGGCGGCCCTGAGCGCCCGGATGTCAACTCAAAGAGGAGGGAGTCCATGGACAGCCGCAAGAAAACGGTTCGTACGCGCGCTAGTCGTCGCCGCCGTCCTCGCCATCGTGAGCGGCGCCGCGATCGCGCAGGCGCCTCCGGTCAAGATCGGCCTGCTCGCGACGCTGGAAGGCCCGTTCGCGGCGGGCGGCCAGGACGGCATGCGCGGCGCCGAGCTCGCCGTGCAGCAGCGCAACGGCGTGGTGGCCGGCCGCAAGATCGAGATCATCAAGGCCTCGTCCGACGCCAAGCCCGACGTGGCGGTGAACGCCACCCGCAAGCTCGTCGAGCAGGACAAGGTCGACATCATGGTCGGCCCGCTGTCGGGCTCCGAGGGCATCGCGGTGAAGGAGTACTCCAAGACCCAGCCCAACATCACGTTCATCAACGGCTCCTCGGGCGCCCAGGCGCCACGCTCGTCAGAGCCCGTCGCCGAACTTCTTCCGCTTCAACACCGACGGCGGCGCAGTGGATGGTGGGTCGTCGGCAAGGCCGCGCTCGACAAGGGCTACAAGCGCGTGATGGTGATCGCCGAGGACTACGCCTTCCCCTACTCGCAGGTGCAGGGCTTCATGACCGGAGTACTGCAAGCTGGGCGGCAAGGTGCCGGTCAAGGCGTGGGTGCCGCTGGGCGGCAAGGACTACTCCTCGGTGATCGCGCGCATCCCGAAGGACGTGGACGCGCTGGTGGTGGTGCTGGGCGGCGCCGACGCGGTGAACTTCCTGAACCAGTACGAGCAGGCCGGCGGCGACAAGCCGATGGTCGGCGGCTCCATCACGGTCAGCCAGGACATCCTGAACTACAAGGGCAAGCGCCGCGACTCGCTGGTCGGCACCATCGCCGGCGCGCCGATCGCCGACGCCTACGAGGCGCCCGAGTGGAAGGCGTTCGTCGCCGACTACAAGAAGAACTTCCCCGACGGCTACCCGAGCCCGTCGCTGTTCGCGCTGGTGTACTACCTCAACATGAAGGCGACGCTCGACGGCCTCGAGGCCGTGAAGGGCGACCTCTCGGACGGACAGAAGAAGTACCGCGACGCGCTCACCAAGCTGGTGCTCAAGTCGCCGGTCGGCGACGTCAAGCTCGACGCCAACCGGCAGGCGATCGGCACCACCTTCGTCACCGAGGTGGTGAAGGACGCGCAGGGCAACCTCTACAACAAGGTGCTCAAGAAGATCGACAACGTGAACCAGACGCTGGGCGTGCCGCCGGCCGAGTTCAAGATCGGCTCGCGCGACGAGCCCAATTGTCCATAGTGGGGGCCCCGAAGTGGCCCCCATGCCCAACGTTCGGCGCGCCCCGGCGGAGCCGTGGCGCGCCTCGGGAACGGTTGCGTGGCCAAGCGGCTTCCGCTAATGGCTTCGACGCTCGTCTCGGGGACGCCCTCGTGCTGGAGGGCGTCACCCGGACGTTCGGCGCCCTGCGCGCGATCGAGGACATCTCGTTCTCGGTCGCCGTGGGGAAGCGCCGTGCCGTGATCGGCGCCAACGGCGCCGGCAAGACCACGCTGTTCAACGTCGTCACCGGCGACTTCCCGGCCACGCGGGGCCGGGTGCGATTCTTCGGTGAGGACGTGACCGCGCTGCCGCCCCACGAGCGCATCCGCATGGGGCTGCGACGCACGTACCAGTCCTCGCTCCTGTTCCGCGACCTCACGGTGCGCGACAACCTCTTCCTGGCGGTGCGCGGCGTCTCCCGCAACCGCTTCAGCTTCCTCCGGGCGTCGAGCAACGGCCCGGTCCAGAGAGCTCCTCGAGCGGGTGCGGCTCACGCACGATCGCCACGTCTCCGGTGGCCGCGCTGTCTCACGGCCAGCAGCGCCAGCTCGAGATCGGCATGGCGCTGGCGGGGGCGCCGCGCCTCATCCTGTTCGACGAGCCCGCCGCCGGGCTGTCGCCCGGCGAGCGCGCGGAGCTGGTGGCGCTGCTCAGGGACCTGCCGGTCCACATCGGCTTCGTCCTCATCGAGCACGACCTCGACATCGCGCTGCGCGTGGTCGACCGCGTCACCGTGTTGCACAACGCGCGCGTGCTCAAGCACGGCAGCCCGGCGGAGATCGAGAACGACGCGGAGGTGCAGGCCATCTACATGGGGGAGCGACGCCACTGATCCTCGAGATCCAGAACCTGGACGTCTACTACGGCCGCGCCCATGCGCTGCAGGGCGTGTCGCTCGCGCTCGACCATGGCGTCCTCGCGGTGGTCGGCCGCAACGGCATGGGCAAGACGACGCTGTGCAACGCCGTGACGGGACTGGTGCGGGCCTCGGGGAGCGTGAAGCTCGCCGGCGAGGAGATCCTGGGGCTGGCGCCCAACGTGATCAACGGCAAGGGCGTCGGCTACGTCCCGCAGGGCCGGCGGGTGTGGCCCTCGCTGTCCGTGGACGAGCACCTCCGCCTGGCCCGGCGCCGCGGGCCCGTGGACGGTCGAGCGGATCTATCAGACGTTCCCGCGCCTGGCCGAGCGCAAGGCCAACGGCGGCGCCGAGCTCTCGGGCGGCGAGCAGCAGATGCTGGCGATCGCGCGCGCGCTGCTGTTCAACCCGAAGCTGCTGGTGATGGACGAGCCGACCGAAGGCCTGGCGCCGATCATCGTGCAGCAGGTCGAGGCGATGCTGAAGGCCCTCGCCGCCGAGGGCGAGATCTCCGTGCTGCTGATCGAGCAGAACCTCGGCGTGGCCATCGACGTCGCCGACACCGTCGACGTGATGGTGAACGGCCGCATCGCCCGCTCGATGAGCGCGGCCGAGCTCGCCGCCGACCGCGAGCTCCAGCAGCGCCTGCTCGGCGTGAGGACCGACGTCGACGAGGGGCCGGACACGGCCGTCGAGGAGCCGCCGGACTCGACGGTCCAGGTGCTGACGGTCAAGCGCGCCGCCGACTCGGTGGTGGTGGAGCCGGCCGCGCCGCCGGAAGAGCGCACGATCCGCGGGGTCACGCGGTGGGGCTCCACCGGCCGCGATCACGTGGTGGCGGGAGAACCAGCCGGACAGCGGCGCCGGCGCCGGAGCCCCGCGTCGTGGAGCTCCCGGTGGCCCAGACCATCGGACGCGCGGCGTACATCGCCGGCACCTTCGACACCAAGGGGCGCGAGCTCTTCTTCCTGCGTAGCTGCCTCGAGAAGCTGGGGGTGCGGACGGTGACCGTCGACCTCGCCACGTCCGGCAAGCCGTCGCCCGCCATGGTCCATCCGCGTGAGGTGGCGCGGCACCATCCGGGCGGCGAGCGCGCGGTGTTCACCGGCGATCGCGGCTCCGCGGTGACCGAGATGGCCATCGCCTTCGAGGAGTTCGTGGCGCGGCGGCGCGACATCGGCGGGCTGATCTCGGCGGGCGGCTCGGGGGCACCGCGCTCGCCACGCGCGCGATGCGCCGCCTGCCCATCGGCGTGCCCAAGGTGATGGTGTCCACGGTGGCGTCCGGCGACGTGAAGCCCTACGTCGGGCCGTCCGACATCTGCATGATGTACTCGGTCACCGACGTGGCGGGGATCAACCGCATCTCGGAGAAGGTGCTCGCGAACGCGGCGCATGCGCTGGCGGGCATGCTGGCGTTCTCACGCTCCCCGGCGCCGTCCGAGGCGCAGAGCAAACCCGCCCTCGGCCTGACGATGTTCGGCCTGACCACGCCGTGCGTCCAGGCGGTGTGCAAGCAGCTCGAGGCGGAGTACGACTGCCTGGTCTTCCATGCCACCGGCACCGGCGGGCAGAGCATGGAGAAGCTCGCCGACTCGGGACTGCTCGCCGGCGTGCTCGACATCACCACCACCGAGGTGGCCGACGAGATCGTGGGCGGCGTGCTCACGGCCGGCCCGTCGCGGATGGACGTCTTCGCGCGGGCTGGCGATCCCCTACGTCGGCTCGTGCGGCGCCCTGGACATGGTCAACTTCTGGGCCAAGCCCACCGTCCCTGTGCGATTCAAGGACCGGAACCTGCACGTGCACAACCCGAACGTCACGCTGATGCGGACGACGCCCGACGAGGCGGCACGCATCGGCCGGTTCATCGTCGACAAGCTCAATCGCATGGAGGGTCCGGTGCGCTTCCTGATCCCCGAGGGCGGGCTCTCGGGCCTCGACCGCCCGGGCGGCCCGTTCTGGGACCCGGCGGCGAACCGGGCACTGTTCGACGTCATCGCCTCGAGCTTCCGCGCCGGGACGAACCGGAAGCTGCTGAGGCTCCCCACCACATCAACGACCCGGCGTTCGCCGACGCGCTGGTCGCGACCTTCAACGAGATCAGGACCCCATGGCCAGAATTGCGCGTGAAGACATCCTGACGAGGCTGCGGGGATGGTGCGTCCGCGGCGAGCCGATCATCGGCGGCGGCGCCGGCACCGGCCTGTCCGCGAAGTGCGAGGAGGCCGGCGGGCATCGACCTCATCGTCATCTACAACTCGGGCCGCTATCGCATGGCCGGGCGCGGCTCGCTGGCCGGACTGCTGGCCTACGGCAACGCCAACGAGATCGTGCTCGAGATGGCGCGCGAGGTGCTGCCCGTCGTCCAGCGCACGCCGGTGCTGGCCGGGGTCAACGGCACCGATCCGTTCCTCCTGGTCGATCCCTTACTTGAAGACCCTCGGCGACCTCGGCTTCTCGGGCATCCAGAACTTCCCGACGGTGGGACTCTTCGACGGCGTGATCCGGACCCAGCTCGAGGAGACGGGCATGGGCTATGGACTCGAGGTCCAGCTCGTCGAGCGCGCCCGGACGCTCGACCTGCTCACCACGCCCTACGTCTTCTCCGAGGACAACGCCCGCGACATGGCCCGCGCCGGCGCCGACATCGTCGTCTGCCACATGGGGCTCACCACCGGCGGCGCCATCGGCGCCCGCACCGCGCTGTCCCTGAAGGACTGCGTGCCTCTGATCGAGGCCTGGGCGAAAGCCGCCCGCGCGGCGAACCCGGACGTCCTCGTGCTGTGCCACGGCGGGCCGATCGCGACCCCGGACGACGCCGCCTACATCTTGCAGGAGTGCCGCAGCTGTCACGGATTCTACGGCGCCTCCAGCCTGGAGCGCCTGCCCACGGAGACAGCCTTGACCGAGACCACCCGCACCTTCAAGCGCCTCGGGATCAGGCGGAAGGAGAATGCGTCATGACCGGAGCCCAGCTCGGACAGGTCATCCTGGCTCGTCATCGTCGTCGCGGCGCTCGTCGCGATCGTCGCCTGGCTGCTCAACTGGCTTTACCTCCGCTCCTCGAAGGAGCGGGCGTTCGTGCGCACCGGCTTCGGCGGGCAGAAGGTGGTGCTGAACGGCGGCGCCCTCGTGCTGCCCATCATTCACGAGGTCATTCCGGTGAACATGAACACGCTGCGCCTCGAGGTGACGCGAGGCCGCGAGCGCGCCCTCATCACCAAGGACCGCATGCGCGTGGACGTCACCGCCGAGTTCTACGTCCGGGTGCAGGCCGCCGCCGAGGCGATCGCCGCCGCCGCGCCAGACGCTGGGCCAGCGCACCATGCAGCCGGAGATGCTGAAGGAGCTCGTCGAGGGCAAGTTCGTCGATGCCCTGCGCACCGTGGCCGCCGAGATGACCATGGAGGAGATGCACGAGAAGCGCGGCGACTACGTCAAGCGCGTGCGGGCGGTGGTGTCCGCCGACCTGCTCCAGAACGGGCTGGAGCTGGAGACGGTGTCCCTCACCCAGCTCGACCAGACCGCGATGGAGTTCTTCAACCCGTCGAACGCCTTCGACGCCGAAGGCCTGACCCGGCTGACCGAGACGATCGAGACGCGCAAGAAGAAGCGTAACGACATCGAGCAGGACACCATGATCCAGATCCGCAACAAGAACCTGGACACCGAGCGCCAGGCCCTCGACATCGATCGCGAGCTGGAGTACGCGCGCCTCGAGCAGTCGCGCGAGCTGGAGGTGAAGCGGGCGTCGCAGCGCGCCGAGGTCGCGCGCGAGAAGGCCCAGAAGGACCAGGAGGCCGAGCGGGCCCAGATCCAGGCGCGCGAGGCGGTGGATCGCGCGCGCATCGCCTCCGAGCGCGCGGTCGAGGAGGAGCGCATCGCGCGCGAGCGGCAGATCGAGGCGGCTCGAGATCGAGCGGCGCAAGACGATCGAGCTCGCCGAGCAGCAGCGGGCCATCGCCATCGCCGAGCAGTCGAAGCTGCAGTCCGAGGCGCAGGCCGCCGCCGACCAGGCGCGGGCGCGGGCCGTGGCCGAGGAGGAGCGCGTGTTCACCGCCCGCGACACCGAGACCGCCGAGCGCCGCAAGCGCGTCGAGATCGCGCAGGCCGAGGCCGAGGCGGAGGCGAGCCGCATCCGCGCCCTGGCCGCGCGGATCCGCCACGAGGTCGAGGCCGAGGGCCTCACGCTCATGAACACCGCGGCCAACCTCCTCACCCCGGAGGCGCGCCAGTCGGCGCTGCGCCGCCAGCTCATCGACAAGCTCGAGGGCATCATCCGCGAGTCGGTGAAGCCGATGGAGCGCATCGAGGGCATCCGCATCATGCACGTCGAGGGGCTGGGCGGCCAGGGTGGCGGTGGCGGCCAGGGCAACGGCGGCAACATCGCCGACAGCGTGGTGAACTCGGCGCTGCGCTTCCGCGCCCAGGCGCCGCTCATCGACCAGCTGCTGCGCGAGATCGGCGTGCAGGGCGGCGACGTCGGCCAGGCCGCGAAGGCGCTGCTGGAGCGCACGAGCACGCGAGCAGCGCGGCGAGCAGGAATGATCAAGGTCTACACCTCGAGCGTCATCGACGCGCCCGCCGACGCCGTCTGGGCGCGGGTGCGCGACTTCAACGGCCTGCCGCAGTGGACGCCCTTCGTCGCCGAGTCGCGGATCGAGGAGGGCCAGCCGGCCGACCGCATCGGCTGCGTGCGTAACTTCCGGCTGCGGGACGGCGGCGTCATCCGCGAGCGCTCTGCTGACGCTGTCGGACTACGACTACCAGTGCAGCTACTCGATCCTCGAGAGCCCGATGGGCGTCGAGAACTACGTCGCCACCCTCAAGCTGACGCCCGTCACCGAGGGCAACCGCACCTTCGCCGAGTGGTGGGCGGAGTTCGAGTGCGCCCCCGAGCGCGAGCGGGCGCTGGCCGAGCAGATCGGGCAGGGCGTGTTCCAGGCGGCCTTCGACTCGCTGAAGAAGGTCGTCGCCGGTCGGTGATCCGGGTTCGCCGGTCCGCCGTGATCGACGCGCCGATCGAGCGCGTCTGGGCGGTGCTGCGCGATTTCAACAGCCACTCGGCCTGGCATCCCGCGGTCGGACCCTCCGCGATCGAGCGCGGCGAGGCGCCCGACCAGGTCGGCTGCGTGCGCGAGTTCACGCTCAAGGACGGCAACCAGATCCGCGAGCAGCTGCTCGCGCTCTCCGACCGCGACCACGTCTCGACCTACTGCATCCTCGACGCCACGCTGCCGATGCGGAACTACGTCGCGACGGTGCAGCTCAAGCGCGTGACCGATGGCGATCGCACCTTCTGGCACTGGGAGTCGACCTTCGACGTGCCCCGCGGCCGCGAGCGCGAGTTCGAGCAGCTCGTCGGCGGCCAGGTGTACGAGGCCGGCTTCACGGGCCTCGCGGCGTTCCTGCGGACGGGGCGGACGCCTGTCCCCTGCCCTGGCCGACGGTGGACTCGCAGGGTGTGGTGGCGACGTCGTTCGGAGGTCCCGAGGTGCTGCAGCTGCAGACGGCTCGACGCCCGCGCGCCGAGGCAGCGGCGAGGTGCGCCTGCGCCAGACGGCGATCGGCGTGAACTACATCGACGTCTACATCCGCAAGGGCTCTACCGCATGATCGAGCCCCGGCGCCCATCGGCATGGAGGCGGCCGGCGTCGTCGTCGAGAGCAACGCCCCGGGGTTCAGCCCCGGCGACCGCGTCGCGTACGCCTGCCCGCCGCCGGGGGCCTACGTGACGATGCGCACCCTGCCGGCGGCGCAGCTCGTGCTCCTGCCGGACCACGTGGACGAGGAGACAGCGGCGGCGCTCATGCTGAAGGGCATGACCGCCGAGTACCTCCTGCACCGCACCCACCGGGTGCAGGCCCGGCGACACGGTGCTGGTGCACGCCGCGGCGGGCGGCGTCGGCCTGCTGCTCTGCCAGTGGGCCCGGGCGCTCGGCGCGCGAGTCGTCGGCACGGTGTCGAGCGAAGCCAAGGCGGAGCTCGCGCACGCGAACGGCTGCGAGCATCCGATCGTGACGCGGAGCTATGCGTTCGCCGAGCGCACGAAGCAGGTCAGCGGCGGCCGCGGCGCCGACGTGATCTACGATGGCCTCGGGCGCGAGGCGGCGTCGGAGAACCTGGCGGCGCTCGCCACGCGCGGCCACTGGGTGAGCTACGGCCAGGCGACCGGCGCCTCTGGACCCCGTGAGCCTGAGCTGAGAAGTCTGGGACCTTCTCCCAGCCGGTGCTCTTTCACTACACCGCGGACTACCTGCACCCGATGGCAGGCCACGTGTTCGCCGCCCTGCGTGACGGCGTCCTCAAGCCCGAGATCCACCGGCGCTATCCGCTCGCCGCCGCAGCCGACGCGCATCGCGATCCCGAGGCGCGACGCACTAGCGGCCAGATCGTCCTGATCACCTGATCCGCCGCGCCAGCGTCCACGGGGCGCCCGCGGGCGCTACCTTTGGTGCCGACGGCTAGCTCGACCTTCGGCGAGCAAGTCGTCCGCTGGGTCCTGACGAGCCTGTCAGGAGCCTCGCGCGTTGACCAGCGCAGCGTCGTCTAGATGCTAGGTCCTCGTCAGGTCATCAGCAGACAGACAGTAAGCGCAAGAAGCGCTTGACCTCTCGTCCAGTTCACGCCTAGCTTCCGCCTGAGGGATCCCGCAATTCCGTCCTCGAGGACGGAAGGGCCGTGGCGGCGCCGTCAGGTCTCACTCACGAGGAGGACCCACCATGAGAGCATTCCATTGGCGACTCTGGCTCCTGACCGCGCTGTTGCTGGGCGGGGCACCTGGTGTGTATGCCGACGTCGTGACCGACGCGAATCAGAAGAGCGCCGACATCGCCTCGAGACATCCGGCCACGCCCATTTCCGTGAGGATGATGGCCATCGTCCAGGTCTCGGTATTCGAGGCGGTCAATGCCATCAGCGGGAGGTATCCCACCTTTCGCGTGCCGATGAGCCCGGCCCCGGGCGCCTCGATGGACGCGGCCGTCGCGGCGGCGATGCGAACGGCGCTGCTGAAGCTGATGCCGGCTCAGCAGGCCGCCATCGACGCCGACTATCAGGCGCTGCTCGCCGGGGTGCCCGACGGCCCCGCGAAGGCTAGCGGCATCGCGGTGGGCGAGCAGGCTGCCACCGCCGTGCTGGCGTCGTGCGCCAACGATGGCAGCGCCGCTCCGGACATGTATCGCCCGCACACGACCCCTGGTCTCTACGTCCCCACGGTGATACCCGCCGTCCCGCACTGGGGCAAGCGCAAGCCATGGGTCATGGACCGCCCCGACCAGTTCCGGCCGGGGCCGCCGCCCGCCTTGACGAGTGACACCTGGACGCGGGACTTCAACGAGGTCAAGACGCTGGGGGAAGAACAGCGCCCAGCGCACGCCGGAGCAGACGGCGATGGCCAAGTTCTGGGAGGCGACCGCGCCCGCCGTCTACTGGCCGGTAGCCCGTTCGGTCGCCACCGCGCCCGGCCGAGATGTCACGGACAACGCGCGCCTGCTCGCGGTGGCGGCGATGGCCATGGACGACGCGCTCACCGCGGTCTTCGACGCGAAATACACCTACAACTTCTGGCGCCCGGTCACCGCCATTCGCAACGCCGACCTCGATGGAAACGACGCGACCACGCCCGAGCCCGGCTGGTCGCCCTTCATCGACACACCCATGCACCCCGAGTATCCCTGCGCCCACTGCATCGTCTCGGGCGCCCTCGGCGCCGTGCTGACAGCGGAGATCAGCACGGGGCCGACGCCGACGCTGAGCTCGGCCAGCTCGACGGCGGGGGCGTGGTGCGCACCTGGACGAGGGTGAGCGACTTCACGCAGGAGGTCGCCCTCGCGAGGATCCTCGACGGCGTACACTATCGCAACTCGACCGAGGTCGGCACCGCCATGGGGATGAAGATCGGCGAGCTCGCGGTCCAGAAGCTGCCCCGAGCCACGCGCTGACGGTGGTGCACGGTCTGCAGCCGCCCCACCCGCTCGTCCGTCTGGGCGAGCGCGGCGATCCGTTCATCGGAGTATGCCAGCTGCTGATTCACCTGGCGTATGAGGGCCACCAGGAGACGCCGGTTTGACCTGCGCGGGTCGCTCTGGCAGGATTCGGCGCGATGCTACCGCACGCATCCGCGCTATGAGACAGACCTACGCCCGGTACGTTCTCGTTCTGGCCATCCTCGCCGTGATCTCAGCGGGCCCGGGAGCGGCCGTGGCGGCCCGCGCGCAGAGCCTGGACCGTGAAGTAGAGGCAACGCTCAGAAGCCTCTACGAGACAACGCCCGGGGCCCGAGAGCTGGCACCGGCGGCGAGGGGCATCCTCGTCTTCCCGGACATCTTCAGGGAGAACTACTACTACACCTTCGAGTCCAATCCGGCAACGGAGCGCTCCTCGTTGGGGGCAAGGTCGTCGGCTACTACACGGCCAGCTCGATCACGTACGGACTGCAGGCCGGCGCATTGCCGTTCGCGTCCATTCTTTCCTGATGACCGACTCCGCGCTGACCCGCCTCGAGCACAGCGGCGGCTGGGAAGTCGGCAAGGACCCCCGGGTCGACGTCCTGCCCGCCGGAACACCCGAGACGTCGACCATGGACACTCAAGGGGGAACGATGAAGGCCACCTCCGGGACCATGGCTTCCCGCACCACGGCCCGGCCTGATACCTATGCATTCGTCCTTGGCGAGACGGGGCTGATGACGGGGTCGGCCGGCAGGGCTGGAAGATCACCAAGGCGAGCGTGGTGGCGCCGGCGGCCCCAGTCAGAATTGAGTCGCCTTGACGATCCGCTCGAGGTACGCCCGGCGCTCCCCTTCCGCTTCGGGAACCAGGCTGAGATATAGTTCGCATCGAGCATGTGGTGCCGCGACTCGGTGCCGAAGAACCCCGCGAGCTCAGAAAGCCCGATGAAGCCCTCCTCCGATTGCGGATTGAACTGCGACCAGCGGCGAGCATGCTCTTCCAACCGGGAGAGGATCATGTCTGGTTCGGAGAAACGGCGGCCAGCTCCGTGACGCCCCCGGGAGCCGATGGTCCCCGGGCCGGCAAGCGGAAGGCTAGGCTGGTTCGCGAGCTGCCGACGAACGGCGGCGCCGTGAATGCCGTGAGCGAAGTGCTGATAGACATCTGAATTCGATTTAGCTGAACGCCGGGGAGGAACACACATGGCACATCCCGTTCTGGTCACCGGCGCGGCGGGCCGCGTCGGCGCGGTAGGGCGCACGGTCACCGAACTGCTGTTGAAGCAAGGCAAAGCGGTGCGTGCGATGGTGCGAAATGAAGACGAACGCGCGCAGGCGTTGCGCGACATGGGTGCGGAGGTCGTGGTCGGCGATCTGCTCGATCTCGATTCGATGCATAGGGTGATTGCCGGCTGCGAGACGATGTACTTCGGCATGTCGGTTTCGGATGCCTATCTGGCCGCGACGGTCAATGCGGCGGCGGTGGCGAAGCATCACGGCGTGAAGGCGTTCATCAATATGTCGCAGATGACGCTCTCACAGATGAGCATTACCGAAACCACCGCGAGCCCGCAGCACAAGCTGCACTGGCTCGCCGAGCAGGCGCTGAACTGGTCCGGTCTGCCGGTCGTGCACGTGCGGCCGACAGTGTTTCTCGAAGGCTTCTTCCTGATTTTCACTTCGGATTCGGTCAGGAAATCAAATCAGATCAGACTACCGTTCGGCGAGGGCAAGACTTCGCCGGTCGCAGCGGAAGACGTTGCACGTGTGGTCGCCGCGCTGCTCGCCAATCCGCAGCCGCACATCGGCAAGATCTATCACCTGACCGGTCCGCAGTCGGAGAACATGCATTTCTATGCACAGGAGTATTCGAAGGCGCTTGGCCGCACGATCACCTTTCAGGACATTCCGGTCGAGCCGTGGCGGGACGGGCTGCTCGAGCGCGGCTTGCCGGTTCACCTGGTGAACCACCTCGCGACGATGGCCGATCTGCACCGCGCGGGACGCTACGACCGGATGTCGGACGACGTGCTCACGCTAACGGGGCAAGGGCCGCTGAGCGTGCAGGAGTTCGTCAGGAAGAATGCGGCGACATTCACCGCGTCAGCAAAAGGCGACCTGAGGGAGTCCTGCATGCTGCGCAAGCGGCTGAACTTCATGTATTCGATGCGCTGCATCATGTCGGGTGGACTGGGCCCACGGACGGTGGCGACCGCGCGGCCGGCGGGTGCCAATGCTGGCGACGCTCGCCTAGAAGTTCGCGCTGAGCTGGAACCCCACGACAAGGGCGTCGGGGATTGACCCGGTGGCCCCTGGGTTGATGATGTACTGCACGTTGGGTTGCATCCGTAACCAGCCCGTGAGCTGGAACCTGTAGGTGAGCTCGAGGACCAATTCGTAGCTCTGGATGCCGACGGCGCTGCCGGCGCGGCGCGCCGCGCGCTGGGAACGCGCCAGCTCGTTGCTGAACGACCCGTACACCACACCAAAGGCCGCCCGGTCCCGCGGGCGCGACGCGAAGGGGCCCCGGTACACGAGACCGCCGTTGACGAAGAACGGCATGGTGTTGATGCTCGTGTCCGGAGCGAAGAGCAGCGACAGGAAGGGAATCAGGCCGCGCCGGCTTTCCGGGCCGCCCGGCTGGTACACCGTCTGGTCGAGGAGAAAGTAGAAACCGCCGTTGCCCTGGTGCATCAGGGAGGGCAGGCCGGACACGGAGGCGGCGCCGCCCTGGACGTCGAAGTAGAGGTCGGGGTAGCCCCCGGCGGCATAGTAGCCGCCGACCTTGTAGTTGCCCGGCAGCCCCGTGGCTCCCGGCTCCTGATTGAGCAGGAAGCCCACCTCGCCCATCGCGAACAACGGGCCGCGCATGGTCCAGTCGACGCCGTGCTTGCTCGTTCTGCACGAGCGTCGGATCGCCGTTGTAGCACGCCCGCCATCACGTAGATCTGGGATGGGCGTGACCTCGCGCCCGGATGCCCCAGGTGGCTGTCGGGTAGACGGTCATGGGCACGTTGAAGAAGATGCCACCGGTGTTGCCATCGATGGCGCTCTGGAGGAAATAGCCATAGAGGGGTGACGTCATGAAATCATCCCCGGCGGCAATGCGCCCGCCGCGAAGCTCGAGGAGGTCGCCGAAGAGGCGCTGCTGCCAGTCCACGTTCACCAGCCAGTAGGTGTGCTGGCAGCACGTCTGCGCCACGTTGAAGACGTTGCCGATGTCCTCGTCCGTGAGGCTCGTGCCGGAGCGCAGAGCGAACGATACGTGGAACTGCGAGCCCTTCAGGTCCGCGAGCTTGTCCATGTCCATGGTGACGTCGAGACCCCAGTTGTTGCTCTCGCGGAAGCCGTGGGTCTCGCCGCCCACCGGGTTGCCCTGCACGTCGGTGAAGAAGGTCAGGCTCGGGGTGATGCCCATGTCGCGGAGCCGGGTCCTGAGCCCGCCCCAGTTGCCGGTGAGGTACGGCTGCTCGAACCAGGACTTGGCCTCGGCCTCGAGCTCCTGGGAAGAGAACGGGCTAAGGCCGGATGCCCCGGCGCCTGTCCCGACGCGGCCACGGGCCGAGGGCAGGCAGCCCACCACCACCCAGAGGATCGCGGCGGCGAGCCTGCCCGCCGGAGTCATCCGAAATGCCAGGCGCGGTCGATATCCTCGATCCTCCTCGGAGGAGGTCGGCCTCGAGGTCTCTTGCACGGCGACGCGTGTCGACCTCGGAGGGAATCGGCCTTCACGGGCGCATAGTAGGGGCCCGCGCGGACCAAAGTCCAGACACCATGCCGAGCCCCGCCTTCACGACTATCGTGAGATCCGCGACGCCGAGGGCGGCAGATCAGCGGCGCCTTCATCGCCGAGGGACGTAGGGTGGTACGGCGCCACTCTGTTCAAGATCAGGTCGAAGTCAGGGCACGAAAGCGAGGAACAGGAACGCCGCAAAGAGCACCAGATGTACTGCCCCCTGCATCAAGTAAGTGCGACCGGTGCCGAGAGTGACGGCGCTCACCAGAAACGTCAGCACGAGCATCGCCGTGTCCTTGGGCTCCAGGCCCAAGACTAGGGGCAACCCGAAGGCGGCCGACGCCAGCACCACCACGGGAACGGTGAGACCAATGCAGGCGAGCGCGGAGCCGATCGCAAGATTCATGCTGCTCTGAAGTCGATCGGCCCGGGCAGCGCGCACCGCGGCCCACGTCTCCGGCAGCAGAACCAGCGCCGCGATCACGATTCCGACCACGGCCCTGGGCGCATTGGCTGCCTCGACCGCGCGCTCGATGGTGGGCGAAAGCATCTTGGCCAGACCCACGACTGCCACGAGCGAGACGAGGAGCAACCCGAAGCTCACCCACGCCTCCCGGGTCGTCGGCGGCTGCGGCATGCACCTCCGGGTTGGCCGCATCGGTCACGGGAATGAAATAGTCCCGATGGCGTACGGTCTGAATGAAGATGAAGATCGCCCAGAGCGCGGCCGATGTCACCGCCACGAACGCGAGTTGCGAGCTGCTGTAAGTGCCGGCAGGCGTGCTTGTCGTAAACACCGGTAGGACGAGCGTGAGCGTCGACATCACGATCAGCGCGGCAAGCCCTGCTCCGGACCCCTCGACGCGGAAGGTCTGCTCACGATGCGCAATACCGCCGAGCAGAACGCATATGCCTACGACACCGTTGCAGATGATCATCACGGCAGCGTAGATCGCGTCGCGCGTCAGGACCGCCATGTCATCGCCGCCTGCGATCACCATCGAGAGAATGAGCGCGGTCTCAATCGCGGTCACGGCCACGGCAAGTACGAGGGTGCCAAAGGGCTCGCCCACGCGATGCGCGACGACTTCGGCGTGGTGGACCGCTGCGATGACCGTCCCTATCAGAGCGGCGCCGCACAGCACGGCAAGCCACGTTCCCACGCCTGCCACGAGCGCAGCGACGAGCATAGCGAGCGACAGCACGGGGAGAAGCCAGGTCCAGAGAGGCATGTTTTGATCTAGCTCAGAGCGGGATCATACATCTGCGGGATCCAGTAGCGCTTCGATGGAGGCTGTCGCCTCCGGCCGGCGGTCTCACGCCGGCCGGAGGCTCGTTACCCTTCCTCAGAACGTACTCGCTACTACTGGCTCAGGCCCTTGTTCAGCATGACCCGGACCTCCACCCGGCGGTTCTTGGCCAGGCTTGCCGCCTCCGGCGAAGTATCCAGCATCTTCGTCTCCCCATAGCCCATCGGCACCATGATGCGCCGGAGCGGGATCTGGTGCTTCACCGTCAGGTACTGCACCACCGCGTCTGCGCGGTCCTGACTGAGCTTGAGGTTCTTGTTGAAGTCTCCGGTGGGATCCGTGAAGCCTTGGACTTCCACCAGGTAGTTCTTGGCGCCGGGTGCCTTCGAAGCGAGCTCATCGAGCTGCGCCTTCGCGGCATCCGTGAGCTTGGCGCTGTTGAGGTCAAAGGGCAGGGTCACGACCTTCACGAGCTCGTACTGATCGAGCTCATTGATGCGCTTGTTGGTGTCCACGACTTCCTGGCTCGTCGCGGCAAGCTGCTTGTTCGTCTCGCTGAGCTCCTTCTTCGTCTCGCCGAGCTGCTTCTTCGTCTCGCCGAGCTGCTTCTTGGACTCTGAAAGCTCCCCTGAGTCTTTGCGAGCTCCTTGCTGGTTTCCGCGGCCTGCTGACGCAAGGGAGCTGTCTGACCGTATGCCATGATCGCCATTTTGAGATCATCCTCGGAGAATTCGATCTCTTCGGCGACCAGACGACCCCCGGCGCCCTTGCCGTTGGCCTGCACGATGAGGCCGGGTATGAGCACGGTCACATCAGCCGGCTTGCGTCCCCGAAAGAGCCCCTTCCGCTCGGTCCGGATCTTCGTGGTGTCCGTGAGCAGGACGACCGTATCGGTCTTCGTCCTGTCCCGCAGGATGAATGTCTCGCCATCGCGCGTGAGAACGACTCCCTTGAGCTTCAGCTTCTCGCCTTCCGCGACATTGCGCTTCTCACCCGGTTGGAATTGACTGTATCCGCTGTCCGGCATCGCCACCCCGATCAGCACGCCTACCACGACGCTGATCACGACCTGCAGCGTCCTTTTACCGACGACTTTCCCATTCGCTCGCCCCTTTTCTCTCGACTCCATACGGTCGATTCACACGTTCACTGCGGTTCCCACGACTACCGTGCCTTCCCACGACACCACTCTCCTCGAGCGGCAGCCTTACACGTATACCCCATTTCAGATCGTGTCAAACGCTTTGAAGCTCGATCTGCGAGAGCCTTGGCGGCTGATGCGTTCACATTATTGGCGCAGAGTCCGAGAATTCGGAGCATGGGGAGACGCTGAATTCGTCGATCCTCGCCCGACGAGGGAGGCAAGCAGTGTCTGGTTGGTCGCGCAGGTCAAAGAGGAGACAGACAGGGAAGATCAGGAGACTTATCGTCGCGGATCTGATATTACGCGCTCCTTTCCAAGGACCGGAGATGAATGCTCCGTAGCGACGCCGCCAAGCATGGTACAGTCACCAGACGTCGTAGCTGGCGTCAACCGTGACGTCAGTAGGGTCGGAGCGGTGCCCCGGCAACCCGGACGCGGGTCTCGCAACCCTGGAGGTGGCCTACCGCACGGCACTCCGAGCCCGGCACGACGACGGGGATCTTCAACTGACGGAGGTCAGAAGGAGGAAGAGAGCGATGAAGATACGATATCTCGTGGCCATTCTTGCTGTCGTGTCCGTGGTCTTCATGGGCACCGTGGGTGGCGTGCGCGCCGCTGACGAGTGGTTTGTCCTCGCCGAGCAGCCGCTCAAGACCACGGAGGGAATCGTGGAGATCAAGAGCCAGGGGAGTCGCTGGACGAAGGACATCAAGGCGACGAAGATCACCGTCGAGGGTGCAGACGTGGAGATCAAGAAGGTCATCCTGCATTGGGACAATCGCAAAGACGAGACGATCACGAACATCGGAGTCCTGAAGTCGGGAACCCAGGCCGATCCGAGGGATGCGCCGGGCCGCAAGGCGCGCCTGACCATGGTGTCGGTTCAGTACAAGCTCCAGGGCGGTGCAACGGCGGCCACGGTCAAGGTCTGGGGATACGACTAAGCGAGGCGTCTCGGCGCCACCCGATGTCCGAGCGACAGACAGACTCGTCATCAGGCATCGCTCGCCGGCCGCAGATGACGGACCGGCACGTGAAAGTCGGAGCACTGAAAGCTCCGCGTGGTAGGTAGTGAGGAATCGGGAGTCGGTTTGGGGAAGCAGCGCCGCGTCGTAGCGCTCGACGCGACCGCACAGGGCTTCCGAAAAACCGACTCCCTGAGTTCCGTTGGCGACAGTCCTCAAACACGAATTTGCCACCTAGCTCCGCTTTCCGGGCCTAGAGGGTCTCCCCCTGCTCGCCTCCGCGCCGTTCCTCTCCGTCAATGGCGTTCGGCATCGATACGAGCTGAACGTCTATTGCTGGGACGCACACGCCATGGCCTCGCTGTACTCGGTCTCCATCCGGGCATTCAGGACGTGTTCAACGAGCTGCAGCAGACGCACACGGGTACGAGGCGAACGCAAAAGGCCGCGAAGGACCGTTCTGGCTGCCGAGCTCGGATCGCTGCTCGAGACTGAGATGGAGGTTCGCTGGCCGTGAGATCGCTGACCGGCATCGCGCTCGTGGCCGTGCGTGCCTATCCGCGGGCGGCCTCCGGAGAGACGGCGGACCGGGCTCCCCGTGTGCCGCGGGCCGGCGCGCCCTGCCCTTCCGCATTCGCTCGCTCATGCCCTCCAGCGCCACGAAGAACACCGGCACGAACGGGATGGCCAGCAGCGTCGAGGCCATCATCCCGCCGAACACCACCGTGCCGATGGCCTGCTGGCTGGCCGCGCCTGCTCCGGTGGCAACCATCAGTGGCACCACGCCCAGGATGAAGGCGAACGAGGTCATCACGATGGGCCGGAAGCGGCGCCGGGTCGCTTCGACGGCGGCCTCGGTGATGGAGAGGCCGTCCCTGAGGTGAAGGTCGCGGGCGAACTCCACGATCAGGATGGCGTTCTTGCTCGCGAGCGCGATCATCAGGACCAGGCCGACCTGGGTGTAGATGTTGTTGTCGTAGCCGCGGCTCATCTGCGCCAGGAGGACTCCCACCAGGGCGATGGGAACGACCAGCACGACCGCGGCGGGAGACGTCCAGCTCTCGTAGAGGGCGGCCAGCACCATGTAGACCAGGACGATGGAGAGCGCGTAGATCAAGTACGCCTGGTAGCCGACCTTCTTCTCCTGGTAGCTCGTCGACGGTCCAGTCGTACGCCATGCCCTCCGGAAGCGTGTCGGCGGCCAGCCGCTCCATGAGGGCGAGGGCCTGTCCGGAGCTGAAGCCCGGAGCCGCGGAGCCGAAGATGGAGGCCGCGGGGTAGAGGTTGTAGCGGGTGACGAGCTCGGTGCCCTGCACCTGTCGGACCTGGATCAGGGCGTTCAACGGGACCATCTCTCCGTTCTGGTTTCGGACGTAGAGGTGTCGCAGGTCCTCGGCTTGCAGACGATAGGCGTTGTCGGCCTGGATGTAGACCTGGAACACCTGGTTGAACTTGTTGAAGAAGTTGACGAACGAGGAGCCCAGGTAGGCCTGCAGCGTGTCGAAGATGCTCTGCGGAAGCACCTGCAGGGATTCCGCCTTGGTCCGGTCGATGTTCAGGTAGACCTGGGGGCTGCGCGATGCTGAAGGTGGTGGCGAGACCTCGCAGGCCGGGATTGGAATTCCCCTTCTGGACGAGCTCGGAGGTGTTGCGCGAGAGCTCGGTCAGGCCAAGGCTCCGGCGGTCCTCCACCATCATCTGGAAGCCTCCCGTCTGGCCCAGGCCCCGGATGGGCGGCGGGATCACGACGAAGGCGAGCGCTTCCTGGATCCCGGCCAGCTCGCGGTTGAGGCTGGACACGATCCTGTCCTGGGTCAGCCCCTTGCTGCGGTCCTTCCAGTTCTTGTACACGAGGAAGTTGGTGGAGACGTTCGGGACGTTGGCGAAATCCAGGACCGAGAATCCCCCGATGGTCACCCAGCCGGCGAGCCCGTCCGTCTTCGCGAGCAGCGCGGAGATCTTCTCCGCGACCGCGTGCGATCGCGGCTGAGACGCGCCCTCGGGCAGGATCGACAACAGGATCGCGTAGCCCTGGTCCTCGGTGGGAGGAACCCGGTGGGCTGGCGCACGAAGCCCCAGGCGGTCACCCCGACGATGACCGCGAAGAGCACGATCATGAGCGCCGGGCGCTTCACCATCCGATGCGACGATGCCCACGTAGACGTTGGTCATCGCTCCGAAGACCCGGTTGAACCCGCGGTAGAACCAGTTGAGAGGCTTGTCCCCGCGCGGCCTCAGCCAGAGGCGAGCACTGGACCGGCTTCAAGGTCAGCGCGTTGAGCGCGCTGATGACCGCGGTGGCGGCGATGACGAGCGCGAACTGGCGGAAGATCTGGCCGGTGATCCCGGGCAGGAAAGCGGCCGGCAGGAAGACCGCGACCAGCGCCAGGGTGATCCCCATCACCGGCCCGGTGAGCTCCTCCATGGCCTTGATGGTGGCTTCCTTGGGCGGCATCCCCTGCTCGATGTAGTAGGAGCTGTTCTCCACGATGATGATGGCGTCGTCCACCACGATGCCGATGGCCAGGATCAGGGCGAACAGGGTCATCAGGTTCACCGTGAAGCCGAGCCCGGCCATGGCGATGAACGCGCCGATGATGGTGACCGGCACGGTGGTGGCGGGCACCAGCATGCCCCGGAAGTTCTGCAGGAACAGCGAGGATGACGATGAGCACCAGCACGCGCCGCGATGAACAGGGTGCTGTAGACGGCGGAGATGGCTTCCCGGACGAAGAGCGTGGTGTCGTAGCGGATCGCGTACTTCATGCCTTCGGGAAACTGCTTGCTCATCTCGGCCATCGGCCGCGTAGACGCGATCGGCGACCTGGATGGCGTTGGCGCCCGGCAGGGCGAACACCACGATCTGCGCCGCCTTGTGACCGGTGAATCGCGAGAAGTTGCTGTAGCTCTGCTGGCTCAGCTCCACCCGGCCGACGTCGCGCAGGCGCACGAGCTGCGGGCGCGGTGCCGCTGGCCGACTTGATCGTGATCCCCTCGAACTGGCTCGCATCGGAGAGCCGGCCGAGAGCGTTGATCGTGAACTGGAAGGCCTGGTTCTCCGGGACCGGCGGGCCGCCGATCTGCCCGGACACCACCTCGATGTTCTGCCCCCGGATGGCGGCCAGGACATCGGCGGTCGTGAGCCCGAAGGTCTGCAGGCGCTTCGGGTCCAGCCAGACCCGCATGCTGTAGGGGCCGGCTCCGAATATCCGGATCTGGCCGACGCCCTGGATCCGGGCCAGGGGGTTCTGCATGTTGATGATCGCGTAGTTGGAGAAGAAGGTCTCGTCGTAGCGATCGTCCTCGGAATAGAGGCTCGCCACCAGCAGGATGTTGGGGAGACCTTGAGGATCGTAACGCCCTGCGCGGTGACGCCTCCCGGCAGCTGAGCGAGGGCGGTGTTGACGCGGTTCTGGACCAGGGCCAGCGAGGTGTCGAGGTCCGTTCCCACGTCGAAGGTGATGGTCAGGGTATACGAGCCGTCGCTGGCGCTCGTCGAGGACATGTAGATGGAGTTCTCGACGCCGTTGATCGCCTGCTCCATCGGCACCCCGATGGTCGCCGCCACGACCTCCGCGCTCGCTCCCGGATACCGCGTGCTCACCTGGATGGTCGGCGGGACGATCTCGGGATACTGGGCCACCGGCAGACCATAGAGGAACACCCCCGATGATGACGGTGATGAGGGCGATGACGTTGGCGAAGATCGGCCGCTCGATGAAGAACTTGGAGATCACGGCGCGGCCTTCCTCGGGGAAGGCGATGGACGAGCGCCTTGCGCGGGCGGCTGGTTGCCGCCCTCACGCTCGGGCGTGACCTGCCGTCCCGGCGCGGCCTTCAGGAGACCGTTGACGATCACCCACTCCCCGCCGGTGAGGCCGTTGTGTCGATGACCCGCTGGCTCTCCACCGCGGAGCCGGTCGTGACGTTGCGGCGCTCCACCACGTTCTTGTCGTTGACCACAAACACGTACGCGCCCTGCTGGTCGTGCCCGATGGCGCGCCTCGGGGACCAGGAGCGTCGTTCGCCGCTCGAGCGGCACCCGCACCCGGGCGTAGAGGCCCGACAGGATCTTCCCGTCCGCGTTGGGCAGGATGCCGCGCATCAGCAGGGTGCCGGTGGTGGTGGTCAGGCTGATGGCGGCGAAGTCGAGGTGCCCCTGGTGGGGATAGCCGTCTTCACTGGGCAGGCCCGCGTACACCGGCCATTTTTGGCGGCCCCGGGGCCGGGGATGCCGCCCGTGCTCTTCAGCAGGCGGGCCAGATCGAGATCGCTGATGTTGAAGTAGACGTAGATCGGATCGATCTGGTTGATGTTGGCCAGAACCGTGGCTGCCTGCGTCCCGACCAGGTTGCCGGGGTCCACCAGCCGTCGATCCATCCGGCCGTCGAACGGGGCCGTGACCAGGGTGTAGTCGAGGTTGAGCTTGGCCAGGTCGCGCTGGGCCTCCGCGGAGCGGAGGTTGGCCCTGGCGCTATCCCGCTGGAAGGTCCAGTTGTCGACGTCGGCCTGGGCGGCCGCCTTGTCCTGGATCAGGTTGGAGAAGCGCGTCAGCTGGGATTCCGCGTACTGCAGCTGGGCGCGAAACTGCAAGATCGACGCTTCGGCCTGCCGCAGGTTGTCCTCGTACGTGTTCTGCTGGATGACGAAGAGCGGCTGGCCCTTCTTGACCCGTTGCCCGTCCTGGAACAGGACCTTCTCGAGATACCCCACGACCCGGGCGACCAGACTGGACCGTGTAGATGGCCTGGGTATTCCCGGTGAGGTCCAGATTGTCCGTCACCGCCTGCCGCACGGGCTGAGCGACGGTCACCTTCGGCGGCGGCGGCGGTTGCGACTTGGGCTGCTCCTTACAGCCGGCCGGCAGGGTCAGGAGCACGGACACCGCGATCCAGGCGGCAACGCGTCCGATTCGACGAACGGCGGTGGCTCCTCCGTCGGCGATCATTTGGCTCGATGCTTCCATCCACATGTGGTCACCAATCCGGAAACCGGGGCGTCGACTCCGGCTCACGGGAGGCCGGCTGGTTATAGGTCGCGGGGGCCAGCAGGCCGCCCCAGTTCGTGCGCTGTCGCATCTCCGCCTTGATCTCGGCCGGCACGATGTCCTCGCCCTCCCGGATCTCCCAGCCGCCTCCCAGCGCCCGGTAGACCCCGACGAGGCTCGTCGAGATGTTGCCAAGCGTGCTGGCCAGGTTGTCCTGCTGGCTCAGGAGCGCCTGCTGGGCGGTGAGGACGGTGGTGAAGTCCGTCACGCCTTCCCGGTACTGCAAGACGGCGATAGAGACCGCGCTCCGGCTGGAGGTGACGGACCTGGCCAGGAAATCGGCGCGGTCCTGGGAGCGGAGGAACGCGACCAGGTTGTCCTCGACGTCCTGCTGGGCCGAGATCACCGCCCGCTGATAGGCCAAGAGCAGCTGCTGGAAGGACGCGTCCTGTACGCGGACGTTGTTGGTGATCTGGCCATAGTTGAGGATGTTCCACTGCACGGTGGGACCCACCTGAACCTGGCGGGCCCCCAGCGGAACATGTCGCTGAGCTTGAAGGTCCCCAGATCCGTCGAGAGGAGGACCAGATTGCCGATCAGGAGAAGGCGGGGAAGAGCTCGGCCCTGGCCACGCCGATCTGGGCGGACTGCGCGATCGCCTGCAGCTCGGCGCTTCGGATGTCCGGCCGGCGCCGCAGCAGATCGGCCGGGATGCCCACGATGACTTCGGGCGGCGAGACCGGGATCACCGACGGACCATCCAGCAGGTCGGCCAGGTCGCTGGGCGGCATGCCGAGCTGCACGCTGAGGGCGTCCCGCGCCTGGCGCCGCTGTGTCTCCAGGGTGGGTATCGTGGCCTGGGTGTTCAAGAGCACCGTCCGGGCCTGGTCGACGTCCAGCTGGGTGACGATTCCGTACTTGAACCGGGCTTCGACGATCTTCAGGGTCTGCTCCTGGATCTCCACGTTCTCGCGAGCGATGCGGATGCGCTCCTCGGCGGTCCGGAGCGCGATATAGGTGTTCGCCACGTCGGCGGTCAGCGAGACGAGCGTGTTGTCGTAGTCCGCGAGCGTCGCGAGCAGGCTGGCGTCGGCCGATTGAATGCCCCGCCGGATCCGTCCCCAGAAGTCCAGCTCCCAGCTGGCCTGGGCCCCGATCTGGGATTGCCAGTACTCGAAGCTGCCACCGTTGAAGACGGCGCCGGTGGAGGCTCGGTCGCTCGTCCGGTTGTACTGGACGGACCCGATGGCCTGCTGCGTCTGCGGAAAGATCTCGCCGATCGCGATGCCCAGCTGGGCGCGGGCCTGCAAGACCCGCACCCCGGCCTGTTGGAGCGTGAGGTTGTCCCGATAGGCCCGGGCGATGAGGCGGTCCAGGGCCGGATCGTTGAAGGCCCTCCACCAGTCCCGGTACGTGGTCGACTCCGTCCTGACCCGCTGGTCCTCGGTCTCCCCCAGTTCGGCGAGACGGAGACCTTGGGCCGCTGGTAGTCCGGCCCGACCATGCATCCGGTGAAGGCCAGGAGCACCGGGACTAGGAAGAGGAGCCGGCATCGCGGCCGGGCTGCCCGATGAGGCAGTTCCGTCGAAGAGCCAACCTCCTGAGTGGCCATATGACAACGCAGCATACGGGTTCGGCGCGATCCCGGCAATCGATCGATGGGCCATCGCGCCACCCCGGTGCCACGGGGTTGTTGGGCGGTTATGTCACGGGAACGGGGGCCACGAGTGGGGTGCCCGCCGCCGGAGGCGCCCCCGCCAACCCCTCAATACGGATGGTCACCCTCTCCGGAGGCGTTCGCTGCTCACCCGACGTTCCCGGCAAGAGCCTCAAGGGCGTGCTCGTCGAGATACGGCCCGGGCGGCTACTCGCGCCTGGCCACACGCATCCCCAAATCCGCCTTCATCTGAGCGCAGACCGTGCTTGCAGGGAGCGATCCGCAGCCAGGTCAACGACAGACCGGTGAAGACCTACGCGGAAGGACAGAGCTTCTCCGACCTGCCCGGCGATCGCCACAGCGTCAGCGCCAATGCCAGCAAGACGAAGCCGGCCAAGCTCCTCGCAGTGTTCGTGGTGGACACGACCGAGACGGAACTGACGATCCCACTAGGGAACTGAGGTCTTAGACACGTGATTCGGCCGGCAACACGCGATGGCGGGCCTACTGGTACACTCGCTCATCTTCACCGTATGCCACCCGTCGACAAGGAGCACCGACATGGCCGATGACACCGCCCGGAGCCACGATTTCGGCCCGCTCGAGAAGCAGGCGCTGGAGCATATCTGGATCCACAGCGCGCGCTGGCTCGACCTCGCCGAGCGCGACGGGCTCCGCGTCCTCGTGCGCGGCGAAGGCTCCACCCTCTGGGATGCGCGCGGCAAGGCCTATCTCGATGGCCTGGCCGGGCTCTATCTCGTCAATGTCGGCCACGGGCGCCGCGAGATCGGCGAAGCTATGGCGGAGCAGGCGACCCAACTCGCCTACTCCTCATCGGCGGCCTACACGAACCTCGCTGCGGTCAGGCTCGTCGACGTGCTGGCCGGGCTGACCCCGGGGGATCTCAACCGCTTCTTCCTCTGCTCAGGCGGCTCCGAGGCGATTGAAAGCGCCATGAAGATCGCCAAGCAGGTCCAGGCGATGCGCGGCTTCCCCAAGCGCTACAAGATCATCGCGCGGCGCGGCGGCTATCACGGCGCGCACCATGGGGGCGATGAGCATCACGTCGTCGCGCAACGAGAAGTTCTTCGGCCCCTTCATGTACGGCGTCAGCTTCGTGCCCTCGCCCAATCGCTACCGCAACGATTTCGGCCTCGACGGCGAGGCCGGCGATCTCGCCTGCGCCAACGCCGTCGAGCAGGAAATCCATGGCGCAGGGCCCGGATACGGTGGCGGCGGTGGTCGGCGAACCGGTCTCGACCGCGAACAACTGCCACGTGCCATCGCCAGCATACTGGCACGCGCGTCCGCGAGATCTGCGACAAGCACGGCGTGCTGCTGATCCTCGATGAGGTGATCAGCGGCTTCGGCCGCACCGGCGACGATGTTCGCGACCGAGCAGTTCGGCGTCGTCCCCGACCTCATGACCATGGCCAAGGGGCTGTCGTCGGGCTATGCCCCGATCGCCGCGGTCGCGGTCAGCGAACGGCTCTACGACGAGTTCAAGAAGCAGGACGTGGCGCTCGCCCATCTCCTCACCTTCGGCGGCCAGGCGGTGTCGTGCGCCGCGGCGCTCAAGAACATCGAGATCCTCGAGCGCGAGGAGCTGCCGCAGCGCAGCGCCCGGCAAGGCCGCTATCTCCTCGGCAAGCTCGAGGCGCTGCGCGACCATCCGACGGTCGGCGACGTCCGCGGCCTCGGCCTCATGTGCGCGGTCGAACTGGTCAAGGACAAGGCGACGAAGGAGCCGTTCGGCTGGGGCCCGGCCGCGGCGGCGCATCCTTTCAGCCGACGCGTCGCCGAGCTGATGGAGGAGCGCGGCCTCTTGACCCGCGTCTTCATGTCGGTCCAGCTCTCTCCGCCTCTGGTCATCACCACCGAGGAGATCGACCGCATGGTGGCGATCGTCGACGAGAGCCTCACCGTGGCGGAGAAGGAACTCGGCTTCAGCTGCAGAAATCGATAGCGAGGACGGCGGGCGTGATCCACGCCTTCGTTCGGAAACCAGCCGTCGGATGACCCGCTGTAGAGATGACCCTGGGAGAGGTCGTCGAGCGGGAGAGGCTTCTCGCCCACCGCTGCGGCCACGGCCGGATACACGACGCGGCCGCGCCAGAGATTGACGCCGCGAGCCAGCTCGGCGCTTTCGCGTACCGCTCGGATCGGACCTTTGCGCGCGAGATCGAGGGCGTAGGGTAGCGTGGCATTGGTCAGGGCGTAGGTCGAGGTCCGCGGCACGAGAGCGGGCATGTTGGTCACGCCGTAGTGCAGCACCCCGTGAAGGGTATAGACGGGCTCGAGGAGCGTGGTGGGGCGTATGGTCTCGACGCACCCACCCTGGTCCACGGCCACGTCCACGATGACGGCACCGGGCTTCATGCGTTTGACGAGGGCCTCGCTGACGAGCCGCGGGGCTCTCGCCCCTGCCACGAGCACGCCGCCCACGAGCAGATCGGCGCGTCGCGCGGCTTGCTCGATATTGAAGGCGTTGGAGGCGATTGTGACCACGCGTCCGGCGAAGACATCGTCGGCGTGGCGCAGCCGATCCAGGTTGACGTCGAGCAGTGACACGTCGGCGCCCAGACCCAGCGCGGCCTTCGCAGCGTTGAGCCCTACCGTGCCCGCGCCCAGGATCGCTACATTGCCGTGGGGGACGCCCGGCACACCCGAGAGCAGGATTCCTCGACCTCCGTAGGCGCGGCCGAGGTAATGGGCGCCCTCCTGGACGGCCAACCGCCCCGCGACCTCGCTCATCGGCGTCAGGAGGGGAGGCTCCCGTCGGCCCGCTCGACCGTCTCGTAGGCGAAGGCAATAACGCCGCGAGCCTGGAGCGCACGAACGAGATCCGGCATGGCAGCGAGGTGCAGGTAGGTGAAGAGCGCTTGCCCTTCTCGGATGCGAGCGACCTCTTCGGTTAGCGGCTCCTTGACCTTGAGGACCAGCTCGGCCTTGTCCCACACGCCCGCCACGTCGGTGATCTCGGCGCCCGCCGCTACAAATTCTTCATCGCGGAAGCCGCTGCCCGCGCCGCCGCCCGCCTCGACCAGCACACGGTGCCCTTCGTCGGAGAACGCCCGAGCGCCCGCGGGAGTGAGGGCGATTCGCTGCTCGGCAACCTTGATCTCCTTCGGTACGCCGACAATCATGGCGCCACTATGCTCTCCGGCACGTCGCCGAGCAAGCCACGTCGGGCCTTCGACCGCTTTGCCGACTTCAAGCTGGACGAGTTCCCGCTGGGCGCCTTGGGGTCATAGGGGACAATGTCCTCCCCGCCAGCAGATTGCGCAGGCGGACCGAGAAGAGGTGACGTCGCCAGGCCCCGCGCGCACACCTCAGCGCGGCGTGTGTTTGGCCAGGAACTCTTCTACGGCTTTCTTTGCCGCCGGCTGGTGCTCGGGCTCTTTCCAGAGTTCGATGAGCGTGGCGTTCGGCGCCAGCGCGGCGACTTCTCGCGACGAGGACTGTGGATGATGCAGATCATTGCCTAGCAATACCAGCAGGGGCGTCTGACAGCGAGAGACGAACTCGCGCGACACGTTGAAGAGAAAATCGCCGCCGTACATGGACTTCTTGAAGGATTCCCAGGTCGCCCCGCTCACGTCAGGGCGCGTGGGCCGGAGCTCATCCGCCCAGCTGTCGAACATCTCGAAAAAGGCCTGGCGGTTGTCGTCCAGGCCGATGGTCTGAAACACGACGGCCGATGCCACGCGCCGCGGCGCCGCCTGGATCAGCCCCATGATGTATGGACCGCCGATGCACATTCCCGCCACGTGGAACCGATCAATGCCCAGGTGGTCCAGCAAGGCAAGCTGGTCGGCCGTGTAAACGTGCCAGCTGTCGGTGGGGCGTACGGGAGCCACCGATTTGCCGGCATTGCGTTGATCCATGGCGATGACGCGATAGTGCGGCGCGAGTTGGTCGATGGGATTCCATGGGGTTCGTTCCCAGAACGACACGGCCGAGCGCATCCCTCCCGGCGCGATGAGCAAGACCGGGAAGCCCATTCCGTGTTCCTCGTAGTACAGCTCCACATCGTCACGCTTGAAGACCGGCATCGCTGCTCCTCCTCTTCGTCGTCGATTGCTTTGCAAAGCGCGCCACGATCAAAGGCCCGGAAAGAGTACCCCAAAACACGAATCGCCTAGTCGTCCACTTCCTGCCCGGTGCCGAGCCGCCCCGCGCGCGCGCGCGCCTGATCGAGCGCGACCCCGGCATAGGCGCGTGCAGATGCTGGGACGTTCGTCTTCTTTATGTCGGCTCCTCCAGCAATGCTTGGCCTCCTGGAGATCGGCAGTGTCAAAGCCCTCGTGAACCAACCGTAGACTTTCAGCCAGCAGATCGTGGGGCCTCCCAAGCCGTTTCTCGGCGCCACAGCCGACTCCTAACCTCGGCGACTGAATCGCTCCGAATCGCCCGAGCCGGGCATCGGGCGGATCAGGATCCGCCGATATATCCTGAAGCGCGCTCAGGTGGAGCTCCACGAGAGAACTGGATGTACGCGTGTGCCCCCGAGAGCTGCTCCGGCGCCAGTGCGTGTCAACAGCGCAACTACACGCATGCCCGGGCGCGCAGGCCCGGACTGAACGCCTGCCGGTGCATCTTCTTCAAGCACGACGCACGCCGACGGGGGGAGCCACGAGCAGAGCCGCTCCACTTGAGGTATGGTTCGGGGTCCGGCCTACTGAGCACCTCCAGTCCTCCGGGGTTACCAGGTGCTTCGGCTCTGGCAACCGTGCCGCCTTCAAGCGCCGCTAGTGCCAGCCTCCGTGGGCAAAGATAGCTTTGATTACCGCCAGGCGCTCGTGTGTAGAAAGCAATCCCCGGCCGCCCTCCAACGCCACGACACCTGCGCGTCTTCAGCTTGGCGCTCATCGAGGAGCGGACCTCTTCAACGGCAGGGTCGAGGTGTGGCGCCGCTGGACTGCCGCAGCATCCGTGGACGCTACGGCCGTGGAATGTAAACGGAATTGTGGGAGAGCACTTCGGGGCGTTAGGCCTCGAAGCCCGGCCCACCAGCGAAATGCGTGGGCAACTACCGATTCTTTCGAGTCGATGAGCGTTCCATCGAGGTCGGACAGGATGGAACGCCATGGAGGTTCACGACTCACTCTCACTCCCTGGTCGCCCAACACCCGCGGCAGACGCGGGTCCAGGCCTTGCGACCCCACTAGCACTCGCCGCGAAGCGATCCGCCGACGCCCCTAGGCCCCGTCCCCGCGGCATACTCTCCCAGGCCTGTGGATCACGCGGGCCGCCCCAGGAACTGCTGCCACAGCGCGCTCTGATCAGCGCCGCAAATCAGCTGCCGCCGAGCGCCTTGCGCAGGTCCTCACCCTGGGACTTCCACCACTGGTGCAGGATGGTGATGTCGGTGCCGACGGAGAAGTGCCGGACGCCCATGTCGAGGAAGTACTTCGCCTGATCCGCGGTGGCGATCTCGGCGCGGGGCGGCACGCCCATCTTGATGGCCGTTTCGAACACGCGGCGCTCCACCACTCGTAGCTCCGGGCGAGTAGCGCTCGCCGGCCCGTCCGATGCCCATCGAGTAGTCGGAGCCGCCCCACTGCACCATGTCGACACCTTTGACGGACGAGGACGTCCTCGAGCGTGTCGACCGTCCCCGGCTTCTCGATCATGATGGCCACGACGATGTCGCGCAGGGCCTGGACGTACTCCTTGGTGCCGCCATAGCCCATGTAGGTGAACCGACGGGTGGCCACGCCGTAGGTTCCTCTGTCCTCCGGGGTCTCCGCGCGCACGATGCGCACGCACTCCTGCACGTCGGCGGCGGAACGACAGTCGGCGAACAGGATGCTGTGGAAGCCGGACCCGATCGCCCGTTGCGCGAGGAAGCCCCGCGGCTCCTGGTCGACCTTGAGCTGCATCGACATGTTGTAGATGTCCCCGGCTCGCGCGAGGTTGTCGAGGTCGTGGAGGTCGAAGGGGCCGTACTCTCCGACGAACTCGACGTAGTCGTAGAGACCCGTGTGCCCGATGGCTTCCACGACGGACGGCCACGTGGTGTGAATGTGGGTGGACAGCGTGGGCTTGTTGGACTTCAAGAGCTCGCGCAGCTTGTTGGGTCTCATGGCGTCTCTCCTATCGTTTCCATCCCAGCCAGTCACAGACGGCCCGGCCCATGACCAGTTCGAGGTCGCGGCCCTTCAGCCAGGGCAGCTCTTCCGTGAACAGCGTCACGCACTGACGCATCTCCTTCACGCGCATCTTCTTTCAGATAGGCGGGGATCTGCCGGTGCCACGGGCTGGTGGGGTTGCCCGCATTCCACAGATGTATCTGCGCGTCGACGATCAGCATGAGGATAGCCAACATTAGCACTGTCCGGCGGCGGTCGCCCCCTCGTGGCCCCCGGCCCTATGACGTAATCTGCCAGACTCGGACGCTGGCCGCCCCAGAAGCCGCTGCCACAGCTCGTCACGCCCTGAAGCATCCAGACTGCGCCACCCGGCCGCGACACGCCGGAGTCTTCGCGCATGTCGAGCCGCTCGGCGGGCGCCAGGCTTTCGCCGCGCTCCGCATTGGTGCGCTCGATTCGCCAGGCGCCCGCCGCCCCGCCGATGAAGGTAATGTGGGGAGCGGGCATGCGGGGCGCTTACTGGGTCGCCGCGGGCACCGGCGCCGGCTCCTCGAGGAACTGCTGTACGGTGCGCAGCAGGAGCATGCGGTTCTTCTCCATCAGGATCGTATGCGTGCTCTTCGCTCAGCATGGCGAAGCGCTTCCACTGGGCATTGGTGAGGAGCGGAAAAAGCGTCTGCGCCATGTAGGGCGGCGTATCACGGTCCCATTCGCCCAGCACGAGGAGCACCGGTACCGTGATCTTCGCCGGATCGTAGGTGGATTGGCCTTTGGCCCAAACTCCTGCCCGTCCAGGACCACGCCGTTGGGCGCGCGAAGGTCTTCCCGCCACCCTTGGGATCCGTGGCGAAGGTGGCGTCCGCCCACTGCTCGAACCAGCCGGGAGGAATAAGATCGGCCTTTTGTCCTCCGGCACGCCCGTCAGCCAGCGCTGGAGCGCGGCGTCCCGGCTCACGGTGCGATAGGCGCCCAGCTTACCTTCGACCTGCACCAACGACGGGGTGGTGCGGAACCAGGCGGGCGCATAGAGGGCCAACCGCGCCACCTTCGCGGGGTTTTCCGCCGCATAGTTGGCCGTGATCACCGTACCCCCATCGACCAGCCCACTAGGTTGACCGACTCGACGCCGTTCCGGCCGCGCACGAAGTCCACCACCGCGCCGAGCGCCTTCACCGCATCGGCCGTGCGCGTCAACGGCTCGTTTTGGTCGGCGGGCTGATCCATGGACGCCGGACGCGTGGAGCGCCCGTAGCCCGGCAGGTCGAACGTGTGCACGTCGAAGCCGCGCTCGGCCATGTAGTCCATCCACGACTTCCCGGCCAACGGCAGGTCGAAAGCCGTCGCCGGATACGTCGCGCCGTGCACCATGATTGCGATACGGTCCGACGAGAACCTGCTCAGCCCGTCCGGGCGCTTGTTCCGCACGTATATCTGTCCGGCGGCCCCGTCCGGCACCGTGAGATCCGCAGCCACCACCTTGTTCCCCTGTGCGTGAACGTCGGTGGGCACCATCATGAACATAACCATGGAGACAAACAGACCCACGATGAGCCAGTGCATTGGTCGCTCCTCCCCTCGAACGTCGGTGTGCCCACTCCGCCCGCGCCTGTGTTCATGCGCAGAACGATGCTACCTCACTCGAGGCCGTGCCAGCGCGCCGATTCCGGAGATCGCTTGTCAAGAGGATAGGCAACACGAACGACCTCCGGCAGCGGTCGCTCCGTCCATGGGTCCCATCCCCGCTGCCACAGCTGCCACGGCGCTCGCGCCTCGTCTGGCTCGCAACTTGCCCCAGTGCCACAGGCACGATCGGCCGGGCGTGGCTTGTGGGCGGGGCATCGCCGTGGCCTACTGGGAACGAGGAGGACGAGCGATGGGTGAACGACAGGGTGGACTGCGCCGCCGAGACTTCCTCGCGGCGGCGCTCGCGGGGACGGCGGCCGCAATGGCGGTGGTACCGGATGCGCGGGGCCAAGCGCGGGCGCGGCCGACGCCGGCGTGCGGGGACAGCGGCGGGCTCACCCCGCCTCAGACGGAAGGGCCGTACTTCAAGGCGAGCTCACCGCTTCGCGCGTCGCTTCTCGAGCCGGGGATGTCCGGCCCGCGCCTCGTGGTCGAGGGCGTGGTCCTGACGACGGCCTGCGCGCCCATTCCCGGGGCCACCGTCGACTTCTGGCAAGCCGACGACCGCGGGCAGTACGACAATGCCGGCTATCGCCTGCGGGGGCATCAGCTCACCGACGGCGCCGGTCGCTACCGCCTCGAGACCATCGTGCCCGGCTCTATCCGGGCCGGACACGGCACATTCACGTGACGGTCGCCGCACCCAATCGGCCGCCGCTCACCACGCAGCTCTACTTTCCCGGAGAGGCCGCCAATCGGCGGGACGGGATCTTCGAGTCCGAGCTGCTGATGAAGCTTCGCGACGCCCAACAGGGCAAGCACGGCACCTTCGATTTCGTTCTGGACGTCCGGCCAGGGTGACCGACGGCCCTAGGACTTGAGCGCGGTCTCGATCTCGTCGATGTGCTCGCGCCGATGCTCGGCCCGGTGCACATTGACGGGCGACCCGGCCTTGCCATTGGCGGCCAGGAAGTCCTCCGGCAGCTCGGCCAGCATCCGATCCGTCGTCTCCGCGATGCTCAGCGTCAGCTCCGCGGCGCGCCGGGGCGCGACGGCGAGCAGCAGCGTCACTCTACTGGTACGAGCACCGGGGCACCCTTGTCCTTGATCAAGACCACTACGAATTTCGCCGGCTTGGTCTTGCTGGCGTTCCGGCCAACGACATGAACATCGTCGGGGCCCTCATAGAAGGTCTGTCCTGGTATCAGTGTTACCTGTTTTCCGCCCTTCACCTGCATCACAACGGAGCCCTCCAGTACATAGACAAGCGCATGTGCATTGTGTCGGTGGATCGGGTCCGACGAGCCGGGCGGATACTCCACCATGATCATCAGAGCTTCCTTGCCGGGACTCTCCGGAAGATCCTTCGACATGAGCGACGTGACTTTGGCCTGCGGAGCCTTAGCCTGCTGAGCCGTCGCCGTGCCGGTCATGAGGGACAGCAGAACCAAGGCAACGAGTGTGGTCGTCGCATAGTCGCCTCTTTCGTTCGAATCAAGCTTTTGCCTGTGAGCGGCGGAGCCATTCGTCGAAACCGATGCGGCCGAGGCGCGCTTCGCCCAACGGCACGAGCGAGCGCTCCTCGACCCGGCCGCCGAAGTATCGGGCCTCGGGGTCGCTCACGACCTCACGCGGGTCGCCGACCGCCTTCAGATAGCGGGCGACGATTTCGTTGAACGGTGCTCGTTCCGGGCCGGCGATCTCGACGATGCCGTTTCGCGGCGCCGCGAGCGCCACATCGGCGACGATGGCAGCAACGTCGTCCGCCGCGATGGGCTGGAACAGGCCGGGCGAAAGCCTGACCATGTTTCCATCCGCACTTGAAGCGGCGATGCCGCCGAGGAATTCCATGAACTGGGTCGAGCGGATGATGGTGTAGGGGATGCCGGAGGCCTCGATCAGTTTCTCTTGGGCGACCTTGGCGCGGAAATAGCCATTGTCGGGCGTCCGGTCGGTTCCGACGATGGAGAGCGCGACATGGTGCCGGACGCCGGCTGCGGCCTCCGCCGCGTGAAGGTTGCGGCCGGAGGTCTCGAAGAATTCCAGCACCGCCTTGTCTTCAAATGAGGGCGAGTTGGCGAGGTCGATCACCACCTGCGTGCCGGCCATGGCCTCTTTGAGGCCCTCGCCGGTGATGCTGTTGACGCCGGTCTTGGGCGAGGCGGCGACGACCTCGTGGCCGCCCTGGCGCAGAATGGCGACGGTCTTCGAGCCGATCAGGCCGGTGCCGCCGATGACGACGATCTTCATGGTCTACCCTCCCTTGTTGATGACTGACCACCCTCGGGTTCGAGATTCTATCGTCTGATGGTGCGCGCCTTCAATCGCATCGGCGACTCCCAAGGCACCCCGCCGCTGTGGAGGTCTTCGGCGCTCCGCTCAGCGAGGCCGACGCCAAGGCGATCACCGAATACCTGGCGACGACGTACGGCTCCCCGAAGTAGCCGTCGAGCCGGGCTCAGCCGGAATGAGCGCGGCGCGCACGCCACTCGCTCACGATCTCGTCCACGTCGAGGGCGGCGAGGCGGGTCGGCGGCCCTTCGACCGCCCGGGAATTGACCTTGGCGATCTCGGTGTTCAGGGCGGCGACACGGGCGCGGACGTCGGTCTCGCTGCCCACGCTCCAGAGGGCGGCCAGCCCGACCTCGACCTTGCGCAAGAGCTCCAGCGCGGGCGGTAAGACGGTGAGCTTCTCCCGCTGGAGGAGCTTCTTCACCCACCAGTCCGGATCGTAGAGGTCGGTGATCCCGGAATGGGCTTGCCCGCGCCCTCGAGGTCGTCGAACTCCCCGGTTTCGCGGGCATTGTGGATCAGCTCCTCGATCCAGGTCTCCCAGCTCTTCCCCGCCGGCTTCCGCTCCGTCATGGCGCCTCCTCCGGAGCCGACCCGCGACTCCTCCCTACTCTACCGCTTGGCGCTCGTGGGCGACGACGGTGGTCTTACGACGGGAGGCCGCTTTCGGCGGGAGTATACGGTCGAATGTTCGTAGGATAGATGATCATCTCCGGAATGGAGGTGCGCTTGGGCATCAGGGCCACGAACTTCATCGTCTCGGCGAGATCCTCGGGCTGGATGAACTGTTCGAGCACTTCGGGCGGATACTTCACCTTACGGCGCGCCATGATGGGCGTGTTGACGTCGTCCGGACAGAGGCAGCAGGCGCGGATGCCGAACTTCCAGGCTTCCTGCGTCAAGGACAGGCTCATTCCGAGCATGCCGAACTTCGAGGCGGAGTAGGCGATGCCGGCCACGCCGCTCACGCGCTTGGCGGCGGTGGAGGCGACGTTGATGATGAGCCCGTCCTTCTGGGCGCGCATGGTCGGCAGGGGCCGCCTGCACCATGTTGAAGGCCCCGGTGAGGTTGACGGCGAGAATGTAGTCCCAGTCCGTTGTGGTGATTTCGTCGAGTCGCCGGTTGAGCACGTTGATCCCCGCGTTGTTGACGAGAATATCGACGCGCTTCAGGCGTTCGAGCAGACCTTGGGCAGCCGCATCGACCTTCGGGCGGTCGGCGACGTCCAGCGCCTCGACGACCGCCGTCCCGCCGAAGGCCTGGATCTCGGCCGCAACCTCATCGAGCGTGTCGCGCCGCCGCCCGATGAGGGCGACCGCCGCGCCCTCCCGCGCAAACATCAGCGCGCCCGCCTTGCCGATGCCCGTGCCCGCGCCTGTCATCCACACGACCTTGCCCGCGAATGCGCTCATCTCGCTCCTCCTACTTCCGAGAAGCGTCGAAGAGCTCGCCGAACAACACCCAGTGCTCGCCGTCGAAGCGGCCGAGCTGCATCTGCTCGACCGGGAAGAAGTCGTTCGGGCCCGTGTTGACCCGGATGCCGGGCAGCAGCATCGGGAGGGCGAGGCCATTGATGCTCGCCGCCTGCTTCATGATGTTGGCTCGGGACAGGTCGTTGCCGCACTGCTTGAGCACGTGCACGAGCGTCTGCGCCGCGGTGTAGCCGTAGGCGTTGAATGCGTCCTCCATGGAGCCGCCTGGATAGTACTTCCCCATGAACTCCGCCCAACCCTTGAAGCTCAGGGTCGTTCTTCCACTGCGGGTCGGTGACGTCCTTCAGATACTGGGCGCTCAGGATGCCCTCGGCCGCCTCGACGCCCGCCGGCTTGAGCACGGACTGCACCGATGCGGAGACGCTCGAGAGGATCTGCACGGGCCTCCAGCCGAGATCGTAGGCCTTGCGGATGGCCTGGGAGGCGAACTTCGGTGCGGTGCTGTTGAAGAAGACGTTGGCTCCGCTGTTCTTCAGGTTGACCACCTGGGAATCGACGGTCGGATCGGTCACCTCGTACGACTGCTCCATGACGATGATTCGAGCAGCGGCGGCGCCGAGCCCGTCCTGAACCCCTTGAGGTAGTCCTTGCCGGAGTCGTCGTTCTGGTAGAGAACGCCGACCTTGGCATCGGGGATGTTCTTGAGCACGTACTGCGCGTAGATCTGGCCTTCGGTCTGATAGGTGGGCTGCCACCCCATCGTCCATGGATGTCCCTGGGGATCGCCGAACTTCGTCGCCCCCGTCGCCACGAAGAGCTGGGGCACCTTCTGGTCGTTCATGTACTTCCAGATGGCGGAGTTGGTCGGCGTGCCGAGCGGCTGGAAGATCAGCGCGACCTGATCCTGCTCGACGAGCTTGCGAGTCATCTCGAGCGTCTTGGGCGGGCTGTACTGGTCGTCGTAGGTGATGTAGTTGATCTTCCGCCCGTTGACCCGCCGTCGTCGTTGACCTTCTTGAAGTAGGCGCCGATGACCTTGCCGATGAGTGCCGTAGGCCGAGAGCGGCCCACTGTACGGATTCGTGTTGCCGACCTTGATCTCGGTGGCGGTGACGCCCGGCTGGGCCAAGGCGGCGCTCGGCGCGAACGTGAGCGACAGGAGGGCCAGGCCAGCAATGAGACGGATCGGAGCGTGCATCGGTGGGCCTCCTGACCGTCCGCCGGGCATGGCCGCGGCGGGGCCGTGGTGGGTGAGCTATACGATCATCGGCGACGGCTCGACGTCCGCGACGCCTCGGCCCCTCGAGGATGCGAAGGACTCCGGCCGCCCCGTCCTCGACACGCAGCCTCCGGCGCCGGAGCCAGCGCATCGCGGCCCCGCCTGATGGATTGTTCGGGCCACGAAACCTTTGCCGGATCGCTAGCGGAGCATGCGCATTAAGAGCAAGAGGACGATCGCGCCCACGAGGGACATCAAGAATCCGGCGGGATGAAATTTCGAGTCGGGATCTGGTTTGCTGATGAGACGTCCGATAAACCCGCCGATCAGCGAGCCCACGATCCCCACGAGGGTGGTGGCGATGAGCCCCATCTGGTCGACTCCGGGCAGCACGGCTCGGGCAATGAGGCCCACCACGAAACCCACCACGAGGTACCAAAGGAAGTGGAGCATGGCATTCTCCCTTCTCGTGTGTCGCGCTCGCTTGCAGGCCAACCTGCCGGGGCGGCAGGACTCATGACGGGCGGAGCCTAGCACGAACCACCCGGCCGCGTGACGCGGACCCCACGGACCCTTCGATGGCCTGGTGAGCATCGTCCCGGGGAGCCATCGTGACGGACTGTCCGATGTTGACTACCCGCTCAATATCAATAGACTACCCGGATGGTGCGGATCTCCGAGAAGGTCGAGCATTTCGATGTGCTGATCGTCGGCGCCGGCATCTCCGGCGTGGGCGGAGCCTACCACCTCACCCGGCAATGCCCAGGCACCAGCTTCGTCGTGCTCGAGTCGCAGGGCAGCTTCGGAGGGACCTGGATCACCCACCGCTTTCCCGGCATCCGCTCCGATAGCGACCTCTATACCTTCGGCTACCGCTTCAAGCCGTGGACGGGCACGCCCATCGCCACCGCGGCCGAGATCCTGAGCTACATGAAGCGAGGTCATCGACGAGAACGACCTCGGCCGCCACATTCGCTACCACCACCGCATCGACCGCGCGAGCTGGTCCAGCCCCGAGAACCTCTGGACCATCGAGGCCACCCGCCTCGACACCGGCGAGACGCTCTACTTCACCGCCAACTTCCTGTGGATGTGCCAGGGCTACTACCGCCACGCGGAAGGCTACACGCCGGAGTGGGAGGGCATGGCCGACTTCAGGGGTCGCATCGTCCACCCGCAGACGTGGCCGGAGGACCTCGACTACCAGGGCCAGCGGGTCGTGGTCATCGGCTCCGGGGCCACCGCGGCCACCGTGCTGCCCGCCATGGCTCCCGACTGCGCCCACATCACCATGCTCCAGCGCTCGCCGACCTTCTTTCGCATCGGCCGCAACGCCATCGACATCGCCGACGAGCTGCGCCGGCTCCAGGTGGACGAGTCCTGGATCCACGAGATCGTGCGTCGCAAGATCCTCTACGAGCAGGCCGTCTTCACCCAGCGCTGCCTCAGCGAGCCCGAGGTGGTGAAGCAGGAGTTGCTAGCGGGCGTGCGCCATTATGTTGGGCCCGACTACGACATCGAGACGCACTTCACGCCCGGCTACCGCCCCTGGCAGCAGCGCCTCGCCTTCATTCCTGACGGCGACATGTTCAAGGGCATCGCCGAAGGCAAGGCCTCGGTGGTCACCGACGAGATCGAGCGCTTCACGGAGACGGGCATCCTCCTGAAATCCGGCAACCTGCTCGAGGCCGATATCATCGTCACCGCCACCGGCTTCAACCTCTGCGTGCTCGGCGACATCGACTTCACCATCGACGGCACGCCCTCGTCTTCTCGGACACCGTGACCTACCGCGGCATGATGTTCACGGGCGTGCCCAACCTGGCCTGGGTGTTCGGCTATTTCCGCGCGAGCTGGACGCTCCGCTCCGACCTCGTGGCCGACTTCGTCTGCCGGCTCCTCAACCACATGAAGGCCAAGGGGGCCCGGCGCGTGGTTCCTGCCCTGCGACCCGAGGACAGCGACATGCCGCTGCTGCCCTGGATCGACGCGGACAATTTCAATCCCGGCTACATGATGCGCGGCATGCACCTCTTGCCCAAGCGCGGCGACAAGCCGGAATGGGCACACACCCAGGACTACTGGGCCGAGAAGGACGAGTTCCCCGCCATCGACCTCGACGACGGCGCCTTCAAGTACGCCTGAGAGGGAACCCTGGCCAGAGTTCGTATGTTAGAGTCGCCGGTCGTGCGTCCGTGGCCCGGGTCGGCCGCGGGATACGCTCTGGGAACAGGACCGGGCAGCAAGCGCAGTGCCTCCAGCAGGGTCGCTCCCGGGCGGCCCCTCGCGAAAGGAAAGAGACGATGCGCCCATCGATCAGCCTCGGCGCCCTGGTTGCGGTCACCACCCTGCTGGTCGCCGTGTTGACCACCGCGCAGCCGAAATCGCCGGCGGAAGTCGTCGAAGAACGGCAGCAGGTGATGAAGCAGAACGGAGACGCCTGGAAGAACATCCAGGACAATGCAAAGACTGGAAACTGGGCGGTAGTTGCCGCAAACGCGGAGATCATCTCGAAGAACGCCGCCAAGATCCCTTCCCTCTTCCCGGAGGGCTCGCTGACCGACAAGTCGAAGGCGAAGCCGGAAATCTGGCAGAAGTGGCCAGAGTTCGAGAGCACCGCCAAGAAGATGGAAACGGAGGCGGCGCGTCTGCAGAGCACCGCTGCCGCCGGCAACGGGCAGGGCTCGCAGGACATCATCAAGGACTTCGGTCGCAACGCGTGCGGCGCCTGCCACACGCCGTTCCGCGTCCCGCCCCCGCGCCAGGGCTAGCGGCCACGCCGGGGACGGGGGCCCCGCTGCGCCCCGTCCCTTGGCTAGTGTGCGGGACGGTGTCCGAGTCTGGCAGCTTACTTCACAGGGACGGGCGCCACGAGGGGGCGACCGCCGCTGGAGAGTGCTAATGTTGGCTAGCCTCGTGGATTGAATCTGACGTCTGGTATCCGGCCAATGAACGATCTTGCGGGTAAAGCTCGGGCTGAAGTCGCGGACTTACTGGACGCCCAGCTGTCGCCGTTGGGACTCCGCGCAATCGAGGCGCTTTCTCCCCAGATTGGGGAAGCAGTACTGGATGTGGGCTGTGGTGCTGGCCAATCAGTCCTGCAGCTCGCGGATCGGGTGGGGCCCAGAGGGCGGGTCACCGGAGTCGACATCGCTCCGCCCCTGCTAGAGGTCGCACGCCGCCGGGCAGTGGGGCGCAGCCAAGTGGACTTCATTGAATGCGATGCGCTGAGGCTCGCGCTCCCAGAACGCAGCATCGATTGTGTCTTTTCGCGCTTCGGGGTGATGGCTTTCGGGACCCCGTCGCTGCGTTCTCAAACTTCCGGCGAATGATGAGACCCAGAGGTCGGCTGGCCTTCGTCTGCTGGCGATCGCTGGACGAAAACGAATTGGATTTCCTTCCCCTCCACGCGGCCGGGCTTGAAGGATGGCTCGACCCGACGCCATTCAGCTTCGCGGACTCCGGCTACATCCGAACCACGCTTCAGACAGCGGGTTTCCGGCAGATCACGATCCAAGCGCACGACGAGATGGTCTCCAGCGGAGATCTGGACGCCATGATTGTCGTGCTGCTGAGCGTCGGGCCGCTTGGCAAGATCATTCGAGAAAATCCGAACATGAGGGCGGCGGCGGAATCCCGCGTGCGTGCAGCTCTAGCGGAGCGAGGGAATCAAGCCGCTGTAGCGTTGAACGCGGCGACTTGGGTTGTCACCGCGCGGCCGTAGTCCAGTCGGCAACCCTGGCAACCCGGCCGGCAAGATCGGCGGCATAAGACTCGAAGATGAGCGGGACCAAGAATCAGCGGCGCGGATGCCTGATAGTATCACCCGAGGAGGAACGCCATGAAGGTCATCGACGCGCAGATCCATATCTGGGCCCAGACCGTGACGCCGCCCAGCGGCCTGCATCGCAAGGTGCCGAAGTTCACCGCCGAGGAGGCGCTGAAGGAGATGGACGAGGCCGGCGTCGATGCCGCCCTGATCCATCCGCCCTATAGCTGGGACCCGACCTCCAATCAGCTCGCCCTCGACGCGGCAAAGAAATATCCCGACCGCTTCGCCGTGATGGGCCAGTTCCCGCTCGACGATCCGGAAAGCCGCAAGCGCATCCACGGCTGGCGCGACCAGCCCGGCATGATGGGCCTGCGCTGGGCACTGCTCTATCCCGACCAGCAGAAGGACTTGCACGAGGGCAAGCTCGATTGGGTGTGGCCCGCCGCCGAGAAGGAAGGCATCCCCGTCGCCACCATGGCCGGCCTGTTCCTGCCGACCTTCCGGAAGATCGCCGAGGCGCATCCCAGGCTGAAGCTGATCATCGACCATTGCGGCCTGCTGCGCCTGGAGAAGGACGAGAAGGCCTTTGGCAATCTCGACGAGCTTTGCGCGCTCGCCAAGCTGCCCAATGTCGCCGTCAAGGCGACCGGCGCGCCGGGCTATTCCACGCAGCCCTACCCGTTCAGGAACCTGCATGACGGTCTGCATCGCATCTTCGATGCCTACGGGCCCGACCGCTTCTTCTGGGGCACCGACATCACGCGAATGCCGTGTACCTATCGCCAGTGCGTCACCATGTTCACCGAGGAGCTGCCGTGGCTGAAAGGCCAGGACCTCGAGAAGGTCATGGGCCGCGGATTGGCCAAGTGGATCGGCTGGAACTACCGCTTCGATTGAGCGTTACTTCCGGATCGGCAGGATCGCCGCTTTTCGTGGTCGAAATCACCGTGGTGGCCCCAACGGCGCCCAAAAGCGCCGTGGGCCCACGGCTCCGCACGAGCACGAGCAGGTCACGAGCACACGTAGCCGACGCTGCTTCCTACACCGCGCTCGAGCAATATGTGCAGCGGGTGGCCTTCGCGAGCACGCTCTCGGCGCACGCCGGACACGTCTCCATCAGAGGTCCCGGCGGGGCCGACTTCTCCCCTGAGGAGGGACCCTGGCCACCCAAGGCACGCGATGATCACGAAGTCGACAACCGAACCGAGAAGATTGCCGACGGCGATGGTGGTGAGGACCCTTCCATCCGGCGCTGTCTCTGAGCGGTATCCGCAAGGCTCGCCACTCTCCGCCGCCCACGAACAGCGACATGATCGGCACGAGCACGTCGGCCACGACCGAGGACACCACCTTGCTGATGGCCGTGCCGATGATGACGGCCACGGCCAGGGCGAGTGCATTGGCTCTCCGGAGACACTCGAAGAACTCGCTCATCGAAGTGCTATTTTTCTCGGTGGGTTGCTCAGCGATGATCTGGCCCGTGACCCTCCGTAGGCCGCCTCCGAATCACCGTCTTGGACACCAACCCATTCTGACCCGGCCGGCCCTGCGTATGGTCCAGAGCACAGACGGGAAGTTCATGCGTGAGCTGGCAGAGTCCGAGGAGGCGTCATCGTGGTCCCCATGCAACGGTTCCTCCCTCGAGTCAGACGGAGAAAAGGCGAGCGCGCGCGGAGCGTAGCAACAGGACCGGGTCGTCAGGAAGCCTGCGAGAACTACGTGCGTAGCTCTACGTAGATCGACGTGTCTGGGCTGGCGGAATACACTGCCTCCGTGAAGCTTCACGCCCTCACCGCCAACCTGTGGGGCCTGCCGTGGCCCGTGAGCTGTGACAGGGTCGGGAGGAAGGCCAGGTTCGCCGAGCTCCTCGCGCGCATCCGCCCCGATGTCGTGGGGCTACAGGAAGTGTGGTGGCCGTGGCGCGCGCGGTTCCCCGGCGTGCCCCTCCATGTTCCGCTCTCGTGGCGAGATGCCGGACTAGCCATTTCCGGCAGCCTGGCCAGTGACAGCCGGGTAGACCTCGTGCCGTTCCGTCATCACCGCGGCGCCGACCGCCTGAAGCGCAAGGGGATCCTGCACAGCGTGATCCGAGTGGGTGACGTCGACCTCAGCGTTGTCGTGACCCATTTGCAGGCCGGCCGGCGCCATGCGGCAATCCGGTTCCGCCAGGCTTCGGCCCTCCGGGCCCTCATTGAACGGATCAAGGAGCCGGTGCTGTGCATGGGTGACTTCAACTTCTACGGGGCCGATGACGGCCGCTCCGCCGAGCTCCTGGTCGCCGCAGGTCTCCGCGACGCCGCGCTCACAACCGGCAGCGCCTTGCCCACGTTCTGGTCCGGGGACACGGCCGAACGTTTCGATCGCATCTACGTCCGCGACGGGAAGTCGACCTCTATCGCGGTCCGGTCGCTGACGGTGTTGAGCGGCCGGCGCAACCCGTGGTCCGACCACGCGCCCGTGTCCGCCTTCCTCGAAGTGAGCGATTGACAGACGGTTCGCTCGTGCTCGTCATCGACGCGATCCCCTGGGCGGTCGCGCACGAGGTGTGGGGCGAGGGACATCTTCCTGGCTTCTCCGAGCCGGTGCCCTGCGTCTCCGTGTTCCCCTCCTTCACGAATGTCGCAGTGCCGGCGCTGATCGGGCAGATCCTGGGCACACGGCCGCCAGGGTACGAAGCTCGCTACTACCACCCGCCCAGCGGTACCATCCGCGGCGGGCTCATCACTGCCGAGGTCGACCGGCACCTGGCGCAATACCGGATCCGCCCGGTGGGTCCGCTCGGGATGGTGGCGGGGTTTCTGGTCCCGCAGCTCATGGCCCGGGGCGAGGTCTTGCGGCTGGTGAACGGCTTCGCGAAGGAAGGTGGCCACTGGCTCGCCTATGCCGCCGCGACGGACGGCGTCGCGCATTTCAGCGGTCGCGAGGCGCTCACCGCCGCGTTCCGGAACGTGATCCTCCGCATCGTGGACGCGCGAAGGACGATCGAAGCGGAGCATGGCACCGCCCCCGCCGTCGTGCTCACGAGCGATCACGGAATGGCCTCTGGCCCTCTCGCGAACGTGAGCGACGCCGATGTCGGTGAAGCTCTCGAACGGGCGGGATTCGTCCGCGAGTCTCCTGGGCCCAACGGCTTCTTCCTTCCGGCGATGGGCGAGGTCGCAGCCGGCGTGTGCTTCGTCGCGCCTGATCGCGCGGTGATGGCCGCCCGCATCCTGGCCCGGCTCGATGGGATCGACGTCGTGATCGCGCGTCGGAGCGAGGAATCAGCGCTGATCGTTCGCGGAGCTGACGAGGCGACCCTCGAGTGGCGCGACGGTCGATGCCGGTACCTCGCGATCCCGGCGGATCCGCTTTCCTATGCACCCCTCTTGGCCGAGCTGCAACGCGGTGGGGCCGTGGACGCCCAGGGATTCGTCGACACCGATGGGCTGCTGACCGCGAGCTTGCGCCACGACTACCCGGATGCCCTCCACCGGATCCGCCGGGCGCTCACCGATCTGGTCGACTTCCCGGCGCCGGTAGTCTTCTCGATGCGCCCGGGCTTTACCTATGGGCCCCGTCTCACCCACGTCGCTGCCGCGATCCTCGGTGGCCAGGTGGGCACCCACGGGGCGCTCAGCTCGGAGCAGAGCATTGGGTTCCTCAGCGTGGCCGGGCTCCCGGCGCCGCCGCCGGTCGTGCGCGCCGAGACCGCGCTTGTCCCGTACAGAGATCTCGTGATCCAGGGAGCGAGATCGTCGTGAGCGTTGTTCGAATGAGAGCGTCGTCAGCGCCATGAAGCCTTGACCAGACTGCCCTGTGGCGCGAGTGGTCGTGGCGCCGGTGCGGCGTGCTCGCCGCGGCCGAAGGTTCCGTGTCTCCTGTCTCATCAGGCCGATGTACGCAGGGACTACGCACTTGGAGCAACCGAACGCTCTCATGTTGCGCTTCAGCAGTGGCGCCAAGATGGGAAGCAAACCGGGTAGACTGGTGTCATATTCGGAACAGTTCCTGCGAGCCGTCGAAGTGGCTCTGCCGCCGCTTGTCCGGCCCGACCTCGCAATAGGGCCGGTGGGAGACCTGACGCATGGGTGCGCGAACGGTCGATTTTGGAAGCGTCCTGGCTCGGCTGGCGCGCAGCACGGTCATGGAGGACGGCGACCTCTCCGGCGTGCTTCGCGCCATTACCGAGGCGGCCGCCGCCGCCCTTCAGGTCGAGCGGGTAAACATCTGGATGTTCGACCGCGAGCGGACGCGGATTCGCTGCATTCAGGCTTACGAGCGCGGGGTGAACCGGCACACGCAGGGCGACGAGATCCTCGCCTCGGTCGCTCCATCGTACTTCGCGGCCCTCGCCGAGCTTCGTACCGTGGCCGCCTTCGACGCCCTCAATGATCCGCGGACCCGCGAGCTGGCCGGCTACCTACAGCCGCGGGGCATCACGACGCTGCTCGACGCGCCGCTCTATCAAGGCGGAGAGCTTGCGGGCGTCGTGTGTCACGAACACGTCGGGCCGCCGAGACAGTGGAGCGCCGATGAGCAAGCGTTCGCGGGCTCGGTGGGGGACTTCGTCTCCCTGGCCATCGAAGCCGATCGCCGCATCCGGGCCGAGCGGTCTCTGCGGGAGGGCGAGGAGCTCTTTCGCGCTGTCGGCGACCGCCTTCCCGACGCCATGCTCCTGGTGGACGCCAGCGACCCGTCCTCCCTCACTGTGCGCTACGCCAACGAGGCGGCCTGCCGTCTCTCCGGCTACAGCCCTCGGAGCTGAGCGAGCAGCCCATCACCGTGCTCGCCGACCCGGGCGCGCGGGGCCCCGTGGACGAGCAGATCGGCCGCGCGCTGGCAGGCGAAGTCGTCCTCTTCGACAGCCTGCACCGGCGCAAGGACGGGTCCGTCATGCCGGTCGAAGTCTATGGGCGGGCAATCGACTGCGCGGGACGGCTCACGCTGCTCCTCCTCGGCCGCGACATTTCACGCCGTGTGCGGGCGGAGCAAGCCCACCTCGAGTTCCAAGCCAAGGTCCTCGAGGCCCAGCGGCGCGAGAGTCTCGGCATCCTCGCCGGTGGGATCGCTCACGAGTTCGGCAACTTGATGACGACCATCCTTGCCCACCTGGAGCTGGCGCGGCTCCCCGAGTCCAGTCCCGCCCGCGGCCGCTGGAGCCAGGTCGTGGCGGCCGCGAACGCGGCCGCCGACCTCTGCCACAAGCTCCAGGTCTACTCCGGCCGGGCCCGGCTCGTCATGGCGTCGATCGACCTTTCAGCGCTGGTGGACGAGCTGCTGCGGCTCATGCGCGCCGCGTTGCCGGAGCACGTGACGGTCGAGCAGGATCTGCCTCCGAACATGCCGGGGATCGACGCCGACGCCGAGCAGATGCGCTTAATGGTCGTGAGCCTCATCACGAATGCTGTCGAGGCCATCGGCGACCGTCCGGGGACCATCGCGGTCCGTGCCCGGCTCGGGCGCTTCACACGGGCGGACTTCGAGGACGCCTCCACGCAGTGGCAGATCCCGGACGGCGACTATGTCTGTCTCGAGATCAGCGACTCGGGCTCCGGCATGGGCGAGGAGACGCGTCGACGCATGCTCGAGCCGTTCTTCACCACCAAGGTGACGGGACGGGGCCTCGGGTTGCCCGCCGTCCACGGGATCGTACGGGCCCATCGGGGCGCCTTCGTCGTGACGTCGGAGATCGGCCGCGGCACAACCGTCCGCGTCTTCTTTCCCATCGTCTCGTCCCCGTCGGCAACCCCGCTGAGACGCGAGGAGGGTTCCGGGGCGAGGCTGCCGGCGACGGGCATCTCCGACATACGATCCTCGTGGTGGACGACGAGCCGATGGTGCGCGAGGTGGCCGCCCTCGCCCTCGAAGGCGAGGGATTCGCTGTCGTCTCCGCGCGCGACGGGCGGGAAGCGCTGCACCTGATCGACTCCCGGGACGACATCGTGGCGGTCATCCTGGACCTCCACCTGCCGGACGTCGGGGCGGAGGAGATGATGGGCCGCATTCGCCGCCGCCGCCCGAGCCTTCCCCTAATCCTGTCCAGTGGACATCAGGATCCGATAGTGACGAGCGGTCTCCGCGAGGGCATGGCCGTGTTCCTTCCGAAACCGTGGGAGCTGTCGCTCCTTCTCGAGGTCGTGAGCCAGGCTCTAGCGAGTGCCGCGCCGCCATGAAGAACTGGCGGATGATCGCCTCAGAGGATGTGACGCCGGACGTGTGAAGGAGAGTGGTCAGGCCGTCACGGCCCTCCGGCTTGGCCAACCGGAACGCTACGCTTTGTCTTTTGTGCCGCTGAAACTGACTGGGTGCGTGACCGTTACTGGATCGACTGCGAGTAGCTGGGCGATCACTGTGGAGAACGCCCGACCTTCCGTCAAGACACTTGTGCCAAGGCGGTGTCGTCATGGTCGCGTGAGCGCTTTCGGGATTGCGACAATGATCGCCTCGTAGACGTTGGCATCGAGCTCAATCGTGACCATGTTCATCTGGACTGACTCGTGGCCGCGAAAACGGCGAGCGATACTCGAGCGCGGCACGGACCTTACTCTTCAACTCGGCCATGGTGAACGGTTTGACAAGGAACGGCTCCCCGGGGCTAGCAGAATCAGATAGTCCTCGACAGTTTCGATGCTGTACGCCGACATGAAGAGCACCTTCGCCTCGGACCGGATGCCCCGGAGCTCCTCCGCGAGCTGCCGCCCGCTCATGAGCGGCATCACGACGTCCGTCAGGAGTAAATGGAGGGGCCCCCGCGGGTGCGTGCGATTCGGAGAGCCTCACGCGGGTCTCTTGTGCTCAGGACGGCGTACCCTGACGCTCGCAAGATGTCGGCGGCCAGGGCGAGAACCTCGCGGTCGTCATCGACCAAGAGGATCGTTTCCGTGGGCTTCGACGATGAGGCAGCCATGTCCTCACGCGGTTGATCGGTCGGCCAGCTCAAGGACGAGGAAGATTAGAACGCAGACACCGATGAGATCGCTTTCGCGCGTATCATCACTACTCGTCGTCCTAGGCGACCGTGTGCATCCGATGATCATCTGCGAGAAGGCTTACACCCGGAATCGAGAGCAGTCTAGATACGAAAGCCACGAGCGGATGACCGGAAGATAGTCCTCCGTCCCTACTCCTTCTCCGGTGACTCACCAGCCCTTCGCTTCTGGCAATTCTTCCGACTGGAGTCGAGTCATTTGTTACCCAGCTTGGTGCCGCGTGGCCCAGCTTGTTGCCGTCTGTTAGGTTCTCCGACATCTATGTCGCTTCTCTATGCTCATCCTCGTCATGGCGACCGCGAACCATCGCAGCCACAGGATATTCCGCACGGAGTACGACACGAGCAGGAGGATGTTCGAGAAGTGCACCAGATAGTCCGTCGGGTGAACGCTCATAGGGGTCTCCCTGGACTCAGGGACAGCGCGGCGTTCCGGCCTTCGTTCCAAGCAAGCCATCCTCGATCATGAGCGACCATAGCTTCTGGGCAATCGCGGCGAGCGACACCGTCGATTCCGGACGGAGAACTGGCTCCGCCACCGTCACTTCCCCGGTGGATTCCCAGAGCAGGTGACCGGTCTGCGTGCCCCAGAGCTGGAGCCACAGGCGCAGAGCCAACACCCGGGTCCGGACTATCTTCAGGCCGCTAAACTCGAACTTGTCCAGCACGGTCTGGTTGAACTCGGCGAGCCCCGGTTGCAGCACGTAGCGGGAGCCGAGCGCGGCGCCGATGCGCCCCAGCCGCTCTCGCTCGAGGATCCCGCCGCCGCGAGCAGCGCTCGAGAGCAGATCCACGTACTCGCCGGCCAGTCCCTGGTCGGTGAGCCGATTCAGCATGTCCGGCATCGGCATCGTGCGGATGGGCGGCGACGCCTGCGAGAGGGCGGCCGTGAGAGCGTACGACACGGTGGCACTCAAGCCCTGGATGGCCGGAGCGGCGACGGGGCCGAAAGTCGCGACCGGCTCGCACACCAGCCCGGCGACGTCGACAGCCGGTGACCGCGGCACGGACGTGACGTGGGAATCCGACAGGCGGGTCGGAGTGCTGCAGCCGGCCAGGAGGGTCGCCGAAAATGCGAGGCTCAGCCCGGCGAGGCACCGGCGCTGCCTGATCAGTCTGTGTGCCATGACCGCTTTGCAGGACTCCGGGCCGGCATCGAACATCGCTCACTCCTTCCCGCCTAGGATGAGCACATTGAAGGCGCCGAAGGGTTGTCGCGAGAACCGGGAGCATCACTGCCTCCTCTAGGCTCAGGCACACACTCGAGTTAGAGTGCCAACCTTAGACAGCCAAAATGAGCCCGTCAAGCCTTTGCCTTGCGCGAGACGGGAAGAAATCCCGCAAAGTTCGCCTAGTGGCCCCAACGGGAAGCGCACACAGGACTAGTTATTCCCTTCGAAGGCTTGGCACCTTGCCGCTTAGAGGGCAAACGCCGCGAAACTCATGCTCATTCGCCTCTTTGCGCCAGTCAATGAGGCGCGCCCAACCCCGCGACACTGACACCAGGTGCAGCGTTCGCACTTGCTCTCCATGCTTGACGTGGAAGGCGGCCAGCGGCGGCAACGCCGTAGACGCAGTGCAGCTTCCATTGGTCTGTGGCGCGATCTCTTGGTCCCGACGGAACTCCTTGAGGTCCCCTGCCCTCGAGGACTGCACCAACAATCTTGTAGTCGACCGTCACAGACTTGAGCCGTCCCTTGCGTCCTGGTGCATCCTTATCCATAGACGAGCCGCTTCAGAATTAGGCTAGCGAAAGGTACTGTATGAGCGCACAACCTACTCCGCTCAATCGTCAGACCGCTCGCCGGTTTCTGAGTGCGGTGAGAGATTTGCTCAGCTCCGAAGTACGCCCAAAGGTTATCGGCCTGCTCATACTCCTCGCGATGTTTGCACTGTCTGTCAATGGTCTTAACGTCGTGAACAGCTACATCGGACGTGACCTCATGACGGCAATCGTCGCTCACGACATGGCGGGCTTCATCAGACTTATGACTGTTTATGTCGCCGTCTTTGCCGCCATGACGGCAGCGGCGGTGCTCTATCGCTTTTCCGAGGAGCGGCTGGGCCTGCTATGGCGTTCGTGGTTGACTAAACGCGTGACCGCGCGCTACCTCGATCGACGTAACTATCTGCGCCTTCGAGAGTCGGACCAAATCGACAACCCGGATCAGCGTATTGCCGAAGACATCCGATCATTCACGACAACTACTCTGTCATTTGCGCTCATCTTTCTGAATTCGATCCTGGCGGTCGTGTCGTTCTCGGGCGTCCTGTGGACGATTAGCCCGCTTCTATTTGGCGTCGCCGTCTCGCTACGCAGCGTTCGGCACGCTCATGACGATTCTTCTGGGGCGGCCGCTGGTCTGGCTTAACTATGCTCAATCTGGGTTTGAAGCCGACTTCCGAGCGACGTTGATCCATGTCCGCGAGAACGCCGAGCCGGTTGCGCTCTTGCGCCGTGAAGGCCGCCTGAGTCAGCGGCTCCTGGGCCGCATCGGCGAACTCGTGCAAAACTTTCGACGAATTACGTCGGTGAACCGCAATCTGGCCTTCTTCACGACGGGCTACAACTACCTGATCCAGATCATTCCGATGTTAGTGGTCGCCCCGCAATTCATTCGCGGGAACGTCGAATTCGGCACGATTACCCAGTCGGCGATCGCCTTCACGCAGTTGCTCGGCGCCTTCTCGCTGATCGTCAATCAGTTCGGGTCGCTCTCTTCCTTCGCCGCCGTTGTCGCTAGGCTCGCCGGATTTGTCGAGGCAGTCGAGACAATCGATGTCGATCGTCCGGCAATCGAGACGGTCGAGAATGGTGACCGAGTTGCGTACGAGGGGTTAACGCTGCGAGCGTCGCAAGACCACGGGGCGCTCCTCACCGGTTTATCAGTGTCGATTCCTCGCGGAATGCGAGTGTTGGTCACGGGACCCAACGAGGCGGCACGCGTTGCCTTGTTCCGGGCGACGGCCGGAATCTGGTTCCGCGGAGAAGGCCGCATCGTGCGTCCGCCGTTGGACGCGATTTCATTTCTGCCGCAACAGCCCTACTTGACCCCGGGCACGCTGCGGCATCTGCTTGTGCAAGCCGGGCGGGAACAGGACATCTCTGACGAGCGCATTTTGGCTACCGTCCGTGACAGTGAACTCGAGTCCCTCGTCGAGCGGGTGGGCGGGCTCGATGTCGAGCGCGATTGGCCAACGATACTTTCATTGGGCGAGCGGCAACAACTGGCTATCGCGCGTCTCATTCTCGCGCGGCCGTCGTTCGCCATGCTAGATCGGGTGAGTACCGCGCTTGGCTCAGCTCGGCTCACGCAGTCGCTGCAGCGGCTCACCGACAACTCCATTGCGTACATGAATTTCGACGAAGCTGTGGTGTCGGTCGATTTGTACGACGCAGTCTTGGAAATCGACGCCAACGCAACGTGGAATTGGACGCAGCGGGCATGCTAACGGTCGGTCGACCTACAGCCTTCCGGCGGCGAGGGACCCAGTTGACGCGGCAGCCGAGGTCGTCGATGGCGAGCATCACTCGCTCCAGGCCAGGCCACCAGATCTCCCACGGCCCGCCGCAGGCCGGCGGGCCGTCGATGACGCAGAGCAGCGGGGCCTTCAGCCCCCGTGCGACGAGGCCGTCCAGGCACCCTTCCAGGCTTCGTAGGATTCGCCCCCACACAGGTCCAACTCCACCAGCACCTTCCGCCCGTCGGGGGCGGAGTCAAGCCAAAGAACCTCACGACTCCTTGACACGGGGGCGCGGCGCGTTATGCTGCGTTCCGTAATGACAATCATTT
>ERZ1370068.4654-contig-3714_pt1 | contig 72395 bp, 128 predicted proteins | sample MGYA00561227_ERZ1370068 | MGnify/ENA primary metagenome ERZ1370068 (study PRJEB38410, sample SAMEA6850437) | metagenome | study: Metagenomic assessment of the ecological functions of the soil: analysis of the soil microbiota associated with the... | reverse complement strand
TGTTGTACTTCGTTCAGTTACGTATTGCTGACCACGCATCGGGCGAACGTCGGGCACGACGACGTGCTCGTATTCGACGTGGAGGTCCGCCAGTTTCTGACGCACCTCCTCACAGTCGGGACACCAGGCCACGTAATAGAAGGTGACGGCATGAGTGCTGAGTTCACAGTGCTGACGATACTAAGTGTTGGAATTCTGAATGACGCCTGCCGAGCCTACCATCGAAACATAGCACTTCAGTCACTTAGCATACAGTGCGCTTGCACAATGCGCACGGCACCATGACGGCGTCCTTCATCCCGTGGATCACTTTCATTCGCCGGGCAGATGGTAGCCAGGATACCAGCCAGCTCGGTCTTTCGCCACTCACGAAATAATAGGTGAGAGAGCCTGGCACGACCGGACATCCGGTTCATTTCACCGGTCACCGGATCGAAGTAGTCGAGTTCATACAGGCGGCCTTTGTGAAATTCCTGCAGGATATAGGGGTTCGAGGAAAGGCGGCCAGGGCCTTGTCGATGGCACCGGCCCATTCGCTCTGCGGCATATCGTGTCCGACCGATACGCCACGCCGCCCCAGGCGAGTTCAGAAAATCCGATGGCTTGATCACGAAGTGCCGTTCTTCTGGGTTGCCGCGGCCAGATCGTGCCAGTTCATCGGCCCGTCCGCCGATCGCCAAACCCGGAATTGTAGCGGACGGAGGGATCGGCGCAGGATCGAGAATCCACGATACGAGGCATGATGGTGGCCAGGTGCAGGAAGACCTTCGCGGTCTAATGCCTGCTCCCAGAAGAGTCGCGAGGCTGGGTGATGGAGGAGGGCAAAGGCGAGCTTCTCTTCCAGCGCCGGAACTTGTACGGAGGCGTGACGGCGACCCAGTCCTTCTTGATCGCATATTGGACGAGTTCGGATTTGGGAATGTTCAGGAGATCGAATAATTCATAGAAGCGATAAATCAAGCCGATGGGCCGGTCCATTTCCTCATATGGCGATTCGGAGGCCTTCTTCGGTGAATCGAATGTGACGAGGTTCCACGCAGTAGGCGTCGAGGACCGATAGCTCGAAGCTGGGCCGCGAGCCACGTCATTTCAGGCTGATAGTCTTTGGGCTTCTCCGACATCAGAATCGCGACGCATCCTGTATGCTGGGCGAGCTGGTTCTACCATGGCCGCAAATCCCCGTAACGATCCCCTCGGGGCCTCCCACGATCTCCAAGGGGTAAGGGGTTGGAGCGGCGGCTTCGTTTTCGCTTACGTGACCATTGACCAATGACCATTGACTGTATATCTCAGTTAACGCTCCGGTTATACCGATTCCTCCGGGGACTGAGTCGAGCTCGGTGATCACCATGCCGTCCTGGGTGGGGATGATGTCCGGTCGGATGACCGCGGGAAGCTGGTCACGAAACCGTTTCATCCGGCTGTACGTGACTAATCCATCCGGTTTTCCTTGGTCCAGGTATCCCCGCTACCCAGGCTGGTTGGAGCGCCGCGTCACCACTATCGATATAGAGGCGGTTCAGGGCTCGACAAAGCGATAAGAGCTGCGGTCCGAGTTGGCGGAAAAAGTCTAGCTGGTCTTTCTTGAGAGGGAACGGTGTGGTGGCAATTCGCCAGGTCGTCGTGGCGGTGACTATTCCGGGAGTAGAAGCCTGCCCGGGCAGGGATGGAAAGAGACCAGCTTGGCTCAGCTGGTCACCGGATGATTGCGCAGCGGTGAAGGAGGTCGGAGGTAGCCAAGTCAGACAGGAGGCAGTTTCCGTGTCAATGAAAGCCCCTCATACGAGGCCTAACCAGCATTATTCATGAATGCTTCTGCTGCAATCGCGCCGATCCGCTGCTCCTGCGCGTGGCGCGTCGTTCGATGAAGCGTGAATCGCAGGACGGAAGGAATTTGCGGAACGCCCACGTATCGTTGCATGCGAGATCCGAGATACGCTTCACGAGGAACGCGCTTTGAGCGATTTCGCGACGAAACGTCATGAATAATGCGGGCTCAGAACTGTAACACGGGCTTTAGGACCGTACAAGGGGCGAGGAGAGCGGTGAGGGAAGTAGCGACGTAGACCGCCGCATCGGTGGCGACCATGAGGTCCGGCGGAACGGACGCATGGACTGGAGAAGGGAACCGGTGAAAAAAGTGACATCCCCATGGGCACTCCTGCAGAATGGTGCTAGTATGGGCCGCACACCGATTGGAATCCTTCCATGTCCGCATACACCGATGAACTGCGTGGGTGCTTTTGGTGACACCACTGATCGTTCTGCCACAACTCGTGCCGAGCCGCACCTGTCTCCAGTGCGATGTTCTGTTGTCGATTCCCGGACTCCGATAGCGCCCTCCGTCCGTATTTTACCCGAGAACGAAATCGCCCTGGGCCTGGCCGGGGGCGTCGAGGAAACGGCGCTTTCCCAATCGGCGAGGGTCACAGGTGGTCCTGGTTCCCGCCTCCCATGGAGACGGGTATCTCTGCCCGGCATTCGACGCAGCGACCTCAACCTGCCGCATCTATGAGCAGCGTCCGCTCGATTGTCAGCTCTATCCACTGGCGCTGATGTGGGATGAGCCGCACGACCAGGTATTGTTGGGGTGGGATACGAAATGCCCGTTCATGCGAGAGGAGATTCCGGGGGAGATTCAGCGTCATGCCGATCGGGTGATGGCCTTGCTCGATCAACCGGGCATCCATGACCAAGTAGTCGCGCACCCTTCCTTTATCGGGCGGTTTCAAGAGGACGTGGTCGTGCTCGCCCGCCTCTCCGCGCCTCACCGAAGCCGTGGTCTGGTCGGTGAGCCTGCGCCGATCATCGGCTTACGCTGGACGATATTCCGCGCATGACGACGGCGGTTGAATCGGTCGGGGTGGTGCCGCGATCAGTCGCTCGCGGCCTATTCGCCGGTCTATCACTACATGTGGAATGGATTACTGGCCTATTGGTGGATGGAGCTTCAGGGGATCTTTTGCCTGTTCGCGCAATCGCCGGACGGCTGGTTCATGCCCCTGCCTCCGATCGGGGCCGGCTCGATCGACGCGCCCTGTCGGTCGCGATGGGGCTGCTGCGGCGCTGGAACGGTGACTCGCCGGTCAGCCGAGTTGAGAATGTGTCCTCCCAGCTGGTACCAGAGCTGGAGCGGCTGGGGTATCGTTTGACGCCCAAGGAACCGGACTATCTATATCACGCGACGGACCTCGCGGCCTTGGCGGGCGACCGGTATAAATCTCAGCGCGCACTGTGCAATCGATTCTGAACGAGAGCAGTCTTTTGAGATGGACTCCTATCAGGTCAGCGACCGTCAAGACTGTCGTGCCCTCCTGAGGGGATTGGTCACGGCAGAAGCAAAGCGGAAGGGCTCGAGGCGTTTGGGGTCATGCTGTTGGCTGATGCGGCGCCGGCTCACGAAGTCATCTGGTCGCACGGCGTCGGCCCTTCGAGTCACTGGGAGGGTCGTTAGGACTCACGGTCAGGCTGTGCGCGTACTACCTTTGGCTATTGGTTGACGAGCGCAACATTCTGCGTCCTCTTAGAGGTGGCGGATCGGACTCTTCCAGGTCTGGCGCAGTATCTATTTAGGAGACCTGTCGGACGGCCGTGGCGGAAGGGGCCGAATACATCAATGCGATGGATGATGCAGGTCTCCCAGGATTGCGCGCATCGAAACAGGCCTATCATCCCGCCATGCTGATTCCCAACTTCGTTGCCTCCCCGGCGCCTGAATCATGAAGACCTCAATGGCCCTATCATTCCTCGACCTTCGCCGCTACCGGTGGTTGCCCTATCTCCTTTCGCCATGACCGTATTCGCGGTCCTAGTCGGTATTGCTCTGATTCGGTTCGTCGAATATCGCTTCGTGGAGGCGAGGGGAGGAGAACTCACGCTGGCTGCGCAAGAAGTTGCCGAGAAACTCGATCGGATGTTGTTCGAACGCCAAGCCGACGCCCTCATGATGGCTCGAGCTTTGGGGGCGCGAACTTCCGATCCAGAGATATCTCTCCGAGTATCTGATGTGGATGAAGAAGGAGCATTCCCCGGCCTACTTGTCGTTAGCAGTCACGGATGTTCAGGGTACGGTCGTGGCAGCGACGGAACCCTCGCTGGTAGGACGCGACTATAGCCGTGCCGCATCGTTTATCGCTGCGCGTGCGACGCGACAGACCTCGACATTGCCGACGTCGCGGGGCAGGAAGCGGAGAGTGGCGTCGATACGATCGCGTTTACGGCCCCGATTCTCGACTCACAAGGCACGTTTCTGGGCGCCGTGACTTCACGGGTGGGGGTCCCATTTTTGGAGGAAGTCGCCATCGGAACCATTCGCTCGCTTGAAGCTCGGCCAGGAGTACGTGGCCGAGTCGAGTACCAAATGTTGACGCGTCAGGGCAGGGTGTTTATCGACTCGAATCTGCCCCACAAGGGGGCCATCAATCTCAAAGAGCTCTGGGCTCCCTTCGGTGCTGCTGAGCGAGACCGGTGTACCGGGGTTTATCGAGGAAGAGCATCTGCGCCGGCATGTCCAGGTGGTGACTGGCTACGCTCAGACCAGAGGATTTGGAAAATTTCCCGGGCTGGGTTGGTCGGTCCTGGTGCGAATGGAGCGACAGGAGATCCTGGCGCCTATCCATGCCTACTTGTGGAAAGTCGGGATCGCAAGCGGAGTGGTCTGGATTCCCATGCTGGGGTTGTTGCTCTGGGCCACGGCACGATTGCGCGCAGAACATCGACAGGCACAACAGGAAAGTGCCTGGGCGAAAGCCGCTGAAGCCGCGTTGCTCCAGAGTCAGGAACGAAATCGGGCCGTCGTCGATACCGCGCTTGACGGGGTGATTACCATCGATTCGACCGGGATTGTGACCGGATTGGAATGCGCAGGCCACGGCGATTTTCGGATGGTCCCGTGAGGAAGCGCTTGACGGGCCCTTTCCGAAACCATCATTCCTGAGCGGGATCGCGAGGCGCACGAACATGGCATCCGTGAATTTCTTCGAACAGGGGCTGGACCGATCTTGAACCGCCGGATTGAAATTGTCGCCCGACACAGGGATGGACGGGAGCTTCCCGTTGAGCTTGCGGTGTCACCGGCAAAAATTGGGGATACGTACATCTTCAGCGCCTTTATCAGGGACATCACCATACCGCCGTCGGGCTGAATGGCGTCTCGCATCTCAGTATGCGGTGACCCGAGTCCTCTCCGAGGCGACGACCCTGGAAGAGGCTGTTCCGAAGATCATCCAGGCAATCGGGGAGAGCCTGGAATGGGATCTGGGCGTGTTCTGGCGGGTGGATAAGGCGACAGGGATGCTGCGCTGTCTTGATCAGTGGAAGGCGCCGTCCGTGCAGGCCGATCCGTTTACCCTGGACACCTGGCAGCGTGCGTTTACACGCGGCGAGGGTTTGCCTGGACGTATTTGGGCCAGTGGCAAGTCGGCCTGGGTGATGGACGTCACGATGGATGCCAGCTTCACTCGTGGAGCTCAGGCGCGGCAAGTTGGGTTTCACGGGGCGTTTGGATTGCCTATTCTGGTAGGGAGTGAGATTGAAGGCGTCATCGAATTCTTCAGCCGCCAGGTGCGGCAGCCCGATGACGAGTTGTTGCGGATGGTGGAAGACATCGGTCTCAAGATCGGCCAATTTGGGGAGCGGGCTCGGAACGGAAGTGGTGTTACGGGAAACCGAGGCGCAATTGCGACAGGCGCAGAAGATGGAGGCGGTGGGGCGATTGGCCGGCGGCATGGCACACGATTTCAATAATCTCCTCACGGTGATTCGAGGGTACAGCGAGCTGCTCCTGGGCCGCCTGGGGACCACCGATGACATGCGGAAGGACATGGAGGAGGTGAAGAAGGCGGCGGACCGGGCCTCCGGACTGACCCGTCAATTGCTGGCGTTCAGCCGCCGTCAGTTCATCGCGGCGAAAGTCCTCGATCTCAATGCCCTTGTGGCCAATATGGACGGCATGTTGCGGCGTCTCATCGGGGAAGACCTCGTCGAACTCAATGCCGAACTCGATGCTTCGACCGGCGCCATCAAGGCGGATCCCGGACAGGTTGAGCAGGTCATCATGAACCTAGTAGTCAATGCGCGCGATGCGATGCCCAAGGGCGGGTGTCTGACGATCGAAACCACGGAATGTGACGATTGGGAAAGAGGCAAGCCTGGATGCCGTAGGGGTGGCGCCGGGATCGTATGTGATGCTGGCGGTTCGTGATAATGGCCATGGGATGGATGCGGAGACCCGGTCGCACCTGTTCGAGCCGTTCTTCACGACAAAGGAAAAAGGGAAAGGGACGGGATTAGGACTCTCGACCGTCTATGGCATCGTCAAGCAGAGCGGTGGAAGCATCATCGTGGAGAGTGCTCCTGATCGAGGCACGACGTTCCGGATCTACTTCCCACGGGTCGAACAAGAGGTACCGGGGCCGACGGGAGCGGGTCGAAGCGATTGATCCGGCACGTGGCCGCGAAACGATCCTCTTAGTTGAGGACGAGCCGGCGGTTCGCGGTCTCGTGCACGAGACGTTGCGGCTCCATGGCTATACGGTGCTGGAGGCGCGCCATGGCATCGAAGCCCTCCTCACCAGCGCAAAATACGTGGAGCCAATCCATCTGTTGTTGACGGATGTCGTCATGCCACAGATGAGCGGGCCTGAAGTCGCGGAGAAGATCCTGACCGTTCGACCAGGGATCAAAGTGCTCTACATGTCGGGATATCCGGACCATCCGGTGTTTGACCAAGGCGGCGTGAACCGCCAGACCGGGTTCCTGCCGAAGCCCTTCTCACCCCACGTGCTGGCGCAAAAAGTGCGCGAAGTTCTGACGGCGTGAAAGCCGCCTAGCAGGGGGCAGGTCTTACAGCCAGGTGCATCCCATTGCTCCCGGAACGCGCACGATGAACAGTGCTGGCTTGAGTGAAGAGTGCGTCTCCTGCTCGCTCGGGAGCGCGAGTCGAGAATGTGCGCGCAGTCGGGATGGCCCAGTCTGGGACCTGAGAGCGTGATTCAGGAGAGAAGCGAGCAAACTACTGCAGAGATGCGGGCGCGTTCGATGCGCGCAGTAAAGGACAGCCTCGGCCACTCCCCTCCAAGATAGGCATGAGAAATCGGAAGGCCGCCTGCTTGTCAGTGTTTCTGGATATCCCTGCCAGATCGCTTGATCTTCAGCCTCGGTTCCGTTTATCGTGCTCCCAACATGCGTGAAACGTTAGACGTGAAACGTGAAACGAAGGACGCGACTGACTGGTTGAGGTGAGATGACAAAACAAGGACGCGAAGTCGACGTCGGACAGTATCGGATCGAGCGAGAGCCATTCTACGCGGAGGTCCGTGGCGAGATCGGTTTGTTTACAGTCGCAGCGAACAGCAAGATGCCGGTCATGCTCAAGGGGCCAACCGGGTGCGGCAAGACCCGATTCGTCCAGCATATGGCCTACTCGGCTTGGTCGTCCCTTGATCACGGTGGCCTGCCACGAAGATCTCACCGCCTCCGATTTGGTGGGGCGGTATCTGCTCAAGGGCCAAGAGACGGTCTGGGTCGATGGGCCGTTGACGCTCGGCGTGAAGCATGGCGCGATCGTCTATTTGGACGAAGTCGTCGAGGCGCGGAAGGACACGACGGTCATCATCCACCCCTGAGCGACGATCGCCGCTTCCTGCCGATCGAAAAGAAAAGGCCAGATTCTCGAAGCGGCCGACGACTTCCTCCTGGTGATTTCCTATAACCCCGGGTACCAGAGCGTGCTCAAGGATTTGAAGCAAAGCACGAAGCAGCGCTTCATGGCGATTGAGTTCGACTATCCGGCGCCTGACGTGGAAACCACCGTGGTCGAGCGGGAAGCGGGGTTAGACGTGACCTTGCGGCCAGCTTGGTCAAACTCGGCGGAAAGGTGCGGAACCTCAAGAATCATGGCTTGAAGAAGGGGTCAGCACCAGATTGCTGATCTATGCCGGGACACTCATTCGGCAAGGCGTGGCGACCGATCGAGCCTGCGATGTCGCGATTGCCCGTCCGATCACCGACGATCCCGATATGCAGCGCAGCATTCTGGAATTGGTGAAGGCCATTTTCTGATCGCATGGCTGGGGGCCCCGTCGCGGATGAATGCGCTGATTGTGCAGGACACCAAAGCCGGAGCGGTCCTCTCCGTTCATATCCAGCCTAAAGCCTCCACCACAGAGTGTGTGGGCATTTACGGCGACGCGATCAAAATCAGAGTGGCCGCTCCACCGGTCGATGGCGCAGCCAATGATGAATTGATCCGGTTTTTAGCCCGCCAGATTATCGATTCCTTCACGTCAGTGCGGATTTCACTGCGGTGCAGGCGGACGGTATAAACATGTTCTCGTAAAAGGGATCACTGCACAACTGGTAATGGCACGGTTGAACCTAGCCCGCATAGTTCATGACGGTTCGTGGCGAAATCGCTCAAAAGCGCGTTCCTCGTGAAGCGTATCCCGTATCTCGCATGCAACGATACAGACGTGCTCCTTCCGTCCTGCGATTCACGCTTCACGAACGACGCTTCACGCGCAAGGCAGCGGACCGGCGAAGCCATGAGGCACAGAGGTCCGTCTATCATCGGGGATCGCTGTTGCTCGCAGCCTGTTCGACGGCATCACCGTTCTGTATCCCAATGCGCATATGCAGTCGGTGGGGGAAAAGAGATCGCTGCGCAGGATATTGAGGCTTGTCGTCAATTGGCAGAGGCGGCAGGGGCTGAGGAGGGCAGTGGGAAGGCCGGTCGTGTGGCGACCGGCACCGCGGTGGGGCTGGAGTCGGCGCGGCAAGCGGCGCCGTCGGCGGAGCCATCTCAGGCGCGGCAGGCCGCGGTTCCATGATCGGGGCAGCGAGCGGAGCGTGTGGGGATTACTCATGGGGTTGTTTAGTGGCGTCAGGATCGTCTGCAGCCGAATCAGGCCTCACACGAACTTCGTGAATCGATGCCTGCAAGAGAAAGGATATGAGGTCACAGGATGGCGATAAAGAGTTTCGTGGGACAGCTCGGTCGGTCTTCGTGCTCGCGCAGACCGCGCACGATGAAGCAGTGCCTTCGGTCTGCGCGCGCAGTGAAGCCCAACCGACTCCACACTGACGAGGAGGGGATACCCTCCTGTGACTGGGAGGAGCGTGGAAGAAGGATTGCGCATCCGTCTATCAAATTGTTTTGGCTGATGACGTTGTCTTGGAGTCTAGTGGCCTGTGCGGGGCCGGAGCCGATTGTTGCGGCCGAATGCGAAGTTCCAGCTGCAGGGGCGGGAGGCGGCGAAGCTTGATGTTGCCGATTGTCAGAAAAGGTCGAGGCGGCCGGGTTGAAGCCTGGTACCGGCAATCGAAGCGGCAACGTAGCTGCTGGAGCTACGCTGGGTCTGATTGTTGGCGCCGCGGTAGGGGCATCGAGCGGACTCATCGGTGGAGTACCGGCGTGACGATTGGGGCGGCAGCCGGAGGCGCGCTCGGAGTGATCATCGGTTCAGTTGGCGGGGCATACAAACCGCTCGAGCCGGATCCTCCATACGCCGATGCGGTGGTGCGGATGCTTGATTGAGAAGGGATATGACGTGAGTGGCTGGCAATGAGAGGGGATGCGACGTAGACTGGTGTAGTCTCCTTGCTCGCCCATCGCGCACGCTAAGAAGCGTGCTCGATGCATGGCGCGCAGGTAGAAACTGACCCAGGCCACCTCGTCCTAGATGAGTGTAGAGTATGAAGGAGATGAAGAGTCGTTGCGACGCGTGCACGTTCGACCTTCCCCCAGAAAACTACACTATTGGCTAAGCAGTCTCGACTGCGCTGTCATGGGTCCAAACCGGAGGAGGCTCCATGACTGTAGGCAACGCCATACCGAAGAGCGTGATCATTCGCGGTACGCTGAAAAGATGCTCAGGCTGGGGTCGTAAAGTGTTCAGGACCCGTGCCTGAAGCACGGCATCTCGGATGCCACGTTAGGCAACCAGGATCTCCCTAAACAAACCCTGGCCTGTTCTTTTCCGGAGTAGGCACACGGCACGCGTCCGACTTGCCCATCCACTCGGCTGATCGCGATTCCGTGGGGCGATAACATCAGGTAGACCATAGGCATCTGCAGAGACCGGGGAATGATGATGAATGAGCAATACATCCAGGGCCAAACCCAGGAAGTGCAGCGAAGAACTTTGAGGGCCGCCGTGGATTTCCTGTGGAAGACCTTCCCGTTTTCCAGCAGTAAAAAAGGTTTCATAATCCCGGGTCGAGAGAGCATAGCTGGAGTGAGAAATGTTTTGGGCGGGCTGGGGACTGAAAGAGTTCCGAATGTAAATAATCCTCTGGAATCCCGCTCGTAGCGACAAAATTGACAACCGCAGTTTGCAAAAATTGCACACCCCATCAAAAACAATCACCTCGCTCGTAATGGCCCCATTCATGGGATTGTACTGGAGATCCCTGTTTCACGTGCCCTCTCGGTTGTCCGATCTTTCCTTGATGTGTGCCGATATATCCGCAACATATGGCCGACCTCATTATAGCACCTCAGGTAGGCATGTTTGCATAGGTGAGGCTATAGAGCCCTAACCGGCTATAGAGAGACGACGTCTGAACAATGGCCATGCGCGGGTTTTGAGCCATTGATGAATGGGAACGCGAGATCAAAGAAAATAAGATAGACAAATGGAATTAACAAAAGTTGACGTCCATCAAGACAAAAGCAGCAATGTGGAATGTGGTGACCCATAATAAACGCTAGCCGCAATTTGACTGATTTGATTAAGAGAAGCAGGGGAAACCCCAGCCCGAAAGCCAGGACGAGAATAGAGAAGAATCGAATGAGTTCCGGATGTTGGGCCAGCTCAAAACTGAGCCCATTTTTGAGGAGTTCTCCTTTGATCGGTAAGGCCCCACCGGACTGATCGCATGATTAAGACTTCCTGAATTTTGCCTTCGCCAGCGAACCAGACCCAGCCTGAGGTTCCTACTTTGGCAATCACACTCCAGAAATAAAACAACGCCACATACAGTTGCATGAGTTTTTATGGGCCAGCTGGCCTCCCATTCCTGAACTCCTTCGGGAATATGAAGCTGCCTGGCATCACGAGAATGGACTTTCCCACACTTGGAAAGTGAAAAGAGGAAAAGAATCTGCATGGGAATGATTTCCGATGGTGAACGTCTCCCGAAAGCTATCTCTGTACTCCTTTCAGGTAAAAAATACAGAGAATGATCACGATAATCGATGTCCGTGTGTTTCTCCAAATCATCGATACGGTTGCACTCCATCAAAATGGCATACATGCCAAACGAAAAGGCCGGTACATCGATATTGAATCCCTAATAACTTGAAGTACCAAATGGGCTCAATAAAGTAATACGTGGCCCCTATAGGGTTAAGAGACAGGACGGTGGCAAATTGATAGGTGTGAAAAAACAGAAGCCCGCATCCAATGTACATCCGCAGCAGGCCAAGGCTTTCCCCTGAAAACCCTGTAAAGAAAAATTGATTCCAAGTTCGGCTGATGATGTTAGAGAACGCCATGTTTCCACCTTTGGCAGCCATTCGTCCCGCCATTCGATTAAAGCCCGTTGGGTATCAATTTGAACGTTCCCAACGTCCTGCCGCAATAAATCTTGCTTCCTGTACACACGGTTCTGATGGTCGGCTTCTATCCGAATGATAAATTTAGGGTCGGATGGTTCATGCCCTAAGGTTTTGTTGAGAGTCCAAAACAATCGCCACTCCCAATCAACCGCAAATCGAGGCTGATCTTCATCCAATCCGCGGATCCATCGATTGATCGTTCCCAGATCAATATTTCCTGTTTTCGTTCTCTGGGGGACGGTTTCAAATATTGCCGTATAGTACAAGCGTCGAAAATTCGGTTTGGGAATATTCAGATCTTTAGAGGATATGTACCCGGTTGATCCGTCCCGATAGGTGACTTTAAAGCCTTTTTTATCTTTGTCTTTGTCCCACACTTTGACTGAAATGGTTTCGCGGGGCTCGTACTCGCTATACATGAGGACCCAGGTTAATGGAAACTGATCGATGCGGAAGATGACTGCCGCCCATATAATGGTCAAGTAGGCAACAAGAATCAGGGTAATGGTCCGCTTGTTCACTGCAACATTTCCTGTGATATGGCGACCCGGGTAACCATAAGAGTATTTCCATTGATGTAGAGGTGTAAGTAGCAGGCGGATCATTATCTTGAAAAAGGCGAGAGATCTCAATAGTGAAGAGGCTGTGAAAAGAAAATTTGTACGGCGGTGAACCGGAAGAGGATTGAAAAATGAATCAAAAAAGTATCACGGGTCAACAGAATTTCCACTATACCCTTCGTTGTTGTTCCTATGGTTAACGAATCGGGAAGGAGAGGCAGGGGGAATCGTTATCGGTTTCTTACGAGATGATCCTTGTATCTTGCGCCCAAGGCGACAATGATAGAGCGCATCATCAACCTGGGCATGATAGACCGACGTGACCGAGGTCTTCAAAGACCGTGGGGCAGCGAGGGTTGTCATGCCCTTCTGCGGAACAAGCCCGAACAGTTGCGTGGGCTATTGAGCCCGTATCATGCAAGGCTGGGCCACCAAGGAGGACATGATGACGAGTACTCAGGTCTTTGTCGGTGTTGATATCTCCAAGGCGCAGTTGGACCTCGCCCTCCGACCGGAGGGGCAGTTCTCCGCTCCCAACAACGAGGCCGGATTTGCTCAGGTTCTCGAACATCTGAACGCCGTGCACCCAACGCTGGTGGTGTTGGAAGCCACCGGCGGGTTGGAGATCCCGCTCACGGGGGTATTGGCCACCGCCGGGGTGCCGGTCGTTGTGGTCAATCCGCGACAGGTGCGCGACTTCGCCAAAGCCACCGGGCGGCTCGCCAAAACCGATGCGTTGGACGCCCAGACGTTGGCGCATTTCGCCGAGGTCATGCGACCGGAGCCGCGGCCCCTGCCGGATGAGCAGACCCAGGCATTGGCAGCAATCCTGGCGCGTCGCCGGCAACTCGTCGAGATGCTGACGGCGGAGAAGAACCGCCTGGGGACGGCTGGCAAGCCGGTGCGCAAGAGCCTGCGCACGCACATTGCCTGGCTCGAGCGGGAGTTGAGCCACACGGACCGCGGCTTGGCCCATGCGATTCGAGAGAGTCCCGTGTGGCGTGAGAAGGAGGCGCTCTTGCGGAGCACACCCGGGTGGGGCCCGTGGTGACGACGACGCTGCTGGCGACTCTGCCGGAACTCGGCGCGTTGACCGGCAAACAGATTGCCGCGCTGGTGGGGGTGGCCCCACTGAATCGTGACAGCGGGACGTGGCGCGGGAAGCGCACGGTCTGGGGCGGCCGGGCGCAGATCCGGGCGGTGCTCTATATGGCCGCGCTCGTGGCGGCGCGCTTCAATCCTGTCATACGTGCGTTCTACCAACGCCTGTGCGCCGCGGGCAAGGCGAAGAAGGTGGTGCTGACAGCTTGTATGCGGAAGCTGCTGATCGTGCTGAATGCGATGCTGAAACATCGGACCCCCTGGCGCGCAGAACTGGTTCAGTGTGCTTGACAGCCAAGACAGTTGCTGCTCCCTTTAAACCAGGTCAGGTCCGGAGTTAGGATTTCCGGCTGACGAAAGGAGGGAGCATGGCACAGAAACGGTATACGGCGGAAAAGATCATTAGGCAGTTACGCTTCCCCGGAATTTCGTCTTCCACGGGTGAAGTATATAGGTACATAGAAAAGGGCCGCCGTGGCCTTTTCGTTTCTGCCACCCGCAGCATTCGACTCTCCCCACAGTGATGCTTCCATCATGAATATCGGACTCACCGATGCCTGAAGCTTGAAGCGACCGTACAGCGAACTCCTTTGCTAAGATCTCTGCTCGGGGAACAAGGTATGCGGCTTGAGCAAGACGTAGTGATCCTGGCGGTACGGACTCCGCATGGAGCCTTGATATTTGTGAAGAACATCCAGCCAGAACATGGAGGAGCATGACACTGACTACGGCAAGGAGTAACGAGGGTTGTGGGAGTAGGTCAACACGAACTTTTAATGAACGACATTGGAACCCCTAACCTACCTCTATTTTGCTGCTACGACATAAACCTTTGCCATTCGCTCACTAGCCGTATAACTGCGGAGTCCTTTCTGCCTCGAAGGCGTTGGTGTTTATGATTCGTTTTTGAACAGGCGACAGGATAATTCAAATCACTTCGGAAATCGACCCACACCATCTTTGATTTCAAAGAGAGGTTCAAGAAGAAGACAGGTTCAGCGAAAGGCTGGTTTTGCAGTCTGTCACTACGAGGTTTGTGAGTTTTTCACACGCGTCGAGTTCGATAGTCAGCCAGGCTAGCCTTACAAGCCGGCCTTCTTGGCGAGGTCCTGCTCCCTCATCAATTAAGCTGACGATGTGATTAACGTCCGGCGGGAATCTTGGTGAACCAGAAATGTCCGGTGGGGTTGGCTCTGGTTGTACGGAGATAGGGGGCCAACCGCTTTTCCGTCTGGAGCCGAGTCAGCGCCTCCTGTGGGCAATCGGTTGGAGGGCGTGGAGCTGCAGCAGTTTCAGCAGAGGCAGGGGGTTCTGTCGTTGCGCAGGATGTCGTTCTGACATTGTGGTCGAAACCAATACCGTGTGTAAGGAGTGATGGGGATGAGATGGACTGGAGCGCCGGCTTGGGTGATGGCCTTCCCGGAGGGTGATGCAAGAAATGCTTGTCCGGTCAGAGTGCCTCGTCCCTTCTGTTTGTAAGGGACGAGATCTTTTTCGTTCAGAATCGGAGGCTGTGATGCCATGGCAGGAGAAACATTGCCAGGCGTAGCAGCTCGCGCCTGGTTTGACCATAGGATTCCAAACAGAAGGACGATGACTGCGGCACATAGAAGTCGGTTGCGCAGTGGTATGGCTGTTAGGGAGTAGGTGAGAACAATTCCGGTGGTTCGCCCAAGGGTATCGGTGCGGTAGCGGCTTTGTGCTTGAGGGCGCGGCCTTTGTCGGGAGTCGGGTCTGTGACGATGCCGTAGACCTCCCTGCCTTCGTGGCCTTCGGGGAGATATTCCGTGATCGGCAGGCCGTCTTCACGCACAAATAACAGGCAGTGGCAGTATTTGTAGATCTGCATTTCGTCGCAGGCGCACATCCAGCGGCGGAGTTTGGTTTCTGCTTGTTTATCCTTGTAGAAGTTACAGGGGCAGAGGGGTTTGCCCAGCTCGTCCATGTGCATCGCGAGGCCGTTGACCACGGCTTCGGTGACTGCAGGCGTGGGATGCATGGTCGTCCCGCTCTTCTCCGCGAATCCCTTCACATAACTTCCACATTTTGTCGAGACTCTCTTGCTTGGGCTCGGCCATTCCGAAATCCTTTCAAAATAGGCTAATGGCCCCATGCCCGCACCGCAGGGGCGTAGTTTACAAGCGCTAGGGCGTCCTTTACAATCTAATCCCGCATCATTCATGACAGCTTTCATGCTGCAATCGCCGATCCGCTGCTACGACAGGCCTTCGGCCGGCGGGCTCGCCCCTCGGACCCTCACCGTACTACACGAGTACGCATCGGGGCCTCAGGGCTCCGCGCGCCGGTCTTGCGACGCGGCTCAGCGATTTCGCAATGAACCTTCATGAATAATGCGGGCTAACACTTCATGCAAATTCCTTAGGATTGGATCGAGGATGGAGATGTCGGATACCCATAAGCAATTGATTGCCAAACTGGCGGAGGAGTTGGGACCAGCCACGGCCCAGCATCTGGTTTCTTGTCTCGCCGACTCCACCGCGAAACCGAACCAGGTGGAAGGCGTCTTGCTCTTGCTCGACGAGTTGCATGAGGTATCGCCGAAGGTCGCTTGTGCCGCAATCGAATCGTTCCCTGATTTGCAACAGCGAGGTCGGCTAAGCGATGCGGTGGCCTGGCTGGATCTTGGGATTGCGTTAGCGGAATCGTCCGGTGCGATCGGATTGAAGTTTTTCAAGGAGAGCCCGCTGGTTCTCGGCCTGATCGAGGAACCCTCGGTTCGCTCGTTGGTGCTGAAAACCGCCCTGGAACTGGCCGAGCAGGATGCAAATGTCGCGCTGGAATTTCTCCGTGTGTCAACGGAAGTGGTGACGGTTCTCTCGCCGGATCAGCTGGAGGACTGGTTAGAGATCGGGCTCGAACTTACGCAGGTCGATTTTGTCGTCGCGCTGGAGTACATCCGCCAGATTCCCGCGGTCGCCCGCGTGTTGCCGATCCAGGATGCCAGAGCCTGGACGACGTTCGGACTGAAACTCATTTCCCGGAATAGTTTCGGCAGGACGGACTATTTCGGGACCATCGAATTCCTCCGCACCAGTCCGCTCATCCTCGGCGATCTCGAAGATCCGTCGGTGCGGGCCAAGGTCGTCACGATCGGATTGTTGCTGGCTGAACGTGATCCTGGGGCAGGCATTGCCTGGTTATCGGAATCGCCACGTCTGTTGCGTGCCGTGCCGAATGAGGGATGGCGGCTCAAAGTATTGCAATACGGGGCCTTGGTGGCAGAGCGTGACGCAGAAACAGCGCTGGCCTATTTGCGACGCGCGCCGGAACTGGTGAGCGTGATCGGCGAGTCTGCTGAGTCCACGGCTCGCTTCGAGGCCTGGCTCACAACTGGCATGGAAGTCCTGGCGTACAGTGTCGAAGGAGCCAGGGCCTATTTTGCCCTGGAGTCGCAGAAGGCGCTCACGTCGGTGGAAGCGGCATTAAGCGGTGTGCCGCTTCGGCAAGTGGCCCGTACCGTAAAGTTGTTCGTGCAAGGGCTTTGTGGAACCGATTTGACGATTCAGGCGCTTCCCGATTCGCTGAGGCAGGACACGTCTGCGCGGGCCATGGTGAGCCAAGACGGGCGCATCATCTCGCTGCCGGCGCTCCTCCGTCGTTATCCCACTGCCGAGGAGAATACGCGCTTGTATCTGGTGATGGCGGCTCATGAAGCGGGGCACGTTGAGTTTGGGACGTACCGGCTGACCCTTGAGCCGCTCGCGGACTTGGTCATGGCTGTGCGGCAGAGGTATGGCCTGATGAAACAGGATGCGCCGGATACCTTGGCGGCGCTATTTCGTCTGTATCCTCATCCGGGACTGATCCAGGATTTGTGGATGCTCATGGAGGATGCGCGGGTGGAGTTTCTACTGCAGCGAGAGTACCCGGGTCTCCAGCGTGATCTACAAGAGTTCGCGCGGGAGGCAGTCACGACGCGGTCGCTGACACATGGGCTGACCGTCAAAGAACTCGTCGTCGATCAATTGCTCCAGTTGTCGACCGGTGCGTCGCAGCCTGTCGCACCACGAAGCCATCAAGGCCGAGATCGCCATACTCTGGCCGCTGTGCCAGGCTATTCAGGCTCCAACGGCGACGGCGGAAGAGGCCGTGCGCATAGCCCATGCACTCTATGTGCGGCTTGAAGAGCTGTTGGCGCCGAAGGGGGCGATGATTCGGGCCGATCAGGCCTATGACGTATTAGAGGATCTGGGTGTGGGCCCATCCGCGTCCGAACGGACGGGTGAGGACTATCGCCCCGTCACCAACTGGGTATATCGTGGGGCGATGAATCCCGAGTTCATTCGTCAGCAGGACCAGGATGAACGTGCATCGGACGATCAGAAACAGTCAGAGGACATCGAACGAATGGCGAGCGCCGCCGGCGGGGCACAGGAGTCGTCAGCGCAGGGTCAACGGAATCGAGAGGAAATGCCCACGGCGACCGAGAGTGACAGGCTTGCTGGAGGGGGCAGTTGCCTTCCCATGTGGAAGAACTCCTGGCCTTGAAGGTCGAGCAGCCGGCGCTGCTTGATCATGCTGGGTCGGGTGATCGTGAGGTGCGCTATCCGGAATGGGATCAGGAGATCGATGACTACCGCCTCAATTGGTGTCGTGTCGTAGAGCGTGCCGCGGAGGAGGGGAGCGGGGATATCGGGTGCCATGTTGAGCGCGCACGGGACTGGAGGTCTCGGCTCTTCGGCGATTCTTCGAAATTCTGCGGCCCCAGGGGTTGCGGCGCGTGCCGGGCCAAGCCGACGGCGATGAGCTAGATGTGGATGCGGCGGTCCGTATGTGCGCGGAGCGGGCGGCGGGGGCAGACCTGTCGGATCGGATCTACGTCAGGCGGGAGAGAAAAGAACGGGATGTCGCGGCTGCGTTTCTTGTCGACGCGAGTGGGTCAACCAGTCGCCAGTTGGACAGCGGCCGTCGCGTGATCGATCTGGAGAAAGAAGGGCTGGTGCTCTTGTGTGAAGCGCTTGAAGCGGTCGGAGACCAATATGCGCTCTACGGCTATTCGGGCCAGGGCCGCGGGCAAGTGGATTTTCTTGTGATTAAAGATTTTGACGATCAGTTGGGTGGGCAAGCGGCGCAGCGATTGGGCGGACTGGTTCCCATGCGGCAAAACCGTGATGGGGCAGCCATTCGCCATGCCACCGCCAAATTGCTGGCGCGAGAGGCACGGACACGACTGCTCGTCCTCATCAGCGACGGGCGTCCGCTCGATGACGGCTATAAAGACGAGTACTCGCTGGAAGACACCAAGGCTGCGTTACGAGAGGCGCGTCAACGGGGTGCATCCGTTTTGTATTACGATCGATCGGGAGGCCGATGGCTATGTCCGGAGAATGTACGGGGACGTGCAATTCGCAGTCATTGATCATCTCGAAGCCTTGCCGAAACGATTGCCGCGGATCTATCAAAGGCTGACAACCTAGAAGAGGTCAGGGGCGAGGGGTAAGGCGAAGGGGTACGGAGAATCGATGGCCAATTCAGTAGAAAGACCAACTGTGCCGCCCTGGCTATACAAGCTGTTTACGGGGCATCAGTATCCCTATGTCCGTCGGTTGGCGAAGTTTGCACAGCCCATCAAGCCGGGGGAGGATCGCCAGGAGCCGACGAAGGACCTGATCGAGGCCAAGTTTTGGGAGGTTTATCCCCGTTGTTGGGCCAAGATTCTTCAAGAGGTCAAAGTGGGGATGATCGTGGTATTCCACGACCTCGGCGAATATCCGGCGGGAGGGTATCAGGCACTGGTCGATGATCCGGACGCCTTTCTGGCAAAGACCTATGGCAAGAAGAAGATTAAAGTAAATTTCTATGACGGGGACAATTTCGTCTGCACGATCAATTTTAAAGTCGCAGGCTGGACGGAACACGAACACACATAAGCAGTGCTGAGTTGGAGAGTGCTGAGTGCTGAGACGGGAACCGAGGAATTCCTCGATGTTCGTACTCGATACTCAGCACTTCCGGAGGAATCATGGGGAGACCGAAAATTACGGTGGTGGGCGCGGGGAACGTCGGAGGCACGACGGCGCAGCGGCTGGCCGAGAAGAACGAGTACGAGGTGGTGCTTGTCGATATAGCCGAGGGCGTCCCGCAAGGCAAGGCCCTCGATATCACACAGGCCGGGCCAGTCTTTGGCTATAGCACCCGCGTGGTGGGCACCAACGGCTATGATGAAACGGCCGGCTCGTCGGTGGCGGTGATCACCTCCGGAATTCCTCGCAAGCCGGGGATGAGCCGTGACGAGTTGTTGATCACGAACGCGAAGATCGTGAAGTCGGTCGTTTCTGCACTGGTGTCTCGATCACCGAACGTCATTCTGATTCTTGTCACCAACCCGTTGGATGCCATGGTCCATGTGGCGCGTCGTGTGAGCGGGTTGCCGAAGTCGCGGGTTTTGGGTATGGCGGGGGTGCTCGATTCCGCCCGCATGCGTTCCTTCATCGCCGCTGAACTGAGTGTGCCAGCTCCCGACGTGGCTGCGATGGTGCTAGGGGGCACGGCGACACGATGGTGCCGCTGTCGCGCTACACGACAGTGAAGGGGAAACCGGTCTTGGAGCTGATGTCGAAGGACCGGTTGGAGGCGATTGTGAAGCGGACACGCGAGGGAGGAGCCGAAATCGTGGGTCTGTTGAAAACAGGCGGCGCGTTCTATGCCCCGTCGGCCTCGGTGGTCGATATGGTTGAGGCGATCGTGAAGGACCAGAAGCGGGTGTTGCCCTGTGCGGTGCTGCGAGGGCGAAGTATGGATTAATGGATGTCGTCATTGGTGTGCCGGTCCGACTAGGTCGAGGTGGGGCGGAACAGGTGGTCGAATATGAGCTGACGGCGGAGGAGCGAGCGGCATTGGCGACCTCTGCTAGCGCGGTGCGCGAACTCTGCGTAACAGTCGATCGGTTGATGGAGTAACGGAAATGGTCAGCGGCACTCTTTCCCTCTGTTGACCAATGACAAGTGACCTATGACTGATCGGCTCCTTGCTTGACATTCAGAGCAGGGCTACAGTACAGACAGCGACTAAGCAATACTTTGAGCAGTACACTGAGCGAGGAGATACTATGAAATTTCTTGAGAGTCCGATGCAAACCATGGGCGTAGGATTCGCGCTCGCCGTGGTTTTGATTATGGGGTATCTCGGTATGACCGGCATGGCGGTCGGTGATGCCGACTGGTTTGGCTTTGCTGTTACGCTGGGCCCATTTCTTGGCCGGGATCACTTGGATCGGGTTGTTGTATTTCTTCAACCTGATCAATGCGGCGTTCTTGAAGAGCCTCGATGGCCCCACCAAGAACATCGTGATTCCCAAGCTGATGCCCGCTGCGCTGAACTGGTTCCGTCATGGCGCGACGGTTACGGTGCTTGCCGGGATTGTGTTGTACCTCTACCTGTATCAGAGAGGTGGAACCGGCGCGATTGCGTTGGGAATCGGCGGGCTATTGGGCATCATCATGATGGCCAACGTCCACGCAATTATTTGGCCGAACCAACGGAGGATTATTGCGGCGGTGACGGCAGCAGCCCAGGGACCCCTGCGCCGGCGGAAATGGCCCAGTGGGGTCGGACCGCGCTTCTCGCTTCCCGGGTCAACTTTATGTTATCGATTCCCATGCTGCTATTCATGGGAGCCGGCAGCCACCTCAAGTAAGTCGGCGCACGACTGCCGGTGGGAAAGCCCGCCGGCAAGTCCCGTTCATTTCTCGTCCAAAGAAAAGAGCTTTCAGGTCTTACCTTTTACGACTCGATGGCCCATATGGCCAATCTTATATAGGGCAGTGGCCCTAAGTCGTTGAGATTCAGGCCTATTATGATGGCATTGCCTTGACGAATACCGGCTAGGCACCTTATAGTATCGGTCCATTCGTTGAGCCAAACGCGTAAGGCAGGACACATGACGACTGCGACTGAACCACGAGTTCTCCACACGCTTGATGGCGCTCCCTGGGATATCGAGGCCTACCGGAAAATCGGGGGCTACGAGGCCTGGAACAAGTGCATCAAAGAGCTGAGCGCGAACGATATCGTCAATGAACTGAAGAAAGCCGGGCTCCGTGGGCGAGGGGGCGCGGGCTTTCCCACCGGCATCAAGTGGGAAAAGGTCCTCAATCATCGGGTGAAGGAACACTATTTCGTCTGCAACGCAGGCGAACATGAGCCAGGGACGTTTAAAGACCGCTACTTGCTCAAGCAGGCGCCACACCAGCTTATCGAAGGCTGCCTCATCGCGGCCTACACGGTCCAAGCCAAGGCGGCGTTCATCTATGTGAATCATGAGTATCGCGAAGAACGGGAGAATCTGAAGAAAGCCTTGGCGCAGGCGAAGGCTCAAGGGTTCTTGGGCAAGAATATCCTGGGGAGTGGCGTGGATCTCGATCTACAGGTCTTTGAAGGCCACAGGAGTTACGTGGCCGGTGAAGAAACAGCGATGCTCGAATCCATGCAAGGACGTCCGGCAATGCCGAGACAGAAGCCGCCTTTCTACCCGACGGACTTCGGCCTCTACGGGAAGCCGACGTTGGTCAACAATGTCGAAACCTTGTGCAACATTCCGCGGATCCTCCTGAACGGCGTGGCTTGGTTCACGCAGGTCGGCACAGAAAAGTGTCCGGGCACGATGATGTTCTCCCTGAGCGGTGCCGTGAATCGCCCCGGCGTGTACGAGATGCCGATGGGTACCACGATCCGGGAACTCGTGGACAAGTGCGGTGGGGGTGCCAGGCGGGCGCAAGGTCAAGGCGGTGTTTCCTGGTGGACCGGCGCTTTTCGATGGTCACCGCCGATCAGCTCGACCTGACGATGGATTTCGATTCGTTGAAGAAAGCTGGCACGGGGCTTGGGTCAGCCGGCGTGATCGTGGTCGATGATGCGACGTGCATGGTGGCGCTGACACTCCGAGTTCTCCAACTTCTTCAAGGCCGAGTTGCGGGCAGTGCCCACCCTGTCGAATGGGGACTATCAATCTTGCCGCGCTCATGACCAAGATTGAGCAGGGAGAGGGGACGGAGAAAGATATGGAGAGTCTCCTCCAGGTCTGTGGATTTGTAAAGGGGACGGGCTATTGCACACTGGTGACTGGGGCTGCAGTGTTGGTTCAGAGCAGCATGAAACTGTTCCGTCACGAGTTTGAGGAACATATCCGATTGCGGCGCTGTCCCTATCAGCCGGCGCCTGTGGCGGTGTGAGCAGAAAGGAGTCATGAGTCAATAGTCATTTGTCACTAGCAGCATGAGAGTCGGCGATGTGACGGCGAATGACCGATGACCAATGACAAGTGACCATACGATGCCGCGCGTGACGTTTCTCCATCCTGAGGGCAAGAGCGGAGAGGTTGAGGTCAATTCGTCGTTGTTGGAGGCGTCGAAGATTCTCGGGTTTGTGTTGAACCACGATTGTGGTGGGAACGCCTCCTGCACCACCTGTCGGGTCGAAGTACAGATCGGTGCCGAGAACCTGTCGGAGATCGACTTTGAGGAGCAAGATCTCCTCGATCGGGAAGCCCTCAGTGAGCCGTGGCATCGTCTTGGATGCCAGGCCAAAGTGCTTGGAGACGTGATTGTTCGGGTGCCGGAGGGCAAGTGGGTTGCGCCCACAATGCCACAGTCGGAGTCGCAGGGTATTGAAATCCAGTAAAGAGGTGTTACACTAAATCATTCCAGGCAGGTCTTCGAAGGACAGCCTGGTCAACACGGAGGAGGATCACGATGGTTACGATTACGGCGGTTGCAGAGCAGAAGATCAAGGAATTAATGGTGGAAGAGAAGGATATCGTCGGCCTGCGGGTCTATGTGAAGGGCGGCGGGTGCCACGGGTATACATACGGGATGGCCTTCGAGTCGAAGATGGCCGACGACGACACCGTAATTGAAAAGGGTGACGTCAAGATCATCATGGATTCGCAGAGCACTCCGCTCCTTCAGGGAGCCGAAGTTGATTACGTGGACAGCCTCAGGGTCCGGGTTCTCGATTAAGAGTCCACAAGCGAAGACCACTTGTGGCTGCGGCAGCTCCTTCAGCGCCTGAGGAATTTGCGCTGGAGTGACGCAAAGCTGGTCGTGACAGGAGAAGCCAGGATTGTCCGAATATGGCGGCCAGTCCTGGCTATTCTATTTTGGGCTGGATGTGAGCTGAATCCACAATGGCACAGGCAAGCGTCACGAGGCGATATCGGTTCTGCGCGGCGCACCGGCTGCACACGGATCATCTGTCTCCCGAAGACAACCTGGCTGCATTTGGGAAGTGCAATAATCCCAATGGGCACGGCCATAACTATGTCGTGTTGGTGACCGTAAAGAGCACGGTTCCGACCACGACCGGTGGAGGCGTTGATCTCGATCGGCTGGATCGGACTGTGGGACAACAAGTAATCACGCGATTTGACCATCACGATCTCAATCAGGATCCTGAGTTTTGCCGATCGCACCACGACGGGAGAAAATCTGGTGCTGCTGATCTGGGATCTGTTAGTGAAGTACCTCCCCGCCGGACAACTGGAAAAGGTCGGGTTGATTGAAACACGCGACAACTACTTCGAGTATGCGGGGTCGATGAGCCAGGCCCCGGTGCTCAGAGAGGGCGGTATGGCTAAACAGGAAATCAGGCCTCGGGGTCAGCAGCAGGTCGAATACGTCAGCAGGAATGGCAGACCGGCGGGTCTGGATGTACTGCAATCCCTGGTCACAGAGATGCTGCTGGCCATCGGCGAAAAGCCCGGCAGGAACGGGCTTCTCAAGACTCCCGAGCGAGTGGCCAAGGCCTTCGCTTTCATGACTCAGGGTACCACCGCGACATCGATCATCTCCTGAACGGCGCCCTCTTCCCGATTGAGTACGACGAGATGGTGATTGTGAAAGACATCGACTTTTTCAGCCTCTGTGAACATCACCTTTTGCCGTTCTACGGCAGAGTCCATGTGGGCTATTTGCCCAATAAGAAGGTGGTGGGTCTCAGCAAGATTCCGCGCATTGTGGATGTCTTTGCGCGCCGGCTGCAAGTCCAAGAACGGCTGACGGTTCAGATCGCCGAAACCCTGAAATCGAAGCTCAACGCGCGCGGAGTGGGCGTGGTCGTCGAAGCGCGACACCTCTGCATGATGATGCGGGGCGTCGAAAAGCAGAACACGGTCGCGGTCAGCAGCTCTATGTTGGGCGCCTTCCGCAGTCAGCCGCAAACCAGGCTGGAGTTTCTGAAGCTGATCCACCGAGGCAGCGTAGGCGACTCCGATTAGGCAGGGTGTTGAAAACGCCGTTCTTCTCACCCGTCCAACCCCAGCGCGCCAAGACGCGACTTTCCCAAGGCTGCGTTCTCGCCCTCGAAAGCATCCTCAACGTAGCCCAGAGGCTACGCCTCCGGTGCTTCCATCGTGCTGCGGCCTTGCTGGATGGACTTTTTGAACGTCCTGCGTGGACCTTCCTCTTACATTCCAAGAGAGTCCTTTCGGGAGCCCGCCAGTTCATTCTCGGTGTGGAGGATGCTGGGATCATTCCCCGCTCGACGAATTCGTCATCAAAGGCATCAAAACCACTATCCTTTCTGCCATCCAGCAATGACCCCATCACCGTACATGCACATTGGCTCCTCAGGTCAGGGGTCCGTTTGCGATCATGCGCACCGGCGTATACAATTCACGCCATTGTTGAGGATTCGGATGACTACTTCACGCGATCAGGTTCCCGATTTGTTTGGCACTCCAGAGGGAGGGAAATCCGTTGAGGCTCCGTTGGCCGAGCGTCTGCGGCCGCGAGAGTTTGCGGACTTTGTCGGGCAAGAGGAGATCACTGCGCCGGATCGGCCGTTGCGGCGGGCGATCCAGGCGGATCAACTCTCTTCCGTCATCTTTTGGGGCCCGCCAGGCTCGGGCAAGACCACGCTGGCGCATCTCATCGCGCGCCATACGCAAAGCGCAGTTCGTGCCCTTCTCGGCGGTCACAGGGGGTGTTCCCGAGCTGCGGGCCATCATCAAGACAGCCGGAGCAACGTCAGGCGATCAACGGTCAACGGACCATTCTTTTCGTCGACGAGATTCATCGCGTTCAACAAGGCGCAGCAGGATGCCTTTCTACCTCATGTCGAGCGGGGGACGGTCATCTTGGTCGGCGCGACAACGGAGAATCCCTCATTTGAAGTGATCTCACCGCTCCTGTCTCGTTCCTTGGTCATTGTGCTGAAGCCTCTTTCAGATGAGGCCCTAGGGCATATTCTGGAACGGGCGCTCGCGGATCCTGCGATCGGGTTAGGGAAGTGGAATGCCCGCCTGTCACCCGATGCCAGGCAACGACTGATTGCGTATGGCAACGGCGATGCGAGGGCGCTCTTGACGGCATTGGATTTTGTGGTCACACAGCAACCGGCTGAGCCTGACGGCACGCGCCTGATCGATGGAGCGGCGCTGGAAGCCGCGCTGATGAAGAAATCAATCCGGTACGACAAATCCGGCGAAGAGCATTACAACGTCATCTCTGCCTACATTAAGAGCCTGCGCGATTCCGATCCGGATGGCGCCCTCTACTGGCTCGCCCGTATGTTGGAAGGGGGAGGACCCGAAATTTATCGCCCGGCGTTTGGTTATTTTGCCTCCGAGGACGTGGGGAATGCCGATCCGATGGGGCTGTGGTCGCGGCTGCGGTCGCTCAGGCCGTGCAGTTTGTGGGGCTCCCCGAGGCGCAGATCAATTTGGCCCAGGGGACGACCTATCTCGCGACCAGGCAAAAGATAATGCCTCCTATATCGGGCTTCTTGAGGCCATGGAAGACGCAAAAACCCATGGAAATCTCGGGATTCCACTTCATTTACGGAATGCCGTGACCTCGATGATGAAGGGGCTCGGGTATGGGAAGGGGTATCGCTATGTCCACGACGATCCCCAGGCCAAGGTGCAGGAGCACCTCCCGGAATCGCTCAAGGGGCGTCGCTACTACCGGCCTAAAGACACCTAATCGGGGTCCCACAGGGTGGTGGACAAAGATTTCTAATCGGTTATACTTAGGCTTGTGAAACGGCAGAATCTGAAATCACCTGCATCGATAGCCGCCACGAACGAACGGCGCAAGTTTGTTCGGGCGACCTTGGTCGGTTCTGCGCTGATTTCACCGAAGAGCGGAGCCAAGGCGATTACGGCTGTGTTGGACAACGTCAATAGAGTCGGCGCAGGGTTGCACACGAAAGAGAAGTTGGCGATGGTCCAGCCGGTGACCGTGTCGTTGGCGTTTCTCGATTCGGATCGCGCGGAACAGATGGAAAAGCTCGACGGGAAAGTCGCCTGGGTGAAGCCATGGGAGAAGGGGTTTCTGATCGGCGTGGTCTGGGACGAGCTGGTCACGAAAGAGAAGAACCGCTGGCTGTATTATTACCTCGAAGAAACGGTCAAGTCCTCCTGCTTAGCAGGATGCTGAACAATCCCGCCAGCGTCGTTCTCGCCTCGAAACCATCCTCAACGTAGCCCAGAGGCTACGCCTCCGGTGCTTTCATCGGCTGCGGCCTTGCCGGACGACCGTTTTGAGCATCCTGCTGTTGAAGCTTCTCGTGCCGACCAGCATAGGTTCTTCAGGCAGTCTGCGGGCTAGGCAAATGCCGTGAGCTTTTGTTTGACGCTCTTCCAGTTCAGCCGAGAGCGTTTCCCACCGGGCGGTGAGCCGAACAAGATCCTTTTTCCACCCGTCATGTTCCAGGTGCAGAGCGCTCCACTTAGTGGATTCATCTTTGTAGAGTGCGGGGTCGGCCAGTTCGAGATCCCGCGCTTTGATTTTGGTTTCGTATTCAGCGATCTCGGCTTCGGCCCGCGCAACCTGCTTTTCCAGACGGGCCTGTGTCTTGTTCAAATCGCGGCGATCTCCAGCTGATGGGCTTGGCCTGAGCTTGCGAGGCCATCGCCCTGGTCGGTGCGGCAGTCTTCTCACGATCCGTTCTCTTCAGTTCGTCACTCGTTTCCTTGATGGATTCGACTTCCTGCGTTTTCTTCCACAAATAGTACTCATAGTCGCCGGAGAAGCTTCGAGCCTTGCCCTCTTCGATTTCAATGACGCGCGTCGAGATTCTGGTCAAAAAGGTGGGGTCGTGGGAAATGAAGACGATCGTGCCGGGGAACTCCGTCAGGGCATCGGTGAGCACATCGACCGAAGCCGGGTCGAGATGGTTCGTCGGCTCGTCAAGCAAGCAGGGTATTGGCCGGTTCGACCAGCATCCGTGCGAGAGCGACGCGATTGCGTTCCCCCGCTCAGCGCCTTGATCGGTTTCTTTTGATCGTCACCGGAGAACAGGAAGGCGCCGGCAATTCCGCGGAGGAAGTTCGTTTCTGCTTGGCTGGAGACCTCGGAGAGGGAGTCGAGAACGGTATGTTCGGAGTTCAGGGTCTCTGCCTGGTGTTGGGCGAAGTAGTGCAGGGTGACACCATGGCCGACCGTCCTGGTGCCTTTCTCAAAGGCCAACGTTCCGGCCAGCATCTTGAGCAGGGTGCTCTTCCCGGCACCGTTTTCTCCCACAAGCGCCACGCGCTGACCACGTTCGATCAAACAATCGACTTTCTCATACACCACTTTTTCCCCATAGCGCTTTGCCACGCTCTGGAGTTCCAGGACTTGCCGGCCGCTCGCTGCGGAGGAAACTTGAACTTGACTCGCTTGGGATCGCGCTGGATCTCAATCATCTTGACCTTCTCAAGCTGCTTGATGCGCGATTGGACCTGGCTGGCTTTGTTCGCCTGGTAGCGGAACCGGTCCACAAATGTTTGGACTCTGGCGACTTCTTTCGCCTCCAGCCGCCCCGCGGCAGCCACTCGTTGGCTGTCTCGTTCTGCGCGGATCTGTTTGAACGAGAATAGTTGCCTCGATATTCTTCGATTCGATGGTGCCGGAGAGTCCCAGATATGGGTGACGACACGATCGAGAAAGCGCCGTGTCGTGGCTGATGATCAAGAGCGTCATCTCCGAGTTCAAGAGGAATTGCTCGAACCAGCGCTGCGTCGGTTTATCCAAGTGGTTGGTCGGCTCATCGAGCAGCAGCACGTCAGGGTTGGACAGCAGCAGATGCGCCAACGCCACGCGCATCCGATAGCCACCGGACAGTTTTTCGATCAGACGACCGAAGTCGATCTCCGTAAATCCCAACCCCATCAGAATGCGTTCCGCTTCATGTTCGGGATACAGATCGCGATGGGCGGCATCCAACACGGTCTTGCCCGTGATAGTTTCGAGTTCCTGCGGGAGGTAGCCCGATGCGGAGACGAGGACGCTTGCGGATGCGTTCCCTTGTCCGGCGATTCCTCCTCGAGGATCATCCGGAAGAGTGTGGTCTTGCCGGCGCCGTTGGGTCCCACCAAGCCGACCCGTGAACCGGGGCGAAGGTGCGCCGTCGTATTCTCAAGCAGAACCTTCGTGGAATATTGCTTACTGACCGACTCGATTTGGAGCATGCAGAGGTTTCGTGTGACCAGGCGGATCGTTGCTTATCGGAAGGAGCGCTGATGGTCATTCGGTGATTAGATGTGAGGTGTCGAGGCTTCGCAGAACCTACGTGAATATTTTGGTGGAGCTGGCCGGGATTGAACCGGCGACCTCGTGAATGCCATTCACGCGCGCTCCCAACTGCGCTACAGCCCCACGTCGATTGACTTGGAAATACGCGAAAATCCTTGTGAAACCGCGGTCATGCTAACATGGCCCTCCCGACGACAGTCAAGAAGAAGGGCTGGGCAAGCCCCATCCATCTCTTGTGCTCGCGGAACGCGCGGTCGAAGACCACTCCTCATTCTATGCGCGCGCAATTAGATGACGGGTTGGACGCCTGCCCTCCCGGTTCTTGACAAACTACAGAGGCGTCTCCTACCATAACGCTCCGGCCCTGGCCATGAGTCCAGCCAGGGCTCTTTTTTTGGGAGCATGTCGGGCGATGGGAAATCTCGTTGTGATCGGGGCGCAGTGGGGCGACGAAGGCAAGGGCAAGATCGTGGATATCTTAGCCAGCGACGTCGATGCAGTGGTTCGCTACCAGGAGGGTCCAACGCGGGGCACACCGTGATTAATGAACGGGGCACCTTCGTGTTTCACCTCATCCCTCAGGCATCCTCTATCGCGGGACGCTCTGTGTGATCGGGAACGGGGTCGTCGTGGACCCAGCCTCGTTGATCGAGGAGCTGGACCATCTCCAGACTCAAGGCGTGAAGATCGGAAAGAATTTTTGTCGTGAGTCAGCGCGCCCATCTCATCCTGCCGTATCACAAGGCCATCGACAAAGCGTCCGAACAGTCTAAAGGGTCTCGCCGAATTGGAACGACGGGGCGAGGGAATTGGCCCGTCCTATGCCGATAAGATGTCGCGGATCGGTATCCGAATGGGGGATCTGCTCAATCCGAAGGCGTTTCGAGACAAAACTTGAAGAGAACGTGGTCGAGATCAATTGGTTTCTCGAGCAACTGTACAAGCTGGAACGTTTCGATGTCGACAAAGTGTTCCGGCAGTATATGAGCTATGCCGATCGGCTGAAGAGCCATATCGTCGATACCGCCATGCTCGTCAATAAGATGATCGAGGAAGGAAGACCCGTGTTGTTCGAAGGGGCGCAAGGGACACACCTGGATGTGGACTTCGGCACCTATCCCTACGTTACCTCCTCCAGTTCAACGGCCGGCGGCGCCTCAACGGGAACGGGCGTGGGACCGACGAAGATCGACGCGGTGCTCAGGGTCGCCAAAGCCTACACCACGCGTGTCGGCAGCGGGCCGTTCCCCACGGAATTGACCGATGCGGTGGGAGACGGACTCCAAGCACGAGGGAAAGAATTCGGATCGACGACGGGACGTGCGCGCCGCTGCGGCTGGTTCGACGGCGTCGTTGTGCGCTACGCCACCAAAGTGAACGGACTCGCGTCACTGGCCGTTACGAAACTGGATGTGCTCGACGGCTGCAAGGTACTTCAAAGTCTGCACCGGCTATCGGTATCAGGGGAAGCTCTATCGGAGACATGCCGGCTGATCTTCAAGCGCTGACCGACTGTGAGCCGCTGTACAAGACGTTCAAGGGATGGTCCGGTTCTACCACCGGCGCGACCACGTATAAACAGCTTCCTGTGGAAGCCAAGCGCTATCTCCAGTACCTTGAGGATCTCTCCGAGTGTCCCATCGATATGATCTCAACCGGCTCGAAGCGCAGTGAAACCATTATGCTTCGCAACCCACTCAAGACCCGTTCCGTCGTTAGTGAAACGTCCGAATCTGGAAACGAACGACGTTTCACGAGATACGCTTCACGGATGTCGAGCACGTCGCTGGTGAACTTTTTCCAGCAACCTGCTAGTCATAGGGCGAGGGTCGGTGGTAAACTCCGCGCTCTCCGCTCGGTGAGCCGGTAGCTCAGTTATATTATTCTTAAATAGTTGATATTGCTGTATAATTACAGATGTTATGTAACTTGTTATCTAACTTGTTTTTGACGTTCCCCTCTCATTATTCTCGCAGTTGAGTTCTAAAGCCGTTCAGAACATCACGCATACCAGTCTCTTGAAAGTGCCGCAAAGCCTCCTAATGCCTGGCTTCCCACTCACCAAGCACCAACTTTCATTCGTCTCAGTCTTGTGTGACTTTCACCATCATTTCTTTCCACGCCTTCCCTAAAGAATCGGATTCCACGGCGATCTAATACCACTCTCGGTTTCCAGTTGTAGGCGCGACATTCAATCGTCTTTTTGTCCTGGCGTTGATCGCACGAGCATGGTATACCGCCCTACCTGGGAGCGTTTGTCCTGCCCTCAGTAAAGGCGACACATGCCAGCCGTCTGTGCCAAACATGAAGCGCGGTTACTTCCGTAGAGGCGACAATAGAAGGTTTCAAATAGCGAAGCGAATAAGAAACTAGAACTTGGTAAATCGTATCTTGCCTTAATAAAGCATTTTCGACAGATCGCCTCAGCCATTAAATCCCTGGATAACCTGAGCAAGATAAGACTTTGCTGCAATTCGCCACTGCAACTTGTTCGCTATCTGACCATCTTCAGCGCGGGGATCAACCACCCGAAGATCGTCAAGGCGGTGACCGACCAGATGCAGCGGATGGCGCTCAACAGCCAGGAGCTGCTGGAGCCGTGGCGGGCCGCACTCGCCCGGTTGCTCTCGGCGGTCACTCCGGGACGGCTCCAGAACTGCTTCTTCATCAACAACGGAACCGATGCCATCGAAGGCGCGATCAAGCTGGCCCGCCTTCACACTCGGCGAAATACTTTCCTCTCCACGCTGGGCGGCTTCCACGGCAAGTCGATGGGCTCGCTGTCGCTGATGGGAAAGGCCTCATTCCGGGAGCCGTTTCTGGGCGGTCTGCAGGACGTGCGCTTCGTGCCCTACGGCGACGCCGAGGCGCTCGAAGCCGAGCTGGCCAAGGCGGAGCAGGTCGGCACGCCAATCGCGGCGTTCGTGGTCGAGCCGGTGCAGGGAGAGGCAGGCGGCGTGGTTCCTCCTGACGATTACCTGCCGCGGGTGCGCGATCTCTGCACCCGCTTCGGCACTCTCATGGTCGCCGACGAGATCCAGACCGGTATGGGTCGCACCGGCCGGCTCTGGGGAGTGGACCACTGGGACGTCCAGCCCGACATCCTCTGCGTCGGCAAGTCGATCGGCGGCGGCGTCATGCCGCTTTCCGCCTTCATCTCGACTCCCGAGATCTGGGAGGTGCTGATCCCCAATCCGATCATCCACTCGACGACTTTCGGAGGGAATCCGATTGCCTGTGCGGCGGGAATCGCGGCGATTCAGGTGACGTTGGAGGAAGATCTGCCGGGCCAGGCCGCGATGAAGGGAGACTTCCTCCTCGCCGAGCTGGGGAGCTGATGCAGCGGTTCCCCAGATTCTGAGCGACGTCCACGGCAAGGGCCTGTTGATCGGGATGGAATTCCACAGCGATCCGATCGGCTGGAAGTGCGCCTCCAGTCTGTTCCAGCGGGGCGTGCTGGTGGCCGGCACCTACTCCAAGGCCCGCACGATCCGAATCGAACCGGCCTTGGGCATCCCGATGGATCTGCTGAAGGAGATGCTGGGCAGGTTGGAGGACACGCTTAAGGAGATGGACGAAAGCAGGGAGTACGTAGAGGTGATGAGACGTGAGATGTAAGAGAAGAAGGGGTGGTCGAGCCGCTGATGCCGGCCCGCCACCCCATCCACTTCTGCACTTCTCACTCCCTCACTCCTCACTCCTTACTTCTCACTTCTTTTCTACTCCGACGCTTCCTCGCTGCCGCCGAAATCGTGGCCCCAGCTGACAGTGGCGCCGAACCAGATCTTGGTGTCTTCCTGGTTCACGCCCGTGGGTCCGCTGGTGGTCTTCGTGATCTTGGTGAACTCGTCGTTGTTGACCACGAAGTGGAACGATGGCGCGATGGACAGCGGCCCCGCCGAGAAGGGCAGGCTCAGCGAGAAGTCGAGGTGGGTAAGACCGCTCTCGTTAAAGTTGGCCAGCTCGTTCGCGTCGCTGTCGTTGACTTCCTGTCCGGCGCTGAAGCCGGCCAGCGCACCGATGGTGAGCGGCAGCTCGGCGGAGTAGGGAATGCCGTGTGAAACAGCCAGCCTCGATGTAGGCGCCTTTGATCTTGTCCACGTCGTAGTAGATCGAGAGCTTGGGATTCAGGAAGACGTCGAGCCGCAGACTTTCCTGTAGATTTCGACCGTGTTGTTGTCCTCGGTCAGCCCGCCATCGTTGGGATAGATGTAGCCCGTGGCACCCGGCGTGAGGGTGACTATGTCGCAGACCGGGATGCCCAGCTTCGAGCCACCAGTCGAATTCCGTCAGATCCGGGCCCGGCCAGGCCGCCGCCCTCACTGATGTCATCGGGCACCTCGTCGTACTTGCTGGGCTCGATGTTGGCCCACCCGCCGGCCGGTGAACCCGATCGACCGAGATCGGGACTGGTCAGGTATAAGTCCGGCTGGATGACGAACTTGTTGGTCAACGACAACCCACGCCAAACGTAGGCGCTGTTGAAAGCAGCGTCTGCGCCGAGCGTCACCTGGGCCGTGGCGGTACTCGCCAGCCCAGAGGGCTAGGCCGAGGACGGCCCCTCCGACGATGAACGAGCGTCTCATGTGGTCTCCTCAAGGAAGTGAACAAAGAACCGGCCCGCCCTCACCCCGAGCGGACCGGCGTCGGACCTTGGTCCGGGACCTGACACTGCGCCGCCGGTCGGGGTTTAGCCGAACCGGATTGAGAAAGATTGCCTTTCGATTGTCAGGTAAGGACATAGGAGCTATATACCGGGGCCGCTTGAGCCTGTCAAGCAAGGGGAGCAGAGGCTGCCAGTTGGCAGGTTGACGAACCGAGTGCCAAACCCCACGTTGAGCCATCCATGGATGATCTCTCGCTGGGCCAGCCGCAGAAAGCTTTCGAGCAGAGTCTCGGGTGACCTCGTCAGTCAGGTGAGGGCGCACCCCGGCGACCACGCCGCCTTCGCCACGGCACTCGACAGGGTCGCGGACAGGGTAGCAAGCGCTCCCGGCCGTCCTCGAGGCCGGCATCGAGAACAGCTGGTCTCTCGATGGGGACGACCTCAGGGGACGGCTGCTTTCCCGCGGAGTGGACGCGATTCGGGTCGCGGCGGGAGCCAGTCGGGATGATCTCCTGGCCCTGGCTCGGGCGCTGGCCGAGGACGACGGGCCCCTTCCCAGCACGCCCGGCGTCCAGGTCGATCTGATCCCGACAATCGGTCAGATCCTCGCGGTCCGCGCAGGGAGCTGACGGGGAGCACTTCGCCGTCATTCCCGAGCGGACTTTCCCGGGCGATACGCCTCCCGTCACTCACCGATCGGATCCGTACCAGCGACCGCCTGGCCGCTACCCTGCGCTCAACTGCTGGATCTGGTCCAGACTTCGGTGCGGCGCAGAGCCTGGCTCGAGGTGCTGCACAACGCCCAGGCTGTGCTCCGTCTCCTCGCCGGAATGCCGGAGGATGTGCGGCGCGGATATGGTATCGCGCTCCGCCGCATTCTGTCCCGCCCGGTGCTGCAGGCGCTGATCGAGCAGGCGTATCGGGTCACTGAGGAACAGGCGCGGACGGTCGAACTGTTGCGGTTGGCCGGTCTGGATGCCGCGGAGTTGATCCTGGAAAATCTTCGTGCGGCGGAGGCAGTCGGGCCCCGCGCATTCCTGCTCGATGCGCTGGGAGGCATGCCGGATGCCTATTCTCTGTGTCGTTGCCCTGCTCTCCAATGAGCGCTGGAGCGATCTCCGGCTCGCGGCCGACGTCCTGGGTCGCATGGGCAACGCCCGCGCGATCCCACCGTTGGTTGCCCGGGCAAATCACCCCGACGAACGGGTACGGCTGGCGATCATCGACGCGCTGGCCCGCTTCCGCGACAAACGAGTAGTCGACGGACTGCGCCAGCTGCTGAACCATCCCTCGCCCCGCACCCGGGCGCATGCCGGAAAGGCGCTGGCCGGCCGCCACTCGGGTGCCATCGCGATGCCGCTTCTCACGCGCTCTGGATCAGGAAAAGGATCACACGGTGCGGATGGAGCTGCTTCAGGCGCTCGCCGGAATTGATGCGCCGGAGGCCCGGGCCGTACTGGTCAAGGTTGCGACCGAGCGGCGCGGGCTACTGGGCCGCGGCCGCCCGACGTCGGAGCGACTCGAAGTGGTATAGTGCGCTTGCTAATGCCGAGGACCGAGGCCTCGCGCCAGGCCCTCTCCCGGATCGCTGCTGAGGCTGACGGGCAGGTGCGCGACGCAGCGGTCCAGGCTCTGGGCCCTCGTCTAGCTCCCCGGTCCGCTCGGTCCGCCCTGTCCGCCTCCGTCCGCTCCCGCCCTCTCACATCCTCCCAATATCCAGATTCTCCACGTGCACACTCAGGTTGTGATTCATTCTGAGTCCACGATTCCATCAGTGTCCACGCTGTCTGCGGCGACTGAGTAGAACGACCTGCCCGTTGACCAGGAAACTCACCTTTCCCTTAACAACCTTGCAGGGCAGAGGTTGTTGGCCACCGAACCGTCGCTCGACACCATCTTGACCACCGGACTCGGCGTCCAGTCCTTGGTGAGGTCACTGGTCTCCGCACCATTCCGCCGCTTCACCTTGAAGGTGCCGTCGCCCCGGATCAGGAAGTAGGTGTAGCGCTCGCCCGCCCCATCCAGATTCTGCCCGCCGATGAACAATCCGAAGGCTTCCTCGTGCGATCCCTTGCTGGGAAACAGGTGCATCTGGGACCTCACGCTGTACTGGGTCTTGGCCTGGTCAACCGGGCGGTAGATAATGGTCGAGCTGCCGGTCGTGACGTGCCAGCCGGGAGGCATTGCCTCGAACTTCACCGTGGTGGCGGGGGCATTTTCGTCGGTGCGGACCATCCAGCCGGGAGGAACTTGCCACCGCCCTCGATCGCCATGCTGTGATCATGTTCCTGGGCATTGAGCGTCGTGGCGAGGAAGCTGCTGATCAGGACTGCGGTCAATGGCGCGCATGGCTGGGGTCTCACTGAGGGCACGGTGGGTGGTGGGTCCGAATGTTGAATCCTCGCCGGGAACCGGCTAAGCTATGTCTCGCCTCAAGCCCTGATCCGGGAGTGGACGATGGAAATCCTCGGTCGCATTTTCGCCGCTATCGGTGCCGGCGGCGTGCTCATGGCCCTGACCTTCGTGTCGCTGCTTATCGGTGTCCTGATCCACGGGATGATCCTGCTGATGGCGGGGAAGCCGATCGACGACTACCTACGCAAGAAGGGCCACGAGGTTTTCGAACCGGGGAACCTCAAGTAGTTGCGATCAGTAAGCTATGGCTTAAGGCCTACGGCTTGCTACTTCCTCGCGCCACCCGCCGCACTCGCCGCCTTTACTGCCGCGTCGTAGTTGATTTTCAGGCTTCCAAACAGCTCCCGGAGTCCCCGGATCTTCATCTGCTGCCCGCCGCCGCGGCGCCGCCATGGTACTCATCAGGCCGGCGGTTTCGGCCAGGCCGTTGAGGCTCATCTGACCGGCCCCCGACTTGATTTCATCCAGGGTGCGGCCGAAGGAACGCACCACGCTCTCGTCGGCCTGCATGTTGGCCATGAGCTCGATGGTGCTGTGGATTTTCTGGAACTTCGGGGTTAGTCCCTGGAGGTAGGCGAGTTGTGCCTGCTGGCGCGCATTCAGTTTGACTCCCATGGTTGAACAATAGTACGTTGATCCCCTCGCGTGAAACCTGCTGGACTCCGCAACGTCAGGCAGTCGTTCCGCGTCCCAAGTAGCTCGTTCGGCCCCCGGCCGTCTCCTCCATTACGAAGTGTGGTGATCCGATGAAGCTGTCGGATGTGTCCATCAGGCGCCCGGTGCTCGCCAGCATGCTGAGTGTCGGGCTGGTCGTCTTCGGTATCATCGGGTATACCCGCCTTCCGGTGCGGGACTACCCGGACATCGATCCGCCCATCATATCGGTCACGACCGTGTTGCCCGGAGCCGATCCTCAGGTGGTGGAATCGGCGGTTACCGACGTCCTGGAAGAGGAGTTAAGCACGGTCGCCGGACTGCGGACTCTGACCAGCTCGAGCGGCGAGCAGCTCAGCAACATCACCCTCGAGTTCACCCTCGATAAGAACGTCGACGTGGTGTCCCAGGACGTCCGGGACAAGGTCTCCCGGGTCCGGGGCCGACTGCCGCGGGACATCGAAGAGCCGGTGGTCGCCAAGCAGGAGGCGGACGCCCAGCCGTTCTACTGGATGGCGCTTTCGGGGGCCAACTATGACCTCTTACAGCTTTCTGACATTGCCGATCGGCGGGTAAAGGCCCGGCTGCAGAGCCTCTCCGGCGTGGGCAGTGCCCAGATCTTCGGCGAGCGCCGCTTCTCCATGCGGGTCTGGCTCTCGGCGCCAGAAATGGCGGCCCGCGGGCTGACGGTGCAGGACGTCGAATCCGCCATTCAGAGCCGTAACGTCGAGGTCCCGGCCGGCCGGATCGAATCCGATCGTCGGGAGTTCTCGGTCCGCTCTCTCGGCGAGCTCAAGACGCCGCTCGAGTTCGAGGACCTGGTGGTCACCGACCAGGGCGGCCAGCCGGTCCGGCTCAAGGATCTGGGCCGAGTGGAGCTGGGACCTCAGGACGACCGCAGCGTGCTTCGATTCAAGGGGAACTCGGCCGTCGCCATCGGGGTGGTGCGGCAGTCCAAGGCCAACCTGATCCAGGTCGCCAAGGAAATCCGGAACGAATTGCCGGCGATCCAGGCCTCGCTGCCCCGGGCGTCGCTATCGAGACCGCGTTCGACGGCTCGGAGTTCGTCACCCGCTCGATCAGCGAGGCGCAGGACACGCTGCTGATCGCCGCGGTACTGGTGATCATCATCATCTTCGTCTTCCTGAGAAACCTCCGGGCCACGATCATCCCGGGCCTGGCGATTCCTACGTCAATCATCGCGACCTTCGCGGTGATGTATTTCCTGGGCTTCTCCATCAACAACCTCACGCTGCTGGCCCTCACCCTGGCCATCGGCATCGTGGTGGACGACGCGATCATCGTGCTGGAGAACGCCTACCGTCACCAGGAGGAGCTGCACGAATCGCCCGAAGTGGCGGCGACCAACGGCACCCGGGAAATCGCCTTTGCGGTGATCGCGACCACGATCTCACTGGTGGCGGTCTTTACCCCGCTCGCCTTCCTGCAGGGCAACACCGGGCGTTTGTTCAACGAATTCGGCATCGCGGTGGCGGGATCGGTGATGATCTCGGGCTTCGTGGCCCTGACGCTCACCCCGATGCTGTGCGCCAAGATCCTCCGGGTGCCGGAGCGGCACGGCGTCCTGTACCAGGTGTTCGAAACCGGCTTTCGCAAGCTGGCCGAGGGTTACACCAGTTCCCTGGCGTGGGCCCTGCGCCACCGCCTGCGTCGTAGTCCCGGGTGCGTTCGTCATAGCGGGGATGGCCTGGGTGCTCGTTCAATAGCCTCAAGCGGGAGTTCATTCCGGCGGACGATCAGGGATGGTTCATGACCGCGACCATCGCCCCGGAGGGCTCGTCGCTGTCGTTCACCGACGGATACCAGAAGCAGGTGGAGCAGATCATTTCCAAGGTGCCGGAGGTCGAGAGCTACTTCGGCGTGGTGAACTTCGGCGGCGGGGTGAACAACGGTCTGGTGTTCACCAAGCTCAAGGACTACAAGGACCGCAAGCGCACCGGTGGAGCAGATCATCGGCGAGGTGCAGCCCCAGTTCTTCGGCGTCGCCGGGCTTTTCGCCTTCGCCTTCAACCCCCGGCGATCGGCGGGTTCGGGAAGCCGGTGCAGTTCGTGGTGCAGAATCCCGACTACGCCGTGCTGGGCGCGACCATGGACACATTCGTCACCCGGGCGCGGCAGATTCCCGGGCTGGTCAACATCGATACCGATCTCCGGGTCAACAAGCCGCAATTAACCATCCATTTCGACCGCGACCGGGCCGAGGATCTCGGCGTGCCGGTCGAGGCGATCGCCAGCACGCTGCAGACCATGCTGGGGGCCGCAAGGTCAGCACCTTTACCCGGGAGAACAAGTTGTACGACGTAATGGTGCAGCTCGATCCGACCGAACGCTCTACCCCGTTGGATATTTCCGGCCTCTATGTCCGGGGCCGGAATGATCAGCTGGTCCAGCTCTCCGCGGTGACTCGGGTGGACGAGGGTGTCGGGCCGAAACAGCTCAACCACTACAACCGGATCGCCAACTTCACGATGGATGCGAGCCTGGCGCCCGGCTTTACCCTGGGAGAAGCGATCGACTCACTGAACAACCTGGCCAGGGAAGTCCTGCCGCGCGGCAGCACCACCGCTCTCGCCGGCGAGTCGCGAGAGCTGGAAGAGAGCGGGGATCGCTCTACTTCGCGTTCATGCTGGCGCTGCTGGTGGTGTTCATGGTGCTTGCCTCGCAGTTCGAGTCGCTGCTCCACCCCTTCACGGTGCTGCTGGCCGTGCCGCTCGCGGTGACTGGCGCGCTCATCGTGCTGAAGCTGGCGGGATCCACCATCAACCTGTACAGCCAGATCGGCATGATCCTGCTGATCGGGCTGGTCACCAAGAACTCGATTCTGCTGGTGGAATACGCCAACCAGCTCCAGGAGAAAGGGCTGACCCCGGTGGAGGCAATGCTCGAAGCGGGCCGTATCCGGCTGCGGCCCATCCTCATGACCTCGGTGGCGACCATTACCAGCGCGCGTGCCGATCGCGCTGGGCCTCGGCGCCGGCTCGATCAGCCGCCGTCCGCTGGGCTACGCCATCGTCGGAGGCGTGTTCTTCTCCACCGCTCTCACACTCTACCTCGTGCCCGTCGTCTACACCCTGCTCGATCGACTCCGCCACCGGAAGGAAGCCGAGGTTCCGGCGGTGGCTCCGCTCGAGGAGGTGTCGTGATCCTGCCGCTGCTGCTCCTGCTTCAGGCCGCGCCGGTAGCCCAGGATTCGATCCCCCGCATCACTCTGCGGGAGGCCCTGCAGCGCTCCGTCCAGCTGAATCCCGACTACGTACAGGCCCTGGGCTTCGTCAATGAAGCGGAATGGGCCCGGACCGCCGCCCGGATCGCCTTCGTCCTGCCGTCGGTATCGGTGAGTCTCGACATCACCAAGTACTCGCAGCCGTTCTTCAACCTGGGCACCGGCGGACTTCAGTCGACGTCGGTCGTGTTCCAGGCCAATGCGCGTTATGAGTTGTCGGTCCGGAAATTCACCGATCTCTCCCGAACCAGCGCCGAGCTCGAATCGGCTACTGCGTCCGAGATGCAGCGCCGATTCGCCGCGGCGATGCTGACCGAGGCCGCGTACTACGACGTGCTGGCCCAGGGGAGCTCACCCGGGTTGCCAGGGAGCGGATGGACCGAGCCAGTGAGCAGTTGGGAGTAGCCCGCGCCCGGGTAGAAACTGGTGCGGCGGTGCAGACCGACTCGCTCGAAGCGCGGCTCGAGTTCACCCGCTCTCGCGTCGGAGTGCGGCTCCGGGAGACCGCCCTGACGGTGGCCCGGCTCGAGCTGGGCCGCCGCGTCGGGCTCCTGGACCCGCCGATGCGGCGCCGTTGGACACGCTGCGGGCACCCGACCTTCCGATCACGCTGCCCGACGCAATCAGCCGCGCCCTCGAGCAGGGGCCGGATTATCGCGTGGCCCGGGCCAATGAAAGGGCGGCGAAGGCGTTCCTCAAAGGACAGCGGGGCGCCTACCTGCCCGTCATCGCGCTGGACGCCAACCACTCCCGGTTCGACACCAAGGTGTTTCCCAGCGCGGCGAATTTCTCCTCGCTGAACCTGGGCATCAGCCTGCCGATCTGGGACAACGGACAACGCGAGCTGGCGATCAAGCAGGCTCCGCACCCAGAGTGAGGTCGCCCGCGCGGTACGCAATGATCTCGAGCGGGCCGCGGCGCGGGACGTGACCTTCGCATATGAGGGATACGAGACCGCGCGCTTCACCACCGATCTTGCCGCGGAAGCCGTGGCCGTCGCCCAGGAAAACTACCGGGTGCAGGATGTCCGCTACCGAGCCGGCGCCAGCACCATCATCGACCTGTTGAGCGCCCAGAATGGCTTGAGCGATGCCGAGGCGTGTTCTGGTGCAGGCTCGCTATGCCAACCTGCTGGCGCTCGCCGGACTCGAGAGCATCCTGGGCCAGCGACTGTTCCCGGAACGCCTTGAGAAGGCTTGTGATGCGGCTGATCCTGGTGCCCCTTCTGCTGCTCGTCCTGCCGGCGTGCAAGAAGAAAACCGACGCCGCAGGGAATGGAGGTCCTGGCGCCGGTGGCGGCGCTCCCGCGATGCCGGTGGAGGCAGCCGTGGCGAAGCAGGACACGGTGGTTGACGCCATCAGCGCTACCGGGCAAGTCGAGCCGGTACAGCAGATCGAGCTCCGCCCCGAGGTCGAGGGACGACTGGTCGAGATCCTGGTGCGGGAGGGTTCCAGAAGTGGCCCTGGGACAGCCGCTGTTTCGAATCGACGACCAGGAGCTGAAGGCCGAAGTGGCGCGGGCCGAAGCCGATCGTGACCTGGCGAACCAGTCCCTGGCCCGGGCCAAGCAACTCACCGAGCAGAACGCCTCATCCGCGGCCGACCTGGAGCGCGCGGAGGCGATGGCGCGAATGGCCCAGGCTCAGCTCGATCTGCTGAAGGTTCGCCTCGCGCGCACCACGGTGCGGGCACCGTTCGGCGGAACCTCGGGCCAACGGTTCGTCAGCGTCTGGGCGATTACGTGACCACCAGCGACACGCTGGCCACGCTGCAGACGGTGAATCCCCAGCGGATCGCCTTTGCGGTCCCGGAGCGATACGCCAGTCGATTGGGACGCGGCCAGCGGGTCGTGTTCCGGGTCGCGTCGCTCTCCGGGACAGGAATTCTCAGGGCGCGGTGGATTTCGTGGATCCCGGTGGTCCAGCTGCCCGCCCGCACGATCCTGGTAAAGGCGCTGGTGCCGAACGGGCGCCGTCAGCTCCAAGCCGGCATGTTCGTCGAAGTGCGGCTCGCGACCGAAGTACGCCCCAAGGCCGTCGTCGTCCCGGAGGATGCCATCGTCCCCCTGCAACGCGCGCTACTACGTCTGGGTCGTCACCGACGGCAAAGCCAGCCGGCACCAGGTGGAGATCGGAGTGCGCTCACCGGGTTTCGTCGAGATCAAGAGCGGCGTTCAGGCCGGTGAACAAGTCGTGGTCGGGGGACAGGAGCGTCTCGCCGAAGGTGCCCCCGTCATGGCGACGGTTGTCGAGCGCGGTCCGGTCACTCCGGGAGATAGCGGCGGACCGGCCATCAAAGTGGATAGCAGCGGAAAGGACTGACGGCTGGGCAAGTCACGAAGCGCATTGAGCTGGCTGCTGCTGGGGGCGGTGCTCGTCGGCTCGCCGCTCGCTGCACAGACCACGCGCCCGGAGCGCACGCAGTTCCGCGAGACCTCGACCCACGCGGATGTTCTGGCCTTTCTCGATTCGCTCCAGAGACTCGGCGCCGGCCTTCGGATCGGGACCCTGGGCTCGAGTCCCCAGGGACGGCGAATCCCCTACGTGATCGCCGCCCGGCCGATGGTGGATTCTCCCGGCTCGGCCCACCGCAGCGGCAAACCCATCCTGTACATCCAAGGCAACATCCACGCCGGCGAAGTCGAAGGAAAAGAAGCGGCGCAGATGCTGCTGCGTGACCTCACGCTCGGTAACCTCCGTCCGCTGCTCGACAGCGTCATCCTGCTGGTGGTCCCGATCTACAATGCCGACGGCAACGATGACCTTGCCCCCGGGGAGAAGAACCGCCCGGGACAGAATGGTCCCGCCATCGTGGGCCGCAACACCAACGGCCAGGGTCTCAACCTCAACCGCGACTATGTGAAGCTCGAGGCCCCCGAGACTCGCGGGGCGCTGGCTCTCCTCGCGGAGTGGGAGCCCGATTTCTTCATCGATCTCCACACTACCAACGGCAGCTATCACGGCTACGCCCTCACCTACGCGCCCGGTCTCAATCCCAACAGTGGCCCAGCCAACGACTACGTGCGCGATCATTTCCTCCCGCTGATCAGAGAGCGGCTGCGCAAGCGCCACCGGGAGGAGACTTTCTGGTACGGCAACTTCCGCAATCAGAACTCGATTCCCTGGTTCAAGGCTGGGAGACATACGATCCCCGGCCCCGGTTCGGCACCAACGCCTGGGGCTTGAAGGGACGCCTGGCGATTCTCAGCGAGGGCTACAGCAACGCGCCGTTCAAGGACCGTATCGAGGCGACCTACAACTTCGTGCGGGAAGTCCTGGCTCTCGCGGCTGAAGAGCGAACCCGGGTGCGAGCGGCGGTCGAAGCGGCGGATGCGTGGCTGCCCGACTCGGTCACTCTGCACTCTGTGCTGGGACCGCCCACCCCGCAGGATGTGATCGCGGAAATCACCCAGCCGGATGGAGAAGGAAACGACGGTTTCGCGCGGCGCAAGCGAAGCGGTGTCTTCAAGACGATCCGGATGCCGGTCTTCGACCGCTTCGTCCCGGCTTTGCGCGAGGTCCGGCCCGCCGCCTACCTGGTTCCGCCCGAGCATGCCGACCTGATCGCTATGCTTCGTGCCCAGGGCGTCATCGTCTTCCGCGCCGGCGCATGGCGAGGCCCCGCGGAGCGGTTCACCGTGGACAGCGTGAACCTGACGACAACCGTCTTCGAAGGCCACCGGGCGGTCGGCCTGCTCGGCCGCTGGGCTTCTGGCGAGGTCACCATGCCGGAAGGCTGGTTCTACGTTCCCACGTCCCAACGTCTGGGCGTCTTCGCCAGCTACATGCTGGAACCGATGAGCGAAGATGGCTTCGTGACCTGGAACTTCCTCGACCGGGATGTTGCGGTGGGTGGCGTGTTCCCAGTGGCCCGACTCCGGCAACCGCTGGTGGCCCTGATGGAGCTGGTGCCGTAGCTTGGAGCCGTCAGCCCCAACTCGGAACCCAGAACTCGGATTACTCGGTACTCGGTACTCGCTCTAGTCCTCAGTCCTTTCCCCTCGACACTTATGCTCAAGCCCGGCTCTCCAGCTCCCGACTTTCCCTCCCCAGTGACGCCGGTGGGACCGTGTCCCTCAAGGGCCTCCGGGGCAAGCCTGTCGTGCTGTACTTCTATCCCAAGGACGATACCAGCGGTTGCACGGTCGAAGCCTGCGAGTTCCGCGATAGCTGGAAGGCGGTTGAGGGACTCGGTGCCGTCGTCCTCGGCGTCTCGCCTGATAGCGCCGCCTCGCACCAGAAATTCAAGAAGAAATACACTCCTGCCATTTCCCCTGCTGGCCGACGAGGACCACGCGGTCGCGGAGGCGTATGGAGCCTGGGGAGAGAAGTCCATGTACGGCAGAAAGTACAAGGGGATCCTGCGGACTACCTATTTGATCGATGGGAACGGGAGCATCGCCGAGGGTATTCGAGAAAGTGAAGCCCAAGGGCCACGCGGGGAGGTCCTGGAGGCTCTGGAGACCCTGCCCTGACGGCCTCCAAAGGTGATGTAAATCACCTGTCTACGTCTAAAGGGCAGTTGACTGTGCGCTAGAGAGGGAGATATTAGCCACGTTCGGCCGCCTCAAGGCCGGGTGCGGACCGTTCGTGCTGGACCGGCCCCGTTTTCGTGACGGGGCTACGCTCAATTTACGGATGGGGGTTGCATGCGACTATTACGTCGTGCCATGGCGGGCCTGCTGGTTCTTGCCGGCGCCGCACCGCTGGCCGCGCAAAAGCCCGGCGCTGTTGAAATCGGTGTTTTTGGCCGGTTCAATAGCACTGATGAACAGCTTCATTTCGACGACCGGACCGGCATCGGCGGACGGCTCGGCGTCTTCTTTGTACAAAACCTCGCGATTGAATTGGATGGGTCCTACAATCCGCTGTATACAGCCGAAGGCGATTTCGTTCGGTATATCCCGTGGCATGCCGGGCTGGTCTACAACATTGGGATCGGGTCGACTTCCGCGTTTCTGATTGGAGCCCGCTACACTGACAACTGGTTCCGTGAGGCTTATCGGGAGACCGAACACGGCATCGGCGGACTCCTCGGTTTCCGACTGGGCACCGGGAGCACGCTCTCCATCAGAGTCGATGGTACCATCGACTACATCTTCAATCCCGAGAGCCGCTTCAGTCAGAATCCTCCGATTGGTGTCCAGGGAATCCCCAGCATCGAACAGGACGACAAGAACATTCACTACGGCGTCCAGGCCGGACTTAGCCTCATGTTCGGGGGTACAACAAGGACTCCGACAAGGACGGCGTACTGGACAAGGCGGATCAGTGTCCCAATACGCCGACCGGCGACAAGGTCGACGCCAACGGGTGTTCGCTTGACTCCGACGGCGACGGCGTGAAGGACGGCCTAGACCAGTGTCCCAGCAGCCCGCCGGGAGACAAGGTCGACGCTAACGGCTGCTCGCTCGATACCGACAAGGACACCGTCCGCGACGCGATCGACAAGTGCGCGGACACTCCTGCTGGCGACAAGGTGGACGCCAACGGCTGCTCGCTGCCGAAGGATGCCGATGCTGACGGTGTGACTGACGATGTCGATCAGTGCCCGACCAGCCCACCCGGAGACAAGGTCGATGCCACCGGTTGTTCGGTGGATACCGACAAGGACGGCGTACGTGATGCTATTGATCAGTGCCCTGATACGCCGGCCGGTGACCAGGTGGATGCCAACGGCTGCTCGGCGGACAGCGACAAGGATGGCGTAAGCGACGCTAAGGATCGCTGCCCCAACACCCGTCCGGGCGCCAAGGTAGACGAAACCGGCTGCGAGTTGTTGTTTGAGCAGACCGAACGCGGATTGGTGCTCGAAGGTGCAACCTTCGCCACCGGCAAGACGACACTGACCGCGGCCGGCAAGACGGCGCTCGACATAGGTCGCCGTGGGCCTGGTGGACAATCCGGGAGTCAGGGTGGAAGTCCACGGCTACACGGACAACACCGGCTCCAAGGCCACCAACGACAGGATTTCCAAGGGCCGGGCCGAGTCAGTGAAGAAGTACCTGGTTTCGAAGGGAGTCACCGCTGACCGGATCGATACCTACGGTCATGGACCCGAGGAGCCCATCGCGGATAACAAGACCGCGGCGGGACGGGCCACAGAACCGGCGGGTCGAGTTGCGGAAGGCGCCGTAATCGCAGTTCTGGCAGACGACGTCGGGGGCCGGGACCTGAGGATCGGGTTCCGGCCCCCGATGCTTTGCCCTCCTTGCCGAGTCGGGTGGGCGATTATTCTTCCCCGCTCGGTTTTTGGAGTGACTTTTTCAGGAGGGGATCATTCGTCGCACGGCTTTGTTCGCGGTCGCCGGTCTCCTGGCGGCATGCGGTCACAATTCGACAAGCGCGGCCCAATCGGCGACTTTCCTTCCGCCGGCGCCCGGTGAGCGCCATCTGCAGAACATCCGGCAGCTCACGTCAGCGGGGAACAATGCCGAAGCGTATTTCTCCCGCTCCGGTAAGCAATTGATCTTCCAGCGGCAGGAGAAGGTCGATTCCGCCTGCGACCAGCAGTACATCATGAACATCGATGGATCTGGCATGCGGCGCATTTCCAACGGCCTGGGCCGGACGACGTGCGGCTACTTCTACGACAACGACCGCCGGGTGCTCTACAGCTCCACGTTCAAGAATTCTCCCGCCTGCCCGCCGGTGCCCGACAAGTCGCATGGCTACGTTTGGCCGATCGGCCACCTGGAGATCTTCACCTCGCGTCCCGACGGGTCGGACTTGAAACAGTTGACCGACAACGGCGCGTACAATGCTGAGAGCACGGTTTCGCCGGACGGCTCGCGGATCATCTTCACCAGCACCCGGGATGGCGACATCGAGCTCTACACGATGAAGACCGATGGCACCGACGTTCACCGGCTGACCAACCGGGTGGGATATGATGGCGGTGCCTTCTACTCACCCGACGGCAAGCAGATCATCTGGCGGGCCGGATATCCGGTGACGGCGGCGGATACGGCGGATTATGAAGGACTGCTGGCCCAGCGTCTGGTTCGTCCCGGCAAGGTCGAGCTCTGGATCGCCAATGCGGACGGAAGCAACCCGCATCAGATCACCCATCTCGGGGGAGCCAACTTTGCGCCGTTCTTCCATCCCGATGGCAAGCGGATCATCTTCTCATCGAACTACGAGAACCCTCGGAGCGGAAAGTTCGACTTGTTCCTGATCAACGTGGACGGCAGCAGTCTCGAAAAGGTCACGACCGACACGTCGTTCGACAGTTTTCCCATGTTCAGCCCCGACGGCCGTAAGCTGGTGTGGGCATCGAACCGCCACGGCGCCACCGAGGGCGAGACCGACCTCTTCATCGCGGATTGGGTCGAGTGACGGAGCACGCCGTCTCCCAGAACCTCTCCCGCTCGCTCTGGGAGTGGGTGAAGTCGATCTTCGTCGCGCTGATCGTCTGGTTCCTGCTGCGCACCTTCCTCGTTGAGGCCTTCCGGATCCCGTCGGGCAGCATGGAGAACACACTGCTGGTGGGAGATTTCCTCTTCGTCAACAAGGCGGTCTACGGCGCCGAAGTTCCCCTGGTACACAAGCGACTCCCCGCCTTCCGGGAGCCCAAGCGGGGCGACGTGCTGGTCTTCGATTCGGTGGAGGACGAAGGACTCAAAGTTGTAAAGCGGCTGATCGGGATGCCGGGGGATACGCTGAGCATGGACCACGGCGAGCTCTCACGAAACGGCAAGGCAATCGAGGAGCCGTACGTGAAGCACGAGGATCCGACCAAGTCCGAGGATCCGATGCTGCGGGCCAAGATGCGGCAGTGGCAGGTCCATCACCTGGTAGGGCGCGACCCGAACACCTACGATCCCGATCTTCAGGACTGGGGACCGATCGTGGTTCCCACGGGATTCATTCTTCATGATGGGCGACAACCGGGATAACTCCTACGACGGCCGCTACTGGGGATTCCTGCCCGCGAACCAGCGTTCGGGGTACTCCGCTCATTGTGTACTTCAGTTACGATGCCAAGAGCTGGCGCCCCATGCCGTTCTTCACCGCCGTCCGCTGGAAGCGCATCTTCGCCCTGCCCCGCTAGCGTCGCGGGCTCCATGCCCGCGCCGCGACCGGCACGCCGGCCGCAATACCTCCCATTCCCGCCGCCACCCAAAAAGCTGTTCGCGGACTCCAATGACTGGTCAGCAGCCCGGCCAGGAGTGGACCAACAACGCGCGCGACCGACGCCACTCCCTGCAGCATCCCCAGACGCCCGGCCCTGTTCCTCGACGGGCGCCACTCGTGACACGAGGCCGGTAGCGCTGGGGGCAACCAGCCCCGAGCCGAGTGCCACGAGAACACAGGCTGGCCGAGCAAGGCAGGAAGTGGTCGATCGGAGATCACCCCACCCAGCGCGACTCCAAGTCCCGCCAGCCCCATCGGCGAGGAGCACACCGCCAATCACCATCAGTGGCCGTTCCCCGAACGGGGCACCAATTTCCCGATCAGCCCACCCTGTACCAGCGGCGTTTACGATTCCAATCATCACGAACAGGTAGGCCACGTGGTGCCGGTCATATCCCAGTTCCCGCTCGACCTGGAGCGGGAAGACGACGTACAACACGGTGAACGCCACGGTGGTCAGTCCGGTCACTACGAAAGGTTCCCAGAGCAGCGCCCAGTGGACCGGCACCTTCGCGACCTTCGTGGATACGGTGGACTCTGGACTCCGGCAAGCGCCACGCGGCGAGCAGGAAGTTGGCTCCGGTGAGAGCCGAAGCCACCAGGCCGGGTGCAGAGTCTCCCCAGCGACTGCTGATTCCACCGAGCGCCGGACCCACCACGAATCCCAGCCCGAATGCCGCACCGATGAGGCCCATCGCCTTGGTACGCCGTTCGAGCGGAGTGACGTCGGCGAGGTAGGCCTGGGCCACGTTCACCGTGGCTCCCATTCCTCCAGCGACAACTCGGGAAAGCATCAGTGTCCAGAACCCGCCGGCAAAGGCGAAGATGAGGTAGGAGACGGCGCTTCCTGCCAGGCCGACGAGCAGGATCGGCCGGCGCCCGACCCGGTCGCTCAAACGCCCCCAAATCGGAGCGAAGATGAATTGCATCAGAGAAAAGCTGGCGACCAGGGCGCCCACCGCGGCGTCGCTGACCTGGTGTTGTGCGGCGTAACTCGGCAGCAGGGGGAGAACGATGCCGAACCCGATGAGATCAAGAAAGACGGTGAAGAAGATGATCGCGGCTGCCGGATTCATCACTTCATCATCTTCCGGGGCTCCTCCGGAGAAGGCGGGGCACCGCGCGCCAGGTAGACCGCGCAGCGGCTACAGCTTTACAGGTGAGGGTAATCCGGCCCGACGACAGGTCGCCACGCTTCGGGTTCCGTTCGATGGTCGCCGAGGCACAGGTGGGACAAACCAAGACTTTGTGGTCGCGGTCGGCCGCGATCAGCGCCAGTGCCTCGGCTGCTCGGAACTCTTTGACTCCGCGACGACCCACGGAAGGTCCTTCCAGCGGGTGGTAAACCGCCGGATGTACGGCACCCGCCTTGCTCAATTTACCGGTCGAGCCTCGCGGGGCGCAAAGCGAAGGGCCATAAGGCCAGGACCCCCGGGCCCTTCCCGCCCCAAGGGGTCCCCATACATTGGAATTGCTCCCCATATAAGCTCAGGACCCCAGGACAGTATGCGCCCCAGACTGCCGGCCTACGTTCTTGTTCTCGGCCTAGCCTCAGGCTGCGCCGGCGGTCCGCCGCCAGCAGTCACACCGCAGGACGTCCCCGCCCTCGAGCCAGAGCCAGCGCAATCCCACCGACCCCGAGTTGATGACTCGGCTGGGTGTCGCCTACTACGAAGCCAGGAATTACGACCGGGCTCGCGACGTCCTGCAAAGCAGTCTCGCGCTCGAGCAGAACAGCTACAGCACGCTGGTTCTATCTCGGGCTGACTCATGAGGAGCTGGGACAGCTCGATTCGGCCCGGGCGTCGTAGCAACAAGGCCTCCGCGCTCACCAAGAGCCAGGATCAGCGCAACGAGATCAGTAACCGCCTGGCCCTCCTTACCCGCAAGGAACTGCATCAGGCTGCGCGCAATGCGCTCGCCCAGGAGGCGACGCCTGTCGCAGCAAGCCCTGACAGCGAATGCCATCGCGGTTCTTCCCGTCCGCTATTTCGGAAGTGATACCGCATTGCGCCCGCTGGAGCGCGGGGTGACTCACCTCATGATCACCGACCTCAGCAAGGTCGGCCGATTGCGGCTGCTGGAGCGGGAGCGAGTGCAGGCCCTGGTAGACGAGATGAAGCTCTCCGACGAGGGGAGAACCGGATCCGGCGACAGGCGCACGCTCAGGACGGCTGCTCCGGGCGGAAAGCGTGGTTCAGGGCTCGCTGCAGGAGGTCCCCGCCAGCGGTCAGCTCAAGCTCGACGCCGACGTGGTGAACACGGAGACCGCGGGAGTGCAGGCCACTGGTTCGGCCTCCGAACCGGCTTGCAGCAGCTGTTCGACATGGAAAAACAGGTGGTGATGCAGCTCGCTGCAGCGGCTGAACATCACCCTTTCTCCCGCCGAGCAGCGCGCAGCTCAGCGAGCGCCCGACAGCCGATCTTCAGGCCTTCCTCGCCTTCAGCCGAGGGCTCGACGCGGAAGACCGTGGTGACTACCAAGCGCGCCGAAGCTGCTTATAACGAGGCAGCTGCCAGGGATCCCAACTTCCGCGCCGCGAAGGAACGGAGGGACGAGATGGTCCGGCTCTCCAGTGCGGCCAGTCTCCCGCCCCAGCAGTTTGCCGGCCTCGAGCGCGCCCGGACCTGGCGCGGTGCCGGGTCCAGCGGGCTGGGCCGCGAGGCGACGACGCTGGAGACCGCCGTAACCATCACGGTTCCCAGCACCGGCGGCGGACTCATCAATCGGATCGGCCCAGATCTCGACGCCTCCCCCAGCGAATCGACCGTCCTTGCCCGAGGCAACGCGGAACCGATGCCCGGGCGGTGGCCTCTTCGGAATCATCACCATCATCGTCACCCGGCCGTGAGGGCGCCTCTCCGGCGCCGGGACTGCTCGTTGCCATGCTCCTCGGCCCCGCCGCAAGGACCGGTCAGGCTCAGGGCTTGTTCGGTCCGGCGAGCATCGGAGGAGGAGCCGAGGGTCGGAGATACGAGTTCGAAGAAGGCTACGTCGTTCACGCCGATTCGGCAGTTTGCTTACCCCGTGGCGGTGCTGATCCCTTCGGGAAGCGATTCTCGGTGGACATCGGGACCGCTTACGCCACGACGACGGTAGCCGATGCCATCGGCAGGGAAGCATCCCTTTTCCGGTTTCACCGATACCCAGCTCCGCGGCTCCTACGTTTTCGGGAATGATCGGGTAGTCACCTCCCTGATGGTAAATGTTCCGACGGGTCAGGAGACCCAGTCGCTGAAGGAGTTCAACGCTCACTTCGAACGTGGCCTCAGAACTTCCTGCTCTTCCCAGTCAATTCCTACGGCAACGGCTTCTCGGCAACGGGTGGTGTCGCGGTAGCGATTCCGGCGGGAAGCTGGAATGTCGGAGTCGCGGGAAGTCTCCGGCTGAATTCAGAGTACCAGCCCTTCAGCGAGGCGGGATCGACTTCGGTTCGCTACCAGCCCGGTCTCGAAGGTCGGATCCGCGCAGGCGCTGACCGGCTGATCGGATCCTCACGCCTCGCGCTCGGCCTGACTTTCAGCACCTTCGACAACGATCAGTTCAGCCGGCCTCGCAACCGGAAGCGGTCGGTACAGTCCCGGCAACCGAGCTGATCGGCGAGGTGAATCTGACCTCTCCCGCCGGCTCCGGCAGCATCACCGCATATGCCTGGGACTTCTATCGCACCGCGGGCGACAACTCGACGTGGTCGCCACCTCCAACAAAGAGAACGTGTTACCTTCGGACTTTCCGGCGGTTGGCCGCTCGGCCGCACGGTTCAGTTGCAGCCGCTGGCGGAAGCACGGTTCTGGTCTCCGGATGAGGGGAGCGGGCAGCTTTATGGCGCTGGTGCTGCCCTGCGGCTTACCCTATCTCCTCGGCTCGTCTTCGCTCCCGGTGGTCGATTCTGATTTTGGATCGATCGAACAACTAGGGACATCCTACTCGCTGACCGGGTGGGGATTCTCCGGGCTTCTGCGGTACAACTTCTGACAAAATATAGATTTAGCTAACGCGCTATTGGCGTGACTTATTCTGATTCACCAGTAGTAGTGCTAGCTACGCCTTATGGAGACAGCGGGACCAGTCTTATTTCCCGCTCCGAAGCGCCTAGGCGCAATCGCTTGACTGGCACAGCGGGCAACGGTACGTTCGCCCGCCCGAAGTGGAGGACAGCTTGGCTTCGGAACTCGGCGGCTCCCAGATCTCGACGCTCCTGGAGACTCTGCCTGGCATCGCAAACGTGCTGCGAAGCCCGGTGGCCGATGCGTTGCTCAACGTGATTCGCTCCGCGGCACGACTCGCGGAATTTCAGATTGCCGATGCCGATGAGCTGGTGAAGTACGCGGTGCGGCGGGGGGCTGGTGGGGGCTGAAGAGGGCGACCGGGTTCTGATGGAGATCCACGCGGCCCATCAGCGCCGGTTGGAGAAGTCGGAAGCTCGGATCCGGCCGGTTAAGGCGAAGGCGAAACCAAGGCCAAACCGCGTGCGGCGAAGCGGCCGGCGAAGAAGCGCCGGTAGAGCAGTAGTCCAACCTCAGGTCCTGAATCCCTCGACCAGTTTGCTGAGCCGGCTAGACGCGTCGAGCAACTCGCTCGCCGAGCTGGCCATGTCCTCGGTCGACGCGCTCTGCTCTTCGGCCGCGGCTGAGACCTCCTCGCTGCTGGAGGCATGATCCGCGGCGGAGCGGGAGACTCCCACGGTCCGTTCCGCCAGATCCGCCACGACAACCCGATTCTCCTCAGTATGCTTCGGCCACCATCGCGGCTGCTTCCTGCACTTCAGCGATGGCCTTGCCGATCTCCTCGAAGCCTTTCCCCACTGCTTCGGCGACATGTTCGATTCCGCTGACCTTGTTGGTGCCCACCTGCATCGTCTCTGACACTTCCCGCACCTGAGTGCGGATGAATTCGACGGTCTTGGTCACTTCCTCGGCTGCCCGGGCGCTGGAGTCCGCGAGCTGACGGACCTCTTCCGCCACCACCGCGAAGCCGCGGCCGTGCTCGCCCGCCCGGGCCGCCTCGATGGCGGCGTTCAGCGCCAGAAGGTTGGTCTGCGAGGAGATCTGCTTGATCAGGTCGATGAACTGAGGTGATCTGCTCCGACCGAGCGGCCAAGGCTCGGACCTGCTGGGCCGAAGTGGTCACGACCTCACGCACGTCCAGGAGGGTACGGCGCGCGGTCTCGACATCGGCGTGGTGCCGCGAGGAGACCCGGCGGATCTCTTCGCCGAGGCGGACGACGCGTCCCGCGGCCTCGGCGTTGGTCGCGGCACCGCTCCGCAGAGCGGCGAGCAGCTGATCCGCTTCAGACATTCCGTGCCGCTGCTGCTCGGCACCGGCCGAGATCTTCACCATCGCGGCAGAGATCTGGCCGCTCGACGCGGCGATCTCCTCGCTCATCGCCGAAAAATCTCCCGCGCTGGCGCCCAGGTGCGAGGACTCCTTCACCACCGCCGCGACCACCCCGCGGAGCTGTCCCGCCATGTTGTCCAGCGCCCGGGCCAGTCTCGCCAGCTCCTGCGGCATGTCGGAGAGCTGAATAGCGCGCAGGTCTCCCGCGCCGAAGCGATCGGCCGCGGCGATCGAGCCGGTTGAGCTGCCGGTCCACTTCTCGCACGGTCCAGGTGGAGGCGCCGGCGCCAACCACAAGCGCGATGATGCACAGCAGAATGACCAGCGCCTGGTTGCGGCTGGCCTTGCCGTACGGAGAGCCTGTGCCCGGTTCAACGCCTGCTCGGCCTGCGCGTCGCTGAGGCGGCGCACGTCGGCAACAAGGCTGTCGGTGGCACCGCTGGCTCGCGCCGCGATGGCCCGAGCCTGGTCAGGTTTCCCGATGTCGGAGAGCGCGTGGGCGGTGGCGTACGCCACCTCGAGAGTCGCCTGGTTGGCGCCGATCTCATTCACGATCCGTCGATCGGCATTGCTGAGGGTCTTCAGTTCGCGGTAGCGAGCCTGATAGGAGTAGGCAGAATCGCCGTTCGCAACGAACTCTTCCTTCACCTCGGGACTCGGGTTCAGCAGGTAATGCTCCGCAGCGCGAATCTCCCCCAGCACCGAGGTGACCAGGGCGTTGGCGATTTCGGCGCCGGTTTGCACCGTCTGCATGTCCGTCTCGACCGTGCGGCTGATCGAACGGATCGACCAGGCGCCGAGCACCGTCATGGCCAGCACCAGGACCATCAGCGCCGCCATCATGACGCCAATCAGGCGGCGAAGGCTGTGCGACAGTTTCACTGGCCCCCGCGGGCTGAACGTTGCCTCCTGCACGATCCCGATGATCACACGCTGCTCTGGTACGTCGCCATTCTCGTCGAAGGCGATTTTCCCGGTCACTCCTACGAAAGCCGGCGCGCTGCGACCGACCGCCGCGATGGCGTCACGAATCGCTTTGCGGTTGGTGCCCGCGGATTCGATCACGTCGCGCAGCAGGTACACCACGTCATAGGTCGCCGCGGCGGGCTGGTTCGGCAGGCCCGCGTCGGGATACTTGCGCCGGTAAGACACAGTGAACTGGCGATTCTTGGGGCTGTTGACCCCGGAAGATACGCGGCGGAGACGTAAGTGCCTTCCGCCAGCGGGCCCGCTTCTTCGATACCTTCGAGGCCGTCGCCGCCCATGAAGGGAACCTTGAGTCCGCGCTTCCGGGCGCCAAGGAGCGCCTCCTCGGCCTCGCTGCGGTTGCCCGCGACGAGAACAAACTGGCTGCGCTTTCGCAGGACGATCCGGTCCAGGTAGGCGTCTACGTTCGGCGTGCTGCCCAGATAGGGATCGGACTCCAGCACGGTGCCGCCCCGCTGGGTGAATTCGGCAGCGAAGGTCCGCCGGATTCCACGGCCGTAGTCGTCGTTCAGGTACAGGATCGCGCCGCGGTCGAGCCCGAGCTGTTCCTTGGCGTAGCGAGCGAGTGCCGCACCGTGGGCCATGTCGCTGGGGCAGACCCGGAAGGTGTAGTCGCCGGCGCTGGTCACATCAGGCGATGAAGACGAAGGGAAATCTGGACGACGGGATCCTTTGCGTCGTTATAGACCGGAGCGGCGGCCAGCGTAGTGCCCGAGTACACGTGGCCGATCACCGCGACGACCCTCTCCCCCACCAGCGCCGACGCGACCGCAACCGCCGAATCGGGATCACCGAAATCGTCCCGGGCCACCAGTTCCAGCGGCCGTCCCCCACCCCGCCCGCCGCGTTGATTTCCTCCACGGCCAGTTCGGCCGCCCGCTTCATGGGTGCCCCGACCGGATCGCTGAACGGCCCTGCGAGGCCTATGCGAATCGGTCCGCCGCTGTCACCACACGCGGCGAGGGAGAGAAGCAGGAGCGACTGGATTTGGACGACAAAGAAGGTACGACACAAGCGAGCGAGCACGTAGACTCCATGCAGGTTCGGATGAGGGGCGGACGAAGGCTATAGTTGCGTCCCTCCGGGGCAATCCCTCTATTCCAAGGATGCAGGAATGGACCTACCGCGCCCCGGTGGCGACCTTCGATCTCCACGGGCAAAGCGTGCTCGAGGCGGTTGGCAACGCCGAAGCCTTTCTGGCGGTGCAGGCGCGAGTACGACGCGGCGCAGTAGTGCGACTGATTACCGGAAGGGGACGCGGTGGTCAGGGCGCGCCGATCCGGACTCGGGTACGCAGCCTGCTCAAGCGACTCAGGACCGAAGAGCGGCTGGTCCGCGACTACCTGTTGGAAGACAGTGAAGGAAGCTTCCTGATTCTGCTTTCTGACTGAGCTATTTCCCCCGGTTTCCCGGGTCTTCCCCAGTCATCGAGCAAGCGGCCGTCGACCAGGCTGACCGAAGCCAGCTTCTGGCTCTTTTCGATTCGCCAGGTGAGTCGCAGCATCCGGCCCTGCCGGACCCACTGCATCATCCACTGGGTGCCCTGGACTCGCGCCCCGACCGATCCGAAGCGGTTTTCGAGGTGTCTTTCCAGTCGGTCAGCTGTGCGGCGTTCACCGGACCGGACAGGGTCAGCACCATGGTGAGGCTGTCGATCGCGGAGAGCCACAGTGAGACGGGCGTCCCGGCCTTGGGATCCCAGAGGTCTGCCCGGCACTCCGAGACATTGGGATCCCGCTTGGCCTTATCGCAGCGAAGCCGCTTGCCACCGAGTTCCTGCACGAGGTCGGAGACTTCGGTGAGCGAGGCGCCGGCGCGAAAGCCCAGGAATTCGAGCGGCGGGGGATCGTCGGGCACGGCCGAGGACTGCGCGCTGAGGCAGGGCGCCAGCGCGAGGCCGCGACCAACGCCGCAAGGCGCAGGCGACCGCCCCGAGAATCACTCGGGTCAGCCGCCGTCCGCCTTACAGTTGCTGGAAGGGTACGATGGGGTACGACGCGTTCAGGCTTTGCGGACGTTTGACGCCTGCAAGCCTTTCGGGCCTTCGACAATGTCAAATTCTACCTGGTCACCTTCGGCGAGCGAGCGAAATCCATCCATCATGATCGCCGTATGATGGACGAACACATCCTTGCCACCCTCTTGGGCGATGAACCCGAACCCCTTCGCATCGTTGAACCACTTCACAGTACCCTTCGCCATCGCTGCAACCTCTTTGAATGGGAGCTCACCGGCTCCGGAAACATCCCAGCCCGAATGGCCGGGAAAAAAACGAGCCGTCGGAGCAGTTGTCCGAGCGGCGATGACTGCCTGAGATCTATGAACTGGAGTTCGACTGCAGAAGCATGGCCATAAGGTCAGGTTCAGGCCGAAACTTGTCAAGAAGGGCGGGTGCCCCCGGCCGGTTAGACCAGGCGCACACCGGAGACCCGGATTTCATGGTCGAGGAGCCAGCGCTTCCGGTCCAGCCCCCACCGTAGCCAACCAGTCCCCCGCGCTTCCCCACGACCCGGTGGCAGGGAATGACGATGGCCAACTTATTGGCTCCGACGAGTTGTCCAATTTGGCGAGCGTGGAAGCCGGTCGCATGGGCCAGCTCCTCGTAGCTTCGAGTTTCTCCCATGGGGATGTCGCACAGGAGGCTCCAGACTTTCTCCTCCGCCGCGGTCAGCTCCAGATGGTCCCGAAGGTATTCCGGGAAGGGGAAGCCGCGAGGCCGACCCTGGAAATAGCTCTGAAGCAATCCGACCGTCGTCTGGCAGCGCCCCAGCTCGATCTGCGCGCCCGGCCGGCGTGCTCGCAGGCTCGACCCATTTCATGCGTCCCGCGCGCAGGGCGTACTCGACAACCAAGGGCTGCCCATCCACCTCGGCCAGAATGAGGGAGCCGATCGGGGAAGGGAAAGTGGTCCAGGTATAGTGGGCGGGCATGGGTGGTGAGGAGATATCCCGAGAACCATTTCTCGGCAAGGCGCTGGCGCGCTGAAACCAGCCGACCCGCTAATGTCGTAAAATCGCCGGAACCCTTATATCTCGCGTCGCGAAGAGGCTGGGAAGGTCGCCTGATCGGGATGGCCTCCGGCTGTACTCGTTCCGTAGATTTACCTTCAACTCCCCGCTCGAGGTTTCTCATGATTGCAGCATTGCTGGTCGTCGCCCTGCAACAACCGACCGCGCCTCCGCCGCCGCCCAAGCCGACGATGCAATCGCCGATTGCCAAGGCTGTGGTGCAGCCGGCCGAGGCGGCCGTGACGGTGGGCGATACGCTCCGGCTCTCGGTTTCCGCCTTCGATTCAGCCGGGCGGCCCTACACCGACTATTCCTCGAACTGGTTCACCTCGGGCGGATTCTTCGAAGGAGGAGTGGACTCGACCGGGCTTGTCACCGGCGGATCCACTGGAACTCTCAATGTCACGGCCCTGGTCCGTCCGAAGAGCGGGGGCAAGCCGGTCACCGCGATAGCGCGAATCACGATCCTGCCTCCTCCGGCCGCCCGCGTCGATCTCGATCCGGTGCCCACCAAGCTCTACGTCGGGCAATCCGTGCTGATCACCGCGATGCCCTTCGCGGCGAACGATGATCGGCGTTACGACCAGGTCGCCTGGACTTCAGATCGGGCGGGTGTCGTCACCGTTTCGCCGGAAGGACGCCTCATGGCGAAGGCGGCCGGCAAGGCGAACTATCACCGCCACAGCAGGACGCGCGACCAGAACGATCCCCATCACGGTCGCGACGAATCCCGTCACCAGCGTCAGTCTCGACCCGGCCAAGACCAGTGTCCGCGCCGGCGACGTCGTCCCGATCAAGTTCTCCGCCAAGGCGGGAAGTCGTGCCGTGACCGACGCGGTCGCCGGAATGGTCGCCTCAATCCGGGCACCGGGCAGGTCGAAAACGACGGTGATTTCGTCGCAGAGGTCCCGGGTCAATATCGGGTGGTGGCAACCTTCGCCGGCCGGTCGGCGGAGTCGATCATCGACGTGAGGCCTCGCGATGTCCGCCGGCCCACCGAGCTGGTCGGGCGCCTTCCGATCAAGCGGACAGGCGGCAGAGTTCTGGCTCCACCCCGACGGGAAGCACGGCTACCTCAGCACCATCGGCGACCGGATCTACGCGATCGATCTGTCATGATCCGACCAAGCCAGCCATCACCGATTCCGTGGTGGTTGACGCGCGTACCATCAACGACGTGATGACGACCGAAGACGGGAAGTACGGCGTGCTCACCCGCGAGGGATCATCGGTGCGCAAGAACGGGATCGTGGTGCTCTCGTTCGAGGATCCCGCACATCCCAAGCCGATCGCCGATTTCACCGAAACGGTAACCGGCGGTGTCCACAGCACCTTCATCTACAAGGGCTATGTCTATTTGACGGACGATGCCACCGGCTCGATGCGGGTGATCGACATTCGAGATCCCTACAAGCCGAAGCAGGTCGCGCGCTGGGAAACGCCTCGATCGGCAGCGGGCGCGGATGCTCCACGACATCGATGTCCAGGACGGGCTTGCCTATCTGAGCTACTGGAATGACGGACTGGTGATCCTCGATGTCGGTAAGGGCGTCAAGGGCGGCAGTCCCGAGAACCCGCAACTCGTCTCCCAGTACAAGTACGACCTCAACGCCCTTTATCGCGATGTCGAGGCAGTCGGCGGACCGGGCTTCATTCGCGGCACCCACACCGCCTGGCGCGCAGGCAAGTATGTCTTCGTGGGAGACGAAGTCTTCTCCGCCAAGCCGCGGCCTACCGAAGGCGGCGGCGTAGTCGGACTGGGCCGTGCCTATGGCCGGCTGCACGTGATCGACGTCTCTGATATCCGAGCATCCCAAGAGCGTCGCCTACTACGAACCTAAGGATGGCGGCAGCCACAACGTTTGGGTCGCCGGCGATACGCTTTACCTCGGTGACTATCAGGGTGGCCTTCGGGTGCTCGATATCTCCGGCGACCTGCGGGGCGACTTGCTGAGACAAGGACGGGAGATTGCCCACGTGGTGACCGGAGACAAGGCAGGGAACCTTCCCAACGCGGCCAACGCCTGGGGAGCGATTTACCGGGACGGCTACATCTACGTTCCGGACATCAATTCGGGCCTGTGGATTGTGCGGGTGGATTCGAAGTCTGAGCTCAACCCGTAGCGCCGTAAGCCATAGGCCGTAAGCCATAAGCCGTGGGGCCTAAGCCGGGGTATAACAGCTTAGGGCCTAAGGCTTATGGCTTATGGCTTTACTCATCCCCGGAACACGGCTCCTATCGCGCCTCGCTATATTTGGTGCAATGACAACCCCGCAAACCCTGACCATCCGGAGTTTCACCGACCGGGCTGAAGCGTTGGCGCACTTTGTCTTACGCGCCGGCGAGGCCCCCGGATTCTGGCGTTCGACGATGCCGTTGGCTGTCCGCTGGACATCGCCCTGGCGGCGCTCGAATGGACGAAGGTGGTGGGAATCCTCAAGGACGACGACACCGTGCACGCGGCCCGGCTCACCAACGAGACTGCCGGCGGCGGTGATCGAACGGAAGGGGAGAACGGGCGCCAATTCGTGTACCTTGGCCCTCGACTCGACGCGCGCCGCCGATGGACGTATTCGAAGGCGCGGTCCTCTTCGACGAACCGGGGGTAAAGGCCGTCGAGTTCAGCCAGCGAGCCCACGCGCTGGCTCATTTTCTTCCGGGCAACGGCGGGCGTCGGTGCCCTGCTGGCGCTGCTCGGACGTCGCGCGCCGGAAATCCGCCACCTCCGGCGCTGGCTGGGTCCTATCCTTGCCGAGCTCGACCAGCCGCGCGCCCTCGTTGCGGGCTGGTTCGCCGCCAGCTCGGCTGGCTGTCTGCTCGCCCCGTGTGATGCCGAGGCCAACTTTCGTTACATCGAAGTCGGAATGGAATCGTGACCGGTAAATCTCTCTTGTTCGTCCTGCTGCTTCTGCCTTCCGCAGCCCACGCCCAGGTCATTACTCCCACCACGCGCGCACCGCTTTCTCCCGAGAAGGCGAAGATTCACACTGCACTCGTGACTCTGCGCGACTCGCTGCTGGCGGTCCAAACCGCGGGAGGACGGCTGGAACGCGATCTCCGCAGCAGCTCCGACGCGGTGCTTCGTTCCCGGGCGCGGACCATCAGTGCGGCCTGCGCCAGCTCGAGCCGGGCAGCCGATTCGGCCCAGCAAACGATCTCCTGCCAGCCCTGAACCGGCCAAGGACCCCAAGAAGACCGCGCCAGGCATTGCTGGCCTCCCTCAGGACCTTCGCGGTTCCCTCGACAAGTGCACGGCGGACTTCACCTCGTACATCGACCCCGCCCACGCTGAAGATCTCCGTGGATACGGAGTCAGCCGGTCCAGCAAGACGGACGATGCCATCCAGCGCTACGGCGCCTCGTTACAGCAGTACTTGGGCGTACTGGACATCGTTATCGAGCCTGAACTCGGCGCTCGACCCTCCACACCGTAATCTTCGGGTGTTGAACCTGTGGATTCACATCTCCACATCGTGTGGAGATACTCGTTACTTGCCTTGCAGGACCGTGAGTTAGTAATCCACAAATCCTCCACTCTGAAGTTGTCTAACCCGAATAAAATCAGGCACTTGCGGGGTTCTTCCACGTCGGTATCTTGGACAGAACCGCCAACTGCAGCGCGTCGGAACCCTCGGTTCTGAAAGCGGAGGCTGGCGAGTCTGAGCGGGATATCAGGGTAGACCGTCTACGTACAAGGGCTCGGACGGTCAAAGACCTTGGTGATCGCCCCGGTTCAGGCAGATGAAGCCAGTCGCGCGCTTCATCCACCCCGATCTAGCGCCTCGGGATGCAGTGCGAAGGGTCGGTCCGCGACCCGATCCGACTCGCAGCGCTCGCGCAGATGAACCAGGTGGGACGGCCATCCGGCCTGGGGATCAAGCTAAGGCCCCACCCCAGCCCTACCGATCGGCGGAACAGCCAACCGGCGGCAGGTGGGAGAAGAACGGCAGCGCAAGCTCCGGCCTCGGGTAGTCAGCGTGTGAAACGGTCACCAAGCCCCCGTGCCTGCGTGGCCGTTTCGTATTTCCGTCATCTGGGCGGGTTCGGTTCCCCAGTCGCTCGAGCCGCGATAGACCCGCCGTCGGTCCAGCTCCCAGATCCCCCGACTGCTCACGCTTCCCCACTCCGGAAAATTGGCCGGCGGTATTCAACGCGTCCGCCATGGAACGGGCCTTCGCACTGGCGTTGTCCGCATAGTGAATGACTTCGGCCTCGAGTGTCATGGGCATGCACCGGTGCGCCGAACTCGAGCTTGCCATGGTGAGACAGGATCAGATGGTGCAGCACCGTGCGCTCTTCCGCTGAACAGGGTGGACGAGCTCTGCTGGTCCAGCTTCCGGTCGAGCATGAGAGCGCCGAGTACGATGTGCCCCATCAGCGATCCGGCGGTAGTCATCTCGAAGCAGCCATTCCACCGGTAGCTCTCGGTCTTCGCCGATGTCGTGAAGCAGGATGCCGGCGAGCACCAAGTCGATATCGGCGCCGCAAACCTCGGCGATCCGTCTCCCGATTGCGGCCACTTCGCAGGTGTGCATGAGCAGGCCGCCCAGCTCGGCGTGATGTCCTGAGAGACTGGCGGGACACTCCTGGAAGCGGCTGCGAAAGCCGAGATCGTCATAGAAGAGGGCCAGGGTCTGTCGGAGGCGGGGGCCACGGACCTGGGTCCGCCAATCATCAAGCAGAGCCCACCAGGGGCTGACCTCTCCGATGGACGGCATGAGGTCCCTCCACTCGATTCTGTCTGGTGCGATCGGTTCGATCGAAATCGACCTGGAGCTGCTTCCGGTCACGCCAAATGCCGATCTGGCCGGCGACGGCGACCGCATCTCCCTCGCCTGAGCCTCAGAATCTGGTCGACTCGGGGAGGCCAGAATGGCGCGGTTTGGATTCTCCCCTCCGGCTTCCCAGGGTAAGCAGGGTGTGGGGGAGGTTCCGCCCCGGATCTCGACCTCCTGTATCAGAAAGACATCCGGAGAGCTCGGTGCCTGGGGAGCTGCGTCCAGCGGAGGGACGGAACGAAGGCAGGTCTAGACCGTTACGGCGGGCTGGGTAACGATCCGGGAGAGTGGTGTAATTTCGATCGGGTCGGCTCGTCTCCCTATAGGCCGGGGGTTCGGTTGACCCGGCTGGCGCGGGGAGACCCGCAATATCATCGTCTCCGTAAATGGGATTCGACCGATGAAGACGAGTCATGTTCTGGTGCTCGACCGGAACCAGGCGCGTCGCGACGCTTTAGTCGGGGCGCTGAAGGTTGAGGGGCATGTGCCGGTGGTTGTGGAGAGCGGGGCGGATGCCGCTCGCGCCCTCGCGGTCCCAGGGCTGGATCTCCTGGTGATTGACTTGGCGATTCCGGACCTCGTCGCTCAGGACGCTCCGGGCCGCGCTGGGACCCGAGCAATCGGCCGAGCCCGAGCCTCTGGAAGCGGTGGAACGACAGCACATCGCGCAGGCCCTCAAGTTCACTGGCGGCAACAAGACGACGTACAGCCCACCTGCTGGGTATCGCCCGCTCGACCCTCCTCGCCAAGGTTCGGAAATACCGGCTCGACGCGGGGCCCGAGACCCCCGGAGTAGGCTTCTCCTCGAGGAAAACCATGGTGCGTTTCGCCTTGCTGGCCTTGGCGGGCCTCAGACTCACTACGCCCACGCTCGCTGCCTCGCAGCTCCAGCTGCCTCTTCGTCCCGGCACAGTGCGTGAGGGCACACTCAGCTTTGATGGACACGCTTCAGCACCGGCGATTTCATAGGGAAGACTTCGACCGTGACCGGCGGAAATGACCGGCGGAGCCACGCTGCCGGAAATCAAAGGATGGGTGGAAGCGCCGGTCAAAACCCTCGACACCGACAACGACCGGCGCGATCGTGATCTCAACAAGTCGATGGAGTCGGACAAGTTCCCGACCATTCGCTTCGAGCTCACCGAGGCGGTAGCCGCAGGGGACTCTGGCCGACAGCATGGACGTCGTCACTGCGGGGCCAATTCCTGATTCACGGGGTAACCAAGGAGGTCGAGCTTCCCGCCACCCTGGTATTCCTCAGCGATGGCGTGAGAATTCGCAGCACCACCCCGCTCAATCTCAAGGACTACGAGATCGGCGGCCTCAGCAAGTTCCTCGGCGTCCTGAAGATGTCGGAGAAGATCGAGGTGCATGTGGATGTGACGTTTGGGTACCAGTAGACGGGAGACAGGAGACGGGAAATTGATCATCGAAGATTTCAGATTGCAGATTTGACGCGAAAGTCGATTTCTTCAAATCTTCAATCTGAGATCTTCAATCATCATCTCTCCTCCCGTCTCCCGCTTCACTGAATCCCTCACCCTCCCATATCTCGACACCACAACTTGTTTCGACCGGACTCCCTCGGCTGAGGCTGTACGTGGCGTTGGCCAATCCGAAGGCGACGCCGATGGGAGCGAAGGGGATGGTTCGAGTGCCGCCGCCGAGTGTAACGCCAGCCTGGCCAGGCCCGCCGGCGGACCAGCGAAGCAGGGTATCTACTCCATCAATCACGTCGAGCCGGAGGCTGTCGCTGCGAATGGTGAGCAGAGCTACTCGCCCCTCCACCACCGCGGTGAGCCGCGCCCTGCTGTGGGCGGCGGTGATCTCGTACGCCGCCTGATCGACCAGAAAGCGGTTTCGCAGATCTCCCGCTGAAGGCAGGGCGATCGAGGAAACCAGGCCCGCGATGACGAGCGCGAGCAGCATTTCAACCAGGGTGAGTCCACGAGGCATGCCGGACACGGTAGGCACGCAAGCCGCGGTCTTTCCATCATCATTGTGACGCGACGCATCGCGACCCGATCGACGCGGCCTTGCATGGGCTCGAACTCCGCGCTCATACTAGCGCAGGCATTCCTCTCCTCCTCACCTCGACTTCCCGTGTCCGCGCCCAGCTCACACGCCACCGATCCACTCGGCACTCTGCGACAATACGCGGCGCTCGCGCCGTGGAGCCTGCGCGACCTTGCCAGCCTGGCCGGAGCGATCCTCGAAGCCTCGGCGACCTTTCCGGTGAACGCGACGGCGCGGCAGCTGCCGACCGAGCGCACCATCCGGTTCTACGTCACCCGCAAGCTGGTGAGCCCGCCCGAGGGCCGAGGCACCGCCGCGACCTACGGTTATCGGCACCTGTTACAGGTACTGGCCATCAAGCTGCAGCAGATGGAGGGCGCTACGCTGGAGACTCTGGGGCGGGAGTTTGCCGCGACCCCGGCGATGTCCTGGAACGGCGGGTCGCCGCGGCCCTGGACCCGCGACTCCTGTCTCCCGCGCAACTTCCCGCTCGCCGCCGTGACCACGGCACCCCGGGGCAAGGTCGGCCGGGCAGTTCACACCTGGACCTCCCGCAGCTCCGCCTCGGGAACCGGCCACAACCCGGCCGCCGGACCTGGCGTCGCATCCTGCTCGGGCGGGGCGCCGAACTTCTGGTGGACGACGAGCATCCCCTCTTTCGCCGGAGGCGACGAAGCGAGACTGCAGGCGCTGTTTCAGCGAATCCTCGCCGATGCGATCGACGGCCGTCCCTCGCCGTCCTCCCGCTGATCCCCTACTTTTCGGTCATCTCCTTCCACCGCGAGAAGTCCGATGGGCCTCATACTGCTGGTCATCGTTGTCGCCATCGTCCTGTGGATTATCGGCGCTTCACAACAAGCTGATCTGCCCTGAAGAACCAGGTGCGTGAACGCCTGGAAGCAGATCGACGTGCAGCTCAAGCGGCGGCACGATCTGATTCCCAACCTGGTCAACACCGTGAAAGGGGCGATGGATTTCGAGCGCGGCACGCTCGAGGCGGTGATCGCAGCTCGTAACAAGGCCGTTAGCGCGACCGGCGTCGCCCAGGTAGCGAAGGCCGAAGGAGAGCTGAGCCAGGCGTTGGGGAGGCTCTTCGCGCTGAGCGAGGAACTATCCCCAGCTCAAGGCGACCGGAGAACGTGAAGCAGCTGCAGGAAGAGCTCACCAGCACGGAGAACAAGATCGGCTTCGCGCGGCAGCTGCTACAACGACGTCGCCACCGAGTTCAACACCAAGCAGATGCAGTTCCCGACCAACCTCGTGGCCGGACTGGCCAAGGCGGAACCCGCCGAGCTGTGGGAGATCGAGGACGCGGGTGAGCGGGCGGTGCCGCAGGTGGATCTGTCGATGAAGGCCGAATACGTGAAGGCGGTCAGGCGGTATGGCGGGAAGACGGACAGGGCGAGCAGGTCGGACGGAGCGGTCAAAGAAATCAATTCCGTCCGCCCCGACAGCACTGACCGCCCTGTCCCGCCCGTACCGCCTCTCCGCCTCCGAAATGACCGCCCCTAATCTCTTCGAACAGCAGGCCAGCAATCGCCGGCGATCCTTCTGGCTGGTCGCCGGCTTCATCATCTTCTTTGCCTGGGTCGGCTTCGGCGGAGACGCGGGACTCTATCTCGAAACCCGCGACGCGGCCGCCGGCTCTATCACCACTGTCATTCCCTTCATCGGCATCGTCGTCACGCTGATCGCGGGCGGCGTCTGCTGGTACTCCTGGAAGAACGGCGCAAATCGCGTGCTCTGGGCAACCGGCGCCTGGGAGGTGATCGAACCGGCGGATGACGATCAGCGCCGCCTGGTGAACGTGGTCGAGGAAATGGCCATTGCGGCAGGGTTGCCGCGAGCCGCGGGTCTGGGTGGTTCCGGATTCCGATCCCAACGCGTTCGCGACCGGCATCGATCCGCGGCGCGCCAGCATCGCGGTGACCGAGGGCCTGCTGCGCACGCTCAACCGCGAGGAGCTGCAGGGGTGTCGTGGCGCACGAGATGTCACACGTGCGGAACTTCGACACCAGGCTCATGACGCTGCTGGCCGGAATGGTCGGTGCGATCGCCCTCATGTCGGACGGGCATGGGACGCATGCTGCCGAGGCGGCGTGAGTCAGGATCGGAGCGGTCGCGGCGGCGGAGGTGGAGGAGGCAAGAGCGGCAAGGATTCGAGTCCGCTCGGACTCATCATCCTGGTGCTCTGGGTCCTCACCCTGATCATCGCACCGGTGATCTCCCGACTGCTTCAGGTGGCGGTCAGTCGCAAGCGCGAGTACCTGGCTGACGCGACCGCGGCCCAGCTCACCCGGAATCCCGGGGCCCTCGCCGCCGCACTGGAGAAACTCGCGCGCCGCGAGTGAGCCGACCCGGTCCATCACCAACGGGGCGGCCCACCTCTGCATCGTGGATCCCACCATCAACAAGTTCAGTGAGCGTGAAGGTGTGCTGGGCGACATCTTCGCCTCGCATCCGCCCGATTGCGCAGCGGGTGATCCGGCTCAAGGGCATGGCTTACCAGCAGGCCAAGCACGAAGTCGCCGCCGGCCGCCGACGGCGAGCTGATGAGACTGCTGGCTGGCGTCAGCCATCGCCCTGCTGGCGCTGGCCGGCGTGATCTGGCTGACTCGCCGCACGCATGCGGCGCTGCTGGGCCAGGATGCGACGCTCCGGGCGCCGCGCGGTGCATCAGTTCCGAGCCCGGCTGGATCGGTACAAGCTGGTCGAGCGGACACGCATCCGGGAACAGCTGCTGCACGGACCCCGAGATCCTCGCCGCCATCCAGCGCCACGCCGAGGAGTACGAGGAGGCCGGAGTCCCAGGTCCGGATGCAGGGTCAATCAGTACATCGACGAGATCGTCCCCTTCTTCAATGTCCTCTCCTACTACCGGATCGGGTACAACACTCGCCCGCCTGCTGATCAACCTGCTCTACAAGTCGAACATCGAGTACCAGGATCACGAGGCGCTGGACCGCATCCCCAGGCAGCGACGTCGTGCTCTACCTGATGAACCACCGGAGCAACGCCGACTATGTCGTGGTGGCCTATGTGCTCGCCCGGGTGGTGAGCATCAGCTACGCGGTGGGCGAATGGGCCCGGACCTGGCCGCTCGAATACGTCTTCAAGAGCTTCGGCAGCTACTTCATCCGACGGCAGTTCCGGGAGCCGCTGTATCACACGGTGCTGGAGCACTACGTCCAGCTCATCACCCGGAACGGGGTGACCCAGGGGCTCTTTCCCGAAGGCGGTCTGACGCGCGATGGCGCCTTGAGGCCGGCCAAGATCGGGCCTCCTGGATTACGTCGGTGCGCACCATGCGTGATCCGGAGTTTCGACCGGGATATCTGGCTGGTGCCGGTCGGGATCAATTACGACCGGGTACTGGAGGACCGGTCGCTGATCCGGGAGCGGATTGTGGGAGGACGCCGGCTCTCCCGTTGGAGCCAGTTGACGCGGTGTACGTGAGCTACCTGGGCCGCAACCTGCTGCGCTTCATGACCGGTCGCCTGCAGCGGTACGGAAGAGTGGCGGTGAGCTTCGGCACGCCGGTCTCGGTGCGAGAATGGCTGAGCAACGAACCGGCTGGGCTCCTGGATCTGCCGAAAGAACGAACGGTTGCCCCATGTGCAGCGTCTTGCCGATCACGCCATGGATCGGATCGGGCAGGTCGTTCCGATCACTCCGGTGCCGCTTCGCCGCGGCGGCGCCTGTTGTCGTTCGGCAGCGCCAGCCTCGTCGCGTCGCGATCACCTCTTCGAGCGGATGGATGAGATCAGAGACCGGCTGGCGGAGTTCAATGCCAAGATCGTACGCCGGGAGCTTCCGGTTGCAGGACGTGTGGGACCGGGCCTGGCTGATGTTCGAGATGCGGCGCCTGGTGATCGCCCAGGGAGACGAATTCATCATCCTTCCGGCCCAGCGCCCGCTGCTCGAGTATTACGCCAACTCGATCCGTCACCTGCTGCCGCAGGAAGTGGTCGTGTGCCTTTCGCCCGTGGACGAGGTGGATCCTACCCTCCCGCGGCTGGCGTCGCGCGAGGAGCTGGACATCATGACCCGCGAGACTGCCCACGGTGAAGAGCCGGAGGCGCTAGTCGTGCCGGAGGACCGTCCTGCTCGTGGCGGAGGACTGGCAGAGTCGTGCTCTGGTGCTGGCCGAGCTGCAGGAGGCGGGCTACGGGGTGAACGCACAGGCGGGACTGCGGCAGGCCGTTGAACCACCTCGCGCGACATCCGGAGCACCCTCCCCTCGTGCGTGCTGGACCTGCACGGCGACGAATTCGCGACTCCCGCAACAGTCGATGCGCTGCTCCGCCTCGTGCCCAAGGCGAAGCTGATCCTGATTGTCGGGGTCTCATGCGGAGCCGGTCTGGGATCGGTTCGCTGACGGAAGGGAACATCGTACTGCGGCGGCCGGTCACGGTTGGAGATTGTCGCAGGCAGGTGAAGCGTCTCCTGGCCCGCTAGGCCTTCATCCCCGCCAGTAGTTCGCTCACGAAGGTACCCGGATCGAAGGGCAGACTGACCACGAGGTCGGCCCCTCCTTCCCGCGCGCCAGTTCCATCTCCCGCCACCAGCGCGACCAGGGTGTATCCTCGATCCGGGTCTGGCCGGAAACCTCCCAACGCGTCGGCCCCGCCAGCCCGGCGGTGCCCATCAGCACCACCAGGTTGATCCCCAGGCGCGAAGCCGGACTGCCGTTCAGGCTCTCCAGCCGTTCCACCCGCTCCAACCGAGAAGCCCGAGCAGTGCTTGAGCAGCAGGCTCACGACCCGGAGCCAGGTCCTTCGTCGGGAAGAAACACCACGGCCTCGCCCAAGCGCGAGCTGGTGCAGCCTGGGTGCGGCGGGAGAGGTCGATCATCGACACGCCTTCCGCGTACTCCGCGGTCTTGTCGTGTCCGGAGCGTACTGACGCGCTGGAGTGTCTCCTGAATGGTCTTGAGGCGCAGCAGCGGATCGTCTCCAGCGACTCCCGCTGTTCCGGCGTGAAGGTGGCGGCGTCGCTCAGCAACAGCTCGGCCTCGCGCCGAGGCGGCCATCAGCGGGTTGTTGATCGTGTGATGGAGGGTGACGTTGCAGCTGTCCAATCGCGGCAAGCCGCTCCGCATGGACCAGATCCCGCTCCGCCGCCGCGAGGGCTTTCGCGTACGGCGCGGATCCGGCGGACCCGCTCCAGCACCTGGGGCAGCAGCTGGCGCGAGCGATGCGTCCTTCACGAGGTAGTCTTCCGCGCCCAGCCGGAGAGCGGCCGCGGCGAGAGACTCGTTGCCGTGCGCCGTGATCATGATGACCGACGGCTGGCCCGGGATGGTCCGCGAGGCTGGGCAGCAGCTCGATCCCGTTCCCGTCGGGCAGGTTGTAGTCGAGCAGCACCACGTCGGCATCGGCGGGCCCGCTCCACCGCCTCCTTGGCGGTGCGAGCGGTGCGGGTGGCGTCGAAACCCGGCCGCGATGAGCACCATTTCGATCAGGCGAAGAACGGCATCATCATCATCCACCGCGAGGACCCGCAACCCCGTGGTCTCAGGCACGCGCAACCTCCGGATGTTTCTGGAAGCCTACCCGCGCGAACTTCTCCCAGCTGCTCTTTCCCCGCCAGGCATCCACCAGACCAGCGAAGCCGCCAATAAAGCGTCAGGAACCGCCAGAAGACGGGTTCCAGGACAGCGTAACCGAGAAGAATCAGTACATCTCGCCGCCGGTTGAACGGCAGCAGGCCGCGCTGGTGACTGTCCGCCAGGCCGAAGCGGAAACGCCAGGCCCCGACGAGCACGGCAAAGATATTCACCAGCGTGCCCCAGCCGAGCGAGGCGAGCAGAGAAGGCGACCGGCGTAGCGCTCGTTCAGGACCGTGAATTTTCAGAACGAACTTCGAGGAAGACGAAGGTGAGAAGGAAGAGGTAGCCGATCAGCTCGATCACCGGGCCGTAGTACTCGAAGAGCCAGAAGGTGGGCAGCGCAAAACCATCCGATCCGGCCCGAACTTCCGGTTGAACAGCATTTCCCGGTGGTAGAAGAAGCGACTCGCGCAGGCCGCGATACCAGCGTCCCGCGCTGCTTCCGAAGCGAATCGAGCCGCTCCGGCACCTCGGTCCAGGCCACCGGGTGGGGCAGAAAGGCGATCCGCCGGTCCTGCAGCTTGTCCCGGCACTGAAGCGATGCAGCCGGACCACGATCTCCATGTCCTCGCAGACGGTGCCGGCGCCCTACCCCCGACGTATTCCTCGACCAGCTGGTGCCGCACCAGCGGCGTGAGATACCCGCCCGCACGAATCACGCGTTTCCTTCTCGAAGACCGCGAAGACGCCCGGAGAGAATCAGGGATCGAGTCCGAGCCGGTCCGAGTCCGGTCCGGCCGGTGGTGAAGGACCGGCGGTACTCGACCATCTGAAACCGGGCCCAGGGGGTGGGATGGCAGGCCCACGTTCACCACTCTTGCGCTGTGCCGGATGGTGCAGCCATTCGCGATGGCCACCTGGCCGCCCACCGCGACGATGCGCGGGTCTTCCTGGACCATACGCATCAGCTCCTTGAGCGCCCGCTGGTCGAGGATGGAGTCGGCATCGAGGCTGACGAAGTACGGCGCGGTCGAGGCGTTGATCCCGGCGTTCAGCGCGTCCGCCTTCGCCGGCGTTCTCCTTGTCGATCACCACCAGCTGCGAAACGTTCACGGGCAGCGGGACCGTGGCCTGGTAGGTGGCACGGACTCTGCGCGTTGCCGATGGCGCCTCCCGGTACGGCAGATCGGTCCGGCGGAGCCGGAAGGCGCGTTTCAGCACCTCCATCGTCTGGTCTGTCGAACCGTCGTTGACCACGCACGACCTCGAACCGGGGATAATCGCAGTGAATGAGGTTGGTTAATGCTGTCAACGATCGTCGCTTCCCTCGTTGAAGGCCGGGATCACCATCGTGAGCGGCTTGGTGTAGATCGCTCTCGTCGATCAGGTCGGAGGTCTTCGACGGAAATGCCCGGCCACCTAGCAGACGCACCTGGCGGCGGAGAGCGCCACCAGGGTGAGCATGTAGCCGTTGTAGAGCAGGAAATAGGTGAGAAAGAATGGCTGAAGAATGACCCTGATTATTCCAGCGATCTGCGCGACGAGGTCTCTGCCTCATCGCCTGGCGCCGGCGTCAGGCGACTCCCGCCAGCTGCGGAAGCATCCGGGTCACTGTCTGATCACGGATGGTCCGCGACGCGGATCGGCGCGCATGACGTGATAGGCCACTTCATCGTCGAGGACCGCGAGCGCAGGGTGCCGCGGGCGCCCGTTCCTTCCCTTCGAGAGCGCCGCGGGCCGTCTCCCGGAGCCAGTCGGTGGGGCGCGCGCGACGGATCGCGGTTGCCGCGCTACGGCCGGGAGACCGAGTCCGGAGATCTCGCCGGTATCGCCGTGGAGGAGACGGACCGCGAAGAGCATCGCGCGCACCATTTCGTCGGGGTCCTGCTCCAGCACCGCGAGTGGCGCCACATCGGGAGCCGTCGAGGGGCCAGCGCCACATCCTGACCGGATTTCGGGATCGGGATCGTTGAGCATGCAGCGCCAGCCGATCCCAACGCCGGGCTCCGCGCCAGGCCTGGACGGCGCCGCGGCGTACCGAGACCGTGGGCGTCGGCCGTCATGCCCTCGAGGGCCGCCTCGGTCGATCATGTCGGGGCGCCCGGCCCAGGCCCGGGCGACGCGCGTCGGCGAACATCCGGCGTTTCGCTCCGGGCAATCACGCCGAGCACACGGCCAGGCCGGGGTGGTGCATGAAGCCGCGCGACCCGCGCCACCATGATGGCTTCCTGCCCATCGAGCGCTACGCCGAGTGCCAGATCCACGAAGGCATCGAAGTCGGACTTCGGCACGGTCGGCCACGGCCTGCAGGGTGACCGGGTCATCATCACCTTTGCAGAGCTGGCGGACCAATGCCGCCGCAGGGGCCTTCCTCGGGGCCCCGATCCGCTTGAACAAGGCGATCGCCGCGTGGCGCACATCGCGGTGAGGATCCGCCAGGGCGCGACTCGCCGTAAGGAACAGCTCTTCCTCCTCCAGCATTTCTCCCACCGCTGGCGAGGGCGCGCGGCACGGACCTCCGGGCTTGGGTCTCCCGGATCACCTGAAGCAGCGCGCTGCGGCTACGCTCGCCCTGGAAGGCCTTGAGTCCCGCGACGAGGCGTATTCGCTGCTCGGCGCTCAGCACGCCGCGCATTCCTTCGGCCAGGGTGGCTTCCATCTGCTCCCGGGAAGTCGACGCAGGGCGCGCAACTCCACGTGTCGCGCTTCGCGTAGCCTTAGACCGAGCAGGCGATACTCCGAGTCGTCCTTCAGGCGCTCGCGAATCATGTCGCGCAGCTCGGCCTGGTCCGCCATGTCCAGCACGCGGGTCACCATGCTCTCCTGGTCGTAGGCGCCAATGGCCGAGCGCGGCAGCGGCGCGAACGTTCAGCGGCTGATCGGAGCGGCAGGCATTGAGCAATGCCACCTCCGCTCCGGAGTGACGATCCCGGCGGCGAGCGGCCCGAGGAAACAGCCGTAACCT
>ERZ1370068.9842-contig-859_pt1 | contig 72401 bp, 84 predicted proteins | sample MGYA00561227_ERZ1370068 | MGnify/ENA primary metagenome ERZ1370068 (study PRJEB38410, sample SAMEA6850437) | metagenome | study: Metagenomic assessment of the ecological functions of the soil: analysis of the soil microbiota associated with the... | reverse complement strand
TCGGTATGCTTCGTTCGGTTACGTATTGATGACGATCGTGCCCGGCGCGTAATTGCCGGGATAATAACGCTGGTGCGCGGAATGGGGCTGACGCCGCCAGGGCTGAAGCGACGGTCGCCTCCGTAGAAGCTGGTCCCGCCATTCAGGAAGTCAAAGTATTTTGTGCCTCGCGCCTGACCCGCGCCGGCCAACAGCGCCGCCGCGGCAGCCAAAATGACAGATCTTCGGGTCATTGTCCTTCCTGGCCATAATATCCAACCGCGTTAACGAGAGTGACTGCAACAGTCCGGTTTCGCAAGCATGGCCTCGCGAACGGGAGCTAAAACAGTGCGGAAAGTTTGGTGCGGACCCCGGTCGCTGGCGGCGTTAACGTCTGTTTTCCGATCTGCCACGCGCGTACAAAGCACTAGGCAGCGGGTCGCGCGCCTTTGGCCACGCTTTTTCAATGCAACCGGAATAGGCCGTCGATGGCGCGAAACTCGGCTGGCTTAATCAGCCGGGAATGCGCCACGATCGCCGAGTGGAGGGGGCCATCGAGTTTTCCTGCCAGAAGGCGAGGGAAATCCTGGAGTGCCGGGAATTTCGGAAACAGATCGTAATTCTGCCAGACATAGGTCTGCAGCAGCGAGGGATGATCCGGCATCCGATAGAGGATCTGTGCCGTGGTCAACCCGTACCCCAAGACCTTCTTCCGAAAATCATCGGAAACCATGCCAACTCCATTCCCTCACGCATGCTCCATTCCAGCAGATTGTCTTCGCCGTCGCGGTCTTTCACCCCGCTTATCGCTCCCAAAGCCTCCGTTCGTCTGTGATGGCCATCACCGACCAGGGTCTCTGCGGCCGCCTTTTACACGGTCTGATAACCCCGAAGCCGACATCGCGCCCTCACGGTTACGTCGCCACGCTTTTCTAAAAGCACCAGATTGTTTTGACTTGCCGAACTGGCTGCATTAACAACCTTGAGTTACTGTCGGTGGTCTTGCGAAGGGTAATGAATGAAAACAGCGGTCGTCATTGTTGCTTTTCTCACTTAAGCATCGTCTTACTTCGGTCATGCGGATGAGCGCACTTTGGTGCTTGGACGAGGGGGTCGGCGGGTTACGGATTCGATCCGAAGCGGTCAGGAGTTCGATGACAAATCAAAGCCTCAGAATTTCATGCGCACTCACTGCACTCAGGCTGACTGAACAGAACGCCTACTTGAATTTTTCAAGGGCTGGGCGAAAGAGTTTTTCATGCTCAGCGGTTCATGACGATGTCATTCAGTGTATTCATGCCCATTTCAGCTCTTTGTTTTCGATAAGAGGCTACATCGCTTCAATTTGGCTCAGTTGGACGGTTACGTAGCCGATGATCCTCGCGCGCCATCGTACTAAGGTTCGGGACGTGCGTGCCACCATCGCGTTGATGCCAGTTGCGCGCTCCCGAAGTCCACGCTCAGGTCCGCACCTGGCAGATAGTGTTTAAAAGTCGAAAATCGAGCGACCCGAAAAATCTCGCGAAGTTGATCTTCTGGCCTTCTCTGCCGCTGTGTCGCTTTTTCAACGCCACTACGGAGGTCCCTGGTCGATTTTGGATGAAACGATATGGTCCCTCACGTCGCGCTCGTAAAACGCATCAGCGGCTCTAAGAATTTCGTTCGTCCCCAAAGACTTTTGCAACAATATCGGCACAAAGCGGCCATGAGCGGCGGGACTGACAATGTCCGATCTTGGGGTTGAAACGGACCTAAAGCGAGGCGGTGCGGAACGTCCCACGGCTTTGCTGCACCCCATAGCGGCGCAGGGTGCGCGGGTTGGCCGAAGGCGCAATATCCGAGGTGCTTCTCACATAAGACGGCGGATAGCGTTTCTAATCCCGCCTTACGCCCCAAACCAACCAGAAGCTCCGACTCGCATCGATTGCGCACTCAGCCCTTGCGCATTTTGCCGAGCAAATAGTTGTCGTAATAGTTTTCCGCGATCTGCGTGTAGAACAGCACTTCCTTCATGTACGCGTCGTGGCTCTCTTTGGTCTTCTTGAACAGCGGGCTCTTCTCCGGCAATCTCGTTCAGATGGTCTTGCGTGGCCTTGTAGCAGAGCCTCCATGACCGGTTGCGGGAACGCGCGCAGCTCCGGCCCCACCAGCGACAAGCCGCTTCAGGGCGGCAGGATTGACGCTGTCATATTTTTCGATCATCCACGCGCCTGCCGCCGAACCGGCCTGGTTGAGGATCGCCTGGTATTGCTTGGGAAGCGCATTCCACTTCTCTTCGTTGACGATCATGTGCAACATGGCCCCGCCTTCCCACCAGCCGGGAAGTAGTAGTATTTCGCCACCTTGTAGAAGCCGAGCTTCTCGTCGTCATAGGGGCCGACGAACTCCGCGGCATCGATCGATCCCTTCTCGAGCGCCGAATAGACATCGCCGCCCGCGATCTGCTGCGGCACGATGCCGAGCTTTGCCAGCACATGGCCGCCCATGCCGGCGATGCGGAACTTGAGGCCATTGAGATCATCGACCGTCTTGATCTCCTTGCGGAACCAGCCGCCCATCTGCGTGCCGGAGTTGCCGCACAGGATGGCATGCGTCTTGAAAGGTTTCAGCGCTTCGTTGCAGAGCTCGGCGCCGCCGCCGAACGTCCACCAGGAATGCTGATGGCGATGGTTCATGCCGAAGGGCGCGCCGGTGGCATAGGCCAGCGCCGGCTCCTTGCCGATGTAGAAATAGAGCGGCGTCTGCGCCATCTCGACGGTCGCGGAGCTCACGGCATCAAGCGCCTGCAGGCCGGGCACGATCTCGCCTGCCGCAAAGGTCTGGATCTGAAACTTGTTGTCGGTGGCGTCAGCCACGTATTTCGCAAAGGTCTGCGCCGTGCCGAAGATGGTGTCGAGCGACTTCGGAAAGCTCGAGGTCAGGCGCCACTTGATCTCGGGCGCAGCTTGCGCGATCGCAGGTGCCGCAACCAGCGTCGTCGCGCCGGCCACGGCGCTGCCTTTGAGGAACGTACGGCGTTTCATGATGTGCTCACTCCCTGAGATGCAAGTCCACTGGCGCGGGGCAAAGTGCCTTCCGGGACCATTCGGCCCTCACCATAACGAACTTCCGGGGCATGCGTGGAAGCGCGAAACTGAGCCAATTTGGTGCCAGGTGTCGCCTTGACACCAGGCCATGGCGCGCCGCCGCAACTCCCGGTGGCACATCGTCTCGGAGCACGTCTTGCCGGACTTGAAACCGACCCGGATGGGCTCAGCATTATTTGTCGCAGGGGCGCCGTTTCCAGAGCGCCCCTCTTGGGAGGATACAGATGAAAGCATTCACATTGGGTGCGGCGATCACGCTTGCGTTTTCCGCCGCCGCCTACGCGCAAGCACCAAGCTGGACCGTTCCGGCGGAAAGCCAGCGCTGTCCGTCGAAATGGGGCGCAGCCGACGAGCGCGGTTCGGGCAATCATCAGAAGCCCGCGGCCGTGATGAACGCCGCGAAGCTGATCAAGACCGGCGAGGTGATCGAGCTCGCGCACGTGCTCGGTCCCAGCATGGCGTTCTTCGGGACGCGGCGCTTCGACGTGCACACCAAGCGCACGTTCATGAACGCAGTTCTCCAACATGCGCGGCTCGCAACGAAGAGGTCGTCATCACCGAGCTCGGCCAGGTCGGCACGCAGTTCGACGGCTTTGCGCACCAGACCCATCTCAACAGCTGGTACAATTGCCAGAAGGTCGACGAGAACACCGAGCGCAACGGCTTCAAGAAGTTCGGCATCCATAATGTCGGCGCGCTGTTCACGCGCGGCGTGCTGATCGACGTCGCGGGCTTCAAGGGCGTCGAGATGCTGGGCGACAATTACGAGATCACCGTGGACGATCTCGAGGGCGCGCTGAAGAAGCAGAACCTGACGCTGCAGCCCGGCGACGCCGTCATCATCCACACCGGCTGGGGCAAGCTCTACGGCAAGGACAACCCGCGCTACGTGAAATCCTGCCCGGGCATCGGCGTGCCGGCCGCGCTCTGGCTTGCCACCAAGGACCCGATGCTGCTCGGCGCCGACAACTGGCCGGTCGAGGTCGCGCCCAACCCCGACAAGCAATTGTCGCTTCCGGTGCACCAGGTCGCGCTCGTGGTGAACGGCATCCACCTGCTGGAGAACCTCAAGCTCGATGAGCTCGCGCAAAGAGGCGTCAGCGAATTCGCCTTCGTGATGCAGCCGCTCAAGATTCAGGGCGGCACCGGCTCGACGGTGTCGCCGATCGCGGTGCGGTAGCGGCGGCTCTTCGATTTCGGCAAGGCTCGGGCTGCTGAACGCAGTGGCGTCCGCTCAGGAGCGGACGTCGAAACACGCCCATGCGACGGTCGGCCGCCTGCCCCCGCCAATCCTAACGGGTCGCCGGAACCCGGATGAGGCATGGCGTTGGCTCACGTCGGATCAAGACTCCGCCGAGGTAAGTCCTGGATTGCCCCACGCACATCACGGCGGAGGTTCGCCGTGCCAGCTCCCGCCGAAACGCATGACCATGTTTACAAGATCCTCGGGCACCGTCGGGTCTTCCGAAAGAGCATCGAGGATGCCATTCAGAATGCGATCACCCAGCGCATCAAAAACCATTCGCTTCATGAAATGGTTCGAAGTGGTGCAAACGCGAAGGCCACATCGAGGGATGGGATCCGTGCGCCACTACCAGGTCACCCCTTGCGGGTTGGATTTACCCTGGAGGGTAATTCCCGGCGAGGAGCAGCAGGACGAGCAGCAGTGCGTTCAAGAAGCCGACGTGTCTGACGCGTACGGGCTGGCGGCCGGCGGATCGAATGGGCGTCCGCTATTGCGTGCGTCAGCGACAGATCGGAGCCCGCCGGGCCAGCTCGCTCTCTCAACTGATCGAACTCGCCGGGCTGATAGGTGGCGCCGCATCGGGCGTTACGATCTCGACGTTCCAGCAGCCGTCCGATATCAGCTCCCCGGCCTTCTTCAACGCAGCTGGAACCGACCCCGGTTGAGGGTCACGTTTCCCGCCGTATCCTGCGCAGTAATCAGAAACCTCATAGGACCGCCTCCCGCCGCAAGCCGCCGGCCATTCTGGCCGGGAGCGCGCGCTGCGTCAAAGGGCATAAGCCCAGGACTTACACTTCCACATCATGCGCGATTTTGGGGACATCGTTATCCGGCACCCTCCGCCGTCCCTGTCGGGGAGCTTGTTGTTTCATATCCGGGCATTCACTTCGCAAACGGGTTCACCCAGCCTCCGCGGCCGGCTGGCGCGCGCGGCGGATAGGCCGCCTCGAGATAGTTCAGCACCACTGTCGCGGTCCTTGTCGTCGAGCGGCGGCATGTTGTGGCGGCGGATCATCAGGTTGATCGAATCCTCCCACTGCGCGCGCGTCATGCCCTGCTGCGCCACCAGCTTGAAACCGTGGCAGGCGGTGCAGGCGTAGAAGGTTTCGTCGCGGCCGGCGCCGGCGGCGAACTCCTCCGGGCTTTCGTCGCGCGGCGTGAAGGTCGTTTGCGCGATGGCCGGCGCAATCCAAACCAGTCCGGCCATTGCGAGCCACGCGAAACGCAGCATCATCCCACCAGCACGGCGATGCGGTGCATGGCGTTGCCGCCATAGCCTTGCGGATTCCAGAAGCCGGCCTGATGCGGCTGCATCGCGCCTTTGGAATCGGTCGCGCGCGCCCAGATTTCGAAATAGCCGTCGGTCAGGCAGCTTCACGGTCGCGGTCCAGCGCTGCCAGTCATATTTGTTCTTCGGCTTTTCCAGCTTGGTCCGCTGCCAGGTCGCGCCGAAATCGGTCGAGACATCCACCTGCTTGACCGTGAGATCGCCGGCCCAGGATGCGCCGCGCAGCTTCAGCTCCTTGGTGCCGGCCGCGAACTTCGCGCCGTTCGCCGGACTGGTGATGATCGAGCGCACCGGCATCGATCTCAGGATGCGGAAATTCGCCGGATCGGCCTTGCCGCCGGGCACCATCGGCTTGATGGCGAGGCGATAGGAAAATTCCGTCATCCCGGGGCCGTCATGCTCCTTGTCGCGGATGGTGATGCGCGGTCAGCCATTTCTGCGACGCCGAGCCGGCCCAGCCCGGCACGATCAGGCGCACCGGCCCGCCATGGATGTTCGGCAGCGGCTGGCCGTTCATGCCCCACACGATCATCGTGTTGGGGTCCATCGCCTTTTCGATGCGCACGCCGCGCGAGATGGTCGGCTTGCTGGCGTCGCCCGACAGATGCAGGTCGGCCGGCATAATGCGCGGTGTATTTCGCGGTCGGCTTCAGGCCCGCCGCCTTGAGCACATCGGCGAGCGGCACGCCGGTCCATTCGGCGCAGCCCGCGCCGCCATTGGTCCACTGGTTGCCGCGCGCCGGCGGCGAGAACGCCGCGCGGCCGTTGCCGCCGCATTCCAGCACCATGCGCCGCGTCACCGCCTTGTATTTCGATTTCAGCTCGCCGAGCGTGATCTCGATCTTGTTGTTGACCTCGCCGTCGATGGTGATCTTCCAGGCGTCGGGATCTTTCGTCTCCTCGGGGATCTGCCCGTTGTTGCGGATGTAGAATTTCTCGATCGGCGTGGTGTCGTCGTCGAGCAGGCTTTCAGGCGTCTCGGCGACCAGCGGCCTGTCGCCGAGCACGACGAGGCCCTTCGTTCTTGCCGGGGAATTTCAGATAGTTGCGGTCCCTTCGCCGGCGGCGGGCGCGGCAGCCGGTCCAGCCTGCGCGTGGGCTTGCGGAATGCCGACGCCGTTTCGCGAGAGCGGCAGCGCGCCGCCGATGATGGCTCCCGATCGCGGCCAGACCTCGAACTGTCCGGAAATCTGACGCCGGCTGGTATCGAAGTTGTTGCCGCTCAGCCGCATCGCCCCCGGTTTCCCGCGCCATGACGTCCCTCCCTTGTTGCCATCTCGCTGCCGGGCTTTTGCTTTGGCCGGGCTTCCCTATCGGGAAACCCAACTGGGACGAGTATTTGCGCATTGCGGCCATGCCGCAAGACCGGCGGGGCCACCGCTGGTGCGACCGCGCAATTCCGATTCCGCGCTGCCGCCAGTCGCCGGGTAACGACCCGCGAATACTCTGGCGCTTGCAGGGAACCAGCCTCCGCTGCATGCTGTTGACTCATCAAGTCATAAAGCTGGAGCGCATCCATGCGGTATGTTTGGCCGCGCTCTCGCCAGTGAGAGCGCGCTGGCAGTTCTGCCGGCCAGGTCGCGAGAAGCTGAGCCGGGAGCGAGTCTCGCTCTCACTGGAACGAAATGTCACGACGGGCTTAAGCCGGGCCGTTCATCCGGATCGAGAACGAAACACGGCGTTGATCAAAGAGAATTCGAGACGCCGGAGACGGTGCGATCATCAGAAAAAATCGCGAAGACCGCGAACGCACCGTTGTGATGGACGCTAGACTTTTTGGGAAGGACAGCGCGCTTCTCGACCAAAATTATTGTCGGCCAGCCACCGGGCCGACTTCGCTACGCAAGCCACGTAAACTTATCAGTTCATCCGCTGGCTGTGAAACTTCAGCCGGCGACGATCTTGTCGATCACCTTGCCCTCGGCAGGCGTCGTGAGGCCGACCAGATTAGTTGACACGGTCGGCAGGCGCAGCATGGCCGCAACGCTGAGCGGACGCCATTTGTGGTGACACCTCCGGAAACAGGGCCGTAATTTTCAATGCGCTGATCAAGCAGGTGCAATGGGGGCTGGCCTCGAAGGGAGGAACTTCCATGGGACTTCAGCGCAACATTTGATTCTTGCGGCCGCGCTCGCCAGCCGCCGCCGTCCCTGGCTGCCCCGACGCGTAACGGCGGTTCTGACCGAGCCCAGGCCAGATCACGATCCTCTACGACGCCTTCGGCACCGACGCCGCGATGAAGAAGGATTGGGGCTTCTCCGCGCTCGTCGAGGTCGCCGGCAAGCAGATCCTGTTCGACACCGGCAATGATCGCGACATCTTCGCCGCCAACGTTAAGGCGAAGGGCATTGACCTTACCAATCTCGATTTCGTCGTCCTATCGCATCGCCACTCCGACCATATGGCGGGCCTGAGCCACGTCTTGAGCGTAAACCCGAAGGTGAAAATCTACGCTCCCAAGGACGGCTTCGGCATTTATCGGCTCGTCGCTGCCATCGAGCTTCTACCGCAAGGACAGATCCCTGCCGCCGCAGATGCGCTACTACGACGGCAAGCCGCCGGAGGTCATGAAATTCGGCACCGCCTGGCAGGGCGCCAACTTCGAGCTTATCGACAAGACGACCGAGATCGCTCCCGGCATCACGCTGATTGCGCTCGTGTCCGATGCCCCGGCACCAAGGGAACTCAAAGAGCTGTCTCTTGCCGTCAATACCCCGGACGGCCTCGTGCTTGTGGTCGGCTGCTCGCACCCCGGGATCGTCAAGATCGTCGAGGCGGCGGCGGCCATCAATCCCAAAATCCACCTGATCGCCGGCGGATTCCACCTCGTCGTCGCGCCGGATGACGCCATTGCAAAGGCTGTGGCGGCGCTCAAGGACACCTTCAAGGTGGAGAACATCGCTCCCGGCCACTGCACGGGCGAGCCCACCTTCGCGGCGCTGAAGCAGGCGTTCGGCAACCGGTATATCTATGCCGGCGTTGGCACCTCGCTGCCGTTGGGACCGAGCACGGGCGCCGGCGGGCGACGTGGCGAGGGACCGGCAATCCAGGAGGACGATCTGGCCACCTACCGGAAGCTCGCCCGCCGCGAAGACCCCTTCGGCAGCATTCTTCGGGCGCAGCAATCAACGAGCACGGCTTTCGCACTTGTGAGCGGCGATATAGCCGCGTGAGAAAGCGGTCTCAATAAACGTCGAGGTCACGCGCGACGACGACCTTGCCACCATAGCGCGACTGCACTTCAGCGAGCAGCTCTTCGGGCGAGGAATTCGCGGCGTCGCCTTGAAAATTCGCGTTGACCCGCGGCCGGAGCGAAATCGAGGCGTGATACAGAACCAGGAGTTTGGGTTTTGGCCTGTGCGGCGAGTTCGGCAAGCTGGGCCGTCGAGGTATGATACATCCCGGCAAAGGCCTGGAACATCGCCGGACGGGCGGCGAGCGCGGAGAGCGTATTGACCTCGTGGATGAGGACATCGCAGCCGTTGCACGCGTCGATCGTTGCCTGGGTCTGGAGCGGTGTCGCCGGTGATCACGATGCTGCGGTCGGACGTGTCGAACCGATAGCCGTAGCTCTCCATCGCGTGCTTGGTGGTGAAGGCTGTTACGGTGACGTTTGCATCCTTGTAGACAACGCCGGCTGCGATCTCATGCGCGTTGACCCACGCACCCTGCGGAAACTCGCGCTGGTTTCCATGTGGATTTGTGCGGGTCTTGATGTCCTCCCCGTAAGCGAGAAGGATGTGCTCGGTCATCGCCTTGATCCCCTTGGGGCCGTGGACCTCCAGCGGGATTTTGCGTCCGATGACCCAGGGCGTCAGAATGAGATCGGGGTAACCCACCGTGTGATCCGAATGCAGGTGCGTCACAAAGACCACGCGCAAGCTTGATCGGTTCAAGGGCGCGAATACCTTTGTCGAGGGCCGCTGCCTTTGCTCGCCGCACCACGCCCGCGCCGACATCAACCAGGTAGGCCGTGCCGTTGACGACGACCGCGGTGGCCGGCCCGGAGCGATCCGGGTCGGGACCCGGCGTGCCGGTTCCAAGCATGACGACTTGCGTGGCCGACTGGGACTGAGCTTTGGCGGAATGGCCAGGCTGCAGAATACCGATCAGTGCAGCAGCGCCAATCGTTGACAGCGTACGAACACAGTTTCGCATGATTGCACGCCTCCTTGAGGGCTCATTCGATTAATAACAGACCGCGTTTCTTTTCCCGTCCCAAGTGTCCATCGCTGCAAACAAACGGGCGCGTTCGATAAGCCAGGGCTGATAATCGCGGTTCACGTCCAGGACGAAGACCAGGTCCTCAGCCTCCAGATACCCTCCGATCGGAGAGTGATGGCCTGCCCCGGCTCCGAAGATTTCCTTACGGCTGAAATTGATGATGTAGCGGCGGCCAGGCTCAATTGGGCCCGCCGCGGGTGCTGTTGGAATTGTTCAGGAGAGAGTCTCGCAACACGCTGACGGTGCGATTTGTCTTCAACCGTGTGACGTCCCCAAGTTCGTCAAGGGTCAACCCCATGAAACAAACAGCCGGTCCAGCAACGACCCGTCCCCGCCAGAACCGCAGTCTCGGAGGTTGCCGTTTCGCCGAGGGATCTCAGCGCGTTCGCGATACTGGCGGGGCCGCACAACGAGGGATTTGACTGCCAGCTCAGTTCCCTCTTGAAGGTTGACGCCGCGGGCAACGCCCACGCTTTCTCAACCGCGGCTTCTGATCGCGTGACGGACGAACGAATGGCATCAGGGGGTACTTTGGTCTGGCTGACGAGGAGGCTGGCACCGCCAGCCAAAGTGATCAGCGCCAACCACGCCGGCCAACAGCGCAATCCTTGCCGCTCGGCTCATAGGTTTGAGTTCTCGCTAGGGCAATCGCGTACCGATTTTAGAGCTGGAAACCGGGTTGCCTTGGACGGACTAGAGAACTTCTATTGCTAGCTGAGGAAGGATATTTTGGCTTACGCGTTGGCGCTATGAAAGGGTTCACATTCGCAAAGCAACCTCGTCTGGCCTTCGGGCACCGTAGCGATGGACCAGCCGGGAAACGCGTTTCTTTGAGCGAACCGGTATCCGGTTCGCCTCGAAAAGCTACGCTTAGCTGTGAAGCTTCAACCCGTCGACGATCTTGTCGGATCACCCTTTGCGCTCGGCGCGCATCGCCAGCCCAACCAGATTGAGCTCGGCGGGGGATCACCGCCCTCCTGCCGCCTCGCGGCTGGCGCAGCGGGCCGATGCACGAGATTTGGCTGATTTCGTAACTTTTTCGGCAGCGCTTTAGGACTTCGAGCGATGACTTCTTTCATGCTGGCTTGTAATTTTCAGCACAATCATAAGTCTCGGAGTGTGACCCCCTCACACCAAAAACTCCAACATCGGCCCATCTTTCCAGTCTGGAGGAACGAGATGAGCGACCGAAAAGCCACCTCTAAGCCATTGGTCGGCGAGCTGGCGGAGCTCAAAGGCGCGGGCCGCGACCTGCGAATAGATGCCTGCCGAGGCATCGCGTTGTGGTGCATCTTTCTCGACCATATTCCCAACAACGTCGGAAGTTGGCTGACGCTGCGGAACTACGGCTTCAGCGATGCAGCGGAAGTATTCATGTTCGTCTCGGGCGTAACCTGCGCGCTGGCCTACGGCAAGGCATGGCGCTGCGAGGGCTGGACCGCAGTGATCCGCCGGACACTGCGGCGAAGCTGGGACATTTATGTCGCATTTCTGCTGCTCACGCTCGCCTGCGCCATCTTGGTTCACCTCGCAGGCGGCGGCCGTCTCGCTGACGAGAGCAATACGCGCATTCTATTGGACCATCCGGGCGCGACGCTCGCGCACGCGGCGATACTGCAATACCGTCCGGTCAATACCGACGTGTTGCCGATCTTCGTGCTTCTTCATCTCTTGTTCGCGCCGTTGCTGTGGCTGCTGCTGCGACTGCCGAACGTGACGCTTGGCGCGTCGCTGGCGCTTTATGCGCTGGTGCATGTCTTCGGCTGGACCGTCCCGGCGTGGCCGAACGGCCACTGGGCCTTCAATCCGCTGGCCTGGCAGCTGCTGGTTGTGCTTGGCGCGTGGTGGATGCTCGAGGACAAGAGAGTCCGGCCGTGGGTCACGTCACGCACGGTGCTTGACTTGCCGTCCTGTATCTGCTCTTCAGCCTGGTCATCGCATTGAGCTGGCGCATCAAACCGCTGGAAGCACTGATCCCGCAGACGCTGGCGAAGCTGCACCAATTGGATAAATCAGAATCTCGATCCATTGCGATTGCTGCATTTTTGGCCATAGCGGTTTTGGCAGCATGGTTCGTGCCTCGCAATTGGCGAGGGCTGATGACGCCGGTGATGCGCGGCGCGATCTGCTGTGGCCAGAACTCGCTGCCAATCTACTGCCTCGGCGTTCTGCTGGCGTTCGCCGGCCACATGGTGCTGTTCGACATCTCGGACGGGCTTGCGATGCAGATAGCGGTGAGTCTCGTTGGCATCGCGGCGATGATCGCGACCGCAACGCTGCTGAACTTGATCAGTATCAAGCCCAGGCAGCAATCAGCATTAGACAGCACGCTCCCGAGTGAAAACCCGCGAACGATCATGTCTCACTCCATCGGCCGAGACTTGGCGGACGGCCGGCAACGTGCTCGGATGAGCCGCGTTAAGGTAGAGGCAAGAATAGCCGCGTTTGGGACGGCGCAAGCTGACGAAGCCGAAAAGGCGGGTAGCCTTTTTATAGCTCCGGGTCGCCCAAAGGGCGCAGTAAGGACAGTAATCAGCGGCTTTGCTGAGTTGGCGTCCAACTCTTTCCGAAGAGTAGCGCAAGGGGACACTGCCAAACGCCCAGCGTGGCGAGATCCTCCGGGGGCCCCCAGGCAAAAGTTCGGCCCGCGCGGGAACATCCTCGCGTCCGCACGGATCAACTCGATCACACCGCGGCCTGCCAGGGTCGCTGGGGCCAAGGCATTGCTCGCAACTCCTGTGACCTCCTTCACAGCGGAACGGAATTCTGTGCTATAAGAAACGCGACCAATAGGCCGTCGTCCATGGCAAGCCAGGCACGGTACGGGGTATTCCCTTCAGCCGATGCAGAATGGCATCGCGGGAGGCTCGCCGTGTTAAACGACTCCCGGTCCGTTCTTGACGATGGCGGCGAGCGCGCGACGCTCGCAATCGGATCGTTCCGATTGGATGTCGATACCGCAACTCTCTATCGTGGCAACGATCCGCTACCCGTCGGCCGCCGCGCCGTCGCATTGCTCAGCGCGCTGGCGAAACGTCAAGGCTTGGTGGTTTCCAAGGACGAATTGATCCAGGCCGCTTGGTCAGGCTTGGTCGTCGAAGAAAGCAATCTGTCGGTGCAGATTGCGGCGCTGCGCAAAGCGCTTGCAGCCGAGCCGGGCGGGGAGCGTTGGATCGAAACCCTGCCGCGCCGTGGATATCGGTTCGTCGGCCCGACCACGACGAGTTCGCACCACAGCGCGACCGATGAAGAGAAGGCGCCGCCTGCCCAGGAGTCAGGCTCGCCATCCTGTCCCCGGTGCAGCCGGCGGCAGGAAGTCAGGAGGGATCAATCGCCCGCCGGTCCCGCTGGCTCGTCGGGCGAAACGGTCCGCTGGCGACGCTGGACAAGGTCACGCAGCGAATGCTCGCCGGCGACAGACAGGTCGTCTTCATCACCGGCGAGGCTGGTATCGGCAAGACCTCGTTCATCGAGATGGCGATGGAGCAGCTTTCCCGATATCGCGTCGAGACCCTGTGCGGATTCTGCACCGAGCGTTTCGGCACCAACGAGGCATTTCTCCCGCTGATCGATTCGCTGACGACGCGTTGTCGCGGCCCGGACGGTTCGGCTGTCCTGGAGGCCGTGCGCGCCCATGCGCCGACCTGGCTGCTCCAGATGCCCGGTTTTCTCGATGTGGCGGACCGCGCCGCGTTCCGGAATGAGGTATTCGGGGCGACACGAGAACGGATGTTGCGTGAGTTCTGCGATCTGGTCGAAGCGTTGAGTGTGGATCGCCCGTGGGTCCTCGTCATCGAGGATATGCATTGGAGCGACTTCCAGACGGTGGACGTCCTGTCGCGCTTCGCACGCGGAGACCGCAAGGCTCAGAGTGCTCGTTCTTGCCACCTATCGTGTTGGCGACAGCATCATGGGCGGACATCCGGTTCGCCGTCTGCATCAGGATTTGGAGATCCACGGGAGGTGCAGCGAGCTGCAACTCGATCGATTGTCCAAAACCGAGGTGGAGCACCACCTCGCCTTGCGTTTCCAGGACGAGAAGCTCGCTTCGGCGCTCTCCGGGCCGATGTTCGGGCGCACCCAGGGGCAGCCGTTGTTCATCGCCTCGCTTGTGGACTACCTGGTCAATCACGAGTCGATTGTGGAGATCGACGGCGCCTGGCGCCTCGGATCCGGAACCGCCCTATCCGAGGATGTCGTGCCAAAAGATCTGATCAATATGATCACACATCGGATCGATCGTCTGAGTGAGGACGAACAGCAGCTGCTCGAGGCGGCCAGCGTGGCGGGGAGCGAATGTGCCGCAGCCCTCGTGGCCGCCGGACTGTCGCGCGACACCGTGGAGACCGAGGAAGTCCTGGAGGGTCTTGCACGCAAGGATCACACGCTGGTGTCGTCCGGCGTTTCTGAATGGCCCGACGGGACCTATTCCGGATCCTACGCTTTCCACCACATTCTCTATCAGAACGTGCTCTATCAACGGCTCACCCCGGCACGGCGCCTCCAGATCCATCACCGCATGGGCGAGCGCCTCGAGCAGGGATATGCGGGCCGGACGGAAAACATTGCGGCTACGCTCGCGCTGCATTTCGAGCAGAGCCGTGATTTCCCGCGTGCGCTGCGCTACCTCAGCCAGGCCGCAGAAAATTCCGCGAAACGCCTCGGTCACGAGGAGGCAACCAATTATCTGTCCCGCGCGCTCGGCATTCTCGATCGTCTGGGAACGACCGATCAGTATGGGCCGCGCACCAGCCTGTTGCGACAGCGGAGCTGGGCGCGGCGCTCGGCGGGTGATCTCGCCGGCTCGGTTCGCGATCTCGAGGAGATGATCGCTTGCGCCGCGGACGCGGGGCAGCTTCGCCATGAGGTCAACGGGCTCCTGGCGGTGAGCCGGTTCTGCCTTCATGCCGACCGCCGCATGTGCCTTCACGCTTCCAGCGAAGCGCTTGCCAAGAGTGAAGCGCTTGAGGATGACGCCTTCAAGGCTCTGGTGCAGGGCAGCAGCGCCAGCATCAATCTCTGGCTGAAAGGCTGGCAGGAGCAGGATGCTGCACTTTTGCGAGAAAGCGTTGCACGTAACGGCTGACGCGCGCGATCACGGCACGCTGATCCGGCGATACGGGATCGAGGAATCCTCGAATGCTTACGGTCGCGCTACGAGGAATGCCGTCGTTCGGGAACCGATGGCAAGAAGCTCGCGCAGGAGGTCGGCGACGTCTACATCTTTGTGCTGTTCAACGTGATGGAGTCGACCGCGCTGATCCATCTCGGCCAATGGCGGCGATTGCAGCGAGAGACCATCGCCGCGCTGGCGCTGGCGGAAAGAAACGCTAACCGCCCGGCGATCGCCCTGTGCCGCCTCACGTTGGCGTGGCTCCACGTCGAGGCGATGGATTTTCATGGTGCCCGCGACCTCTGCGAGAGCGTCGAGCAAGCGGTGCTTGAAGAAAACCCCTTCGCCTTCTTCTTTCAGCGAGCCGTTCTTGCGAAGGCCTTCGTCGGCCTGAACGAGCCGCAGCGTGCGCGCCAGCAGTTCGATGACGTCATGCAACGGCTGAATTCCGACGGCATCATGATGGATTACACGATCTACGCGCAGCTCCATCATTGTCTCTGCGAATACAGCCTTCAGGTCGGCGATATCGCACAGGCGCGGACATCGGCGACAAAGCTGTACGAGTACGTCGCGCCGGCGCCCGATCGCAATCATCTGGCGCAGGCGCACGGGCTGCTCACCCGGGTTGCGCTCGCTGCGGGCGATTTGGAGGAGGCAAGGGCGGAGCTCTCGCGTGCCCTCTCAACTCTCGAAGATGCCGACATGCCGCTCGCCGCTTGGCGGGTCTATCGGGCGGGAGTGGAGGTCTGCGAGAGCCTCGGCGAGCCGGCCGAGGCGGCCAGGTACAGAGCTCGCTTCGAGGACGTCATACGAACCCTTGCCGGGAATTTCGAGCCTGATGACCGATTGCGGTCGTCATTGCTTGCCGCTCTCGATGCGCCGGGGGCGCGCTGAGGCCAGCCGGCGCCGAGGCGGCCGCTTTTGGCGACCCATTACGGACTCTCAAGCGAGTGAGCCCGCTCACGTTCAAAGACGTCTCCGGAGACATGCTTCCAGAACGGTAACGCATAGCGTCATTCACGGGAACGCGGGGTCATGCGCCCAAGCCATGCCGTCAGCCTTGGATCTTTCCCTGACCAAGCCATCCCTGATTGAAGTGGTGAACACAAAAGTGCGCCCATAGAATCTTCGAAAGCCATTTCCATGTCACCCGAGACCAACGTGATACCTAGCCGAGCAATTACGTTTGCTGTGTTCAGTCGATCCACCAAAGCAACCGAGCAGCTTCGTGCTGAGGTCTCCTTCTGGCACTTTTCGAACCTCAAGCCGATGGCACCTCGCATCCGAGGTGCACGTCGAGCGAAGGCCCACCGATCGCTCTGAATTCAGCAGTCCGCTGCCAGCTGATGAAACTTCAGCCCGTCGACGATCTTGTCGATCACCTTGCGCTCGGCGCGCATGGCGAGCCCAACCAGATTGAGCTCGGCGCGGATCACGGCGCTGCACCACCTCGCGGTTGGCGGCGTCATGCGTGGTCTTGAACATGTCCTCGGTATAGACCGCGGGCGTGACGTTGCGCGCCAGCGCCCGCTCGAGCGCGCGGCGACAGCGCGGCCCGGTCGGCGCCGTAGATCAGGATCGGCTGGCCGATCAGCGACAGATATTTCGTGCCCGATGCCGTCGCCATAGGGCTCGCCGATGCATTCGGGAAACGCAGCGGCGATGCCGCCGGCGAGGAACGACGCGACGTTGAGCTTCTGCCACGGTTCGAGGTCGGTCCGGATCACGACCGCGATCTTGGTGTCGAATTGCATTGAATTGCTCCCAGAGGTGTCATTCCCGGCTTGCGTCGCCAGGAACGGATATGCCGAGCACGGATATGTCGAGGTCGAGATGAAAGCTGATCGAAAGTCTGCGGGACGCCCCCTGAAAGCCAGCATGCCGTCTCCCAACAGTCACGCAACAAATCACAATGATTCATGAAAGCGCCATTTCATGCGCCGTCGAGGGGCGGTCAATACAACCAGGAGCTGGGGCCATACACTCTATAGGGAGGGTGAGCCATGGCACTTAAATTCCGTACCCTCGACTTCCGTACCATCGACGGCTCCAACAACAATCTTGCCGATCCCACCATGAACCAAGCCGGCACCGACTTTGCTCGGGTGGGTCCGGCGAATTTCGCCGATGGGTTCAGTGAAATGACACCGGGGCCGAACCCCCGCGAGATCAGCAACATTGTTGTGGCGCAGGCGGACGCCGGCAGAGGACGGCCCGCATTTGACTGGATGACAACGGCGTCGCGCTATCAGGCATGATGTATGCGTGGGGCCAGTTCATCGATCACGATCTGGATCTGCAAAAAGTCGGACACAACCACGGACATCTCGATCACAGTCCCGGCTGATGATCGAGTTTCTGCCGTCCGGCAGCACCATTCCCTTGACGCGGGTAGCCATCGATCCTGCGACCGGTGTTCCCGGACAGCCGGCAACCGCCATCAACACGGTCACGGGTTGGCTGGATGGATCACAGATATACGGATCCGACGCTGCCACCGCAGCGAGCCTGCGGACAGCCGACGGTCATATGAAAATGTCGGCAGGGCGACAATCTTCCCGTTGTCGATACCGCATCAGGGCAAGGCCTTTGCTGGCCGGCGACGTGCGGGCGCAGGAGAACCCCGACCTGACGGCCTTGCAGGTCTTGTTTGTGCGCGAGCACAATTATCAGGTCGATCGACTGCACGAGGAACATCCGAACTGGAGCGGCGACAAGTTGTACGAGACGGCCAAGGCCATCACCACGGCTGAGATGGTCAACATCACCTATAGCGAGTTCCTGCCGCATCTGTTGGGCGAGGACGCCATTAAACCGTACCACGGCTATGATCCCACGGTAGACGCGCGGATCACCGAAGAGTTTGCGGGCGCCGCCTATCGCTTTGGTCACTCCATCGTCTCCGACGAAATCAGCGCAATCAGCAATCTGGGTGCCTTCACGTCGGAGCAGACGCTGGCGGAATCGTTCTTTGAAGATCCGGCGACTTTCAACGCTACGGGTGCAGATGGCTCTGCTTCGGCATCTGGCGGGAGACCTGGCGAACCTGCTGGACGCCCACATTGTCGATGGCTTGCGGAACTTCCTGGTCGATCCTCCTGACGGTATGGATCTGGCGGCGATCAATATCCAGCGCGGCCATGATCTTGGGTTGGGTACACTGAACCAGACCCGGGAGGCGCTGGGGCTTGACGCCATACACCAGCTTCGATCAGCTCAGCTCTGATCCGGAGACGGCAGCGGCGTTCGAGAAAGCCTATGGTTCGATATCGATGCCGTCGATTTGTGGGCTGGTGGATTGGCGGAGGATCATGCCGAAGGCGCCATCATCGGACCTACCTTCGGCAAGATCATCGGCGATCAGTTCACTGCATTGCGCGACGGCGATCGGTACTATTTCGAGAACCAGAACTTCGACAGGCAGACCCTGAATGAGATCAAGAGCACCACCCTGTCGGACTTGATCCTGCGCGACACCGATACCACTGCGATGCAGAGTGATGCCTTCGTCGCCACCGAGCGGCACAGCGGCACCCTGGGAGGCGTAGACCCGACCGGAGAAGAGGCTGCCGACGGCATGGCGCAGCTCGTGGTCGGATCGGCGGGCAAGGATACCCTGACCGGCGGGGATCTCGATGACACGTTGGTGGCAGCGCGCGGCCACATGACGATGACCGGCGGTGATGGGGCCGACACCTTCGTGATCAACCTTGACGACATCAAGGGGAGACACAACACCGTAACCATCACTGACTTCGATCCGAAGTGAGGACAAGCTGCAACTCTGGAGCGATGACCTATGTCAGGAAATCATCTGACCATCACGGGGAACATTGTTGCAGGTCGGCAACGCAGACCATCGACTTGCTCGGCGTAAGGCCGAATGAGTTGCACCATCACGACTGGATTGCCAGCGGTGGGACGACCACGCCGCGGAGGGGTCAGGGCTTCGGATGGTGGGGCCAGTTTCGCGAACTCGGTCACCAGCGGTCAGACGCCTGCGACCGGCACGAACACAGGGGCCGGCAGGTCAGGTTCTGCTACCCCGCATGCGAACGACTCGACCGCGATCATCCCTGGCAAGCCAGAGCTTTGCGCTGCTGAACCAGTATCTGGCCGGCAACACCGGCCGGGTCGATCCCGGTCAGATCGCGGCGGCCGTGTCGAGATGGCGCCACCTGGGGTCAGGATTCCTTCCTGACCAGACCGCAGCATTGATCCGCTTCCGCAGGGCGCCCGGCGCCCGGGTGCGGGCACCATCGAGTTTTGGCAATGGATGAAGGAACATCGAACGCGGACGGGTAGCCGCGAGAGGTTGAGCTAAAGGCGATGCAGAACGGTAATGCCAACTCAGCAGCGGCAATCGACCGTTGGCGCGTATTCAACTTCGCGCTTGGAGATAGTCGGGTGTTGTCGATATGAACGTCAGTTTCGTAGGGTGGCGCAATTGCGCACCACTAGTTCCGCACTGGCGCGCGCCCCGGAATGACGATAGCAAAATTTACCCCTTGGCGTCGCAGGCCCAGGCGCGGATCACGCATTCCTTGCCGCCGAATTCGTAGCACTTCTTGGTCGCGGCGTTGAGCGAGCTCGAAATCTTCGGCTTCACGGCATAGCCGTGAGCGCCGCAGGGATTGGCCATGTCGACCGCGAACGCGGCGCAGGCGCGCTTCATGGTGACCGCGGTGCAGTTGCCCTTGCACTGCTTCAGCGCCGCGGCGCGCGCGACGGCCTCGGCGGGATAGTCATAGGCCTGGCCATAGGCGCCGCACTTGCCGACGGCGAATGCGCCCGCCGCCCATGCCTTGCTGATGTAGCCCGAGACGCCCAGTATCAGCGTCAGCGCAAGAATAAAGCAGCGCGCGGCGTTGCGCCGCGACGGTCGAAACGATCAAAAGCCCCTCCCCGAGGTAACCGCGTAGAATCTAGCCGGGGGAAGTTTCAACTTGGTGAACGGATCTTAGATCCTCATGGTGAGGACGGCGCTTAGCGCGTCTCGAACCATGTGGCCCCATCAGTGCCATTCATCCTTCGAGACGGCGCTCACGCGCCTCCACTCAGGATGAGGTTCGACAGCTTCGCAGGGCGGCAAGGCGTTCTTGCGCCGTGCTACCAATCAAGACCGCGAACAAAGATGGTGGGCACGCTGCGCTTTGCCCACCCTACGAAGCTACCGATCCTCGCGCCGCTTCCAGCGCCTGCGGCGTGTCGATGTCGAGGAAGCGCGCTCTCGCCATCGACCGGGACTTCGGCGACCGCCTCGGCGTGCTTGGCGATCAGGTGCCGCGCGCCGACATCGCCGTCGAGCGTCATCAACTCCCTGAAGAAGCGCCGCGACCACAGCACGGGATTGCCGCGGCGGCCATCGCTGACGGGGACGGCGATCAGATGGCCGCGGTCCGGCGCAAAGGTCTCGATCAACCGGTCGATCAGTTTTGCAGAGATCAGCGGCATGTCGCCGAGACAGACGACCGCGCCGTCGGCATTGTCGGGCACCGCTGATATGCCGGCCTTGACCGAGGATGCGAGGCCACCGGCGAAATCCGGGTTGCGGACGAATTTCACGTTCAGCCCCGCCAGCGCCTGCTCGACCGAGATCGGCCTGATGGCCGGTGACGACGATGACGCCGGTCGCTTTCGAGGCCAACGCCTGCTCGGCGGCGATCCGCACCAGCTTCTTGCCGTCGATTTCGGCGAGCAGCTTGTTGGGGCCGCCCATCCGCGTCGAGCGTCCGGCGGCCAGCACGATGGCGGCGACGTTGCGGTTGGCTTCGAGGTCGGCAACGGTGCGCGGCTGCGGCCGGGTGACGATTTCCATCAGCAGACCGCCGACGCCCATGCCGGTGAGCTCGGCGCGCGTGACCTTGAGCCCGGCGAGAAGCCGCATCAGCACCCAGTCAAAGCCGTTTTCGACCGGCGAGCGGGCGCAGCCCGGCGCGCCCAAGACCGGCACGCCGCCGGCGCTGCCGATCAGCAGCAGATTGCCGGGATCGACCGGCATGCCGAAATGCTCGATCCGCGCCGCCGATTTCCGTGATCGCGGCCGGGATCACGTCGCGGCGGTCGGCGATCGCGGACGCGCCGAACACGATCACGAGTTCGGCGCCGAGGCCGAGCAATTCCTTGATCGACGACGCCAGCGCCGCCTCGTCGTGCGCCACGCGGCGCTCGGCGATGATGCTGGCCCCGCTGGCGCCAGCCGTTCCGCCGTGACGCGCAGGGTCTTGTCGATCACCTTTGCCGCAAGCCCGGGCAGCAGCGTCGAGACCACGCCGACCTTCGTGATGGTGTAGGGCGCAATCCGCAGCGTGTCCTTGCCGGCGACCGCCACGGCCGCATCGCGCAGCTTCGCTTCGACGCCGAACGGAATAAGCTTTACCGTTGCGATCATCTCGCCTTCGACCACCGGCTTGAAGGCCGAGAGCGTCGCAAAGGTAATGGCTTCGTCGACGCCGTTGATGCGGTCGACGGCGGCACGATCCACCACCAGCACGCCGGCCTGCGCCGCGAACAGATTGGAGCGGCCAGTGAAGGCGCGCTCGACATTGACGCCCTCACCCGCAACGGCTCGCGCGATGCTGGCGGCGGCGGCGTCTTCGGAGACGTCGCCCTCTTCCAGCCGCACCACGACGACTTCCTTGACGCCCGCCTTGTTGAGCGCCTCGACCTCGGCCGGGCCGATCGTGGTGCCTTTCTTGAGCACCAGCGAACCCCTGCCGCAGCGTGTGCACGGTGACGCCGCCAATCGCGTCGGCCGGATTGGCGGGACCGAACTTCATGCCGCCTGAACCTTCGCGGTTTCTTTCGGCAGCCGCAGCTCGGCGGTGATCTCGGCCATGATCGAGACCGCGATCTCCGGACGGCGACACCGCGCCGATCGAAAGCCCGATCGGCGCATGGATGCGCGCGATGTCGGCATCGATCAGCGCCCTGCGCCTTCAGCCGCTCGGCGCGCTTGGCGTGGGTTTTCGCGAGCCGAGCGCGCCGATATAGAAGCAGTCGCGCTCGAACGCATGCAGCAGTGCCGGATCGTCGATCTTCGGATCATGCGTGACGGCTACGAACGCCGTATAGTGATCGATGTTGAGCGGCGGCAGCGCCACGTCGGGCCATTCCGCGATCAGCGGCACGTCGGGAAAGCGTTCGGGGCTCGCAAAAGCCGTGCGCGGATCGACCACCGTCACATCGTAATCGAGCGAACGCGCCAGCGGCGCCAGCGCCTGGCTGATATGGACCGCGCCGACGATCACGAGCCGCGCGGTCGGTGCGTAGACATTGAGGAACAGCTTTTTGCCGCCGCTCTCGATCGTGCCGCTCTTGCCCATGCGGAGCTGCTTTGAAAGTTCGGCACTCAGCGGATCGGTCGGCAATATCCTTGGCCTTCACCAGCCGCTGTTCGCCATTGGCGGTATCGGTGATCACGATCACCGGCCGGCGCGCGGCGCGCTCGACGTTGACCTGCGTCAGGGTTTCGAGTTTCACGACTGACCCACTTTCTCGACGAAGACGCGGATGGTGCCGCCGCAGGACAGGCCGACATTCCAGGCGGTCTCGTCGGCGACGCCGAATTCGAGCATTTTGGCTTGCCGCTGGCGATCACGTCCAGCGCCTCGGTGACGACCGCGCCCTCGACGCAGCCGCCGGAGACGCCCCTAAGAACGTGCCGTCATCGTTGATGACGAGGCTTGAGCCGGCCGGCCGCGGGGCCGAGCCCCAGGTCTCGACCACGGTCGCCAGCGCCACGCCGTGACCGGCCTTCTGCCAGTTCTCGGCGGCCTGCAGAATGTCTTCGTCGCGGTTGAGCATTTTGAAGCCCTTTCAAGCTGCGGAGCGGATGCGGCTCATGTGGTGCGGCGGGGCGGCGCGCGAAAGCGCCTCGATCAGCCCTTCCATCGAGGTCAAGTTATGCACCGGGCGGAATTCGTCAACGTGCGGCAGCATCATTTTGATACCCTGCGCCTTGGCCTCGAAGGCGCTATAGCGCAGCAGCGGGTTGAGCCAGATCAGGCGGCGGCAGGAGCGGTGCAGCCGGTCCATCTCGAACGCCAGCTTGTCGTCGGCCTCGCGCTCCAGCCCGTCGGATATCAGCAGCACGATGGCGCCCTGCCCGAGCACGCGCCGGCCCCACAATTTGTTGAAAGCTGTGCAGCGAGGTGGCGATGCTGGTGCCGCCGGCCCAATCCTCCACCGACGACGAACAGCTCGCCAGCGCTTCATCCGGATCGCGCGCCCGCAGCGCCCGCGTCACATTGGTCAGCCGCGTGCCGAACAGGAACACCGAGACGCGCTTGCGGGCGTCGGTGATGGCATGCAGGAAATGCAGGAACAGGCGGGTATATTCGCTCATCGAGCCGGAGATATCGAGCAGCGCCACGATCGGCGCCGGCTTGTCGATCCGGCCGAGCTTTCGGATGTCGATGATCTCGCCGCCGGTGCGCAGGGAACTGCGCAAGGTGCGGCGCATGTCGAGCCGCAGGCCCTTGGCGTCGGGCTGGTAGCGGCGGGTGCGCAGTTCGGCCTGCGGCAGCTTCATATTGGCGATGGCGCGGGTGACCTCGGCGATCTCGGCCGCGCTCATCTGCGCAAAATCCTTTTTCTGCAGGATCTCGCTTGTCGGAGACCGACAGCCGCAATTCCTGCTCCTGGACCTGCGGCGCCTCATCGCGCATCGACGGGCTGCGCCAGCGCCTCCTGCACGCGGCGCGAGGCCGGCGGCGGCTTCTTCTTGGCGTGGTCCGGCAGCGGCACCAGATCCAGCATGTGCTTCCAGTCTTCGGCGGCGCGGAAGAACAGGTCGAAGGCCTGCGCGAAGATCAGCATATGCTCGTGCGCGCTTGACGAAGATCGCCTCCAGCGTGGCGTAGACGTCGGCGCGGTTGCCGATCTCGATCGCCTGCAGCGCGTTGAGCGCGTCGATGACCGCGCCGGGACCGACGGGAATGCCGGCCGCGCGGCAGCGCGCGGCGCAAAGCCGACGACATTGTCGGCCATATGCCCGGTCGGTGGATTGAGATGATCGATGGTCGGTCATGGTGCAACTAACCTCGCTGCCGTCATTCGGGGCACGCGAAGCGTGAACCCGGAATCTCAGACTTCGCTGCAGGCTCCAGCTGGCGCAATGCGCCGCCCGGAATGACGAATTACGACTACGTCTCGCTCGTCGCTTCCTTCAAAACCTTCTGCAGCGTGTCGCCCTGCATCCGCGCGATGTCGTCCTGGTATTTCAACAGCGCGCCCAGCGTGTCGCCGACCATTTGCGGCGTCAGCGAACGGGCGTCGAGTTCGGTCAGCGCGGTCGCCCAGTCGATGGTCTCGGCGACCCCCGGCGACTTGTAGAAATCCTGGTCGCGCAGCGCCTGCACGAAGCGGACGACCTGCTGCGACAGCTTTGCGGAAATATCAGGCACGCGCGACTTGACGATCGCGAGCTCGCGCTCGGCGCTCGGGATAGTCGACCCAGTGGTAGAGACAGCGGCGCTTCAGCGCGTCGTGGATCTCGCGGGTGCGGTTCGAGGTGATGATGACGATCGGCGGCTGCGGCGCCGTTGATGGTGCCGAATTCGGGGATCGTGCACCTGGAAGTCGCTAGAGGATTTCCAGAAGATACGCCTCGAACGCCTCGTCGGCGCGGTCGAGTTCGTCGATCAAGAGCACCGGCGCGCCGGCCACATCCGGCTCCAGCGCCTGCAACAGCGGGCGCTTGATCAGGAAGCGCTCGGCGAAAATGTCCGACGACAATTGCTCGCGATCGGTATCGCCGGCGGCTTCCGCCAGCCGGATCGCGATCATCTGCGCCGCGCTGCTCCACTCGTAGACGGCGGAGGCGACGTCGAGACCCTCGTAGCATTGCAGGCGGATCAGCTTGCGCCCGAGCGCCGCCGACAGCACCTTTGCAATCTCGGTCTTGCCGACGCCGGCCTTCGCCTTCGAGGAACAGCGGCCGGCCCATGCGCAGCGACGAGATAGGTCACCGTCGCCAGCGACCGCTCGGCCAGATAGCCGCGCGAGGTCAGGAGCTCCAACATCGCATCGACGGATTTGGGCAGCGCCGATGCACTCATGGGAAAGCCAAGTCTTGATAAGCCAGAAACTCGGCAAACTTACTTCGCCGTCGCGGCTTCGACGGCGCGGCGCGTCAAGACGCCGATCAGATGCGCGCGATATTCGGCGCTGCCGTGCAGATCGCTGTTCAGCCCGTCGGCCGATGCCGAGATGCCGTCGAGCACCTTGTGCGAGAAACGCTTCTTCAGCGCTTCCTCGAACGCGGTGGCGCGGAACACGCCGTCCGAGCCGGCGCCGGTGACGGCCACGCGCACGTCCGACGGACGCTTGGCGACGAACACGCCGACCAGCGCGTAACGCGAGGCCTGGTTGCGGAACTTGATGTAGGCGGCCTTCTTCGGCAGCGGGAACATCACCTTGGTGATGATCTCGTCGCTCTCGAGCGCGGTCGTGAACAGGCCCTGAAAGAATTCTTCCGCCTTGAGGCGGCGCTTGTTGGTGACGATGGTGGCGCCGAGCGCGAGCACGGCTGCCGGATAATCCGCGGTCGGGTCGTTGTTGGCGAGCGAGCCGCCGATGGTGCCCTTGTGGCGCACCGCGGGATCGCCGATCTGGCCGGCGAGTTCGGCCAGCGCCGGGATGGCTTCGCCGACGATCGGCGACGTCGCGACGTCGGCATGCCTGGCGGTCGCGCCGATCACCAGCGAACGGCCCTTCATCTCGATGGCGTCGAGCCCTTCGATATGGGAGAGGTCGACCAGATGCGGCGGGCTGGCGAGGCGCTGCTTCATGACCGGCACCAGCGTGTGGCCGCCGGCGATCACCTTGGCGTCTTCGTTCTTCACCAGGAGATTGGCGGCCTGCCGCACGGTCGCCGGACGATGATATTTGAATTCGTACATTGAGAATTTCCTGATCGCGGTCGCGATGAAATCAGATTAAGCGAGATCGGATTTGGCCATCGCCTTGGCGCCGGCGGCGATCGACTGCGACGATGTTCTGATAACCGGTGCAGCGGCACAGATTGCCTTCGAGCTCCTCACGGATGACTTGGTCCGAGAGGTCGTGGCCCTTGCGATGGACCAGATCGACCGCGGTCATGATCATGCCGGGGTGCAGAAGCCGCACTGCAGGCCGTGGTGCTCGCGAAAGGCTTCCTGCATCGGATGCAGCGGCGCGCCGTCGGCGGCCAGGCCCTCGATGGTCGCGAACCTCGTGGCCGTCGGCCATGACCGCGAGCGTGGTGCAGGATTTCACCGCCTTGCCGTCGAGATGCACGACGCAGGCGCCGCATTGCGAGGTGTCGCAGCCGACATGGGTGCCCGTCAGCCGCAGATTTTCCCGCAGCAACTGGACCAGCAGGGTACGGGGGTCGACATTGGCGTTTACGGGGTTACCGTTCACGATCAGGGAAATCTTGGCCATCAGCACTCTCTTGAGCTGCACCGCCGCATATCGGCCGCGCAGGCGTTTAAAGTCATTCCAAATGCCATAATATGGGCCATCCCGGTAATGAGCAACCTCAGGAGCCCCTCGCCTGGGGCATGGCCTGAGTGACTTGACGGGGCCTGTTCGACCGGGGTGGGCCGCGCAGAATCAGCCTTGATCAGCCTTGCACGGCCTTGGCGAAATTGGTGAAGAACTCGTCGGCCAGTTTCTTGGCCGCGCCGTTGATCAGGCGCTGGCCGAGCTGGGCGAGCTTGCCGCCGATCTGGGCCTCGACATTATAGCTCAGCAGGGTACCGCCATCCTTTTCGGACAGCGCCACGGTGGCGCCGCCCTTGGCAAAGCCGGCGACACCGCCCTCGCCTTCGCCCGAGATCCTGTAGCCGTTGGGCGGATCGAGATCGCTCAAATTGACCTTGCCCTTGAAGCGGGCGGAGACCGGCCCGACCTTCATTTTGGCGGTGGCGCGGAAGCCGTTGTCCTCGGTCTTTCCAGCTCCTCGCAGCCGGGAATGCAGGCCTTCAGCACCTCCGGATCGTTCAGCTTGGCCCACACGGCCTCGCGCGACGCCGCAAGCTGGACTTCGCCGTTCATCGTCATGGCCATGGGAGTGCCTCCTGGATCGCACTTCAACCTGATCTCCCCAAGTAAAAGCACGGCCGGGCCAAAAGGAAGGCCGCCTGACGACGACGAGCGATGCATATTCGCAAGTGCAGCAAGTGCAACGCGACAAGGGCATTGGCATGCGACAGGCCGGGATGGTTAGGTCGCGCGCAGATGAGCACGTCCCTTTCCCCCTGCTGGCTCCGATGCTGTCGAGCGCGGCGATGCGCGCGGTCTGCGACGATGCCGCGACCCTGCAAAACATGCTGGATTTCGAGGCGGCGCTGGCGCGCGCCGAGGCCGCGCTGGGGTGATTCCGGCAAGTGCGGCTGGGCCGATCACGAATGCGTGCCGGGCCGAATCATTCGACCTCGCCGCGCTGGCTGAGGCCGCGACCCGGTCCGGCAACCTCGCCATCCCGCTCGTCAAGGCGCTGACGGCCAACGTCGCCAAGGTGGACGCGGAAGCCGCGCGTTATGTGCATTGGGGCGCGACCAGCCAGGACGTGATCGATACCGGCGCCATGCTCGGGCTTCGCGCCGGCATCGATGCGCTGCTCGCCGACATCGACCGCGCGATCGCGGGCTTTGCCGGGCTGGCGCGTCAACACCGCAATACCCCTGTCGTCGCCCGCACCTGGCTGCAGCATGCGCTGCCGATGCCGTTCGGGCTGAAGCTCGCCGAATATGCCGCGGCGCTGCACCGCTCGAAGCTGCGGCTGCAGCGCGTGCGCCGGCGAGACGCTGGCGCTGCAATTCGGCGGCGCGGCCGGCACGCTCGCCGCCCTCGGCGACAAGGGATTGCCGGTCGCGGAAAAGCTGGCGCGACGAACTTAACCTGCCGCTGCCCGATGCGCCCTGGCACACCCACCGCGACCGCATCGCGGAGGCGGCCTCCGTGCTCGCCATCATCGCCGGCACCTGCGGCAAGATCGCGCGCGATGTTTCGCTGATGATGCAGACCGACGTCGGCGAAGCGTTCGAGCCCTCGGGCGAAGGCCGCGGCGGCTCCTCCACCATGCCGCACAAGCGCAATCCCGGTCGCGGCAGCCAGCGCGCTGGCGGCGGCCACCATGGCCCCCAATCTCGCGGCGACGATCTTTGCGGCGCAGGTGCAGGACCACGAGCGCAGCGCCGGCCCTGGCACGCGGAATGGCCGACGCTGCCGACGCTGCTGCTGGTCACCTCGGGCGCGCTGGCGGCGATCGTCGATATCGCCGAGGGACTGGAGGTCGATGCCGCGCGCATGCGCAGCAATCTCGACGCGACGCATGGGCTGATCATGGCGGAAGCCGTGACGATGGCGCTCGCCGAAAAGATCGGCAAGAGCGACGCGCATCATCTGATCGAGGCGGCGAGCAAGAAGGCCGTCGCCGACAAGAAACATTTGCGCGACGTGCTGACGGCGGACGCCAAGATCACCGCACAGCTCAGCGCCGATAAAATCACTGCGCTGTTTGAGCCGATGGCCTATCAGGGCGCCTCGCAAGCCCTGATCGACCGCCTGCTCGCTTCAACCGACGACAAGTAAGAGACCGGAGAATTCCAGATGCCGATGATCGACGCCGACGGGTGCCTGCTCAACGTATCCGTCGAAGGCCGCGACGGCGGACCGACGCTGATGCTGTCGAATTCGCTGGGCTCGACCATGCAGATGTGGGAGCCGCAGATGAAGGCGCTGACGCAGCTGTTCCGCGTCATCCGCTACGACCGGCGCGGCCATGGCAAGTCGAACGTGCCGCCCGGCCCCTATTCGCTGGAGCGTTTCGGCCGCGACGTGCTGGCGATCCTCGACGACCTCAACATCGCAGAAGCCCATTGGTGCGGCCTGTCGATGGGCGGCATGGTCGGGCAATGGCTGGGCGCCAACGCGCCGGACAGGTTCGGCAAGATCGTGCTGGCCAACACCACCTGCCACTACCCGGACCCGACGCGACTGGAACGACCGCATCAAGGCGGTGAAGGCAAGGCGGCATCGCCGCGGTCGCCGACGCCGTGATGGCGGGCTGGCTGACGGCGGATTTTCGCGAGCGCGAGCCGCAGATCGCAGCCAACATGAAGGCGATGATGCTGACCACGCCGGTCGAGGGCTATATCGCCTGCTGCGAGGCGCTGTCGACGCTCGACCAGCGCGAGACTGCTGCCGAAGATCAAAGAGCCCGACGCTGGTCATCGCCGGCCGCCACGACATGTCGACGCCGGTCGCGGACGGCGAATTCATCCGCAGCCGGATTCCCGGCGCCAGCATGACCATCCTCGATGCCGCGCATATTTCCAACGTCGAGCAGCCGCACGCCTTTCACCGACGCGCGTGGTCGGCTTTCTGACGCAACGCTAACACAAACGCGTCATTGCGAGGAGCGATAGCGGCGAAGCAATCCATCCTCGCCGACGCGGACGAGATGGATTGCTTCGCTCGCTTGCGCAATCGCTCGCATATGACAGGAGGAGAGAACCAATGGACGACAATCAACGCCGCGACGACGGCATGGCCCAGCGCCGCAAAAGTGCTCGGCAATGAATGGGTCGACAAGTCGATCAAGAACCGCAACGCGTTCAACACCGATTTCAGGACCTGATCACCCGCTATGCCTGGGGCGATATCTGGACCCGGCCGCATTTCGACCATCGCACCCGCCGCGTGCTCGTGATCGGCACCATGGTGGCGCTCGGACAGTGGGATGAATTCCGCCTGCATGTGCGCGCAGCGCTCGCCGAGGCGGCTTCACCCCGACGACATCAAGGAAATCTTGCTGCAGCAGGCGATCTGTTGCGGCGTGCCGGCCGCCAACCACGCGGTGAAGGAGGCGGCCGCGATCGTCGCCGAGCTAGGGCTGCTGAAGGGATAGCTCGCCCGCCATCACCTCGCGCTCGACGGCGCGCAGCGCCGGCCGCTCGATCGCCAACACGATGGTGGTGCCAAGCAGCATAAGCAGTTCGGAAGCATGCATCCGCAGCGCGGCGGTCTCGCCGACCTGCGAGGCCATCACCATGCTGGCAAAGCTGAGCAGGCTTCCGAGCGCGAGCGCGATGCCGAGCGCGCCTCGTCGGCGGCGCCGCGCCTGCGGATCGCGGGGTCGCAAGAAACACTAGGAAGATCACAAAGAACGCTACCGTGGTGATCCGCGCCAGCGCGAGCAGCCAGGCGATCCGCACCGTCGCCATCCCGAAAGATGCAGATGGTCGCTGACGTACAGCGCCACCGAAATGCTCGGCCGCTCATAGAGGCCGTGGACCGGCGAAACCATGATCTGGAATGCGATGAGGGTCCAGACCGGAATGAAATAGGCGGCCAGCAGGGCGCCATTGAACGAACTGGATCCGCCAGTTTTGGACATGCCGCTTCCCGCTTTGTTCCGCCGCCCCATGGATCAAGGTGGCGGCTTGCGGCGTAGGTAACTCCCTCAACGGCAGGCGGCAATTTAAACCCTTTGTTTACCTTAATCGGCCGAGTGCTTGCACCGGGCAAAGGAAGCCCCGCCTTCCGGCGGGCTTCCCGTGCTTTCGCTAAAGCGAAATCCCTAGCGGTCGCCGGTTCCCTGCTGACCGGGGTTCTGACCCCTGACGGTTCGGGTCCTGCTGCTGCTGGCCGGGCTTGTTGCCTCCACCCTGCTGCTGACCGGGCTTCTCGGGATTCTGGTTCTGCTGGCCCGGCTTCTGGTTCTGGTTCGACATCAGGATCTCCTTGTTGCACCTGCTCCGTTTTGGACAGGTTCAGGACAACGCCGGAACCCCGATCCCGTTGCGACCAACCGGCCTTTCCGGGAATGCAGCACGTTGGCAGGGAACCAGCGTTACGGCTGCAACGAATTAGCTCTGTACAAGGCCTTTAGGCCGCAGCTAGCGCTGTTGCCGCTCATGGTTCCCGCTGTTAGAGAATGACACGACGCGTCGAAATGGCTGCCGGGGGCCTCGCCGCGTCGCCCACTAAAATACGGCAGCGCATGGATTATTTCGCCCAGCAACTGATCAACGGCCTCGTGCTCGGCTCGATCTACGGCCTGATCGCCATCGGTTACACCATGGTTTATGGCATCGTCGGCATGATCAATTTCGCCCATGGCGACATCTTCATGATCGGCGGCTTCATCGCGCTGATTTCGTTTCTGGTGCTGGTGTCGTTCGGCCTGACCGCGATTCCCGTGATCCTCTTGATCGTGCTTCTGGTGTCGATGGCAATCACCGCGCTGTATGGCTGGACGGTGGAGCGCATCGCCTACCGGCCGCTGCGGCATTCGTTCCGCCTCGCCCCGATGCTCTCGGCGATCGGGATGTCGTTCGTGCTGACCAACTACTCCCAGGTGGCGCAAGGCGCGCGGGTAAAGCCGGTGCCGCCGATCATCACCGGCGGCTACATGCTGCACGAAGGCGCCGGCGGCTTCGTCGTGCAGTTGTCCAACATCCAGATCATCGTCGTCATCACCACGATCGTGCTGCTCGCTCTGTTCACCTGGCTGGTGTCGAGCACGCGGCTCGGACGCGACATGCGCGCCTGCGAGCAGGACCAGACCATGGCGGCGCTGCTCGGCGTCGATGTCGACCGCACTATCTCCATGACCTTCGTGATCGGCGCCGCGCTCGCCGCGGTCGCCGGCATGATGTACCTGCTCTATTACGGGCTGGTCGACTTCTTCATGGGCTTTGTCGCAGGCATCAAGGCGTTCACCGCCGCGGTCCTCGGCGGCATCGGCTCGCTGCCCGGCGCGATGCTGGGCGGGCTTTCGATCGGGCTGATCGAAACCATGTGGTCGGCCTATTTCTCGGTCGAGTACAAGGATGTCGCCGCATTCTCGATCCTGATCGTGGTCCTGATCTTCCTTCCGACCGGCCTGCTCGGCCGGCCTGAAGTCGAAAAGTCTGACGGGCGCCCGCGTGACCGCGTCAGCGCTGCAAAAAACCAGCGTCGCGCGCACCGGCGTGCGGCCTTCATTCTCAAGAAAGCCCTGATCAGCGCCCTGGTCGCGCTGGTGCTGTTCTCGCTGATGATCGGCGTGCGCACCGAAGCAGGCCCGCAGGGCGGGTTGATCTACTGGACGCGGTTCGGCGACCTCGCCGCGATGGTCGGAACCGTGTTCGGCGGCAGCATCATCGTCGAATTGCTGCGGCAATGGTGGGGACCGGTCGATACCCTTAGGGTGGTGCCGCCGCGCGTGCAACAGGCGCTCTCGATCGCCGGCCGGCTGGTGGCGCCCGCCCTTCTGGTCTTCACCTTCCTGGTGCCGGTGATCTTCTACGACCAGCGCTACATTCTCGATCTCGCCATCCTGGTGCTGACTTACGTGATGCTCGGATGGGGATTGAACGTGGTGGTCGGCCTCGCCGGCCTGCTCGATCTCGGCTATGTCGCCTTCTACGCGGTGGGCGCCTACTCCTATGCGCTGCTTGCAACCAATTTTGGGCTGTCGTTCTGGGTCTGCCTGCCGCTCGCCGGCATTTTAGCGGCGTTCTGGGGCGTGCTGCTCGGTTTTCCCGTATTGCGGCTGCGTGGCGACTATCTCGCGATCGTGACGCTTGCCTTCGGCGAGATCATCCGCCTCGTCATCATCAACTGGCAAAGCCTGACCGGCGGGCCCAACGGAGTCTCCGGCATTCCGCGGCCTACGCTGTTCGGCATCCCGCTGACGCCGGGCGAGGATGGCCTTGCCGCGCGGCTCGGCATCGAATTCTCGCCGACCCACCGCATCGTGTTTCTGTTCTACCTGATCCTGGCGCTGGCGCTGCTCACCAACTGGGTGACGATCCGGCTGCGGCGGCTGCCGATCGGCCGCGCCTGGGAAGCGCTGCGCGAGGACGAGGTAGCCTGCCGCGCGCTCGGCATCAACACCACCACCACAAAACTGACGGCGTTTGCGACCGGCGCCATGTTCGGCGGCTTTGCCGGCGCCTTCTTCGCCACGCGCCAGGGCTTCATCAGCCCAGAATCCTTCACCTTCCAGGAATCGGCCCTGGTGCTGGCGATCGTCGTGCTCGGCGGCATGGGCTCGCAGCTCGGCGTCGCACTGGCGGCGCTTGCCATGATCGGCGGTTTTGAGCTGTTCCGCGGGCTCGACCAGTACCGCATGCTGGTGTTCGGCGTCGCCATGGTGCTGCTGATGATCTGGCGGCCGCGCGGCCTGATCGGCCACCGCGCGCCGACGGTCTTCCTCGAGCGCAACCAGGCGATCTCCTCCGACCTCGTCAGGAAGGTCACGGATGAGCGGCGACACTATTCTTTCCGTCGATCATCTGTCGATGCGCTTTGGCGGCATCGTCGCCGTCAACGACCTCTCCTTCGCCGCCGCGCGGCACAAGATCACCGCACTGATCGGGCCGAACGGCGCCAGCAAGACCACGGTGTTCAACTGCATCACCGGTTTCTACAAGCCGAGCGCCGGCACGATTGCGCTCACGCATGACGGCGGCCACAGGATCCAGCTCGAGCGGCTGAACGATTTCAGGATATCCAAGCAGGCCAAGGTCGCGCGCACCTTCCAGAACATCCGGCTGTTTCCCGGCATGACCGCGCTGGAAAACTTGATGGTGGCGCAGCACAACGCGCTGATGCGCGCCTCCGGGTTGACCCTGCTCGGCCTGATCGGCGCGCCGTCCTGGCGCAGCGCCGAACGCCACGCAATCGATCTGGCGCGCAGCTGGCTCGAACGCATCGGACTGCTCGACCGCGCCGACGATGCCGCCGGCAACCTTCCCTACGGCGACCAGCGGCGGCTGGAAATCGCGCGCGCGATGTGCACCGAGCCGTCGCTGCTCTGCCTCGACGAACCGGCTGCCGGACTGAATGCGCGGGAGAGCGCGGGCCTGAGCGAGCTCCTGCTCTCGATCCGCGCTGATCTGGGCACCTCGATCCTCCTGATCGAGCACGACATGTCGGTCGTGATGGAGATTTCCGACCACGTCGTGGTGATGGATTACGGCGTCAAGATCGCCGAGGGCACGCCGCGAGAGGTGCGCGACGATCCCAAGGTGATCGCCGCCTATCTCGGCGCCGACGAGGAGGAAGCGATCGCGGTGATGGAGAGCGGCACGTGAGCGCGCCGTCCACAACTCCGCTGCTTTCGATCCGCGGCCTGCGCGCGGCCTACGGCAAGATCGAGGCCTTGAAGGGCGTCGATCTCGAGATCAACCCAGGCGAGATCGTCGCCCTGATTGGCGCCAACGGGGCCGGCAAGTCGACGCTGATGATGACGATCTTCGGCAAGCCGCGCGCCCGCGCGGGTCATATCGAGTACGATGGCGAGGACATCACCGGCGTTCCGACGCATCAGATCGCGCGCCTGCGCATTGCGCAATCGCCGGAAGGCCGGCGGATTTTTCCGCGCATGAGCGTGGCGGAAAATCTGCAGATGGGCGCGGATGCCACCGATTGCAGCGAGGCGGAACGTACGGCCGGACTCGAGCGCATCTTCGCGCTGTTCCCGCGGCTGAAGGAGCGCATGACCCAGCGCGGCGGCACGCTGTCCGGCGGCGAGCAGCAGATGCTGGCGATCGGCCGCGCGCTGATGAGCCGCCCTCGCCTGTTGATGCTCGACGAGCCGTCGCTCGGGCTGGCACCCCTGATCGCCCGCCAGATTTTCGATGCCATCCGCACCCTCAACCGCCAGGACGGCCTGACCGTGCTGATCGTCGAACAGAACGCCAACCACGCGCTGAAACTCGCCCACCGCGGCTACGTCATGGTCAACGGCCTGATCACGCTGTCCGGAACCGGCAGCGAGTTGCTGCAGCGTCCGGAAATCCGCGCTGCCTATCTGAGGCAGCCGCATCGGACGGCGCAGGGCAAGATAGCGATGTGGAACCACGCCAGCGAGACCTCCCCTGCAGGTCCTCCTGGTGACCGGCGCCGACGTGCGGTGCGGCGTGCTTGGTTTACCGGGCGGGCCATCGCATAAACCTGGCGACCTTTCTGGCATCTGATCGCATCCGCCACTCGGCGCAGCTGTGCGCTTTGGCGCATTTTGCGCTGTTCGGGGCGATCTGCTCGCGATTGCTCTCCTACGTCGTTGATACGCTGTTCCTGCCTTGCGGTCGCCGCCCTGTCGTTCCGATCGCGTACCGCAGATGGTCGCGCAATACCGTGGCTTGTATGAACGCGCCGGTGCCACTGCGCTGGCGCGACCGTGCGGCGAAACAGTCGCCCTGCCCGCTTTCCAATTTTCCAGACGCGCATATGATCGCTCGGCTTCGGGACCGGCCGGACGAGGGCACCCCGCAGGTAGCGCACCCGGGAGGTCGACGATGAAATCAGTTGCGGCTTATCTGGATTTGGCGCTCGGCGCCAGCCTGGCACTAGTCCGGCTCAGCGCGCTCGCGCAGGACATCGCCATCGGCAGTGGCCAGGCCCGATGACGGGCTGGTGAAGTCAGCCTTCGGAGCGCCAGATGAAGGACGGCGCCGAGCAGGCGGTCGCCGATCATCAACGCCGCCGGCGGCGTGCTCGGCAGAAGCTCAAGCTCGACGATCGGCGACGATGCCTGCGATCCAAAGCAGGCGCGCTCGGTCGCGGAGAAAATCGCCGGCATGAAGGTGCCGTTCGTCGCCGGGCATTATTGCTCGTCGTCGTCGATCCCGGCGTCTGAAGCCTATGCCGACGGCGGCGTGCTGCAGATCACGCCGGCCTCGACCAACCCGACTGTTCACCGAGCGCAAGCTGTGGAACACGTTCCGTGTCTGCGGCCGCGACGACCAGCAGGGCGGCGTCGCTGGCCAGTTACATCGTCAAGAACTTACAAGGGCAAGAACATCGCCATCCTGCACACGACAAGACCACCTTATGGCAAAGGCCTCGCCGACGAGACCAAGAAGGCGCTCAACAAGGCCGGCGTGGAAAAGAGAAGCTCTACGAGGCCTATACAACAAGGGCGACAAGGACTTCAACGCGCTCGGTTTCGCAAGCTGAGGCGCAACAAGATCGATCTCGTGTCTTATGTCGGCGGCTATCACCAGGAGGCCGGGCCTGATCCTGCGGCAGATGCGCGACCAGGGCCTGCAAGGCGCAGATGATCTGCCGGCGACGCGCATCGCCGACCAATGAGTTCTGCGTCGATCACCGGCCCGGCGGCGCGAAGGCGATGCTGTTCACCTTCGGCGCCGATCCGCGCAAGCGCCGAGCCGCCGCAAAGCCGTGGTCGACGAAGTTCAAGGCCAAGAACATCGACCCGGAGGGCTACGTCCTCTACACCTACGCCGCGGTGCAGGTCTGGGCGCAGGCTGCGGCCAACAAAGCCAAGACGACCGACCCCAAGAAGGTCGCCGAGGCGATCCATCAAGGGCGGAACATGGGATACGGTCGCTCGGCCCGATTTCCTACGACGCGAAGCGGCGACATCACCGCATCGACTACGTGTTCTCACGTCTGGAAGAATGGCAAATACTCTGAGCTCCAGGGCGGAAGCTGGCTAGAAGCAACTCGCCAATCGGAAAAGCCCGCCCCGACAGGGCGGGTTTTTTCAGCCGATCTTCCCGAGCACCGGAAACGTCTCCAGCAGCCACACAGCTCGATCTGGTGTGATGAAGCCGGTGAGGAACGCGATGCCGGTCGAGCACCAGCAGCGCGCCCATCGCCTGCTCGACATCGGCGAGATGGCCGCGAAAGCGCGCGAGGAATGCCGCGAACGGCTCGACCGCGAACGCCGCGATGACGAAACGGAATGCCGAGTCCGAGCGAATAGACCGCCAGCAGGCCCGCGCCCTTGGTCACCGTCGCCTCGACGCCGCGACCGCCAGGATCGCGGCGAGGATCGGCCCGATGCACGGCGTCCAGCCGAACGCGAAGGCGAGCCCCATCACATAGGCGCCCCACAGCCCGACCGGCTTCGGCATCTCCAGCCGCTTCTGCCGGTAGCAGCAGCGCGATGCGGCGTGACGCCGAGGAAATGCAGGCCCATGATGATGATGGCGATGCCGGCGACGATGGCGAGCTCGTCCGAATAGAGCGCGGATCAGCCGACGCCGATCACGCTGGCGCTCGGCGCCGAGCGCCACGAACACGGTGGAGAAGCCGGCCACGAACAGCAGCGCGGCGCACGACGCGTTTCGCGGCTTGACCCGCGGCTCGGGCTCGGCGTCGGCCAAGCCGCTCCAGCGAGGTGCCCGCGAGATAGACGAGATAGGGCGGCACCAGCGGCAGCACGCAGGGGACAGAAAGCTCGACAAGGCCGGCGATCAGCGCCGCCAGTACGGTGACGTCGGCATGTCATCGCTGCCCTAGATGCGCCGGCAGGTGCGCCGGTGCGCAAGCGGCCGCGACTGCCGTCTGACTGTCGAAGTGATCGGCCGTGATCGGGTAGATTGACGGGCCGCGCTGCTCCGCTTTCACTGCAGGAGGCACTTTGCGAAATCTGATCACCGATGTCCCGGCGTCCGCGTCGGCCATGCCGACGACGCCAGAAGCTCTGGCTCCGGCGTCACCGTCGATCGTTGTTCGATCGAGCCCGCGGTCGCGGCGGTCGACGTGCGCGGCGGCGGCCCGGCACACGCGAGACCGCTCTGCTCGATCCGGCGACAGACGGTCGAAGCGCATCGACGCCATTGTGCTGTCCGGCGGATCCGCGCTTCGGGCTCGATCGCCGCCTCCGGCGTGCAGGCCTGGCTGCGCGAGACAGGGCCGCGGCTTCCAGGTGCGCGACAGCGCGCGTGCCGATCGTGCCGGGCGCGATCCTGTTCGATCTCTGTCAGGCGGCGACAAGAACTGGGGCCGCTATCCGCCCTATCGCGAGCTGGGCCATGCGAAGCCGCGCAACTTGCGGCCGACGACTTCGCGCTCGGCAAGCGCGCGGCGCCGGGTTGGGCGCGACAACCGTCGACCTCAAGGGCGGCATCGGATCGGCCGCGCAAAGACCCGCAGCGGGCTCACCGTCGGCGCGAGATCGCGGCGGCCAACGCTGCCGGGCAGCATGACGGCCGGTGACGACCGCACTTTGGGCCGCGCCTTTCGAGCAAGACAAGGAATTCGGCGGGCCGCGGCTGGCTAGACTGACGTTTCCTGCCGCGAGCGCTGCTGAAATTCCGCAGCAAGGGCAACCTGGGTGAGAACACGACACTCGCCGTGGTCGCAACGGACGCAAACTCACCAAGGCACTGGGCGAAACGCCTGGCCGTGATGGCGCAAAGCGGCAATGGCGCGCCACTCTACCCCGTCCACACCCCGCTCGACGGCGATGTGGTATTCGCCGACGAGGCATGGGCGCAAAGCCCTTGCCCGACCCGGTGTTCTCTCTCAGCGAGCTCGGAACGCTTGCAGCCAATGTGCTCGCGCGCGTAGTCGCGCGTGGCGTCTACGAGGCCACGACATTACCATTCAATGGTGCCGTTGCAATGCTGGCGTGATCGCTTTGCATGACTCCCGAACTTCGCGATGGTTTATGCGTTGTCATGTCATGCCATCGAGATGCGGTTGCCGAAATCAGGATATGACCACGCGCGCGAGCGGCTCGCAGTGACATTCGTGACCGGCCGGGTGTACGAATATATCGATGTCCCGGTCGAGGTCGCGGCGTCCTTCCGGTCCGCATTCTCGAAGGTACTTTCTTTATTCGCCTATATCCGCGACCGCTACGATTTCCGCGAGATCACGCGGCGCGCGCTAGTCGAACCGCTCGGCACGGTACGGCGCCGGATCACAAAACGGTGTTTCGCCGGCTATCATTTCCGCAATGAGCGCGGCCAGTCGCGGGACCGAGCGTCAGGCCCCAATGCGCGTGTCCGACGGCCAGCCACAGCCCGGACAGTCTCGGCGCGCGGCCAATTACCGGCCGGGGTCGGGCAAGCGCGGCCGGCTACCCACCCACGTTCTGTCGTCGGCACCGTTCGCCGAAGGGAAGCAGCTCGCGCGCCCGCGGCATGATGCGGTCAAACTGCACCGGCGAGGGCTGAGCATCACGCGCGGCGAATCTCGGCACCGGTCGTCATGCGCGGATACCCTGCTCCATCGGCGTGATCAGGTAACCGACGTCCGCGTCGAGCACCGGACGCGACAAGCCCGCATTGCCCTGCGAGCGAAAATGGCGGTGATAACCCGTTTGACCGCGAGCGGCAGCGCGATGCCCAGCTGGCCGAACAGATCAGGAGCCCAGGGACCCGAGCGCAATCACGCACTGGCTTGCATCGAGCGCACCTTGGTCCGTCTCTACCCGCCAATTGCTGCCGGAACGGTGCAGCGTCCGCGCATCGCCCGCCAGGAAGACGCCGCCAAGGCCGGCAAAACGCGCCGCATAGGCCCGTGTTACGCCGAGCGGATTGCTGATGCTCGCAGCCTCCGGCCAGAACACTCATGCGCGAATACCGGATTGAGAGACGGTTCGAGGTGCCAGTGCTCACGTGCCGTATCGAGTGATTGCAGCGGCAACGCCAGAACTTGGCCGCCAGATCGAACTTCGGGCGCGCAGCGATTTGAAGCTCTTTTCAGCGCGGTAAACCTTGAGCCAACCGGTCCTTACGCAGATATTTGCGTTGCGCCTGCCTCGGCCAGCAGCGTCTCGTGCTCGGCGACCGCGCGGGAAAACAGTGGGCGGATCAGTTGAGCCGTCTCGGCCAGCTTTCCGGCCGGGAGGCGCGCTGGAATGCCGGCAACCAGGGGGCGATACTTCGGAAAAAGGAAACGTGATAGTTGGCTTCGCTCGCGCGTTTGAATGCGATGCGCAACAGCGCGCTGACGCTGGACGGAAATGCCGGCGGAAATATCGTGTTGCCTTCGATGATGCCCCGCATTGCCATAGGACGTCTGCTCGCCGATACCGGCGCGGTCGACCAGCGCGACGCTGAGCCCGCGCCTGGCGAGATGTAGTCGCGATCGAAGTACCGACGACGCCGGCACCGAGGATCATTGCATCGGTACGTGCCATGTCACCTATCCGTGGGGCGCCGACCCGCGCCGCTGCCCTTTATATGGATCGTCGGGCCCGAAGGCGCTATCGAAGGCAGCCCACCCGCCGGAGATTTCCGCGATGAACTGGTTGAGGGCTGCCCGCGGAACCTGCTGGCTTTGGCTGGCCGTCACTGGCACGTTGGTGGCGGCAGCGTCGATCTTCATCGGCCTGTCCGATGCCGCCGCTCTCGAAGGCCTTCAAACCATATCTCGGCGAAGCGATCATCGTGATGCTGACGCTCGCATTCCTCCGGAGTGAATCCGGAAGGAGCTCTGGGCCCGTTGGACCGGAGGCCCGGGTTGATTGCCGCAGCCACCGTTTGGGTGATGCTGGTTGTGCCGCTGATGCTCGGCGTTTGTGTTCATCTATTCGGCATCGACCACCTCGCGCCCGGCCTCTGCTTTATGCTCGTGCTGCGGGCTGCGGCGCCGGGACCCAGCGTCATCGCCGGCGCTCCGCCGCCGTACTGAGAGCTGCGATGTTGCGCTGACCCTTGCCAGCCTGATTGTGTCGACTGCAATCACACCACTGACCGCGGCCTGTTCACCCCATCTACCTCGGCACCGCGCTCGCCTCGCCTGTCGCCTTCGGATTGAGGCTATTGGCGATCATCGCCGGTGCGCTCTTGGCGCGCGGCTGATCATCCGTCGCATTAGCGGCGACGCCTTTATCGAGGCGCAGCGTGAACGCATCGACGGGCGGAGCATGATTGCCGATGTCGACATTTGCCATCGCCGCGATGGATGGCGTCGTCGACCATTTTCGCGCCGATCCGATGCTTGTCGTGGGATTAACCGCTTTGGCTTTCGTTCTCGCGCTCGCAATGATCGCGCTCACCGCTCTTGTCTTCCTGCGTGCGGGCCCCGCCCGCGCCTTCGCCATCGGTCCTCATCGCCGGCAACCGCAACATCGGCCTGATGCTGGCAGCCACGGGTTTTGTTGTCCCCGACCTTGCCTGGCTCTATTTCGCACTGGTGCGGTTTCCAATCTATCTCCTGCCGCATTGCTGAAACCGTTGGCGCGGCGCGCTTTCGGCAAAACATTAAGCAAGCCGGTGCATTGGGCGGCGTGCGGCGTTGCCCGTTCTGTCTGCGCGCGTGTTACCCGAACCTTTCGGAGGCCAGCGATGCCCGCCCGCTCATCGTCGCGCCCTCCATTCTTATCGGCCGATTTCGCCAGGCTCGGCGAGGAAATACGCGCGGTCAGATCCGCCGGCGCGGACTGGATCCACGTCGACGTTATGGACGGACATTTCGTGCCGCAATATCTCCAATCGGTCCCGACCGTGGTTCAGGCGATCCGTCCGCTCACAAGAAGACCGCTCGACGTCCACCTGATGATCGCGCCATGCGATCCCTATCTTGAGGCCTTTGCCGAAGGCGGGCTCCGACATCATTACGGTGCACGTCGAAGCCGGACCTCCGTGCACCGCTCGCTGCAGGCGATCCGCGCGTTCGGCAAAAAGCGGGCGTGACGATGTCGGAGCCCGCCTTCGCAAGGCCTCGAGATAGGGATCGCATGGCGCGATCATCAGGTGGACGTCGAGCGTCTTCTTTGTGAGCGGACGGATTGCCTGAACTACGGCCGGGCCGATTGAGATATTCACCAAAATCCACAACGTCGACGTGGATCCAGTCCCCTTTCAGCGGGATTAAAAACTCAGTCTGAACGGCATCGCTGTCGGCGACGCCTTTCCAGCTGTTAACACGCCCTGCAGTGGCCTTTCTATCCCCGGCTTTGTTTGCTGCCGGAAACGCTCGATGCGGCACGGCGATAGATTGGAACTCTACCGGTGAAAATGGCGAACCTGGGACAACAACGTCATCGGAAGCCGTGTGCGATTGCCGGCAGAACCGGCTGGCAGGCGGGCTGCGCAGAGCGGCGCGAAGCGGTAATCCCACGTGCTTTATCGGATGATGTCGACGACCATCCGACATGGCGTCAGCATATGCGCGCTCGATAAGTAAGCGCTATGCCGCAATGCCAGCAACTCAATCCGGAAGGCGTTTGAGGCGGGCGGCGCGACAGTAACAGATGAGTAAATCTTGATCGGTGTTGAGTCATTCCTGTCGTAACATTTCGTAGAGGCGGGCGCGAGAGATTATCAACGCAAACGGTAATCAGGCCGGACACCAACGGCATCACGATGATCGCTCGCGCCAGAGCGAGCGGCGGCGCGAGGCAATTTCAGCAATCAATTCGTGCAATTAGCCTTCGGGCCCGGCGATCAAGGGCGACTTGATGGCATGCCGATACGATCCTCGTGCCATCACCGATCGCGCCATCTCGCCGGAGCGCTTCGGCGCGCGACGGATCGATGCGTAATCGAAACAACGCCATCCCAGACATCGGCGTCAGCGCTGTACGTCACTGCCCCAGACAGCCAACTCGAGATCGCCCTGCTTCTACGTCGCGCGACTTCAGCTGGCCGGCGGCAACGTTCCGCGCGGTCGCGGCACTGGCCCACAGCAACGATATCTGCCGTCGCCAGATGGCCTGCGCGCTGGCAGTTCTCGATCTGGCGGCGTTTGCCACTGCAATCACTGCGGCTGCGGCCAACTCCTGTCTGTCCGACGTTGTGGATGGACCGATCAACAACCCGCTTCGGCTAACACCCATGCGGCTCAGCATCTTTGTTCCTGGTGGGCAGATCGCGCTCGATCTGGCCGATCGGTTATTCGTTCGATCCCCGTCTGTTCGACCAGCAGGCTCAGGCTGGGGTGCTCCGCGTCACGGTGGCTCTGCGGGCTTGCGTCACGGACGTCGACCCGTCACCGTGGGCTGGGGTATCGCATGTTTTGTGGTGCCGTTCGCCGCGTAATCACTCGGCGCTCGCCTGTGCGTTGACCACGCCTCATACCGCGAGCGCGCGGTATTCCCTTCGACAACAGTCCGACGGCTGGGTGAGTGAAACAGCGTACCAGCCGGCAGACCGCGCCAACCGACGCATTAAACGCCGATCCGCATGGCCACTTCATTGCGAAATATCCGGCTTCATCGGCTAATGCGCGCGCATGACGATGATCTCGTGTTGCCTTTCAGTAGTGCCGCGACCTCGATCTTGCAGGCCTCGCGCAACCGCTCCGATTTCGGCAACCGGAATTCAAGTAATAACATATTTCAGCTCTATCGTCGGAAGTCGCTCGCAAGCGATCCGCCCTTGGCACCGATGATGGCCTCGTAACGCCCTTACCCGGCCTGAAAAGCTTCGCAGCCTCCGGATGTTGGGTTTTACCATGCTCGTCGCGAATGCTGTCGCCTCGTGGTGTGAACAGGAAATGCGCGCGATGGAGATGCAAAACCCTTGCCTGATCGGTGTTTCCTCAGCGAGGCTCGGAATAGCGGCCCGTGTGCTCGCGCGCGATCGCGCGTGGCGTCTGAGGCGACATTACCATTCAATGAATGGTGCGTTGCAATGCTGGCGTGATCGCTTTGCATGACTCCCCTTCACGATGGTTTATGCGGAATTTGTCATGTCATGCCATCGAACGCGGTTGCCGAAATCCAGATATAATAACCGCATAAACCATCGTGAAGTTCAGGGAGTCATGCAAAGCGATCACGCCAGCAGCGCAACACCATTGAATGGCAATGTCGTGGCCTCGCCTTTGCACGATCGCTACTTGCCTGCTTATAACTATCAGCTCGCGAAAACCACGGATCAAACAGGGTTACCATCACTGATCGCGCAATCTACCCCGTCCACACCCACACTCGACGGCGATGTGGTATTCGCGACGAGCATGGGTGCAAACCCTTGCCTGATCCGGTGTTTTCCATCAGCGAGCTCGGAACGCTTGCAGCCAATGTGCTCGCGCGCGCGTTAGCGCAATGGCGTCTACGAGGCCACGACATTGCCATTCAATGGTGCGTTGCAATGCTGGCGTGATCGCTTTGCATGACTCCCGAACTTCACGATGGTTTATGCGTTGTCATGTCATGCATCGAACGCGGTTGCCAGGAAGATGACAACGCATAAACCATCGTGAAGTTCGGGAGTCATGCAAAGCGATCACGCCAGCCTGGCGCCGACCAATTCTCGGCGCTACGCACATTATCGCGCACTGCACAACCACAGCGTCCTGGCGTGCAAAGGCTATGCTCGTCGCAGCAAATCAGTGAATGTGGTACGAAACCGATACGCACGCGACAATATGGTTAAAACCCTTGCCTGATCCGGTGTTTTCCGCGAGCTCGGAACGCTTGCAGCCAATGTGCTCGCGCGCGCGATCGCGCGTGGCGTCTGAAGACCACGATGCAATTCAATGGTGCGTTGCAATGCTGGCGTGATCGCTTTGCATGACTCCCGAACTTCACGATGGTTGCGGTGTATCTGATTTCGGCAACCGCGTTCGATGGCGCGACATGATAGCATAAACCATCGTGAAGGTCGGAGTCATGCCAGCATTACAACACGCGGGTAATGTCGTGGCCTCTGCCCGCCACGCAACTGGCCAAGCGTTCCAGCTCTTTGAGCGATCAGGCAATTTACCAGCCTTTGTGTCACATCGCCGTCGAAGGTGGGGTGTGGACGGGGTAAGATTAAGCGCGACAAGCCGCATTGCCATCACGGCCAGGCGTTTTGCCTGTGCCTTGGTAAATTGCATCCGTAGCGACCACCGCGAGTGTCGTGATTCTGCACCCCAGGTTGCCTTTGCTGCGGAATTTCAGCGCGTCAGGGAAGCAGTCGGCCAGCCGTGGGCGCCGAATTCCTTAATCTTGCTCGAAAGGCGCGGCCCAAAATGCGGTCCATCACCGACCCGTCATGCTCCCGGCAGCATTGGCCGCCGCGTTGCGCCGACGGTTAGCCCGCTACGGGTCTTTGCTGTATCTGGGGCCGATTGCCAACTCCCGCTCCGGCGCACGAAAATCAGCCGCAATTTCGACAGTTGTCTATTACCGCCAAATCGCGCCCACTGATCGGGACACGTGCCTCTCATACTACGAAAACTTGTTCCTGACTTTACGCACTTCGAAGACGTGGCGCCAGGCTTTGCCGGACATCAATGCGCTAAGCAATCTGCGCGAGAATCCAGGCGATCTCGTGTGCCCAGACCTGCCGTCGCTGCGACCATGCTGGATCGAGAGAATGCGATTCGCGGTAATAATCGCGCCCAGTCAGATTCTGAACAGCGCGAGACATTTATCGATCGTCCGTTGGTTCGATCGCTTCAATCAGGCTGGCCCCGCATTCCTCTGCCGCCGCCTGCCAGGCGCCATACGATACTGATGAATTGATCCGACAGCCTGCTCTTCACCGCGTGCTGCCGCTGTGCCGCCGCGTTTCTGGCAGGCGCATCCACCGACTGTGATATCGGCAGCGGTCCTGTTCGTTTGTGGCGCTTGGCGCGGCGCCAGCGTGTTATTCAAATAAATCCCTTCTCGTCGCTCGCGGATCATCATCGTAGTCCTCGGCGTCGCGATCGCGCTCACTCCGTGGACGATCATAAGCCTGTCGCTATTAATCAGTGCATCCCGGTAACGTCGGGACGTGACGTGCTAGCTGGGACTCTGTTAGCCCGCCGCGCATTCTCCTTCGCGGCCACTCGCGCTTCGCAATTATCTGCCTGACCGGCAGCTGGCATGTGGCCCAATTCCTCGGTGCAGGAGAAGATCGGCACAACCCGCCCTGTCGGGGGGCGATTTCCCATTGGCCGGGCCTGATTCTGAAACTCCGCCTAATTGCCATTCTTCCAGGGCATTGTGCCATCACGTCATGAATCGGGCTAAAGACTATTGCTTATCTCGGCATTGCTGTACGATCTTCACACAGAGGACATGGCCTTCCGAGGTCGATGTTCTTGGCCTTGAATAAGACGGCACGCAGTAACATTGGGTACCGAAGGCTGAACATGCCTTCGAGCCGTGATCTCACACCAGAAATAATTGGTGGCATGATAAATAGCCCATCATCTGCCACTGCCACGGGAATCAACAACTCTGGTGTGGCGACATACCTAACATCGATCATAACATGTTCAATCTGTCTCTCATTCTCAGCTTTAACTCCGCCGCTTGTGAACGCCTTCTTCTGCGAGTTTACTGGAGTCTTTGTCACGGGATCGTGTTCATTTCAGCGACCTGCACTTCCACTGACATACGGCAGCAGGCCACCTGCGCTCTGTGGGTGGACAGCATGATCTCAAGCATGACCAGCAATGAAGTAGTGTCCGGCACACCTTCTCAACCAGCACTGGTGGCATCAACCTTTTCTTTACCGGCAGCATGATGTTTGCAAATCGTACCATCATACAAATCTGGATTTACCTGTCTGCCGCGCCAGTAACACTGACGGCACGATACCTGCTGGTGCTCGTCCCATCGCGTCTGTGTAGTGCCCGCGGTCACGCCAGCGCGGCCGGCATTCTAAAGCCGCGAGATCGCCATCTGTGAGCGATCGACGCTCCACAAACAGCATTATCAACTATCGGCGCAAAATACGCAAGCGCGCTGCGCCGGTAGCGCGATATAACTGATCGAGATGCCAGAAGATCGCCAGAAATGATATATTAACTGGTAAATACGCCGCCAAACACTACGCCGACGGCATTCCCATTTCTTTGCCCACTGCGTCTGATGCGGTGCAGCCCCTGGATGAGCACGCGGATTTCAAGCCTTGGCCTCATTGATCATGACTGTGGCGCAATGCGCAACATGAATCACAGTCGACCTACAGTCAGCTTGGCTCATGATAGAATCTGGTGAACAAGAGAGGCAATGGGCGGCACGCGGTGCGAATCGCCAGCCATTGCTCGCCACGCCCCGTAGCCTGCCCAACACTGGGTTGAGTTGCACGCGCCAGTTCTCCTTCATCACACTGGGGGTCGGCGACCAGCCATCTGCAAGATTCTCCATCATAAGTCATGCGCGAAAATGCGGCGGCCTTCCTGGGCGACAGCTTGGCGTTTGTGATCGTAATGTCGCGGCCTCGAAAACTGCGTAAATCGGTATCGGCAGCGTCACCGAGATCATTCCTCGACTGCGGGATGTGGCTCAGGTTTCGCCCCGCGTGGCGCGGCAGCTCATTAAGCGCCTCCTCGACGTCGACCTCGTCGTCGGCAACGCCAGAACAGGTGTTGCTCGGACACCGTCAGAATCTTCGCATCAGTCGGCACCGCGATGTGATCGAGATCTACATCTGCACAACAATCAACCTCGAAGATTGGCGTGACGAAGGTCATTCATTCGGCGCTCTCGCGTCGGCTTCCCGCGATATCGTAGCCATGCACCGGAGCGACATAGCGCGCGCGATTCAGTTAAGCCGGCGGCACGCTGCGCTTGTTCGATCGATAATCTTCGCCTTGTCGTCGCCGCGCGTCGGCTGACAACGACGTTCAACGCCAATGACGGTGTGGGCATCGTGAAAGTGTGCTGCGCGTTGGCAGATTTTCCAGCCCCGTCATGCTCGCCACACCACGCCGCTGGCGATGCGGAGTCAGCAATCACTGCCGACGTCGCCGGCGTGATGCAGTTGAGTACCGTGGTCTTTGCCATTCGGCACCCGTCGCCACGCCTCTGAGTCAGCGATTATATTGCGATGAAGAGATCATTCGCTCGTCACACCTCTGCATTAGCCCGGCGTATCGACTGGCTTCTTTTCTTCAGGTACCGGCCTGGCATGCGATGTTGATCTCCCCTTATGCATTGATATGTGATGCGAAGAAACCATGTTGGCAGCTATCACAGTATGCGAGGACGGCCGATTCCTGAATGTCAGGCTGATGTCGCTGTCGTGACAGCATGCCACCATCGAACGCGCGCCCATCATAAATGTGTTGGTGTGTTACCAGCGGCGCAGGCGACGCAGAATACGCGGCGATCAGGCTGCGACCGGATTAATGTTCCACCATGACACTCCAGCGCATCAAAGTCACATCAAGTAAAATTTCAGTGCGTCGGAAAATTCAGAATTTATTCCGAGTTAATCTTAACTTCGGGCGCATACTGATATGCCGTTCGGCGGTGGCATTTTACCAGTGATCGCGTCGATGATCTGAAGACAAATGGCAGAATAATCGCTGCACCAGAAAGCCAGCAGACCACACTTTGCAAATTCAACGAGCGTGTAAGCCAGAACTATGAGATGATCTGAGTAAACCCGTAAATGTGCGATCAGCTTTAGGCCGACCAGCTCCATATTCAGGCCCCAGCCGAGCTTTATGATATAGGTGAGTTTAATCTTTCAAATCGAAACATCTTGGGTGATATGACCGGCACCACGGCCGCCCGAAAACAGCTGGAGCCAGCGTGCGCGACCACAGGCGGCGGACTCCAGCGCAAGCTCGGCCCCTCGTGCAGCAGCAGAATTTCGCGCAAATACGCCCGCAAACGACTGCCAACGCAGCCAGCGTCTCAGCGACCTCAGCTCAGCGCCCAGATAGTATCGTGCTCGACAGCCAGCGCAATCAGCGCGGCCAGCTGGCGTGTTTCCAACGCGCCGCTCACGCGTCACCTGTTGCGTTAGACCTTTCTCAGCCGGCCGGATGCGAATGCGCCGACCAAATCCTCGTCAGGCCACGAATCATCGCGCCCGGCAGTTCACGGCGATGACCTTTACCGTAAGCCGATGCGCCGTATCGGCAGTGCGCGCGATCGCCAGCATTTGCGGCGGCGCGGCACCGATAACGAACGTGTGCGAAACCGTGCGGTCTGACCAGTCCTGCTCACTGTATCGCGCCCAGTACGCGATCAAGCTACCGCATCAGCGACTGTGTCTACGCGTTGGTGCACGACATCAGGCTTTGATCATGCCGCCGTGATGACATGAAGCCCTGCGCGTCTGTAATCGACATGCCGGTGCTGGGCAATGCCGCCAGCGCCGACGCCGACGGTGTGAGCGAAGGTATACCATCGCGATCTGGGCTGGCCTGTTTGACCATGGCGACCGGGTCAGAAGTCGGCGCGACAATTGCGCTGACCATAAAATATCGCCGTAGCGCCATGCCGATACTGCTCAAACCACATCGGTATCCACGTCAGCCATCAGTGACATCAGCTTTGCCAGAGGAAACTTCCGCCGGCCTGCAGGCAACTTTGAAGGCAGGCGCGGCGGTGGCGGCTGCTGCGAAGCTGATTTTGCGTTGAACGAATGGACTCGGCGGAAATGTCTAAACGGCTGCGCATTGTCGCTGCTAATCAGCCGTTGTGAAACACCAGTCGGGATCGACACTATTTCGCCTAACATCTTATTGCGAAATCAGCGCGAGTTCAACACTCAATGGGACGACTGCCATGGGCCGGCGATCAGACAGAGATGGGTGCGTGGTAGCCAGCAGGCCGAAACGACATAGTGTCAGGTAACAGGGCAACCTGGTCATGAGGCCAGCGGCAAATCTCTCCATAGCCAGATATTGCCGAGACTCTCATAGCCATGTCCATCTTCTTTGACATCACTGCCACCTGTTGCGGCGATCATGACAAATTCACTGTCAGCGATCGCTCATCAGCCATGTTTCTGCCTGTCTCTTCCAGACTCTGCTGATCAGAGGCTGGGACAGCCATTGCCAGCAGCCACTGGACATCTTGGCCTGCCCGCTGCACTTCTCAGGAGTCTGTGAATGGCTGGAGTTGTGAAACTTCACCGTCACGATGCTGTCGGTATTATCGGTATCGGCAGCGCTGCGCGGGATAGCGTAGCCGTCGGCCGATCGCCGATATCTGGCGGAAGGCTCGCCACCGGCCATTACCGCCGCGCGAAAACCTACGCCAGCTGCGTGGTGCGTCTGGCGCGGCAAGCTCCAGCCGCCAACGACCTGCGCGTATGTCGACATGCACCACCAGGCAGCTCCGTAAAAACCACTGATCGCTTTGCAAAGGATGCCGTCTCAATGACCATGTTAAACGCGGCGTCACGCTGCCAGCGCGTTGGCGCACTAGCGGCACGCTTGTTCACCAGCTCAGGCGATCCACGAAAATCTACGATCTTTTCGGCACCTCATTTCGCGGTTTCACTGGCAGGCTGGAAGTTATTTTTCCGAAGCCGTTCGCGGCCGCGGCAGTTATTCGGCTTCTGCTATGCCGAAAGATCGTGCCGGATGGCCGCGGCGTAACTACCATCCGTGCGCGAGCCAGACAAAGTCGGTTTCTTTGGCGGTTAACGATTGGCCGCGGAGTGATCCCGTGCAAAGAGCGTCTGGATGCTCTCTGTTTCGCATTGTCCTGTACGCTCTGACTCGCCGGTGATATGATGTGGCGTTCTGTATGGCATCGGCACCAACCAGTTTTCGGCGCGACATGCTCATGCTGCGTCGCATCTTTGATGTCGCGCCTTTATCGCGGCCGGATCATCTGGTCGTCTTGTCAGCCTCGCGTTCAGCACCGGCTGACTCGAGCTGCCTATCGGCCGCTGCTGCCACGCCTCCGTGCTCGCCTGGATCGTCAGGGCATGGAGAGCCTGCGTTGGCAGGTAGCAGGCGGATCTGGCCTGTGAGACGAGGCGATCTCAGTCTGGTTGTGTCGTCGCACTACAGCTCACCTGGCCTTCGAAAAGCGGCGATGCCTCGCGCCTCATGAATTTGGTCGCCTCGTGGGGCGCTGGCTGCAGCTCCAGAACCGGTCTTTTGGCTGCTGTAATCGTCAGCACGTCTCCTGTGGCTGATGCAGAAACTGGGTAGTCAATGGCGCGAGGTGACTGATGGGACCATCGCCGTGATAAACTCGGTGAAAGTACGCCGAGTTTCTGTCCCGGCCGCATATCCACCTTCAGATCGTTCTTCCAGGATGGTGGCTCAGTACCAGCTCCAACTACGACTTCATCGGATCGCGCCTCCCAGTGGAGTGGTGCCGCCATCCGCGCGAGACCAGCGATCGATCATCAGCTGGTGAGCCTGGTATTCCGGATGTTTGGATTTTTGATCATGTTTGTGCGCTGACCCATTTCTTAAATCCCGATGGCAAGCCACAGAATGTTTCGAGATAACAGCTTTCATGTAAAAACGTTGCGCTGTCATTTGAATAGATCGCTTTCATATATTCTGGCGAGCCATAGAAATCGAAGGATGCCACTCAGCCGCAGATTTTCAGCAGCGTTTGGCATCACCAGGACTCGTGACTCACGCCTGGGCAGATGCAGTCGTTAGCAATCTGGCACGACTAGGTTTTGTGTTGACTCCACGGCCTGGATGTTGGCACGCACTGCTCGACAGCCTCAGAGTCGACGAGACTCACCAGTGCGCAGTGACTGTGATGAGTCGTCATAGTGAGTTCAGCTGATCTCTTGTCGAGCGGCTCAAACTCTGGATCGCACCAGAGGCTGTGAAATTCCTGACTGTGTGGACATCGGCTGCTGCCTCTTGGCATGACAAGCCTCATCATCTTTGTGACATTATGGCCTCCACTGAAATATTTGAAGAGCATCTTCGCGGAGGGTGATCTTTGCCACCTCGTGAGAGTCGGCTGTTCACGAAGGCACACTGCAATAATAATATGTTAGGATGTTCGCACGATGATGGGCCGGCGTATGGCCTCGACTGCTTCGCACATGCATTGTCGAATATGACGTAGCGCTCGTCATAACGAGTTGTCCCAAATCTCGCCGGGCGATGCGCGTGTCGATCGATAGCGACGCGGCCTTGGCCATTCTTCGAACCGCTGTCCATGGGCTGTCTCCGTCAGCCTGGCGCTTTGATGCCATTCGGCAGTATTCACTGTGTATTGGCGGCAGGCATTTCAGTCATGCGCGTGATCGCCTGAGGTGCGCGAGCACGGAAATCCCTTGGTGAACCATCGCTCCATGTTCGGTCCGACCAACTCGCCGAGGCCTTTCTCGCGCACGAATGTGATGCGATCGCCTCCACGGGGTCTTGTCGGCGTAGTTGTAGTTGGTATTCGAGAGAACAAGCTTGTCGATACGATCGGCGGCATTGGCGCTCCGGCCATTGGGCCGACCATTGCCGCCCATCGAAAGTCCGCACCAGTTGATCGTCTTGATCTTCAGCGCGTCGATGATGGGAAAGCACGTCACGGCCGAAGCGCTCCATCGAATAGGGGCCTTTCGGCACGCCCGATTTGCCGTGGCCGCGTCGGTCGTAGCGCACCAGCCGGAAGTGCTCGCAACACTCCGGTGCCTGGTCGTCCCACATGTGCAGGTTGGTGCCGAGCGAGGGTTCGACAGCATCCAGCACAGGGGCGCCTTCGCGGCCCCTCAACCTCGACATGAAGCGGGCAGCCGTCATCGGCGTTGATTGTCGGCATTAAGATCCTCCCCTAAAGGCGTATTTTTGATTTGCAGTCTTGCCGTCGCCAAAACCCATAATGCGGCTGACGTGGTCTGCAAAGCTCTTTTCATGACTGCGCCGAAGGCTTAAAGCCGATGGCCGGATACCGTGTAGATCGACCGTAAAGGAGATGCGGGATGGCGATGACAATGACAGGCGAAGTCCAGCTTCCGGCGAGCCGAGACGTTGTCTGGGCTAAGCTCAACGATCCCGACGGTTCTCAAGGCCTGCATCCCGGGCTGCGAGGAGCTCAACAAGACTTCGGACACCGAATTTCAGGCGGTCGCAACCACAAAACTTGGCCCGGTGAAGGCGAGGTTTAAGGGCAAGGTACAACTCACCGACCTCGATCCACCCAACGGCTACAAGATTTCCGGCGAAGGCGATGGCGGCGTCGCCGGCTTCGCAAAGGGTGGCGCGACCGTGGCGCTCACCGACAAGGACGGCGGCACGCTTCTCACTTACAATGTCGAGGCGCAGATCGGAGGCAAGCTCGCCCAGCTCGGCCAGCGCCTGGTCAACGGCGCCGCCAAAAAGATCGCCGACGACTTTTTCCAGAAATTTGCCGCGTGCTGTCGCCAACATCCCTGACCGGGGCGACGGATCACCGCAGTTTGAAGCGGTTTTGCCCGCCGAATCCCTTGACCCGGCCCGCGATCGGGTTCAGACTTATTCCTGTTCCAAGGCTGCGAAACCGGCCGAAATTGGCACGGATTTCGCGACACGAACTACCGCCGTCCGGGTGAATCGGGGCGAAAAGAGGGCGTTTGGCCCCAAATTGGGAGGAAGGTCATGCCTGCCGTGTCAATGACGGTGAACGGCAAAGCCGTCACCGGTGATGTCGAAGCCGCGCACGCTCTTGGTGCAATTTCTGCGCGAGAATCTGCGGCTGACCGGCACCCATGTCGGCTGCGACACATCGCAATGCGGTGCCTGTGTGGTCCACGTCGACGGCATCGCGGCCAAGGCCTGCACCACGCTCGCCTTGCAGTGCGAGGGCGCCAAGATCGTCACCATCGAAGGGCTGGCTGAGCCGAACGGTCCGCTGCATCCGATGCAGGAGGCGTTCCGGGAGCATCACGGGCTTGCAATGCGGGTTCTGCACGCCCGGAATGATCATGGCGGCGCGCTCGATATCGTGCGCCGCAAGCGGCAACGACCTCGACGAACACACCATTCGCGCAGCAGCTCGACGGCAACATCTGCCGCTGCACCGGCTACCACAACATCGTCAAGGCGATTGCGGCGGGCGCCAAGAGCCATGGCGCAGGGCGGTCGCCCGACAGGCCGCGGAGTAGCTCCAACGGGAGGAGACCGCCATGAGCGCGACCGGTATCGGCGCGGCGGTGCGCCGCAAGGAAGACCTCCGCTTCATCACCGGCAGGGGCCAATACACCGACGATGTGATCCGGCCGCGGGAGACGCGCGCCGTGTTTCGTACGCTCGCCGCATGCGCACGCAAAGATCAAGAGCATCGATACAAGCGCAGCCAAGACGATGCCGGGCGTGATCGCCGTGCTCACCGGGCGCCGAGCTGGCAACCGACAAGATCGGCAACCTGATCTGCGGCTGGATGATCCACTCCAAGGACGGCACGCCGATGAAGATGGCGCCGCATCCGGCGCTGGCCGTCGGCAAGGTCAGCTCACGTCAGGCGATCGCGGTCGCGGTCGTCATCGCCGAAACGCAGGCGGCGAAGGACGCGAGCGAAAAAGTCAAGGTCGACTACGAGGTGCTTCCGGCGGTCGCCGATCCGCCAAGGCGCAAAGTCAGGCGCCGCAGATCCACGAGCTTGCGCCGAAGAACACGATCTATCGAGTGGTCACTTCGGCGACGCGAAGGCAGTCGATGCGGCGCTTCAACTCCGCCAAGCACGTCACCAAGCTCGACATCGTCAACAACCGGCTGGTGCCGAATGCGATCGAGCCACGCGCCGCGCTCGCCGAGTACGATGCCGGCACCGATCAGCTGCACGCTCTGGAACACGACGCAGAACCCGCATGTGGCGCGGCTGGTGATCTGCCGCCTTCGTCGGCATGGCGCCCGAGCACAAGCTGCGCGTGATCGCGCCCGATGTCGGCGGCGGCTTCGGCTCCAAGATTTTCATCTATCCGGAAGAGGTCGTTTGCCTGTGGGCGTCGCGCAAGGTCGGCCGGCCGGTGAAATGGACTGCAGACCGCTCAGAGGCGTTCGTCACCGACGCGCACGGCCGCGATCACGTCACCCATGCCGAGATGGCGTTCGATGCCGACGGCAAGATCACTGGCGCTGCGCGGTGAAGACCATCGCCAATCTCGGCGCCTACATGTCGACGTTCTCCTCGTCGGTGCCGACCTATCTCTACGCGACGCTGCTGTCGGGCCAGTACGACATCCCGCAGATCTATTGCGAGGTCGATGCGGTCTACACCAACACCGTGCCGGTCGACGCTTATCGCGGCGCCGGGCCGGCCGGAAGCGACCTTCGTGGTCGAGCGGCTGGTCGAGGTCGGCGCGCGCGAACTGGGCATCGATCCGGCCGAGCTGCGGCAGAACGCAACTTCATCAAGACGTTCCCGCACCAGACGCCGGTGATCATGGCCTACGACGCCGGCGACTATAACGCCTCGCTCAAGAAGGCGCTGGAACTCGCCGACGTCAAGGGCTTCAGCAAGCGCAAGCGCGAAGCGGCGCGTCACGGCAAAGCTGCGCGGCATCGGCTATTCGACCTATATCGAGGCCTGCGGCATCGCGCCGTCGCAGGCGGTCGGCTCGCTCGGCTGCCGGCGTCGGCCTGTGGGAATCGCGCCGAGGTGCGCGTCAACCCGACCGGCTCGGTCGAAGTCCTTACCGGCTCGCACGCTCACGGGCAGGGCCACGAGACCACCTTTGCGCAACTTGTGTCGGAGCGGCTCGGCATTCCGATCGAGAACGTCTCGATCGTGCATGGCGACACCGACAAGGTGCAGTTCGGCATGGGCACCTACGGCTCGCGCTCGGGCGCGGTCGGCATGTCGGCGGTCGTCAAGGCGCTCGACAAGGTCGAGGCCAAGGCCAAGAAGGTTGCCGCCCACATGCTGGAAGCGGCGGAAGGCGACATCGTGTTCAAGGACGGCAAATTCACCGTCGCCGGCACCGACAAGTCGGCGGCCTGGGGCGACGTCGCGCTCAATGCCTATATCGCGCACAAGTTCGCCGGCGCAGAGCTCGAGCCCGGACTGAAGGAAGGCGCGTTCTACGATCCGACCAACTTCACGTTCCCGGCCGGCTGCCACATCTGCGAGGTCGAGGTCGATCCGCGAGACCGGCAACGACCGAGATCGTGAGTTGGACCGCGGTCGACGACTTCGGCACGGTCGATCAATCCGATGATCGTCGAAGGCCAGGTGCATGGCGGCATCGCGCAGGGCATCGGCCAGGCGCTGCTGCGAAGGCGCGGTCTACGACAAGGACGGCCAGCTCGTGACCGGCTCGTTCATGGACTACTGCATGCCGCGCGCCGACGACCTGCCGTCGTTCAAGGTCGGCCTACTGAAACCGAAGTGCGCCGTCGAATCCGCTCGGCATCAAGGGCTGCGGCGAGGCCGGCGCGATCGCGCGCGCCGGCCGCCGTGATCAACGCCATCACCGATGCGATCGGCAGCGAGAGATTCGACCATGCCGGCGACCGCGCAGACGGTGTGGGCGGCGCTGCAGAAGACGGACAACCGCCGCCAGGCAGCGCGTAGATGACAGGAGAACAGCAGATGTATGCAATTTCACATATCCACCGTCCGACCACGGTCCGGCAGGCGGCCGGCCTGCTCGCCAAGCAACGAGGAGGCGAAGCTCCTCGCCGGCGGGCACACGCTCATTCCGACGATGAAGCTGCGGCTGGCGCAGCCCGCCGCACATCATCGACATGTCGTCAGGTCGAGGGCCTGTCCGGCATCGAGGCAGAAGGGCCGCTCGATCGTGATCGGCGCGATGACGCCGGCATGCCGACGTGGCCAACTCGCCGGTGCGTCAACAGACGCATTGCCGGCGCTCGCCGACCTTGCCGGCATGATCGGCGATCCGGCCGGTGCGCCATCGCGGCACGATCGGCGGCTCGGTCGCCAACAACGATCCGAACGCCGACTATCCGGCGGCCGTGCCTCGGTCTCGGCGCCACCATCATCACCAACAAGCGGCGCATCGCGGCCGACGATTTCTTCACGGGCATGTTCGAGACCGCGCTCGAGGACGGCGAGATCATCACCAAGGTGCAGCTTCCCGATCGCCAAGAAGGCGGCCTACGAGAAATTCCCAAGCATCCGGCCTCGCGCTTTGCGCTGGTCGGCGTGTTCGTGTCGAAGCGCGGCTCCGACATCCGCGTGGCGGTGACCGGCGCGGGCGCGAGCGGCGTGTTCCGCGTGCAAGTCGTTCGAGGAGGCGCTCAAGAAGCGCTTCGCCGGCCAAGTCGATCGAGGGCATGACGATACCCGCCAACGGGATGAACAGCGATATTCACGCCAGCCCGAATACCGCGCGCACCTGGTCGGTGTTCTGGCACGGCGAGCGCTTGCCAAAGGCAACGGCCTGAACAAGCATTCATAGTCTGGCTGCCCGAAATAACACGTCCGCATTTGATCCTGAGCATTGGTCGCGGCGGAACCGATGCGCAATCGCCGCGTTGGGCGACGGGCGCGCCAACTGTGCAGGTCAATGTGGTCGAGCTTTTCGATCTTTGTCGTGATGCTGACCGCCGCAGCAATGGGCACTCGTGCGCGCTGAGCGTTTAGCGCGGCAGTCACGACTCATTTGTCCGGCCGATCAAGCTCCGCGAGCAGATCGTGGAGATCGAGCGGGTTGGTGTACATCTGCAGCGAGCCGTCTGGCTTTTTCGGCCATTTGTCTTTCGGACGATCCCAGTAGAGCTCGACCTCCGTTATCGTCGGGGTCCCGCAGGTAGAGCGCCTTCGCTCACGCCATGATCGCTGGCGCCCTCCAAGCGGAATCTTCGCTACGATGAGCCGCCGCAGCAGCGTCCGCGAGCCGCTTGCGGGTCGGGTAAAGAATGGCCGTGCAGTGGTAAAGGCCTGTGGTGCCGGGCGCGGGCGGTGATCCACCCCGGCTCTCCCAGGTATTGAGGCCGAGATGATGATGATAGCCGCCGGCCGATATGAAGGCGCCCCGGCCGACTGGTGGTGAGCGTAAAACCCAGCACCCCACAGTAGAAATCGAGAGCCCCTTGTGGTGTTGGCGACCTTCAGATGGACATGGCCGATCCGCACCCCGGGGTCGATGGTGGGAATTGAAGAGCCTGGCTTCTCGAGGGTTATGGGCTTGCTCATAGGTAAATCCTGGCTGTCGGGGCCTTGGCTCCCCATGTAAGCCACGAGCGTGGTAGGATAAAGTCCCCGCATGACCAGACAAGACCCTGCCGAATTCTAATCGATTCAACCCTCGATCTGCTGGCCAAGGCCGACTACATCGCCGACCGCTCGCTGGCGACCGTGCTTGTATCTCGCGCTGCAGCATGGGCCGGCCGCTTTGTTCGTCGAAGGCGAGGCGGGCGTCGGCAAGACCGAGATCGCGAAAGGTGCTGGCGACGACGCTCGGGCGGCGGCTCATCCGGCTGCAATGCTACGAGGGACTCGACGTCTCGGCCGCCGTCTACGAGTGGAACTACGGCGCACAGATGATCGCCATCCGGCTTGCGCGAAGCGGAAGGCGAGGGCGATCGCGAGCGCGCATCGAGCACGACGTTTTCTCCGAGCGCTTTCTGATCAAGCGGCCGCTGCTTCAGGCGCTTGAGCCTGATCCGCAGGCGCGCCGGTGCTGCTGATCGACGAGACTCGATCGTACCGACGAGGCCTTCGAAGCCTTTCTGCTGGAAGTGCTTGCCGATTTCCAGGTCACCGATCCCGGAGCTCGGCACCGTGAAGGCCGCGACATCCGCCGATCGTTGTCGTTACGTCGAACCGTACGCGTGAAGTTCACGATGCGCTCAAACGGCGCTGCCTCTATCACTGGGTCGGCTATCCGAATGCCGCGCGCGAGTTGAAGATCGTGCGCGCCAAAGTGCCGGACATCGCGAAGAAGCTGTCCGAGCAGGTCGTGGGTTTCGTGCAGGCGCTGCGCAAGCAAGATCTGTTCAAATCGCCAGGCGTCGCCGAGACGCTCGACTGGGCGAGCGCGCTGGCCGAGCTCGACGTCGGTGGCGCTCGATCCCGCGACGGTGTCCGACACGCTCGGTGTGCTGCTCAAATATCAGGACGACATTGCGCCGGCTCGAAGGCGGCAAGGTGAAGGAACTGCTCGACCAGGTGCAGGCGGAGCTGCGGGCGGCGGAGTAGTCTGCCATGAAGCGCGTCCGAAGGCACGTCTCGCCGAAAACATTCTCTACTTCGCGCGCGCGTTGCGCGCGGCCGGGATTCCGGTCGGACCGGGCGCGGTGCTCGATGCGCTTGGCGGCGCGTGACGGCGGCGCGGTGTCGGCACGCGCGATGATTTCTACTGGACGCTGCACGCGTGTGTTCGTGAAACGGCACGAGCATTCGATGTCTGTTCGATCAGGCGTTTCGGCATTTTCTTCCGCAAGCGCGGTTATCTCGATCGGCTGCTTGCGTCTGATGTCGCCGCAAACTGCGCCGGCGCGCACGTCGCTGAGCCACCGGCAGCGTCGCAGCGCGTGCTCAGGATGCGCTGTTTTCGCGGCGTCAGACGAAACGTGCAGCAGCGAGAAGTCCGAAATCGAGATCGACGCGCGCATGACCGTTTCCGACCGTGAGGTGCTGCAGAAGAAAGATTTCGCGCAGATGACGGCGGCGGAAGTCGCGGCCGCCAAGGATGCGATCAGCACGCCTAGTGCTGCCGCTCGATGAGGTGCGTACACGCGCAGGCTTGCGCCCAATCCGCACGGCCATCGCATCGATATCCGGCGCACGCTGCGCGCAAGCATGAAGGCCGGCGGCGCGATCATCGATCTGAAATATCTCGGTCGCCGCGACGCAAGCCGCCGCCGATCGTCGCGCTGCTCGATATTTCCGGCTCGATGAGCCAGTACACGCGGCTGTTTCTGCATTTCCTGCATGCGCTGACGGACGCGCGCAAGCGCGTGTACGCACGTTTCTGTTCGGCACGCGGCTGACCAATGTGACGCGCGCGCTCAAGCCGAACGCGACCCCGACGAGGCGCTCGCCGCCTGTTCGGCCGACGTGGCTCGACTGGTCCGGCGGCACGCGCATCGCCACATCGCTGCATACATTCAACAAGCTATGGGCGCGGCGCGTGCTCACGCAAGGTGCGATCGTGCTGCTGATCACCGATGGACTCGAGCGCGACGCCGACGACACGGCTCGCCTTCGAGATCGACCGGCTGCATCGCTCCTGCCGGCGGCTGATCTGGCTCAATCCGCTGCTGCGATTTCGACGGCTTCGAAGCCGCGGCGCGCAAAGGCATGCAAAGCCATGCTGCCGCATGTTGACGAATTGCGGCCGATCCACAATCTGAGCTCCATGACCGACTTGGTCCGCGCGCTGTCCGGCGCGCACGGCGCAAGCGCGACTGATCCGAAAGCTGCTGGCTGAAGCAGGGTGGCATGACGGAGCGCGATATAGAGGTGCAATATGCTCGCGCGCGATGAAGACATCCTCAAAGCCGCCGAAGACTGGCGCAAGGCCGGACGCGGCGTTGCGCTCGCGACGGTGGTCGAGACCTGGGGCTCGGCGCCGCGGCCGGTCGGCTCGAACCTGGTGATCGACGACCAGGGCAATTTTCTTGGCTCCGTTTCCGGCGGCTGCGTCGAGGGCGCGGTGGTGACCGAGGCGCATCGACGTGATCGAGAGCGGCAAGCCGAAGATGCTCGAATTCGGCGTCGCCGACGAGACCGCCTGGAAGGTCGGCCTGTCCTGCGGCGGCACCATCCGCGTATTCGTCGAGAAGGTGGAGTAAGACGTCTTGCAGCTCGACATTCTCAAGGCGCTGAATGCAGAACGCGCGGCGCGGCGCGCGGCCATCGTCGTCACCGATCGTGGCGAGCGGCGAGCAGCGGCTGGTCAAGGCGCGCTGACGTGGCGCGCGACCCGCTCAAAGAGGTGCTCGAAAAGCATCTGCGCAGCGGCAAGAGCGGCATGGAGGAGACGGCGCAGGGCAAGGTGTTTCTGACCGTGCACGTGCCGCCGCCGCGGCTGGTCATCACCGGCGCGGTGCATATCAGCCAGGCGCTGGCGCCGATCGGCGCGGCTTCGTCGGCTATGACGTGACCATCGTCGATCCGCGCACGGCGTTTGCCAGCATCGAGCGTTTTCCCGACGTGAAGGTGATCGCCGAATGGCCGGACGAAGCGCTGCCGCCGCTCGGCATCGACCGCTACACGGCGTTTGTCGCGCTCACGCACGATCCGAAGATCGACGATCCGGCGCTGCACGCATGCGCTTGCGCGCGACTGTTTCTACATCGGCGCGCTCGGCTCGCAAGAAGACGCATGCGCGGCGGGTCGAGCGGCTCAAAGCAGCAGGGCTTCAGCGACGCCGACATCGCGCGCATCCATGCGCCGATCGGGCTCGACATCGGCGCGGTGTCGCCGCGCCGAGATCGCGGTCGCGATCATGGGCGAGATCACCGCGCGGCTGCGGCAGCCGCGGAGCAGGCGGCATGAAATTTCGGTCCGGTTCCGCCCGCCGAGGCGCTCGGCGGCATCGCCGTGCATACCATCCGCCAGGGCGCGCTGGTGCTCAAGAAGGGCACGCTGATCGGCGCCGCCGAAGTCGCGGCGCTGAAGGCGGCCGGCGTATCGCGCAAATCATGGTGGCGCGGACTCGAGCCGGGCGACGTGTCCGAGGATCGCGGCCGCGGCCGAGATCGCGCAAGCGGTCGCCGGGCGAGGGCGTGCGCGTCGATCGCGCCTTTCACCGGACGCGCCAATCTGTTTCGCCGAGAGCGCGGGCGTGCTGGTGGTCGACAAGGACGCGATCGACCGGCTCAACCGCGATCGACGAGGCGATCACCTTTGCGACGCTGCCGGCATTCAAGCCGGTGGTCGCCGGCGAGATGATCGCGACCGTCAAGATCATTCCGTTCGCGGTCGGCGAGTGCCGCGCGCGACGCAGGCGCTGCGCGGTGCACAGGCGCCGCTGGTGCGCGTTGCGCCCTATCGCAAGATCAGAAAGTCGGCGTGGTCTCGCACGCTGCTGCCGGGGCTTGCCGGCAAGGTCATCGAAAAGACGCTCAAGGTCACCGCGCGAGCGGCTTGCGCCGGCGGGCGCGGCCATCATCGCCGAGCGGCGCGTGCCGCATGACCAGGTCGCGCTCGCGCAAGCGCATCGACGAGGTGCTCAAGGCCGGCGCCGAGCTGGTCATCGTGTTCGGCGCGTCCGCGATTGCCGACCGGCGCGACGTGATCCCGGCCGCGCTCGAGGCGATCGGCGGGCGCATGGAGCATTTCGGCATGCCGGTCGATCCCGGCAATCTGCATGCTGATCGGCACGGCGCGCGGCCTGCCGGTGCTCGGCGCGCCCGGCTGTGCGCGCTCGCCCAAGGAAAACGGATTTGACTGGGTGCTGATGCGGTTGCTCGCCGGCCTGCCGGTGTCGCGCGCAGACATCACCGGCATGGGCGTCGGCGGCCTGCTGATGGAGATCGTCACGCGGCCGCAGCCGCGCGAGGAGCCGTCGCAGCGACGGGCGCGCGCATCGCCGCGCGTGGTGCTCGCGGCCGGCCGTTCGACCCGCATGGGCGGGCCGAACAAGCTGCTCGCCGAGATCGGCGGCAAGCCGCTGGTGCGCATTGCGGCCGAGCAGGCGCTCGCCTCGCGCGCGCAGCCGGTCATCGTCGTGACCGGCCACCAGCGCGAGCAGGTCGAGGCGGCGCTCGACGGACTTGCCGGTGCGCTTCGTGCACAATCCGGACTTTGCGCGAGGGTCTTGGCACCTCGCTCAAGGCCGGGCATCGCGGCGGTGCCGGCGGATGCCGACGGCGCGGTCGTCTGCCTCGGCGACATGCCGCAGGTCGACGCCGCGCTGATCGACCGGCTGATCGCCGCCTTCGATCCGGAACGCGGCGCGCTCGTGGTGGTGCCGACCATCGACGGCAAGCGCGGCAACCCGGTGGTTTGGTCGCGGCGCTTCTTCCACGACCTGATGGCGATCTTTCAGGGAGACGTCGGCGCGCGCCATCTGATCGGCAATTATGCCGAAGTCGGTCGTCGAAGTCCCGGTTGACCGGCGAGGCCGTGCGGACCGACGTCGGACACTCCCGAAAGTCGCTTCTGGCCGTCAAGGGCCGAAATTGAGCGCGCTCTGGAGATTCTGAATCATTGATCGCTCCTGGCCGACCTCGCTCCTAGCCGAAAGCGGGACAGCAGGGAAGGGCGATGCTTCAACGTCTATGCCCCGGTGATGCGCGCGCGCTTGTGGTCGTGGCTCTGGCGCTCGCCACCGCCACGCTGATGCTTGTGGCTGCGGTCAACACCGCGCGCGCCGCAAATAGCCAGCCACCTTGCTCTGAACCCATTACAATAGCGGCATACCCCGCAGCCTTGCGCGTCGGGCGCATGTATGCCCTATAATAAGTGACTGACCGGTCAGTCATAAACAAGGTAGCAGCGATGCGTCGCGTGGCCGGGTTTCGACAGCCAGCAGCGAGCGTCGCGCCGGCCGCCGCAAGCGGGCGCCGCCGAGGCGGCGCGTGCCGCTGGCGGTGTCCGCTGCGCAGCGCCGGGCGTAAGGCGCGCAGCGGTGCGAGCGCCGCGAAGCCACTCCTGGCCGCCGCGCTTTCTGACGAGTTTTCCAGGAAGCCGCGCTCGAGGCCGCCCGCCTGAGGACGTGGCAGCGCCGCGCGGGCGTCGCCAAAGGCACGATTCCATCTCCCACTTCCGGGACAAGTGAGAGCCTGTTTCGCAGGAACTGATCAGGACAATGCTGACGCCCCCTTGGTCGGGACGATCGAGGCGATGGGCAGGCCTGATGTGCCGCTGCGCCGGTGCTTGGCCGACCGCATCGTCGACCTGTTCGTCGGCCAGGTTTACGAAACGCGGCGGAAAGACGTCGTGCGCCTCACGATTTCGGAAGGGTCGCCGCTTTCCCAAAAGCTCGCCGAGTTCTACTACCGCGAAGTTCTTTCCCGCATCGCTGCGGCCAGTGCGGGCGCTGCTGCGGCGCTGCGGCCGCGCGCGGCGAGCGCCGGAAGGCCTCGCCGGACTTTCCGCAGATCAGCGTTGCCGCGCCGGGGCTCGCTGTCGCCATCGTCTGGAACGGCTTGTTCGGACCGTTTCGAGTCTCGCCTCGACGTTCGCAAGACGATTGAAGACGCATCTCGACCTGCTTGTTCGCGCAGGGGAGAGTGCCATGAGCGCAGAGACTCCGCCAGCCCTGGCTCTTGCTTTCCGCGAGCGCTCGCGCTCGCAGGCTGCGACACACAGCGGCCACGACCGCGTCCCGCAGTGGAGCTAATCGAGAGCCGAGCTGATTTTTGTCTCCGCCTCGATCTGAGCAGGGACGTGTCACCGGAAACGCTGCAAAGTTCTGCGAGGGCGATCACGTCAAGAGAGGGCGATCCCGCTGTCTACGGTCGACGACGACCTGCAAAAAGCGGACGTTACCGCGCGGAAATACGGCCGTCATCAACGCGCAGCAGGCCTTCGATCGTGCCAAGGAATTGCTGAAGTCGTCCGCCGGCACGCAGAAGGCGCTATGACGATGCCGAGGCGGCTCTGCGCCAGGACCAAAGCCAATCTCGAGTGGGCGCAGACGAGGCTCGCCCCCGCCGCAACGCCCACAGTCCCGGCGACGGCACGATCGAACAGATTTACTACCGGCCGGGCGAAACCGTGCCTGCCGGTCGGCCGGTCGTGGCCTTGCTACCGCCTGGCAATCCTGAAGATCCGGTTTTTCGCGCCGCAGTCCGTGCTCCCAGAGATCAAATACGGCGACGTCGTCGGAGTATCCTGCGGCAGCGGTTGCGACGAGCGACCTGACGCGCGAAGATCAGCTTCATCGCGCGCAGCGTCCGAATTCACCCCGCCGGTGATCTACAGCCATGGAGGAGCGCGCCAAGCTCGTGTTCCTGATCGAGGCGCGGCCCGAGCAGCCCGAGACGGTCTGCGCGTCGGCCAGCCGGTGACCGTCACGCTTGGCCGGCAAGGCGATGCGTCGACAATGAACGACGCGCCGACATCGCCATCGATGTCGCACGGCCTGACCAAGTCGTTCGATGGCCGCGACGGTGGTGCGCAACCTCTCGATGCAGGTCAAGCGCGGCACGATCTACGGCTTCCTCGGCCCGAACGGCTCCGGCAAGACCACCACCATCCGCATGCTGTGCGGCCTGCTCACGCCGGACGAAGGCGCGCGGCACCTGCCTCGGCTACGACATCCGCACGCGAGACCGACAAGATCAAGCGCCAGGTCGGCTACATGACGCAGCGCTTCAGCCTCTATCAGGACCTCTCGGTGCGCGAGAACCTCGAATTCGTCGCGCGCCTCTACGGCATCGCGCGAGCCGGCCGCCGGCGGCGCGCGCCATGGTCGAGCGGCTCGGGCTCGCCGGCCGCGAGGAGCAGCTCGCCGGCGAGCTGTCGGGCGGCTGGAAGCAGCGGCTCGCGCTCGGCGCCTGCACGCTGCCCAGCCCGCAACTGCTCCTGCTCGACGAGCCGACCGCCGGCGTCGATCCCGAAGGCGCGGCGCGAGTTCTGGAACGAGATCCACGCGCTCGCCGCGCGAGGGCCTGACGGTGCTGGTCTCGACCCACTACATGGACGAGGCCGAGCGCTGTCACGAGATCGCTTACATCGCCTATGGCGTGCTGCTGGCGCACGGCACGGTCGAGGAGGTGATCGCCAGCCTCGCACCTGACGACCTACATCGGTGAGCGCCGCGAACGGCGAGGAGCTCAACACGACTCGCTGAGGAGCTCGAACAAACGCCCGGCATCGACATGGTGGCGCCGTTCGGCACCAGCCTGCACGTGTCCGGCCGCGATGCAGGCAGCGCTCGAGGCGGCGATCGCGCCCTATCGCGACCGCAACAGACTTCGACTGGACGGCGCTCGGAGCCCTCGCTCGAGGATGTCTTCATCGATCTGCATGGGCAAGGCCCAGGACAATTTCCAATGAGTGCAGCATGTTGCCCGCTGCAGGCGCCGCGCCGGCATCCAGCGGCAATTTCTGGCGCCGCACCTGGGCGATGCTGGTCAAGGAGTTCATCCAGCTCAAGCGCGACCGCGTCTCGTTCGCGATGATCATCATGATCCCGCTGATGCAGCTCCTGCTGTTCGGCTACGCCATCAACACCAATCCGCGCGCATCTGCCGACCGCGGTGCTGCTGCAGGAGCAGAGCGATCTCGGCCGCTCGATCCTGCGCGCGCTCGAGAACACCGACTATTTCCACGTCATCCACGCGGTCGCGCAGCCGAGGCCGAGTTCGACCGGCTGCTGGCGTCCGGCAAGGTGCTGTTCGCGATCGAGATTCCGCGCAATTTCGAGCGCGCGGTGCGGCGCGGCGACCGGCCGGCCATGCTGGTCGCCGCCGATGCCACCGATCCGGTCGCCGCCGGCTCGGCCCTGGGCGCGCTCGGGCAGCCGTGGTGCAGACCGCGCTCCCGCACGACCGCGCCATTCGCCGACGGTCGGCACGCCGCGCGTTCGAGATCCGCACCCACGCCCGCTACAATCCGGCCGGCCGATACGCTCGCTCAACATCGTGCCCGGGCTGGTCGGCACCATCCTCACCATGACCATGCTGATCTTCACCGCGCTCTCGGTGACGCGCGAGATCGAGCGCGGCACCATGGAAAGCCTGCTGTCGATGCCGATCACGCCGGTCGAGATCATGCTCGGCAAGATCATTCCCTACATCATGGTCGGCTTCGTGCAGGCGGCGCTGATCATCGGCATCGGCATCGCGGCTGTTCGGCGTGCCGCTGCTCGGCAGCCTGCTCGCTGCTGGCGCTGCTGAGCACGCTGTTCATCACCACCAACCTGTCGATCGGCTACACCTTCTCGACGCGTGGCGCAGAACCAGCTGCAGGCGATGCAGATGTCGCATGATGTTCTTCCTGCCGAACATCCTGCTGTCGGGCTTCATGTTTCCGTTCGCCGGCATGCCGGTCTGGGCGCAATGGGTCGGCGAGTTCCTGCCGCTCACGCACTATCTGCGCATCGTGCGCGCGGTCATGCTAAAGGGATCGTCGCTCAGCGACCTCCATTACGATGCCGCGGCCATGTTTGTCGCTGATGCTGGTCGCGATGACGATGCGCGTCGACGCCGATTCCGCCGCACGCTCGACTAGGTCACCGCCGTTTCAGAATGCCCAAGCGCACATAGGGGCTCGAACGTCCGGTAGAATCTTCTGCCCCAGCCGGCGGCAGCGGACCATCTCTGAGATCTCTCGGTCTTCATGCTGGTGACATGCATGCCGAGACGGCCGTGCCGATATCCGTTGGAGCCGAAGTATTGGAATTCCTGGTCCGAAATAAATTCCGCCAAGCATCTCTTCGAGCACCCGCCAGCCATAGGCGCAGCGGGCCGAGTTGCTGGTCGCGATCGACGACAGTGAAACGTCGGCTGCGATCATCGTTTCCGCGGTTGGTTCAGTCGCGGCCTCCGCCGCGACGCGCAGACCGTATGGTAGCCGCGTAACCGTTTGGCGAATCGTCCGGCCAGCAAGTAACGATTTTGAACTCCAGTCCCATAAAGTACTTTGAATTCGACATTGCCGCGCTTGATCCGCCAGCCCGGCAATATGTTTGTCAGCCACTCCGCGCCGACCACGCGTTCGCCGCCGAGTGTTTGCGCGTGGTACCGGTAGAGTCCGCCCGAGAGCAAGACTTCAGAAAGCAACCCGTCCCGGTCGAGCCTCGCTCGAGCAACGATAAGGCCGCCATAAGCGAAGGCACCGTTGCGCCAGATGTCCCGGCCGGAAAGGCATGATGCGCGGATCGTCGAAGTCGTTGGCACGCGCAGAACCAAGCGGCACGCAGACGCAGCACAAACAGAGAGCGGCGGCGGAACGGGACCGCCGCCCAAACGCGCCGTCCGGCAACTCACGGAGCAAACCCTGATTGTTACAAAAATATCGCTGCAATCCAAGGGTAAATAATCGTATTGATACAGCCAACAGTCGAACGGATGAGGGTCGTTTAGGACAAAGCTCCATCAGTGGGTATATGCATGCTAACGACTGCTTCGCGCCGAATGGAAATCTGGAATGAGTGCCACCTCCAAAGCCCGCCATACAGCTGACGATCTGGAGCGCCGGCGATCGATCGCGTTCCTGAATTGGGCTCATGCGATCGACCATTTCGTGCTGCTGATCTATCCGACGGTCGTGATCGGGCTTGAGGTCGTCTATCAGCGCTCCTACAGCGAGACTGATCGCCCCTTTGAGCACGGCTTCATCGCCTTCGGCGTGTTCTCTCCTTCCGGCAGGGTTGGCTCGCCGACCGTTGGAGCCGCCGCAACATGATGGCGGCCTTCTATATCGGCTGCGGGCCTCGCTGGCCGCTGCCGGACTTGCGCCGAACTTGACGACGATGGCGGTCGCCATGTTCGCGCTCGGATGTTTGCAGCGATCTATCATCCGGTCGGCAGTGGCAATGCTGATCCGAAGCCACAAACGCGCGCGGGCGCTCGCTGGCTTTCAACGGCGTGTGCGGCAACTCTCGGCGTCGCGCTCGCTGCCGGTGCATCAGCGCTGCGCTCGCCACCTGGCGAGCTGGCGGGCGGCTTTCTACGCGTGCCGGCCGTGCTCTTTGTTCTCACCGGCATCAGTCCATCGGTGGTCACGCCTGACGATCGCCACCAGGCCAAGTCCCGCGTATCTCACCTGCGGTTCCGCTCACGCCACGCCTTGCGGTGATGCTGTTCGGATTGTTCATCGTGATCGCCGCTGAGCGCGCGGATTGACGTTCAACGTCCTCACGATCGCGCTGCCGAAAATCGTGATGAACGGCTGTCTAGGGATCTGCCACTCTTGCTCGTCGGAGGCATTGCGACGACCGTGCTGGTCTGCGGGCACTGGCGCAACTGACCGTCGGACGGCTGGTCGAATGGGTTCCGCCGCATGTGATATTTGCGATCGTCACCGGGACGTTGGCTTCTGGGGATCTGTGGGCCGCTTATGCGGGCGGCGCGGCGCTTCGAGTCGCGCTCGCGATCGCGGTGGCGGCGATCTACGGACGGGTCACCGTCAACGACATGATCATGGCGCCGATACACGGCCGATGCCTGGCGCGGCCGCGTTTATGCGGTGCGCTATTTTCTGCTGTTCATCAGCGCCGGCGCTGCGATCGGCATGATATCGCTGCTGCACGAGAGCGGCGGCTTCACGCTGGTGCGTGGGCGTGAACGCCGTCATCTCTGCTGTTGCTCTGACGACGCTGCGGCTCTGGTTGCAATGATCATCAGCGTCGAAGGCAGGCAGCGGACGCAGCCCGCCGAATAGTTCAGAACAGCGGCGGAATGAGGTCGGTGACCTTCACCGCCATCTTCTTTTGACGTTCGCAACAATGCGGCTGCGGTGGCAGCGTCCTCGGGTCGCGGCAGTAACAGAGCAGGGCGATCCGCGCTTGCCCGACTTGATCAGCACCAGAGCTCGCGCAGCTGCGTTTCTGCGCTTCCAGCCCTCTGATGTGCTTGTCGTAGATACGCCAGAGTGTCGAGTCCCGCTAGCGCGCGGCGGACGCGTCCTTCCGCCGGCGTGCCGAAGCTTCTGCAGGTGGATATAGGCGATGCCTTCGTCGTCGAGCGCAGCCGCGAGTTGGCGCTTGGAAAAGCCCGGCCTGCGCGAGGCCGCGACAGCGACGCGTAGCTCGCGACCAGCAGCTCGATCTTTTGTGCATGCTCGCAGGCTCGCGCGAACACCGCGAGCAGGCTTGGCCTGCCATCGCATCCCGAAACGCCGTGAACAAGCGGGCGCCGGTATTTGTGGATTTCTTTTTCGGCGGCTTTCATTTCAAGCCGCTCGATCAGTGCTATGGCGGCGGCTGGCGCACGCGCAGTTTCGCCTCGTGAATGAAGTAGATGAATGACATCACGCGGCTGCTTCTTCGCCGATGCCTTTGTCGACGCGCGGCAGATCCTTCGGCTCGCCCGCCTTTGCCCAGGTCTTCGCGCGCGTCGGCCCAGGGCATCGAGCGCCTTCGGCGGATAGCCCGCTTTCAGTTTCTCGTCGCCGCCTTCTGCAGCCGCGCATAGACGAAATTCGGCGGTGACGTCCGCGATCTCGGTATAGGTGTCGTGCTCACGGCGCCAAACGACGGCGACGCCGAACTTGCGCGCAGCCAGCGCGATGAAGGCCGGGCGTCTTGAAGCTGTCATTGCGCGCCTCGACCGACATGGCGCGGAAGCTGCGCGGCCGTCGAACTGGCTTCGGCAGCAGCTCGAGGAAACCGCCGAAGTCCGTCTCATCGAATTTCTTGTAGGTGCGCAGAACTGCCAGAGCAGGGGACCGAGCTTGCCGCGTCCTGAGCTTCTGGTCACTGCCGGACTCGAGAAGACGCTTGATCGAGTCGCCGGCCTCCGCTCAGCACGCGCCGGTTCGCCAGGCGTAGCGCGGCCCCTTCACCGAACACACAGCCGTCCGGAACCTCCGACGCCCACTTGCGAGGTGTGGCCGGCGACCGCGTGCTGCGTAGAACGGTGCCGCTGGATCCTCGATCGAGGTCAGGTCGCTCGCCCGCGTAAGCGAGCTCGCGCGCGTGCGGCAGGCCGCTGCGGATAAAACACGCCGCGCCAGGGCTCGTATGTGGTCCAGCCGCCGATGCCGACGTAGATCTGCCCTGTCAGCGTTTGTCGTGCTGTTGTCATTTCGGCGGTCGCATGCTTTGCAAGTGGCGAAGCGTATGGTCTCGCCACGACGGCCACTGCGACGAGGCGACGCCGGATGAACGCGCCTTTCGTGTGGTCGTTTCTTGAGCGAAGGTACCTTAGCAAAAGGCCCGACAAACTCGGGCCTTTGCATTTCCTTAACTAAGCGGAGAGCTTAGAAGTCCATGCCGCTTCCATGCCGCCGCCGCCCGACGCATACCGCCGTGAGCCGCGTTCTGCTGCGGCACTTCGGCGACCATGGCCCCAGCTCGGTTGTGATCAGGAGCCCGGCCACCGACGCCGCGCCCCGGATCGCCGCAGCGAACGACCTTGGTCGGGTCGATGATGCCCTTGCGTCACCAGGTTGCCGTACTCGCCGTTCTGCGCGTCGAAGCCGTAGGAGTACTGGTCCTTCTCCAGGATCTTGCCGACCACGACCGAGCCGTCCTCGCCGGCATTGATCGCGATCTGGCGGGCCGGCGTCTGGATCGCCTTGCGCACGATCTCGACGCCGTGCTTCTGGTCCTCGTTCTCGGTCTTGAGGCGCTTGAGCGCCTCGACCGAGCGCAGCAGGGCGACGCCGCCGCCCGGCAGGATGCCTTCCTCGACCGCGGCGCGGGTTGCATGCATCGCGTCATCGACGCGATCCTTGCGCTCCTTCACCTCGATCTCGGTGGCGCCGCCGACGCGGATCACCGCAACGCCGCCGGCGAGCTTGGCCAGCCGCTCCTGCAGCTTCTCGCGGTCGTAGTCGGAGGTGGTCTCCTCGATCTGCGCCTTGATCTGGGCGATGCGCGCCTCGATGTCGGCCTTCTTGCCGGCGCCGTTGACGATCGTGGTGTTCTCCTTGTCGATCATCACCTTCTTGGCGCGGCCGAGCATGTTGATCGTGACGTTCTCGAGCTTGATGCCGAGATCTTCGACTGATCGCCTGGCCGCCGGTCAGGACCGCGATGTCCTGCAGCATGGCCTTGCGGCGATCGCCGAAGCCCGGCGCCTTCACCGCCGCGACCTTGAGGCCGCCGCGCAGCTTGTTGACGACGAGCGTGGCAAGCGCCTCGCCCTCGACGTCCTCAGCGACGATGAGCAGCGGCTTGCCGGTCTGCACCACCGACTCGAGCAGCGGCAGCAGTTCCTGCAGGCCCGACAGCTTCTTCTCGTAGATGAGGATGTAGGGGTCCTCCATCTCCACCCGCATCTTGTCGGCATTGGTGATGAAGTAGGGCGAGATGTAGCCGCGGTCGAACTGCATGCCTTCGACCACGTCGAGCTCGGTCTCGAGCGACTTTGCCTCTTCGACCGTGATCACGCCCTCGTTGCCGACCTTCTGCATGGCCTCGGCGAGGAAGTCGCCGATCTCGGCGTCGCCGTTGGCGGAAATGGTGCCGACCTGGGCGATCTCTTCGTTCGAGGTGACCTTCTTCGGAGTTCTTCTTCAGGTCCTCGACGATGGCCTCGACGGCGAGATCGACGCCGCGCTTCAGGTCCATCGGGTTCATGCCGGCGGCGACCGCCTTGGAGCCTTCCATGCACGATCGCGGCGGCGAGCACGGTCGCGGTGGTGGTGCCGTCGCCGGCGATGTCCGAGGTCTTGGAGGCGACTTCGCGCACCATCTGCGCGCCCATGTTCTCGAACTTGTCCTCGAGCTCGATTTCCTTGGCGACCGTCACGCCGTCCTTGGTGATGCGCGGCGCGCCGAACGACTTGTCGAGCACGACGTTGCGGCCCTTGGGGCCGAGCGTCACCTTCACCGCATTGTTGAGGATGTCGACGCCGCGCAGCATGCTGTCGCGCGCATCGACCGAAAATTTGACTTCCTTGGCAGCCATTGTTGTGTTCCTCTGAATTCTTGATTTCGGATCGGCAGCGCTCAGGCGGCCTTTTCTTGGCGGCGGCGCTGCCTCGTCGAGCACGCCCATGATGTCGCTCTCCTTCATGATCAGGAGATCCTGGCCGTCGATCTTGACCTCGGTGCCCGACCATTTGCCGAACAGCACGCGGTCGCCGACCTTGAGGTCGATCGGGATCAGCTTGCCGGCCTCGTCGCGGCCGCCCGGGCCGACGGCGATGATTTCGCCCTGCGACGGCTTCTCCTTGGCGGTGTCGGGAATGATGATGCCGCCGGCGGACTTTTCCTCGGCATCGATGCGCTTGACGACGACGCGGTCGTGAAGCGGACGGAACTTCATGGCAGTCCTCCTAAGCTATTGGACGATCTAGTTTTTTGGTGGCTGGCTGGTCCTCTTGCCAGCACCTGAACCGCCACGTGGGTGGCGATAGTTTTGACCCGCAAGGGGCGTAATTTGCAGTGAAAATTTTTAGCACTCAATTGCGGGTGCAGCGCCAACCATTCCGGAAACCCTGTCGCTGTCAATGGTTAACGGCCATGTGATCGAACCGCGTTTGACGGCCCTCGAGGCTGCCTGCATGCGGCGGTCCTGGCAAGTGGCCCTCCGAGGCTGTTAGCAGGGCACAAGGCCTGCCGCTACCGCCTTGATTTTAAACAGTTTGTTTACCTCGGCTTGCAATGAGGTTGCCGGAAATGGAAACTTCGAAGTCCAGCAATACGTAACTGAACGAAGTACAAC